>JAABUK010000539.1_pt1 | contig 78149 bp, 67 predicted proteins | sample 5559141 | NCBI WGS metagenome assembly JAABUK01 (sample SAMN10711869, study PRJNA513367) | rock metagenome | isolation source: Antarctica rocks | place: Antarctica: Victoria Land, Pudding Butte nord | collected 2016-01-03
AACGCGGTGCTGCACGCGGGGAAGGCATGGGATCCGTGTCTGGCTGCGGCCCGCTAAAGAAGGCAACAACAATTCCCCTCGTTCTCTACCTCCGACACTTGACAAAGAACACAGCCGCTCGTTCCGCGCCGCGATTGGCTTCATTCGGTCGCGTGATCGGGTTCGTTCTGACCTTCCCCACTTTTTGCGGGAAAGGTCCACATGCCGTCGATGCATCCTCTGGCCGCCTCTCCCATTGTGCGAGAGGGTTGGGGAGAGGGGTCGCGTCGCCGGACCCCGGATCGCCCGATCTCGGCGGCCGCTGGCGGTGAGACCGGCCCTCTCCCGTCTGAGGAGGGCGAGGCAAAAAGGAACCCATCTCCCCGGAAGGGATGACCCGGCGGGCCGTGACCCGACCATCCTCGACGGGCGAGTGGCTCCGATCGACGCCGCGCGAATGGCTTCGATCCGCGCCGCGCTTCGATGGGGGGATGGCTCGGGCTGTGGATCGCGGTCCGCTCATGGTTGATCTTCGCCGGGTGGGGACGATCGATCGGGCCTGGAAGTCCCTTCCCCCACATATTCGCGCGGATCGGCGTCGGTTCAGCACAAAATTTCTCGGCCTGTCCCGGATGGGACGCCCGGAGGGTGCTCCGAACGAACCATGTCCCACCTCGCCAAGGGCCACATTCGCCGCTCTCCGGCGGTTCGCCTTGTTTTCTCGCGCGAGGGACCCCACAATAGGCCCTTTCTCGGATGTCCCGGGGGTGGAGTCGACGCGCGCCATGAAGACGAAGACCAAGAACCGCAAGAATTACAAATGGCGGAAGAAGGCCGACAGCTCCCCGATCGCCAAGGGGCGGCGGGTGAAGCGTCATGGCGTCCGCAACCCGAAGAAGCGCAAGCACCTCGGCGGTGTCGGCCTGTAAATGCGCCCCCGTCCTCAGATGGGCTTATTCAGCCGACAGTCCGGAGCCGCGCCATGTCCCTTGCTCGCCGGAGGGTCGTCGCGGCGCTGGCCTCGCTCCTGATCGTCTCCGAGATCGGCCAATCCGGGGCCTCGGCCCAGGATCCCCCGCGCCCGGGACAGGGTCCGGCCGGGGCCCGTGAGAAGGCGGCCCGAAAGCGCCCGGCAAGGCGGAAGCCCCGGGGAGACGCCGTGGGCCTGATCGTCCCGTATCCGATGCCGCCCGTCCTGATCATCCGCCAGACGCCCGAGGCCCACGACGAGATCCGGGCGCTCCTGAACATGCTGCGCTATTAGGGGAGCCTGCGGCACCGGCCGACGGTTTCGAAAGGAACGGAGGCCGGCGGGGCCGGCCTCCGTCGGTGGATCAATGCCGGGGGATCAGATCAGGGCCGGGGAATCTCTATCTTGGTAGTCGCCGCGTCCCGGGCCGATGGGAGGGTCAGACTCCGTGCCGCCGGGGCCGGCGTCTCGAATCGAATCCCCTGGCTTCCCTGGGAAGTCGATCCAAGCCGCATCTCGACCTCGGTGAGTCGGGCTTCCAGGCGCAAGAGCCGGGATTCCAGGGCGTTCAGACGCTCGTTGGGCACCATCACTGTCCGCATCCGGACGTCCGTCCCCTTGGAGACCGGCCCCATCCCCATCATGCCAGGCATCCCCCCCATGACAGGCATGGGACTCCTCATCTTCCCCGTGGCGGGTAAGTCCGGCGGCGGAAAACTGGGCACGGGCAGATCCATTTCGAGAACCATTTCGGGCACTCTCGTGACCGTTTTCATCTCGATCGGCGGCGTGGACGGCCGGTTCGGTCCTTCGAGGGCCCGGAGGACGCGGTCGAGCTTCTGCTCGACGCTGCCGAGCCGATCGGCCTCGGAGAGGCCATTCGCCCGGACCTTGACTTCCGCGGGCCCGTCCTGGGCGATCACCATCACGCTGTAACCGGAGATGCCGCAGGCCATCACGGCCGCCGCGAGGAACTTGGATCGGGTCAGGCTCATGGTCCGGATCACTCCTTCCGCCAGTGCGGCGACCGACGCCGGGACCATCCCGGCCGTCGCCGATCTCCCGGCCGCGAAGGCGATCGCGGCGCGGGTCGTGGACTCGTGCAAGAGGGCCGGGACGGCCGCCGAGGCCGACCCGGACGCGAGCAGGGAGGCCACCGCCCCCAGCGCCGGGGCGAACCCCCGGCGGGTCAGCCGGCCCTTGAGCCGATCCCGGGCGCGGGCCAGCCGGCCCCGGATCGCCGCCGGGGAGCATCCGATCCGGTCCGCGGCCTCATCGTAGGACAGGCCGTCGGCGCAGCAGAGGACCACCGGCGACCGGAGCGACTCGGGGAGCCGCTCGATCTCCTCGACCAGGGCCCGGCCCAGCTCGCGGCGGTGCTCGTCGACTCCGGGCGACTCGGCCGACGCCTCGGCCCCGGGCCGCTCGCGGTCCCGTCGCCGGGCGGCGTCCCGACGGGCCCGACCCGCCACCCGCCGGGCGACGCCGAACAGCCAGGGCGCCAGCCGGTCGCGGTCTCGGAGCGAGCCGGCCCGGCGGACCAGCACCAGGAAGGTCGCCTGGAAGGCATCCTCGACGTCGTGCGGGTCGGCCAGGAGCCGGCGGCAGACCGAGAGGACCATCGGCCCGTGCCGGGCCACCAGCGCGGCAAAGGCCGGCTCGTCCCGACGGGCGACGAACCGTTCCAGGAGCTGTACCTCGCCCATCCCGACGACGGATTCCCCCCCGAACAGATGTCCGAGATGCCCGATCGCCGCCCGGTCCAGCCCGATTTTCATGGTCACGCCCCGGCCTCTCCTCGACCCGTCGACCACAATACTGCCCAGGTGGGAACGATCGTCGCGCGATTTCCAGCCCGATTCGCGGAACTGGCCCGACCGGGTTGAGGCCGGCGACCGCGGGCGGCTCTCGATCCCGCCAAGATTGGATCATGGCCACGGCGGCCGGTCTCCGATAAGACGGGTGCAGCCGGGAGGGCTGGCAATCCGCGTGATCGCGGGACCACGACAGGGAGGCGGATGGCGTCGGGGGGCGATCCAGTCGGCCCATCGGCGATCGAATCGAGTGGACCCCGCGATCGGCAACTCCGCGCCAGCCCGACCGGGGTCTCCCGCCGATGCCACTCGGTCCCGTCCTCCGTTCGTACCTCGATCGCCTCGGCCGCATGGTCCGACGGCGACATCTCTACTCGTTTTCGAAGTCGAGTCGGTTGCCCCGGGTCGAGGCCCTCGACCGGCGGGAACTCCTGGCGACGATGCCCCATCCGGTCGCGGTGATCTCGGCGACCACGCTCGACTCCCGGAGCGTCACCGTCTCCTACGAGGTGACCTCGCCCGCGCCCGGGGCGTCGATCACGTTCGGCGTCTTCCGGTCGGCGTCGTCCCGATTCGACCCGGGCGCGATCCCGGTCGGCCTTCCGGTTGCCGTCCCGGCCGTCGACGCCTCGGGTCATCCCTCGGGGGCGCCCGGGGTCCATCTGGTCACGCTCCCGATCGCCGGCGGCCTGCCGATCAACCCGAAGCACCCATACGTGCTGGTGGTGGCCGACCCCGGGTCTCCCTCGGCGAGCGACCCCGGCGAGTCGGCCTCGTTCCGCAAGGTCGTCCTGGGCGTGATCACCCACGGCGGGCTCGAATACGACCACTGGAAGAAGTACGGGCCGCCCTGGGAGCTGGAGATGGCCCGATCGCTCCGCGACCAGGGCTATGACTCCGTGATCGCCTACAACTGGGTGTCGCAGAGCAATACCCCCGGCGCCGCGGCGAAGCAGGGGCCGATCCTGGCCAGCAGGGTCCTGGACGCGTCGAGCCGGTTTCCCTCGGCCGACCCGGTGGACATCCATTTCATCGGCCACAGCGAGGGGGCGGTCGTTAACACCCTGGCGATCGCCCGCGTCGAGGCGGCGGCGTCCCCGCGGATCCGGGCGGGTTATCTGCAAGACACCCTGCTCGACCCCCACGCCGCCAACCCCGACTACCCGGGCCGACAGTACAGCGTGGGAGGCCCGCTCGCCTGGGTCGCCAAGCTGGCCATCGACAATTACCAGGCCCGGGCCCGGGACCCCCTCGTCTCCATCCCCCGGGGGGTCGATTCGGCGCAGGTGTTCTACCAGCAGACCCCGGCCGACAAGGCCCACAACGAGAACCTGGGGATGTATAACCTCTGGGGCCAGGTCCCCGTCAAGGGCCCGGCGGACTACTTCAACCTGACGTCCGCCGGGGTCGTCCATTCGGGCAAGCGCGGCGTCTACGCCTGGTACGAACACCACGTCGTGCCCACCCTCGGCGACGGGGCCCCGGCGATCGCCCGGGAGACCTTGACGGGCCGACTGGCCAACCCGACCGCCCCGGGTGGGGACGCCGTCGCGTCCTCCCGGGCCACCTATACCGGGAAGACCGCGCCGGGGGCGACCGTCACCCTCCTGGCCGGGGGAGCGGGCCCGTCCCGGCTCCGGGTCGTCGGCCGGGGGGTCGCCGGCCCCGACGGCCTATGGGCCGCGACCACCGGCCCCCTCGCCGACGGCCAGTATCGCGTCGTCGCCGAGGCCCGGCTCCCGGCCGCCTACCCCGGGGATCGGCCGCCGGTCCCGACAGCCCCGCTCGGCCGACTCGCGGTCCGGGGATGATCGCCAGGGCCGATGGGTGATGGGCGATCGGATAAGAGGGCCGCGGGCGGTTCGGCCCGGCGGTAGGAGCGCTCATCACCCCTCGTCCGCGGGGCAAGCCGGTCTCACCGGGCGGGCCCCGACAAGGCCAGGGTCTCGATGACCCTCGGGCAGTCGGGGAGCGAGCCGAGGAAGGTCCGGCCGTAAGGCTTGCTGAGGACGCGCGGGTCGAGGATCGCCACGATCCCGGTATCGTCCCGGGACCGGATCAGGCGGCCGAATCCCTGCTTGAGCTTGAGGACGGCCTCGGGCACCTGATATTCCACGAACGGGTTGCCGCCCCGCTTGCGGATCGCCTCCAGCCGGGCTTCGAGGAGCGGGCGGTCGGGCACGCTGAACGGAAGCTTGACGATGATCACGTTCGAAAGCGCCTCGCCCGGGACGTCGACCCCCTGCCAGAAGCTGTCGGCGCCGAAGATCACGCTGTCGACGTCGGCCTTGAACGCCTCGACCATCTTGGACCGCGGCATCCCGTCGGTCTGGGCGTAAAGGGCGATGTTCCGCTCCGCGAACCACGGGGCGAGCGTCCGGGCGGCGTTCTCCAGCATCTTGGAGGACGTAAACAGGACGAATGCCTTGCCGTGGGTCTTCTCCAGGTAGAACGGGATGGCCCGGATCGCGGCGTGCTCGAACCCCCGGGGGTCGTCGGAGGGGTCGGGCAGGTTTCGGGGGATGTGGATGGCGACCTGGCGGGGATAGTCGAACGGGCTCCCGAGCTGGAGCGACTCGCATTTCGTCAGACCGATCCGCGACTTCGCGAATGCGAACCCCGGCGGCGAGCCGACCGAGAGCGTGGCGGAGGTCAGGACGCAGGTCGAGACCCGGCCGAACAGGTCGCGGCGGAGGGTCGGCCCGACGTCGAGCGGGGCGCAGGCCAGGGTCACCCGCCGCCTCGGGCCCCCCTCCTGGTCGATCCAGTAGACCGAATCCGGGACGTCCTGCGCCAGCCAGCTCGACAGCGAGTTGGCCATCGATTCGCACCGGTCGCTCGCCGCGTCCAGCTCGACGCGCTGCTCGTCCTCGTCGATCACCTCGGCGCCCCGGGTGATGGCCGAGGCGAGCTTGCGCAGCTCCTCGCCGAGGGCGTCGGGGAGCCCGGAGGGGGCCCGGAGCCGGCCGTTGGCCGACCCCCGCCGCGCCTGCCAGTCGGCGACGTCGCGGAAGAACTCCTCGGCCGCGAACCGGGCCCGTCGGGCCTGGTCGACGGCCTCGTCGAGCTTGTGGTAGGCGAGCAGTCCCTTGCGGGTCCGGTCGTGGTAGAGCCGGTTCAGGGTGAAGTCGACCTGCGCGTTGGTCACCCGGAGGCCGAGGTGGTCGCCGGCGACGGCCTCCATGGTGTGGGCCTCGTCGATGATGGCGACGTCGTACTCGGGCAGGAGGCTGGCTCCGGAGCCCCGGAGGGCCAGGTCGCTCATGAACAGGGCGTGATTGACGATCAGGATGTTGGCGTTCCGCATCCGCTGGCGGGCGGCGAAGTAGAAGCAATCGCGATGCCTCGGGCACTTCTTGCCAAGGCAGTTGCCGTGCTCGCTGGCGACGGCGTCCCAGACCGCCGGGGAGGGCCGGAAGTCGAGGTCCGACCGGCTCCCGTCCCCGGTCCGGCCCGCCCAGAGCCGGATCTCGGCGAGCTGGTCGAACTCGTCCGCCGTCCCGAACGTCGCCCCCGCCCGGGCCCCGGCCGCTTCGAGCCGCCGGAGGCTGATGTAGTTGGACCGCCCCTTGACCAGGACGGCGGAGAACTCCTGGGGCATCACCGCCTGCAACAGCGGGATGTCCTTCTGGAGGAGCTGCTCCTGAAGGCTGATCGTGTGCGTCGAGACGACGACCTTCTTGCCCGCCTCCGAGGCCGCCAGGATCGCCGGGACGAGGTAGGCGAAGCTCTTGCCCACGCCGGTCCCCGCCTCGACCATCAGGTGCGAGCCGTCCTCGATCGCCCGGGCCACCGCCCGGGCCATCATCATCTGCTCGGGTCGCTCCTCGTACCGGGGGAGCCGCCGGGCGATCGAGCCGTCGGGGCCGAGGATCGGGGCCGGGTCGAACTGCGGCATCCTGCCCCCTTCACCTTGGATTGTCGGGCCCGTATGGGCCACCCTTCCCGCGCCGGGATCGGCCCGGGAAACCACTTCAACTCCGCCGGATCGTGCCTTCGGTGGGGCTGGACGCCGTGGCGTACAGCTTCCTGGGGATCCGCCCGGCCCCCGCGGCGAGGCGGCCGGCCTCGACGGCCAGCCTCATGGCATGGGCCATCCGGAGCGGGTCGCGGGCCCCGGCGATCCCGGTGTTGAGCAGGACCCCGTCGCAGCCCAGCTCCATGGCGATCGCCACGTCGCTGGCGGTCCCGACCCCGGCGTCGATGATGACCGGGTAGTCGGGATCATCTCCCTTGAGGTCTTCGAGGATGATCCGGAGGTTGTTGGCGTTGAGGACCCCCTGGCCGCTCCCGATCGGGCTGCCGGCGGGCATGACGCTGGCGGCCCCGGCGGCCTTGAGGTGGCGGGCCATCACCGGGTCGTCGCTGGTGTAACAGAGGACGTGGAACCCCTCGGCGACCAGGACCTCCGTGGCTTTCAGGGTCGCCACCGGGTCGGGCAGGAGGGTCCGGGTGTCGGCCAGGACCTCCAGCTTGATCCAGTCGGCGCCCGGGTTGCCCAGGCCCAGGAGCAGCTCACGGCCGAGCCGGGCGGTCCGGAGGGCGTCGTCGGCGTTGAAGCAGCCGGCCGTGTTGGGGAGGATCGTGTACCGGGCCGGGTCGAGGAAGTCGAGCAGGCTCCGCCCCTCCCGGTCGGTCAGGCGCTCGCGGCGGACGGCCACGGTGACGACCTCGGTCCCGCTGGCGTCGAGGCAGTCGCGCATCAGCTCCAGGGTCGGGTATTTCCCGGTGCCGACCAGGAGCCGGCTCCGGAATCGGTGCGGGCCGATGGCCAGGGGCGGGGCCTCGGTCGGGTCGGGAGAACCGCCCCCGACCAGCGTGACCACCTCCAGGACGTCGCCGGGGGCGATCCGGGCCGCGTCGTGGTCGGCCCGGGGGACGAGGTCGCGGTTCCGCTCGACGGCCACGTGCTCGGGCCGGACGCCGAGGTGGCGGAGCAGGTCGGCCACGGTCGAGGAGTCGGGCACGTCGCGCCGTTCACCATTCAACGTGATCGTCACGGGAGGTTCCGTCGGTTGGTCCGGCCCCGGGGCGGGACGGGAGGTCGCGTCCTTGACGCCTGTCCATGGTAGGGCGCCGCCCGAGACGCGGTCAAGCGGGACTGGCCTGGCCCCCGGACGATGATAGCAGGTCGGGGGCCGGGCCGCAGCGTCGGGTTGGGCTCCCCGCAGGGCTCGCGGTCGGCCAACATTTTACGCCGGTCGAACATTGATTGTGTTAACGGATTTCGCAATCTACGATCTTATCTAAGGGGGGGCGTCACGCGTCACCCGGCGGTGGGGGTCGCCGCCGTCATCCAGGGACGTTCCATCGGGCGATCCACGGTGAAATACGCGACCAGGAAGATCGACATGACGACCACCGGCCCGGCCGGTCCCGCGGAAGACGCGTCGTCGCCGCCCTCGGGCGACCGGGCGGCCCCCGTCCCCTCCCCGACCGCCGACGTGGAGGCTTCCCCCAGGCGTCGGCTCCTCGTGGTGGAGGACGACTGGAGGTCGCATTCCGCGCTCCGGAAGATCTTCACCCGGCTGGGCTGGGAGGTCCACTCGGCGATGACCGTCGCCGGCGGCCTGGCGCTGCTCGACAAGAAGCCGCAGGGGGTGGTGCTCGACCTGATGCTGCCCGACGGCGACGGCCTGGGCGTCCTCCGGACGGTCCGGGCCGAACGGCTCGCGGCCCGGGTGGTGATCACGACGGGGATCGTGGACGGCCCTCGCCTGGACGAGGTCCGCCGACTCGGGCCGGATGCCCTCCTCCGGAAGCCTTACGAATTCGGCGACCTGCTCCAGGCCCTCGGCGGCGAGGAGGCCTCCTGAGCCGGCCGACCGGGCCCGGCCCGGTCACCGCCCGCCCAGCCCCCGGAGGTTTCGGGCGATCTGGAAGTGGCAGAGCGCCACGGCACAGGCGTCGGCGACGTCGTGCGGCTCGGGGAGGCGGTCCAGCCCCAGCTCGGTCCGGATCGCGTGCTGCATCTGCTCCTTGGGCGCCTTGCCGCTGCCGGTCAGCGTCTTCTTGATCCGGGCGGCGGCGTAGCCGACCACCGGGACCCCGCGCTCGGCGGCGGCCAGCATGATCACCCCCCGGGCGTGCGACATCAGGATCGCGGTCCGGGGGTGGGCCGGGTGGCTGTGGACCTGCTCCAGCGCCAGCGCCGAGGCCGGGAAGGCGTCCAGGACCTCCAGGATCGACCGGTAGATCACCAGGAGCCGGGCCTCGAAGGTCCCGGACGAGGCCTTCCGGGGCCGGATCACACCCGCCTCGACGACGTAAGCCCCCCGGGCGGCCGGCTCGACCACCGCGTATCCCGTCACGTTCAGGCCCGGGTCGATCCCCACGACCCGTTCCCGGGCCGGGTCGGGGCCGGCCGTCCTTTCCGATTCGCGCGCCGTCATCGCCATCGAAGGGGCCCTCCGTGGACCTGTCCAGACTCGCGACCCGACTTGGGACGGCCCCGATCCGTCGGGGGTCAGCCGACCTTCCAGCTCGTCCCGTCGGGCCGGTCTTCCAGGGTGACGCCCAGTTCGGCGAGCTTGTTCCTGATCTCATCGGCCATCGCGAAGTTTTTCTCCTTGCGAATTCGTGTACGGAGTTGCACAAGGAGGTCGAGGAGCGGGGCCGTGAGCTTGTCCTCGGCGGGATCGGTCCGGGCCCGGGGTCGGCAAAACAGGCCGAGGATCTGGGACAGCTCCTTGAGTACGACCATCCCCGATCGGAACACGGCGAGCGCCTCGGGGTCGGCGGCCGTTTCGAGCTTCCGGGAGTCGGCGAACCGATTCAGGGCGCGGGCCAGCTCATACAGCTCGCCCAGGGCACCGCCCGTGTTGAAGTCGTCGTCCATCGCTTCCAGGAACCGAGACCGATGCTCGGCGACCTCGGGTAGCGAAGCGTTGGGTTCGTTCTTCCGGGTCGGGGCGTCGAGGGCGTGGTAGGCCTCCCCGGTCAGGCGTTCGAAGCGGTCGAACAGGCCGGTGAAGGCGTGGAGGCCCCGGCCGATCTCGTCGAGGCGGTGGCTCCCGTAGTCGGTCGGGCGGCGATAGTGGCTGGCGATGAAGAGGCATCGGAGGGTGTCGGGCTCGTACTTCCGGAGCAGGTCGCTCATCAGGACCACGGTGTCGGGGTCCGACTTCGAGATCTTCCTGCCCTCCTTGGTGAGCAAACCGTTGTGGAGCCAGTAGGTTGCGAACGGCTTGCCGCTGAAGCATTCGGACTGCACGACCTCGTTCTCGTGGTGGGGGAAGACCAGGTCCAGTCCGCCCCCGTGGATGTCGAAATGCTCGCCCAGGAACTTCATGCTCATGGCGGAGCACTCGATATGCCACCCCGGACGGCCCGGTCCCCAGGGGCTCTCCCACGCCGGCTCGTCGGGCTTCGACCCCTTCCAGAGCGCGAAGTCGCCCGGGTGTCGTTTGATCGCGGTCGGCTCGATCCGGGCCCCGGCCTGCAATTCCTCGGGGTCGCGATGGCTGAGCTTGCCGTACTCGGGGGCCCGGGTCACGTCGAAGTAGACGTCGCCGCCCGAGGGGTAGGCGAACCCCTTGTCGATCAGCCCCTGCGTCATCGCCACGATCTCGCCGATGTGCTCCGTCGCCCGGGGCATGTGATCGATCCCGTCGACCCCCAGCGCTTCCAGGCATCGGAGGTAGTCGTCGGTGACCCGCTCGGCCAGGTCCTTGACGGTCGTCCCGTCCTTCCGGGCCTGGACGATCAGCTTGTCGTCGACATCGGTGATGTTGACGACCCAGGTCACCTCGTAGCCGAGATAGGCCAGGTAGCGCTTGATCGTGTCGAAGATGACCGGCCCGACCATGTGCCCGACGTGGCTATTCGAGTAGACCGTCGGCCCGCAGACGTACATCCCCACCCGGCCGGGCCGGACGGGCTCGAACGTCTCTTTTTGCTGCGTCAGCGTGTTGTAGAGGCGGAGCGGCATGGCTTCAACACTCAGGACTGGAGGACTCACTCCGCAGGACTCAGGACTCACTCCGCAGGACTCAGGACTCAGGACTCACTCCGCAGGACTCAGGACTCAGGACTCAGGACTCAGGACTCAGGACTCAGGACTCAGGACTCAGGACTCAGGACTCAGGACTCAGGACTCAGGACTTGGTTGTCGGGTGGTGCCGGACGTTGATCGGTGGACCTTACCGAGGCCGGGTAAAACGCTACGGCGTCTGAAGAGCTATCGGCTCCGGCTCGGCCCTTAGTCCTGAGTCCTCAGTCCTGCGGAGTGAGTCCCGCAAAGTGGGTCTCGACGAGGAGGACGACCGCCTCGCAGGCGATGGCCTCGCCCCGGCCGATCGGCCCGACGAGCTCGCCGGTCTTGGCCTTGACGTTCACGGCGGATGGGTCGAGGCCCAGCAATCGGGCGAGGTTGGCACGCATGGCCGGCTTGTGGGGCGAGAGCTTCGGCTCCTGGGCGTGGATGGTCACGTCGCAATTGCCCGGGCTCCAGCCGAGACCGACGAGCCGGCCGACGACCTCGGCCAGGAGCCGGCCGCCGTCGAGCCCGATCCAACGGGGGTCGGTGTCGGGGTAGTGCTCGCCGATGTCGCCCAGGGCCGCCGCTCCCAGCAGGGCGTCGGCCACTGCATGCATCACCACGTCGGCGTCGGAATGGCCGAGGAGCCCGAGCGGATGGTCGATCCGGACCCCGCCCAGGATCAACGCCCGACGCTCGACCAGCCGGTGCGTGTCGTGCCCGATCCCCACCCGCAATGGTGCCATCCCCCGCATCGCCCGGCCGGTTCGCCGTCGACGGTCAGCCCGCCGGAGCCCGGGGGGCCATCGTATCGCAAATGTCCGTCGATAGCCAGGACCGCCGACCGAACCGCACGGTTCCCGTTTCGACGCAAACTGTTGTCATTTTGGGAACGAAATCGACTCGATCTGGACAGGTTTACACTGGTCCGGAGATTCCGCCAAACCCGCAAAAAAATCCTAAAGTCTGGAGAACTTGAGCCTTTCACCCCGGACGGAGAGAAAAATCCGGCCCGAGGCATGCCCGGTGCAATATACTCCTATCGTTCGCGGCACAGGAGTCTGAAAGTCGGAACGACCGAACGACCCGGGTTGCGATGGATCCGCCCGAAACCGAATCGTCACTCACACGGAGGATTTCCCATGCTGGTCCTGAGCCGCAAGATGAACGAGAAGATCATGGTCGGCGACGACATCACGATCACCATCGTCAAGATCGACCGCAACCAGGTCCGAATCGGGATCTCGGCCCCGGGCCACGTCCCCGTCTACCGCGAGGAAATCCTGCCCGCCCGGTGGAACGCCGACCAGGTGGAAGACACGGTGGTTGCCATCGGGGTCTGAGGAGGTCTCCGGCCGATCGGACGTTCGCTCCTCGTGGCAGGGCCCCATCTCGACACCCGGAACCCCCGGGGATAGGCTGGGAGATGGCCGGCAGCCGACGCGGTCCGCGACCAAGTCCGACGCCTCGCCCGGAGGCCGAGGGCATCCCCTTCCCCCGGGAGACGCAATCCTCATGGGCACCGATGACCTTTCGGCATTGCAACGACGAGACTTCCTCCAGGCCGGCGCGTTGGCCTCAGCCGCGGCGCTGACCCTGGGTTCGCCAGGTCAGGGCGACGAACCGAAAGCGTCGAAGCCGACGCTTCCCACTCGCAAGCTGGGCAAAACCGGCGTCGACGTCACCATTCTCAACCACGGGACGTGGCAGGCACCCGGGGCGCTCGACCGGCTGTTGCGGACCTCTTTCGCCGGCGGCGTGCGCTACTTCGACACCGCCAAGTCCTACCGGACCGAGCCCGGCCTCGCCAAATGGTTCGAGGCCATGCCCGAGGTCCGCAAAGAAATCTTCCTGGTCACCAAGGATTCGCCCCACGCGCCGTCCCAGTTGATGGGGATGCTCGACCAGCGGCTGGCCAACCTGAAGACCGATTACGTCGACCTCTTCTTCATCCACGCGCTGGGCGACCACCACGAGACGGATGACGCCGTCGCCATGGTCAAGAGCCGGGAGCTGAAGGCGGCGATCGAGGCGATCAAGAAGTCGGGCAAGGCGAAGTTCGTCGGCTTCTCGACCCACCACAAGAACCGAGCCAGGATCATCCAGGCGGCCGCCGAGGGCGGGATCGTCGACGCGATCATGCTCCAGTACACCCCCTGGCTCGACAAGGACGACCCCCTCAACCGGGCACTCGACGCCGCCCATGGTCGCGGGATCGGCCTGATCTCGATGAAGCAGGTCGCCGGGACCGACGGGGCCCGGCTGCTCGCCCAGGTCCCGAAGCACGTCCCGAGCCTGAAGGAACGCGGCCTCTCGCCCTTCCAGGGGCTCCTGCACGCGATCTGGACCGACGAGCGGATCTCCTCCTGCTGCGTCTCCATGAAGAACGTCGACCAGATCCGCGAAAACTCCGAGGCCGCCCGCCAGTTCGCCCCCCTCAAGGCCGCCGAGATCCGGGGCCTCCGCGACGCCTTCATCGCCTCCGGCCCGACCCTCTGCGGCGACTGCGACGGCCGATGCGCCCTGGCCGGCGGGACCGGCGCGGCGCTGGGCGACCTGACCCGCTTCCTCACCTACCACGAACGCCACGGCCACCGGAGCGAGGCCCGGAAGTTCTACGCCGAATTGCCCGACTCGGCCCGCGACTGGAAGAACGCCGACCTTGCCGCCGCCCAGGCCGCTTGCCCGAATCACCTCAACTTCGCCGACCTCCTCCCCCGGGTCGACCGCGACCTGGCCTGACGGTCGGAAAAGCCCATCGGATCGACGAGCGGCCCGGGTCCCTCCCCGGGCCGCCCTCGTTTCCTGCCCGTATGGCCCGCCCTGCCGGAGGGCGGTTGGCAATCCCGGAAGAGGATCGATCATGGCGACCGCGATCGAGTCTCCCCTGTCCGCCATCCTCACCATCGACGACGTGCTCGAAGACCTCGGCGGGATCTCCCCTCTCGGGTCCGATTCCGGCCCCTGCCGGGGACGGCCACCGAGGCCGACCTGATCGCGGCCAACGATCGCGAGCCCGAAATTTTCGGCCTGGCCCCCGTACTGCCGCCACGAACGAAGCCGCCCCCGGTCGATGCGTGACGAAGCCACGATCCGACCGACAACCGCCGATCGCCCGAAGTCGGCGATCGGGCGGGATGGCCGTGGTTATCGCCTGCCGCCCGATGTCTTGACCTCGAAGGTGAACTTCGGGCTCGGCTCGCTCACGAAGCCCGAATCCTCGGCGCGAATCCGGACGGTATAGATCCCGTCGGGCAGGCGGCCATTGAACCGGGCCTTGAAGATGTTGGTGGTGGGGTCGACCGTGGACGTCCCGAGGACGACCTGGTTGTTGACGTCGACGATCTGGATGTTCGTCCCCGGCACATAGTTGCCGGTCAGGGTCGGCTGGCTGTTGTGGGTCACCGGGATCTTGCCGACGTTGCCGTTGTGGTCGCTCCCGAGGAGGTTGGGGACGGTCGGGAAGGCCAGCGGCCGGCCGGAGCCGAGCGCCACCTCAAGGACGATCGCATAGTCGTTGGTCGCGACGATCCGGGGGGTCGGCTGGGTGGTGTCGAACTGGACCAGCTGCTTCATCTGGGACTGGAGGTCGGCCGCGACCTCGGGCCGGACGCCGGCGGAGACGAGCACGTTGCCGAAATCCCGATCGAGGTTGGCCGCGTCGACGGGCCGGATGCTCTCGTAGGGCTGGGCCCGGCGGATGTCCAGGTTGAACGCGGAGACGGCCGCGTGGTCCCCCTCGTGGAGCGTCCCGACGAAGCTATTCAGGTCCCGCTGGATGTTCTCGGCGGCCGGCTGGGGCAGGGCGCCGTCGCGGTGGAGCTTGCCGAGGAAGAAGGGGAGGTTCTCGATCCGCCTCCGCTTGATCTCGATCGTCTGGGCGACCGGCGACGACCCGTCGACCTGGGTGCCGGGGGGCGCCGAGCCGAACGGATTGACGAAGGCGGACCTGGCCGCGGCGACGGGGTGGGCGGCGGTGCTGAGCATCTGTCGGCCTTCCAGCCCTTCGGACGAGGGGACAAAGTGGCGGCGGCTGCGGTCCATCGCGGGGCCTCCCGGCCATTGGCGGATTCGGCGAAGTCTGGGGGAATCGGTGGCGGGGGCCACCCCGGGTCGAAGGGTGCAACGCGACGTGAGCCGGGGTTTTACCGGATTTACTCAAGGAAGGCCAGTCGGATTCCGGGGCCGATCGCCCCGGGCCTCCAGGACCATCCCGAGATAGGAACGGGCCTCCACCGCGACGAGCCCGAGCTCGCCCGCCAGCGCGACCACGGCCCCCTGGGCGTCGGCGAGGTCGGACTCCGACCCGACCAGCGTCTCGACCTCGGCGAACGCCCCCAGCCCCTCGGCCAGGTCCATGGCGACGGCCATCGGCCGACCCCGATACGCGAGGTGATATTCCGTCCGACGCTTGCGGACCACCGCCACGGGCCGGAATCCCAGGAGCTCGAAGGCCCGGGCGAGCCGGCCCCGCTCCTCGGCGCCCTCGCCGAAGGCAATCTCGATCTCCTCGCGCGTCTTGGCCGGCCCGCCGAGCTTCGGCCCCTTGTAGGTGATCCGGTTGGCAGGCCCCTCGCCCCGGATCCGGAACGCCTCGCCGGTCACGGCAAAGTCGCGCGCAGGGTGGGCCAGGTAGGTATCCTCGTGCTCCACCGTGGCCCCCGGAGCGATCCCCCGGGCCGCCAGCCGACGGCCCAGCTCCTCGTGGTCGGCGACGCGGAACTTCACCTCGATTTCGAAGCCCATGAAATCAAGCTCTCCCGGTGCATCGTCAAGGGTTTGCGCCCCGATCGGCGGTCGTCGGCCCGGTCGACGGGGTCCTGTCCCGATCCGGGGCAGTTCGCCATCAGCAGGCCCAGCAGCATCAGCAAGGCCAGGGTGTGGACATGATAGCTGAACAGGAGGAGGGAAAGGTCGCGGCCCACCAGCCCCCGGTTGAGCCCGACCGCCAGCAGCCCATAGACACCGAGCGTCACCAGGGCCCGGCGGCCGAGCGGGCGGAAGGAACGATGTCCGGCCACCAGGAGGTAAGCCGCGGGGACTGCGAAGACCAGGTGTTGCAGCCAGGTCACGGGGGATAGCAGGGGGATCAGGATCAGCACGGCCGCCATCTCGGCCGGCCAGGCGAGGTCGTCCGGGCCGGCGAAGGGCCGGCGGGACCACCACGCGACCGCCGCCAGCAGGCCGAGTCCCGCGATCGAGGCGAGTCGATTCGCCGTCGCCGGCTTCAGGTCCAGAACCGCCACGTCCGCCGGGTTGTCCAGCTTGAGGGGATGGCCGGCGGGATAGGCGACCAGCAACCGGACCACGGCCGGCCGGAGCGCCTGGTTCTGGACCCGGACCTCGTTGGCCTCCCGGAGGGCGTCCGGCCGGTCGGAGAAGACGCTCAGCGCCATCCGGTTCCACTGGCGCTGGTGGACCCACCAGCTCGCGGGCCCCATCCAGACGGCCGGCAGGACGATCCAGGCCGCCGCCGCGGCCGCCGAGAGCCCGGCGAGCTTCCACTGCCGCTTCCAGGCGAAGAAGGGGAGGAGCAGCCCGGGCGTCATCTTCAAGGCGATCGCCAGGCCGAATCCCACGGCGGCGAGGCCCTCGCGGCCCCGCCGGACGAGGGCCATCGACCCCACGATCATGGCCAGGTAGATCAGGTGCGGGCCGCCGTCGTCGAGGTCGCGCATCACGTACTGGAGGGTCAGGAGGACGGCCAGGGCGGCCACGGTCAGCCCCCGCCAGGAGCCCGGCCGGGCACGGCCGGCGACCATCGCCCCCAGCCAGGCGAGCGAGAGCCCCAGGCAGGCCAGGCCCGTCGACGTCCGGAGCGGGCTGGCCACCGCCTCGGGGGCCATCGCCAGGGGCGCGTAATACATCGCGCTGATCGGCATGTAATTGAAGCAGAGCGTGTCTTGGTAGAGCGGGAGGCCGGCGAGGAACCGATGGCCGAAGTCGCGGTGGACGTTGAAGTCGCCATAGGCGGAGGTATGGCAGACGGCCTTGACGATCAACTCGGCCGGGATCGCGACGCAGCAGGCGATCAGGAACAGGCGTTCGAGACGGGTCCGCGACCGAAACCAGGTCCTCACGTCCACCCCTCCTTGACGGATCGCGGTCGATGCCCCCGGGGCGGCCCCCGTCCCCTCCCGGAATAACCCGATCAACGTCCATTATCGGTCAAGGCGGCCGGGCCCTCCATCCCGAATTCGCGGATCGGCCGCGCCGGCCCCCTTCCCGGTCCCGGAGTTGCGCGGCCCGCCGGGGGTCGCGTCCACCTTGACGGGCCCCGTCGTGATCCACTAAATTGGTGGTTTCCCGACCCTTGGGCCCGGTTCAAGGTCACCGTCCGTCGACGCGTCGGACGCGTCATCGTCAGTCAGAGGACACCTGCGTCATGCCGCGGAAGAAATTCGGTCGCAACCGGAAGAACCGGTGCCGGTTCTGCACCCCCGAGGGCTGCCCCCGCCCGGCCTATGTCGACTACAAGGACATCGGCCTGCTCAAGAAGCTTTGCACCAACCAGAGCAAGATGTTCTCCCGGAAGCGGAGCGGCAATTGTGCGGCGTTCCAGCGGGCGTCCAGCGACGCCGTCAAGCGGGCCCGGTTCATGGCGCTGATCCCTTACGTCGGCGAGTGAGCGGGCCGATCGGGCCGGCGACCCTCCCGGGGTGGGGCCGGCTCGGAGTCCTCTCATGATCCGGGCGGCTTGCCCAGATATTCGAGGAACGCCCGATCCAGGTCGCGGTAGCGGACGCCGAGGTGGTCTTCCAGCGTCCGGCCCGAGACGCCCCGGAGCCGCCCCTTGTAAGCGTCCCGGACGTAGTCGAGGAACGGCTCGCGGAAGCGGCCGCCCTCGGCCTGCATCAGGAAGACGGCCAGCGCCATCGCCTCCGCGTAGCGCAGGTAGATGGTGCCCGGCCCCTGCTCGCCCTTGAACCGGACCTCGCCGAGCCCGACGAATTCCTCGATCGGGATGAACTCGCGGTCCGCCACCAGACGCTGACGCGCCTGCGCGATCCGGGGCCCGATCAGGCCGCCGATCCGGAGCCGCCCGCCGGGCCCGATCTCCAAGGTCTCGAAGTACGTCCCCAGGCCCTCGAAGACCCAGTAATTGCCGCGATTTTGCGCGAAGTTGTCGGGGCCGGCCGACTCGAAGAGGAGCTGGTGCGACGCCTCGTGGAACAGGGTTGAGGTCACGTCGATCTGGCCGCCCACGTCATTGAAGAAGTAGCTCACCCCGCCGAACTGCCTCGACTTGTCCTCCTTCCGCGTGATGTAGGTCCCCAGGCTTACCCTGGACCCGGCACCCATGATCGGCGCGAGGTGTTGGGCGTATTCCTCGCGGGTCGCGAAGTACGAGACCCGGTAGGTCTTCTTCGAGATCGACGGCTTGAGGGTCGGGAGCTTGTAGCGTTGGGCGAGGGGGAGTTGGTCGGGATCGAACACGTCGGCCATCAGGGCGAAGAATAACTGGTGGAGCGCCTCCAGCTTGTGGCCGAACGAGATGGCCTCCGACATCGGCACATTGGTCCGGATCGTGAAATGCTCGGTGGTGATCGTCCAGCAGGGGTTCCAGTTGCGCCGGAGGTCGTCCGCCTGGGCGGCGGGGAGCCAGCGGTTCGAGCCGCCCGGGGCGGGGAGTTCGCCACGCCCCAGGTGCGCGACCCAATCGCCTGGGACCCACCCGTAAATCGGATCGGAGACATTCCCCCTGGCAAGGAGGTCGGCGGCGAACGGCGTCGCCCACCCGCCATCATGCGGGAGGAACCCGAGGAGCCGGCGCGCCTCGGGGTGGTCGGGCAGACGTTCGAGGACGTCGCGCAGGCACTGGTCGGCGAGGGCGTACGATGGCGAGGGCGATCGGGCGGCCACTCCGGCCAGCTCGAAAAGGGCCTTCGCCGCCCCGGCCCGGATCGGATCCCGCGCGGGCCGACGGCCCCCCTGGCCGTCGTCCGGTCCCCTGGGCGATGCCGGGACGACTTCGGGCAGGAGCACGAACCGCGTCGAGCCGTCGGCCGCCGGGGCGATGGCCGGGTCGGTCGCCACCCGGGCCGCGACGAGTCGCGCCCGCTCGTCATCTATGATCGCGTCGCGACGCGCCCGAAGCTCCGCCGACCGCGCCGCATCGGCCAGGGGCGGCGGGACCTGGGGCGATGCCGGGGGGAGGGCCAGGAGCCACCAGCCGGCGGCCAGGAGGGGAGGGAAAGGCATGGGGCGGATGGCTCCCGGTCCGGTTCGCGATCGGTCGATCCGGGGACGACCGGTCCCGGCCCGGCCTTGTTCATGCGACTTCGGCGATCGGACCCCGACATCTGCCCTGGACGCCCCGGCCGATCCCTTGCACAATCCCGGCCGTCGGCCGCCGAAGTTCCCGGGCGAAGGGAGACTGCCGGAGATGTCCATGACCCTGCGACGCATCCCGATCGCGGTGACCTTGACCATCGGCCTGGCGATGGGGTGGACCCTGGCTCATCTCCGATCCCCGACCGCCAGGGCGGTGGGCGGCGACCGTTACGGCGATTATACGCTCGCGGCCGGCCCGGTCTCGCTCCAGTATAACGAGCTGACCAAGACGCAGGCCGCGCAGGATGCCATCTACTTCCTCGACTATCGGGGCGCCCGGCTCCTGGCGACGGTCCCGATCCTGCGGCAGACGAACTCCGGGTCGCAGTTGATCGACGGGTTCGTGGAGCGGGACCTGGCCGCCGACTTCAAGATCGACCTCGAACGCGGCCCCGCCCCCCACTTCCTGATGACCCCGGGCTCGCTCGGCGCCTATGGCGATGGCTGGGCCCCGATGTATGTCTTCGAGACGACCACCCGGCAGGTGGCCGTCTACAAGATCGCGCCCCAGTCGGTGGGAGCCAGGTCCCAATCGCGGTTCGAGCTGCTGGAACTCAAGTCGTTCGCGACCCCCCTGCCCCGACCCGCCCCCTGATCCCCAAGTGCCCTCGTCAAGGGTTGGTGGGCGCGATCCCCGCGGCGGCCCCGGCGGTCCCTCCGGGGATCCCCGGGCCCTAACGACCCTGGCCCGGCATGGCCGGCGCGGCGCCGCCCGCGGCCGGGGCGGCCCCCGGGGCGGCGGCGTCGGGCGCTTCTTCCAGGACCTGCTCGGTCCCGTACGGCCGGACGTGCTGGTGGACCATGAGCCATTCGGCCTTCGGGTCGAACAGGTTCGGCCTGTCCGGGAACTCGGGATCGCCCTCCGGCCCGACCCCGTTGCGGGCGAAGGTGTAGCCCGATGTGTACTGGAAGAAGCCCAGGAGGTCGCGGTCGAACCGTCGGTGGTACATCGGATCGTATTTGTAATCCATCACCCCGAGCATCTTCTTCTGCACCGGCGACGCCTGGTAGCCCAGCAGCAGCATCGCCATGGTGATCACGGCCCCGCCGAAGCCGAAGACCACCCGGCCCACGTGATACACCGGGGTCGGGAACCGGACCATCGAGGGCGCGATGGTCTCCGTGGTCAGCCGGAGCAGCAAGAGCGCGACGATGAACAGCACCATCAGCGAGACCGAGTCGGCGAAGTCGGCCGCCATCGACACGTTCTCGACGATCAGGACGGCCAGCGGCTCGTAGAAATTCAGCGCGATCAGGGCCGCGAACAGGGCGTTGAAGAACATCAAGGCCGCGCCCCAGAGCCCTTCGCTCATCAGGGCATACGTCATCCCCGCGATCAGCCCGAGGACGGAGAGGTCGACGACGGTACTCATGGAAAAGGTCTCCGAACCTCAAATCGAACAGCGGTCGGCGGCCGGCGGAAGGATGGCGGTCTCGAATATCGCTCGCGGCATGGTTCCGGCGGGATGCGGATCGATGACCGCCGATCGCCCGGAGGAACGCGTCACTTGACGACCCGGAGCAGCTCGTCGATGGACGTCTTGCCCTGGATCACCTGCCGGAGGCCGTCTTCCTGGAGGTAGATCATCCCGTTCTTGCGGGCCTCGGCCTTGATGGCGTTGATCGAGGGATTCTCGCGGATCAGGTCGCGCATCGGCTCGGTGATGACCAGGAGCTCGAAGATCCCGGTCCGGCCGAGGTAGCCGGTCCCGCCGCAGACCGGGCAGACCACCTGGGGCTCGGTCGGCTTCCGGTAGAAGACGTCGACCTTGTCGGCCGGAAGATTGGCCTTCTTGAGGAATTCGGGCTTGGGCTTGTACGGCTCCTTGCAGGTCTCGCAGAGCTGGCGGACCAGCCGCTGCCCGAGCACGGCGGTCAGGGCCGAGGCGATCATGAACGGCTCGACGCCCAGGTCCAGGAGCCGGAACAGCGCGGTGATCGTGTCGTTGGAGTGGACGGTGGAGAAGACGAAGTGGCCGGTGGTCGCCGCCTGGCAGGCGATGGTCGCCGTCTCCTGGTCGCGGATCTCGCCGATCATGATCACGTCCGGGTCCTGGCGGAGGATCGACCGGAGGCTCCCGGAGAAGGTCTGGCCGCTCTTGGTGTTGATCTCCATCTGGGTGACGTTGTCGAGGTGGTATTCGATCGGGTCCTCGACGGTGATGATGTTCTTCTGGAACCGGTCGATCTCGCGGAGGCAGGCGTAGAGGGTGGTGGTCTTGCCCGACCCGGTGGGGCCGCAGCAGAGGAACATCCCGTGGGGCTGGGTGACGACGTTGCGGATCTCGGCGACCATCTTGGTCCGGAGCCCGACCTCGTCGAGCTTGCCGACCGACGACGCGTTGTCCAGGATCCGCATGACCATCTTCTCGCCCGACTTGGAGCCCGAGGTCGCGACGCGGAAGTCGACGTCGCGCGACTCCAGCTTGGCGCCGAATGACCCGTCCTGGGGCTTGCGCTTCTCGGAGATGTCCATCGCCGCCAGGACCTTGAAGACGTTCAGGACGGCGTCGCCGGTCGGTCGGTCGAACGGCTCGGCGGTGTGGAGGATGCCGTCGATCCGGTATCGGACCGAGAGCTGCTCGGGGCTGGGTTCGAGGTGGATGTCGGTGGCCCGCCGGAGCACGGCGTCGTAGACCAGCTCCTTGGCGGCCATGTACGACTTCGACTCCTCGGCCTGGGCGACCCGATTGGGGTCGGCCTTGGTCGAGCCCTGGCTCTTGCCGACGAAGGTGATCGGCGGGCCGGCCTTGTCGGTCCCCTCGTCGCCCTTGTTGAAGACCCCGCGCATCCCCATCTTGTTCATCAGCCCGTTGGCGACCTCGCCGATGTGGTACGGCGTGAGCACCTTGTTCTCGTCGGGGACCGTCTGATTCCGCACATAGATGTAAGTAAATAGCGGGATGAAATAGGAGAGGAGGAGCAGGACCAGGCCGACCCCGTAGATTTTCGGGATCGCCCAGATCATCGCCAGGCCGAGCACCCCGGTGCCGAAGACGACCGAGTTCCACATCTCGAACCGGGTGTTGGCCAGCTCCTTGGTGTCGGAGTCGACCCAGGCGGTGGTCCAGGCCCAGAGCAGGTAGATGACCACGACCGGGACGAACTTGAACAGGTGGAGGTAGAACCCCGACCCGCGCGGCATCTTGGCCGCCTGCGCGACCAGGGCGAGGTCGCCCGGCCCGTCGGCCAGGGCGCCGGAGGCCACTCCCAGGATCAGCAGGGCGAACGTCGCGGACGCGGCGAGTGCGGGGCGCGGGCGGATCATCGCTGACCTTTCGTGGGACGGGTTCGCGTCGGGGGCCGGCCCGGGTCGGGGCCGGCCGGGCGGTCGCGTCGGCTTAGAGGATACCAGGTTGGTTGAGCGAAATCCCCTTGAGCGCCATTTTCAGGACCTCGACGCTGGGGGCCACCTCGAACGCCGTGGCCCGCTCGATCTTCTCGGCGACCACCAGCTGCCGGAGGCTCTCGGTGAAGTCCTGCATCCCTTCTTCCTTGCCCATCCGGATCGCGTCGCCCAGCTTGTTGTCGTCCTCGTTGAGGATCAGCTTGCGGATGATCGGGTTGCTCCGCATGACCTCGTTGGTCGGGACCCGGGTGTGCCCGGTCTGGGCGGCGTATTCCTTGGTGGTCGGCAGCAGCTTCTGGGCGACGACGGCCTTGAGGTTGAAGGCCATGTTCTGCCGGAGCGGGGCGTGCATCTCGCGGGGGAACAGGTCCAGGATCCGGCTGATCGTCGACGGGGCGGTGGAGGCGTGGATCGTCCCGAACACGAGGTGCCCGGTCTCGGCGGCGTGGAGGGCGGCGCTGAAGGTGTCCTGGTCGCGCATCTCGCCCACCAGGATGATGTCCGGGTCCTGCCGGACGGCGTCCTTGAGCGACTTGTGGAAGTCCATCACGTCGATCCCCAGCTCGCGCTGGTTGATGATCGACTTGTCGTCGGTGAAGGTGAACTCGATCGGGTCCTCGATCGTGACGATGTGCATGCGCTCGCGCTCGTTGATGTACTGGAGCATCGAGGCGATGCTGGTGCTCTTGCCCGAGCCGGTGACGCCCGCGAAGATGATGATCCCCTGCTCGTACTGGGTCAGCTCGGCGATGACCGGCGGGAGCCCGAGCTGCTCGAAGTTGGGGATGCTGTTGCTGACCCGCCGGGCGACCAGGCTGAGCCGGCCCCGGGCCCGGAACAGGTTGACGCGGAACCGGGTCTCCAGCTTGCCATCGTAGACGATGTGGGCGAAGTCGGCCCCGCCCTCGTCATCGAGGATCTTCCGGGCCCGGGGCGTCAGCAGCGGGAACATCAGCCGTTCCATCTCGGCGGAGGTCAGCGGCGGCAACGACATCTGCCGGAGCACGCCGCCCATCCGCATGCAGGGCGGCAGGCCGACCTTGAGGTGGAGGTCGGACCCCTTGTGCTTCATCACCATCCGGAACAGCTTGTTGGCCTCGGGCTCGCTGGCGACGGCCTCGATGGAAGTGTCTTCGACGGTCGACATGGTGCTCAATCCTCCGCGCAGTCGGGCGACGGGGGGCGCGCCCGGGTCGGTCGAGGGGGTCCGTTCGGACGGGACAGGACGAGGACGGGGACGGGTCGGCCTAGGTCGCGGCCACGGCGGGCGCGACCCGACGGACGGGGACGCCGTGCCGGTGCAGGTAGTCCTTGGTCTCGGCGATGGTGAATTCGCGGTAATGGAATATGCTCGCGGCCAGGGCGGCGCTGGCGCCCCCCTCGTCGAGCGCGGCGCGGAGGTGCTCGGGGCTCCCGGCGCCCCCGGAGGCCACCACGGGAACCTCCACGGCGTCGGCCACGGCCCGGGTCATCGGCAGGTCGTATCCGGCCTTGGTGCCGTCGGCGTCCATGCTGGTCAGGACGATCTCGCCGGCCCCCAGCCGTTCCACCTCGCGGGCCCAGGACACGGCCTCCAGCCCGGTTGGGATCCGGCCGCCGTTGACGTGGACCTCCCAGACCTCGAGGCCGTCGCGGGTCACCCGCTTGGGGTCGATGTTCACGACGATGCACTGTCGGCCGAACCGCCGGGCCGCCCTGGCGACGAACCCGGGGTCGCGGACGGCCGTCGAGTTGATCGACACCTTGTCCGCCCCGGCGTTGAGGAGCGCCCGGATGTCGTCGAGGGTCCGGATCCCGCCGCCGACAGTTACCGGCATGAAGCAGACCTCCGCCGTCCGGCGGACCACGTCCAGGATGATCCCGCGCCCCTCGTGGCTGGCCGTGATGTCCAGGAAGACCAGCTCATCCGCCCCCTCCGCCTCATATCGTGAGGCGACCTCGACCGGGTCGCCGGCGTCGCGGAGGTTGACGAAATTGGTCCCCTTGACCACCCGACCTGCGTTGACGTCGAGGCAGGGGATGATCCGCTTGGCGAGCATATCCGGGTTCGCCCCGATCGGGCCGACGACTCGACGGGGCGGGCCGAACCCCCCCGGATCGCGACCATTGTACCGCGAGGATTGGCTCGATCCTAGCGGGTCGAAGCGCGAATGGCACCGGGCCGGGCCGGGGCCTCAGCCCTCGAAGCTCTCCAGCCGCCATTTCTTCCGATGCCCCTCGAAATAAGCCCTGGCCGGGGTCTGACCGGTGAAGTCATGTCTCCGATACTTCTCGCGGAGGGCCTCCGGGCCGCCGGGATTCCCGGAACGCCCGCCTTGATGCGATCCACCCCACCCGGCCGACGCCCCGGGGGGGTCCGGGATGAACCATCCCGACCGGTTGGCCGTGGTCATCAACGGGCGATGGTGGGCATATCCGCCGGCTGTCCCGTCCGTCCCGGCGAATCCGGGACGTTTTTGATCCTGCGATCCTTGGCCGACGATCTCCGGGGTCGCGCCGGTCAACGGGCCGCGGCCTGGGCGGTCGCCGGCGGCTTGTATCCCGGGGCGGCGAGGATGGTCCGGATGGGCTTGCCGTCGGCGAGGTTCCAGAGCCGGACCTCGCCGTCCCAGCTCCCGGAGGCAACGGACTTGCCGTCGGGGGCGAGGGCCAGGCTGTAAACCCAATCGGCGTGTCCGGAGAGGGTGAGTTTGGGGGCGAAGTTCTCGAAGGTCCGGACGACCTTGTCCTCGCCGGTCGCCAGGAGGGTCTTGCCGTCGGGGTGGAACATCAGCCGGAACACGGCGCCGCCGAATCCGCCGACGACCTTGGCCTGCTTGGCATCCTCGTCGGGGTTCCAGACGCGAACCTGGCGGTCGGCGCCCCCGGTGGCGACGGACTTGCCGTCGGGGCTGAAGGCCACGCAATAGACGGTGTCGGCGTGGCCGGGGAAGGTGGCGATCGACTCCTTCTTGTCGACGTCGAAGACTTTACTGGTCTTGTCCCGGCTGGCGGTGGCCAGCCGCTTGCCGTCGGGGCTCCAGGCGAGGTCGAAGATCCAGTCGGCGTGATCCTCGATCACGGCGAGCTCCTTTCCCGTGGTGACCTCCCAGATCCGGACCGCCCGGTCGGCCCCGGCGGCGGCGAGCCGGGTCCCGTCGGGGCTGAAGGCGACGGCGAAGGCGCTGTCGGTCGTCTCCAGGAGGTCGCGGGCGAGCTTCCCCCCGCCGCCCGGCTCGGCGATCCAGAGCTGGACCGAGCCGAACTGTCCGGGGTCGCCGCTGGCGGTCGCCATCCATCGGCCGTCGGGGCTGTACGCGACGTCGTGGATCCGCTCGGCCATCCCGGGGAGCCGCCGGGCCGGGGAGCCGTCGGCGGCCTTCCAGAGCGTGACCTCGTGGTAGCCCGACGCCACGACGTCCGAGCCGTCGGGGCTGAACGCCAACGCGGTGATCGGGACGGTCGCCGGGTAGGCCTCGGGGATCGTGACCGGGGTCGCCTTGCGGAGCGCCGCGGGCCAGTCCTCGGCCGGGGCGGCTCCGTCGTACTTCGCCCCTTCCGCGACCCACCGCTCCAGGATCGCCAGCTTCTCCGCCGGCAGCGGGTCCTGCTTGAACGGCATCCGGGGCTCGCCGTCGGCCCGGCAGAGCTCGATCAGATAACTGGCGTCGGGGTCGCCCGGCGTGAGCGTCACTCCCTTGCCCATTGCGCCGCCCTTGGCCAGCTGGGCGAAGGTGGTCATCGAGTACTTGCTCTCGGACTTCCTCGGGTTGTGGCAGGCGATGCAGTTCTGCACCAGGATCGGCGCGACGTCCTTGAGGAAGCTGACCGGCGGCGGCTCGTCGCCCATCGCGGCGACCGGGCAGGCCAGGATCAGGGTCGCGGCGATCGTGCGGACGCGGTTCATCGGGCGGGCACTCCGGAGGGGGCTGGGCGGCGATCCGGCCGGATCACGGGGCCGGGACGACCTTCAGGACCAGGGGGGCGGCCGGGACCGGGTAATCCTTCTTGGCGACCTGGAAGGCCAGGCCGACCTGGGCCGTCGCCTGGGCGGCGGCGGCCTTGGGGTCGGCGACGATCTTGAGGGTGAAGTCCGACTTGTCGGGCGGGACGACGACCGGGTCGGCCTTGAGGCCGGCGGGGAGCGCGTTGAGCTTGACCGTCACCGGCTCCTTGAACGCCCCCTTGCGGGCGACCTTCCCCTTGATCTCGACGGTCGAGCCCGCCTTGACCTCGGCCGAGGGGGCGGCCAGCTCGACGGCGGCCGGGCGGACGACCTCGATCGTGACGCCGGGAATCGCCAGCGTCCGCTCCTTGCCGCCGAAGGTCCCCTTGGCGGTCAGGGCGATGGTGGACGTCCCCAGCGCGGCCTCGGGCGCGACGGTCAGGTTGGCCACGCCCTCGGCGGCCTTGGCCGGGATCGTCGAGGCGGCGACGGCCAGCCCCGGCGGCATCGGGAGCGACCCGAGGGTCAGGACCACGTCCTCGGACCCGGCCGACCGGGCGGCCTTGATCGGGACCGGACCGCCGTAACCGTGGACGACCTCGACCGCCGCCGCCGGGGCGTCCAGCGCGATCGGGACCGGCAGCGCGGTGGCGGCCGGCAGGCCCTCCTGGACCACGACGTTGGTCGGCAACCCCGCCTGCTGGGCGAAGACCAGCGCCTTGGACGCCACGGCGACGATCGGGCCGGTCGGGCCCTTCCCCTCGCCCACGACCTTCAGGTTGGCCACCTCGAAGGACGCATCGGCCGAGGCCGAGAGGGTGAAGGACCCCACGGCCTGTCCGGCCTGGATCAGGCCCGGTCGGGCCGTCAGGCCCGGCGGCAGGTTGGCGACGTTGAGCGTGATCGGCCCGTCGTACCCCTGGCGGACCACCGCGACGCCGACGGCCGCCGTCCCCCCCCTGGGGATGCTCGCATGGTCGTCGGCGATCGTCACCTGGAAGCCGGCCGAGATCGGCTCCACGGTCAATCGGTACGCATAGCCGGGCCCGCCCTCGCCCCGGAGGTCGCGGAGCGACAGGGTCAGCTCGGTCATCCCGGCCGGGACGGTGAAGATGAGCGAGGGGTCGGGCGAGCTGATCGCGACCTTCTTGGCGGCCGCCTTCTTGGCGACGACCGGGATGTTCGTGTCGTCGGCCGATGCCAGGACCGCCCCGTCGGGCCCCTTCACCTGGAGCACGCCGTCCAGCGCCGAGCCCAGCTCGGCGGCGTCGACCTCGATCCGGAGCCGCTGCCCGGGGACGACCCCGACGACGTACCGATCCTCATCGTTCCTGGCCTCGATCCGGCCATTGAACACCGCCGGCGCGAAGGCCCGGAGGGGCGGCGCGGCGGGGTCGGCCGGCTCGCGGTGCTCGGGGTGGCCGGAGACGGACAGGGGCGGCATCGACTCGACGTCGAGGACCGGCTCGCCCGCGGCGGCGATCCCGAGCGTGTGGTTGGTCACCCGGGGGCGGAAGACCTCGGGGCCCTCCCCCGGCGACGGGATCAGGGTCGCGGCCGCCACGCCCGGGGAGGGGAGCGTCCCGCCCCTCAGTTCGAGGCCGACCGTCTCGCCCCGACGGCCGCCGAGCGGGAACACCTCGTCGACGACCGGGACCGGGCCGACCAGGAGGCGATAGATCGGCTTCTCGCCTCCCTGATACCGGGAGTCGGACAACTCGATCACATAGTCGGTGTCCTCGGGCAGGACGGCGGTCAGCCGGGCGTCCGTCATCAGGCCGGGCGAGTCGTCGGCCGAGGCGATGTAGGCGTGGGCGGCAGTGGTCAGGCGGATCGACGGGTCGACCCCCGACCCGATCCGGGCGCACTGGGCGTCGACCACGATCCGCTGCCCCTTCTTGCCCGCGAACCGGAAGTAGTCGACGTCATTGCCGGCCGACTGCCCCTCGACCACGACGGGCGAGGGGATCACCTGGGCCGTCTCGAATGAGCCGTTGTCTTCCTTCTCGGCCACCTGCGGGACCTGCCCGACGGCGAACAGGAAGGGCGCCGAGAGGCCGTCGTCGGTCCGGATCCGGCAGACATAGGAGCCGATCGGGGTCTCGGCGGCGGGGGTGATCCGCAGCTTCCAGCCCGCCGGGTCGGCCGAGACGGCCTGGACCTCGGCCGAGAACGGCGCCAGGAGTCGGGGCTTCCCCTCCAGGCCGGTCCCGAGGATGGTCACCTCGGTCGCCAGGCCTCGACGGACTCCGAATGGGCTGGTCGAGGCGACCTTGGGCGGCTCGGCCCAGGCCGCGGCGGCGGCCAGCCCCGCCGCGACGGCGAGCATGGCCAGGGGGCGATTCATGGCGGGCGGTCCTCCGGCCCGGGGCGGGTCGACCGGGCGAAGCGGGCGGGGTGGCTGCGAACGTCGGGGAAGGCGGCGGGACTGGCGTGGGCTCCCGTCCAGGCTCGCACGCCAATCCGGGCCCTGTCAAGGGCCTCGAACGGCCGGGGCGGCCGGGTTCCCGGCACCAGGATCAGGATTCGATGAGGTGCGAGGCCCGCCCGCCCTCGACGACCAGATAGCAGGAATGGTCGTACCAGCCCCCCAGGACGACCAGGCGGGGCCGCGTCTCGCCGGTGTCGAGCGGGCAGTGGACGTGGCCGAGAACGACCAGGTCGAACGCTCCGCCGAGCCGCTCGGCGAACCGCCGGTAGGCCGCCAGGCCCCGCTGGTCGAAAGCCTCCTGGTTTTTCCGGTTGGCCTGCCGGAGCAGGGCGCCCAGGGCATCGGCCACCGGCCCGGGGGCCCGGCGGAAGGCGGCCAGGAAGGCGCGGCTTTCCAGGACCCCCTTCCAGGCGGTGTTCGCGCCCAGCCGATGCCCGTGGGCGATGTGCATCCGGAGACCCTGGACCTCGGCATCCAGCGCGTCGGGGAGGAAGCGGGCCCCCAGGATCCGCTCGTAGAGCGGGCCGAGCCAGGCATCGTGGTTGCCGGCCAGGATCGTGATTCGCCCGCCTCGGTCGCGGAACGCGGCCAGCGACCGGAGCCCGGCGCAGCCCATCGGGTCGGCCCGATGCTGGCGGGCGGCGTACCAGAAGTCGCAGAGGTCGCCGACGATCGTCAGCGAGTCGGCCGGCCCGAGCCGGTCGACCAGGCGGGCCAGGCGACGGCCGCGGTCGGGCTGGTCGATCCGGAGATGGACGTCGCTGAGGAAATAATCCGGCACGGCGGCGGCACCTTCGGGCCGGGCTCCGTCACTCCGATTCCCACGGGAACAGGCCGGTCGGAGCGACCGATCGGTCGCGGCGACCGCCCCGGACCTGGAGGTTGGGGAACGCCTGGAGTTGCCGGGCCGCGTGCACGGCGGCCCGGCGGCCCGTCGCCCGGATCGCGGCCCGGGCCTCGCGGACCGCCAGCCCGGGCCGGTTGCACTGATCGCTCAGGTGGAGCAGCACGACGTGCCGGACCGAACCGGTCCCCGATCGGCCCATCACGGCCGAGATCAGCCGCGCGCCCTGGTCGTTGGAGAGGTGGCCCCGGTCGCCCAGGTTCCGGGCGATCAGGAAGGCGGCCCGGCCCGAGTTGAGCTGGAGGGTGACGTCGTGGTTGAACTCGACGCCCAGGACGTCGACGTCCGCCATCGCGTCGGCCGTCGCCTCGGACCAGCACCCGGTGTCGGCCAGGTAACCGACGGCCACGGGCCGGGACCGCCGATCGGGCCGGGCCTCGACCCGGAAGCCGAACGTCGGCCCGCCGTCGTGGCTGAGCGTCACCGGCTCGACCCGGAGGCCCGAAGGGGTCAGGAACGGCCGGTCGTCGTAATGGCGGACCATCCCCGAGGCGTCCAGCTCGCGGAAGCCGGGGCGTCCCGAGAGCGCCGCGCGATGCCCCTCGTGGCAATAGAGGGGAATTTTGCGGAGGGCCAGCAGGCGGATCGTCGCCGGATGGATGTGGTCGCCGTGGGTGTGGGTCAGGACGGCGGCCCCGACCCGGCCCACCGAGGACCCCACCCCTTCCAGGTGGGCGGCGAGCGCCCTGGGGCCGAGTCCGAGGTCGATCAGAAGCCCCGCGGAGCCGGCCCGGATCAGGCTGGCATTGCCCCGCGAGCCGCTGGCCAGCACGGCGAATTGGATCGGCATCGCGCGACGAGATCCCTCTCGGTCGAGACATCGTGCCCGGCGGACGGACCGGGGCTTCTAGTGTACACGGGTCGAAGCTTCCGGGCAAGGCGACCCGATGTCGGCGACCCGAACTCCTCCCGGGCGGGAAGGTATCCCTCCCGAGACCGACGATCGGCCGGCGAGGTGGCCCGGGGTCGGGGTGCGGATCAGCGGGCGAGGTGGAGTTGCGTGGCCCAGAGCAGGCCGGTGAGGGTGAGCCGGCCGACGGCGGCGACCGGGCTCCCGTGGCAGAGGTTCTCGCCAAGGTCTTCGAGCCAGCCGCGGTCGCCGACCAGCGACGCCGAAGCCTCGACGATCATGATGTCCTGGGGATGTCCCGACGGGGCGACCTGGAGGACCAGTCGCGAGGCGTCGCCCTGTGACCCGGCGGGTTCCAGCCACGAGTCGATGATCGCCCCGGTGACAGTCAGATCCCGCTCCATGATGCCCACCTCCTCGCCATCCGCGGGGAGCGACGCGGTTGCGTCGGACTCTGGTCCCGATGCATCCATCATAGCTGGCGAGAACTCTCCCGACAAGTGGTTTTTTGGAAACCGGGTTGAGATCGCGGGGGTCGTTGTGTCAGTTGGGATCTGGCGGGCCTGTAAGCCGGATTCTGTCGGAGGCGGATGCCTCCGGATGACCATTTCTCTGGGACGCCGGTCTCCCGACGCCTCGAGCGACCTACCCGGGAGTCGCAACGGGCCGGGCCGACCCGCGGCCGACTTCCCCGGCCTTGCGGCCGGATCCGCCGACGCTGCCCCCTTATTTGGTCTTGCTCCCGGTGGGGTTTACCGAGCCAGGCCGGTCGCCCGGCCTGCTGGTGAGCTCTTACCTCACCGTTTCACCCTTACCGCGACCGCCCGAGGGCGGCCGAGGCGGTTTATTTTCTGTGGCACTGTCCCTACCCGAGTGACCGGGCGGTGGGCGTTACCCACCACCGCGCCCTGCGGAGTCCGGACTTTCCTCCCCGGCATGGCCCCGGCCCGTGTCGCCACGGGTTCAGGCGCCGGGGCGATCATCCAGCCCGCCAGATCCCAAGGCGATTATACGACCTTCGCCGCGGCCGCGAGAAGTGGGTCGCACGGATCGTCCCGATTTATGCGGCCGGGTTGACGTTCCGGGCGGGCCGGGCGAAAGACTAAGATGAAGGCGTCGCTCCCGAAGTAGAAATCCGCCCGAGAGCCAGGAACTGCATCGATGCCGAATCCGCTGGAGATCTTCCCCAACCAGTTCCCCGACCGCGAATACGAGATCGAGATCACCTGTCCCGAATTCACCGCCGTCTGCCCCAAGACCGGCCAGCCCGACTTCGGCGCGATCGTCATCTCGTACGTCCCGGCGGCGGCTTGTATCGAGCTGAAATCCCTCAAGATGTACCTGTTCGACTATCGGGACCGCGGGATTTTCTACGAGCACTCCATCAACACGATCCTCGACGACCTCGTCGCCGCCTGCCGACCCCGCCGGATGACCGTGATCGGCCAGTTCACGCCCCGCGGCGGGATCTCCTCGAAGATCACCGCCCGGTTCGAAGCGGCCGCCGACCGGGGTGGTCGGTGAAATGGCCTTTCTCCGGGAAAGTGTGGTTGGCCCCCGCTCGCGGTAAGATAATGTCATCGTGGTGGCGAACCGGAGCAAGCGATCGTGATCTTTGCGGTGCAAAGCAATAGGAACGCAAGTCAATCCGGGCCTTGGAGAACGGATGGAACTGGCTTCGTTTCGTAAAAACGGATCTGGACGCGTTGGCGTTGTATCCTCACGATCCAGCGTGTGTCCGGGTCATTTGCGCAAGGTGAGCAAGATCGGCGGAACGCATCTCGGCGATAACTTCCTGTTCGGGATCGGGAGGAATGGGACGTGGCGGCGGGGATCCTGACTCTGACGACCGATTTCGGGTCGGAAGGGCCTTATGTGGCCGCGATCAAGGGGGTCGTGCTCGGCCTGGCCCCGGGGACGCAACTGGTCGACGTCAGCCACTCCATCGCCCCGCAGGACATCGTCGGGGGGTCGTTCGTGCTCGGGGCGATCTTCGAGGCGTTTCCCCCGGGGACGGTCCACTTGGCCGTCGTCGACCCCGGCGTGGGGACCGGCCGGCGTCTGATCGCGGCGATGGTCGACGGTCGATGGCTCGTCCTGCCCGATAACGGCCTGATCGGCGGCGTCCTCCGGGATCGCGAGCTTTCCGGTGCCTGGGAGATCCGCAATCCGGCGCTCCGACGGCCGGTGGTCGCGCCGACCTTCCACGGTCGGGACATCCTCGCCCCCGCCGCGGCCCACCTGCTCCGGGGCGGCGACCCGGCCGACCTCGGGCCGACGGTCGCCGGCCTCATCCGGGATCCGGAACCCGATCCGGGGGAGGCTTCCGGGGGGATCGTCGGGGAGGTCGTCTTCCTCGACTCGTTCGGCAACCTGATCACCAACATCCGCCGCGACCGGCTCGGCCCGGACCCCGTGCCCGGGTGGGAGGCCGAGATCCTGGGATGGTCGACCGGCGCGATGATCGGGACGTATGCCGATCGCCCGTCGGGCGATCTGGTCGGTTTGGTCGGGAGCACGGGCCGGGTCGAGGTCGCCGTCGTCGACGGCAGTGCCTCTCGGAAGCTCGGGGCCGGTCGGGGGACCCCGGTCCTGCTCCGGAAGATCGGGAGGAACCCCGGGTGAGCGCCCCCGACGTCGAGCAGCTCCGGGCCTGGGACCGGGCCCACCTCTGGCACCCCTTCACGGCGCAGGCCGACTGGAACGCGTCCGATCCCCTGGTGATCGACCGGGCTGAGGGGGTCTACCTGTTCGATTCCGAGGGCCGGCGCTACCTCGACGGGGTCAGCTCGCTCTGGTGCAACGTCCATGGCCATCGCCACCCGGCCCTCGATGCCGCGCTCCGCGATCAGCTCGACAAGGTCGCGCACACGACGTTGCTCGGGGCCACCCACGCCCCGGCGGTCGAGCTGGCCCGTCGGCTGTCGGTCCTCGCGCCCGAAGGGCTGACTCGCGTCTTCTTCTCCGACGACGGGGCGACCGCCGTGGAGGTCGCGCTCAAGATGGCCTTCCAGTACTGGCGTCAGCGGGCCGTCCCCGAGCCCGGTCGGACCCGGTTCCTGGCGCTGGGCGGGGCGTATCACGGCGACACCCTGGGCGTGGCCAGCCTGGGCGGGGTGGACCGGTTCCACGCGATGTTCGGCCCGATCCTGTTCCCGGCGATCCGGGCCCCGATCCCGCATTGCTACCGGTGCCCGATCGGGCTGGAGCGGCCGGGGTGCGGGATGGCGTGCCTGGCCGAGGTCGGGAGGCTGCTGGAGGCCCATGCCGGGGAGGTCGTCGCGGTCGTGGTCGAGCCCCTGGTGCAGGGCGCGGCCGGGATGATCGTCCATCCCGAGGGCTACCTCGCCGGGCTCCGCGCGCTGACCCGCGAGCATGACGTCCTCCTGATCGCCGACGAGGTGGCCGTGGGCTTCGGGCGGACCGGGTCGCTGTTCGCCTGCGACGGCGAGGGGGTCGCGCCCGACTTCCTCTGCCTGGCCAAGGGGCTGACCGGCGGTTATCTGCCGATGGCGGCGACCCTGACCACCGAGGAGGTCTATGCCGCCTTCTACGGGACGGCCGCCGAGGACCGGACGTTTTTCCACGGCCACACCTACACCGGGAACCCCCTGGGGGCCGCGGTGGCCCTGGCCAATCTCAGGGTCTTCGACGACGAGTCGACCCTGGAGCGACTCGGGCCCAAAATCGCCCGCCTGGGGGTGAGGCTGGCCGAGGTCGCGGCCCTCCCGCACGTCGGCGACGTCCGCCATCGGGGGCTGATCGCGGGGATCGAGCTGGTCGCCGATCGGGCGTCCAGGGCCCCCTTCCCCTGGTCCGATCAGGTCGGCGCCCGGGTCTGCCGCCGGGCCCGCGAACGGGGCCTCCTGCTCCGACCGCTCGGCGACGTGATCGTGGTCATGCCGCCGCTCTCGATCGCCGTCGAGGAGCTGGACTGGCTGATCGACGTCCTGATCGGGAGCATCCGCGAGGTGGTCAGTGCGGATGGCAGTTTGGAGGCGGCCCGATGAGCCTGCCCGGGCTGTTCGTGGTCGGCACCGATACCGGCGTGGGCAAGACCCGGGCGGCGGCGGCGATCGCCCGGACCTGGGCGGGGGCGGGCCATCGGGTCGGGGTCCTCAAGCCGGTCTCCTCGGGCGGCGAGGCCCGCGGAGGAGGCGTCCTGTCGCCCGACGCTGTCCTCCTGATTGAGGCGACAGGGCGGGACTTCCCGCATGATCGGGCCGCGCCGATCGTCTTCGAGGAGGCGCTCGCCCCGCCGGTGGCCGCCCGGAGGCTCGGGACCCCGCTCGATTTCGAGACGCTGGCGACGGCGGTCGAAGCGTCGCTTGCCTGGTGGGCGGACCGGGCCGACGTGATGGTCGTGGAGGGGGTGGGCGGCCTGCTCTGCCCGATCGCCGAGGGGGCGACCGTCGCCGACCTCGCCATCCGGCTCGACTTCCCGCTGATCATCGTGGCGCACCGGGGCCTGGGGACGCTGAACCACACGCTCCTGACCGTCGAGGCCGCCCGGGCCCGGGCGCTCCGGATCGCGGGGGTCATCCTCAACGGGGCGCGTCCGCCCTCCGACCCGGTCGCCGAGGCGACCAACGCCGAGGAGCTTTCCCGGCGCCTCGGTGGCGTCGCGATCCTCGCCGATTGGGGACATCGGGCGGGGCCCGGGCCGTCCGACGTCGCCCCGGAGGCCGGGGGCTGGTACGATCTGGCGAAGCCCCGACGATCCGCGCCCGGGATCTCGCCCTGAGCTGCGATCGATCCCCGGTCCCGGGGCCGGACGCGGCCCGAATCCCCTCTTGTTGGAGGTCGTGATGGGCGATCGATTGGCCGGCAAGGTCGCCTTGATCACCGGGGCGGCCTCCGGGATCGGCCTGGCGACGACCGAGCGGTTCCTGGCCGAGGGGGCGTCGGTGGTGATGGCCGACGTCCAGGCCGAGGCCGTCCGGGAGGGCGCCGACCGGCTGGGGGTCGGCGGTCGGCGAGCGGTCGGGGTCGCGATGGACGTGACCCGGTCCGACGAGGTCAGGCGAGCGGTCGAGGCCGCCGTCGCCCACTTCGGCCGGCTCGACGTGCTGTTCGCCAACGCCGGGATCGGCTACAGCGGGGCGATCCTGGACGCCACCGACGACGACTGGGACCAGGTCATGGCCGTCAACGCCCGGGGGGTCTTCCTCTCGGCCCGCGAGTCGATCCGCCGGATGATGGCCCAGGAACCGCCCGGCGGCTCGGTGATCATCAACGGCTCGATCTCGGGCCTGGCCGGGATCCCGGGCCAGGCGCCCTATGCGCCGAGCAAGGGGGCGGTCGTCCAGCTGACCCGGCAGCTCGCCGTGGAATATGCCGCCAAGGGGATCCGGGTGAACTGCGTCTGCCCCGGGACGGTCGACACGCCGGTCCTCCGCCGGGGGATGGCGATGTCGGCCGACCCCGAGGGGTTCCTCGCCATGCTGATCGCCGGGCACCCGATCGGCCGGATCGGCCGGGCCGAGGAGATCGCCTCGGCCGTCGCCTTCCTGGCCTCCGACGAGGCGAGCTTCATCACCGGGGCGATCCTGCCCGTCGACGGAGGCTACACGGCGCGGTGACGGACGAAGAACGCCCCCGGGGCCGCACGCGCGGCCCCGGGGGCGTCGTCGGTTCGTGAAGGACGGGCCGCCTCAGTTGGCCTCGACCGGCACGAGCGGCTCGGCGAGGTGGCTGACCACGGACACGGCGTCCTCGGCCCGACGCCGCTCGACGTACTTGGCGAGCGTGGCGGATCGCGATCCGTCCTTGTAGACCCCGACGACGGCATGGAGGCCGTTTTGCCCGACGACCTCGGCCCGGTCGAACAGGCCGGATCGGATCAGGGAGGCCAGCTTCCGCTGCCAGAGGGTCGTCTCGGAGATCGTGGACATCATGGCTGACTCCTCGCGACGGCTCGGGGTGATTTCGCGAAACGCGACCGGGCGATGGACCCGTCGCTCTCACGATTCTACGTCGCGTTTGCGGCTTTTGTTCCCCCTCCGCCGGATCCGGGCCGAAGACATGGAAGGGGCCAGTCGGCACGACAATCGCACATCACAACGTCACCGATCGCGGTCCACGCCAGGACCGGGACCCGGGGAGATTCGCCATGGCGCCGAAGATCATGGTCCCTCCCTACGCCCCGAGGGCGAATACTCTCAGGGGGCCCGGGCCTGGTCGGTCTTGCCGCCGGCGGGGCGGATGGGCGTCCCGGTCGTCCTGGCGGATGTCTCCCCGCAACCCCATTCCCACCAGGCCTTCGCGGGCTACCGGTTCGCCCGGGTGCACGGCCAGGGGGACGATTTCATCGGGATGAAGAAGGCGGCGATCCGATGAGATCCGAAGGCCAGATAGCGATGGTCACCGGGGCGGGGTCCGGGATCGGCCGGGCGACCGCCCTCGCCCTCCTGGAGGACGGCTATTCGGTCGTGCTCGCCGGCCGACGCCGCGAGGCCCTGGAACGGACCGTCGCCGAGGCGGGACCGGCCGGCTCGCGGTCGCTGGTCTTTCCCGCCGACGTGGCCGATCCCGATTCCGTGCGCGGCCTCTTCGACGCGACCCGGGACACCTTCGGCCGGCTCGACCTGCTGTTCAACAACGCCGGGACAAGCGCCCCGGCCGTCCCCCTCGAAGACCTGACCGTGGAGCAGTGGCGGCGGGTCGTGGACGTCAACCTCACCGGGGCGTTCCTCTGCATCCAGGGCGCGTTCCGGCTGATGAAGGCCCAGTCGCCGAGGGGCGGGCGGATCATCAACAACGGCTCGATCTCGGCGCACGTCCCGAGGCCGGACTCGGCCCCCTACACGGCCACCAAGCATGCGATCACCGGCCTGACCCGGTCGACGTCCCTGGACGGGAGGAAGTACGACATCGCCTGCGGCCAGATCGACATCGGCAACGCCGAGACCGAGATGACGGCCCGGATGAAGGACGGGGTGATCCAGCCGGGCGGGGGCAAGGCCGTCGAGCCGACCATGGACGTCGGCGACGTGGCCCGCGCGGTCCTCTATATGGCGAGCCTGCCGTTGGGGGCGAATGTCCTGTTCTTGACCGTCATGGCCACCAAGATGCCCTTCGTGGGCCGGGGCTGACAAGATTTGTGTCCGCCGTTCGCCGCGATTGTCCGCGACGAGCGATCATGATGGAGCCTCGCCCGGAGGCCCAATACCTCGTCCATCCCGGGAGTCTCACCCATGCCCAAGCGGTCGAACCTGGTCCGGCTCGCCATCCTGCTGGCCGCCTCGCCGCCCGTCGCCCTGGCCGGGGACGGGCCCGACCCGGCCAAGGTCCCCCCGCCGCCGGGATTGATCGCCCCGGGTGCCGCCATCACCGTCGGGGCCCGCGTCGCCCTCCTCGAAGGTCCGGCGTTCGACGGCGAGGGGTTCCTGTTCTTCTCCGACATCTTCGCCGGCCGGATCTACCGGATGGCTCCCGACGGCCGGCTCGCCGTGTTCCGCGCGGACAGCGGCCGGACCAATGGCAACACCTTCGACGCGAAAGGTCGCCTGATCAGTTGCGAGGGGGCCGAGCAGGGGCCGGGCGGCCGGCGCCGGATCGTCCGGACCGACCTGGGGACGGGGAAGGTGGAGGTCCTCACCGATCGGTTCGAGGGCCGGCGCTACAACAGCCCCAACGACGTCGTGGCGGACGCCTCGGGCCGGGTCTGGTTCACCGACCCGTATTACGGCGACGACCGGTCGTCGCTGGAGATGGGCTGTGAGGCCGTCTATCGGATCGACCCCGACGGGACGGTCGCCCGGGTCCTGACGCAACCCGATGTCGAGCGGCCTAACGGGATCGCGCTCACGCCCGACGGCAAGACGCTCTACGTGGTCGACAGCCACGCTCGGCCCGGCGGCGCCCGCAAGATCTGGGCCTTCGAGGTGGCCGAGGGGGGCCGGCCCGTCAATCGGCGCCTGGTCTACGACTTCGGCAAGGGCCGGGGCGGCGACGGGCTCCGCCTCGACGATCGGGGGAATCTGTGGGTGGCCGGCGGGATCGCTTTCCCTCGGACTTCCGGCGAGACGGCCGACGTGCCGCCGGGCGTCTACGTCATCACGCCGACGGGCGACCTGCTGGGCCGGATCCCGATCCCCGAGGACCTCTGCACCAACCTGGCCTTCGGCGGCCCCGGCCGACGGACGCTGCACGTCACGGCCGGCAAGTCGATCTACAAGATCCCCCTGACGGTCTCGGGATACGCCCTCTTCCCGCCCCCGGCCCCGGACGGGCCGGGCCGATGACCCGAGGGGAGCGGAGACCGCCCGGGTTCAGCGCGACTCCCGGAAGGGCGGGTCCAGGCCCGCCTTGATCGCGTCCCACAACCGGCCCTGATACTTCTCCCAGTTGGTCCCGCCCAGGTTCCGGGTGACGATCACGACCAGTTCGTTCGCCCGGTCGACGTGGAACGTCGCCGACGAGGCGGCCCCGTGGCCGAATCGGTCGGTGCTGCCGTCCAGCCCGATCCCGAAGACCTTGGTCGTGTCGGGCCCCAGCTCCCGGGTCAGGCGGGCGGGGAGCATCCGGTTGAACGTCTCGGCGGAAAAGTAGCTGCGCGACCCGTAAGAGCCGCCGTTGAGCAGCATCTGGCCGAACCGGGCCATGTCCATCGGGATGCTCCGGGCGTCGCCGTGGGTGCCGTGGACCTCGGTCCCGGTGCAGCCGAGCGGCGCGAGGAAGTGGTTCCGGAAGGCGATCGGGACGGCCTCGCCGGTCACGTTCTCGATGATCTTGCCCCCGAGCGTGTATCCCAGGCCGTTGTACGCCCATCGGTCGCCGACCTTGAGGAGCTTCATCGCCCCGGCCACGCGGTCTTCCACGTCGGGCAGCTCGTCGGCCCAGCCGGGCCATCGGTCCAGGCCGCTCGTGTGGGTGTAGAGGTGCCGGACGGTCAGCCGCCGGTCGCCCCCGGCACCGCGGAGGGCGGGCAGGTACACTTCCGCCGGCGCGTCGAGGTCGACCAGGCCCTGGTCGACCAGCGTCATCATCAGGGTGGCCGACATCGCCTTGGTGACCGAGGCCATCCGGCTCGGGGTGTCGACGGTCATCGGCCGGCCGTCTCGGGTCCCATAGGCCTGGTGGAGGACGACCACGCCCCGGCGGGCGACGCAGACGGCGAACGCCTGGTCGCTGTCGGCGGCCCAGGACCGACAGATCGCGTCAATCGCCTCGACGGAGCCCGGCCGGAAGCCCGCCTCGGCGAGCGTCCCGACGTGGAGGACCGTGGCCGGCGGACCCTCGATCGGCCGGGGGCCGACGGCCGGCCGGGGATGCTCACGGTCGCTCCCCTCCAGCCGGCGGATCAGCTCCACCCATCGCTGGCGGTCGAGGTCGACGGCATCGGCCTCGCCGCGCAGGGTCGGGTCGCCGACCCGGTACGCCGCCAGCCCGGCCAGCAACCGCGCGAAGGCCGGGTCGCGCGATGCCTCCGCGAGGGTCCGCCCCCGGGCCCGGTCGCGGACCATCGCCGGATACAGGACTGCCGGCACGCCGCCGACGAGCCGGACCAGGTCCGCCTCGGATTCGTCGGGGCGTCGGCCGGGATCGAGACCGTCCGGGATCCGGTAAATGGTCGCCATCCGCCGCGAGGGACCGCCGGATTCCGGGATGATCCGGGCGACGACCCGATACGGGCCGGCCGTGCCCGCGACGTCGACCCGCCGGCCTCCGTCGTCGAAGTACGTCGCCTCGATCCGATACGGGCCGATCAGCTCGCGGAGCCTGGCGGGATCCTCGACGTCGCACGGAGGGAAACTCGGCCCGCCGAAGACGAACGGCGAGAAGGCCAACTTCGCGGAGAGGACCTCGGCGCGGCGGGCCTCGGCCGGGTCGGGCGGCCCCTGCGCCCGGGCCGAGGACGGGAACGCGATCATCGAGGCCGCCAGGGCGAGGGCGAGGGCCGGCGTACGGGGCATGGGGCGTTATTTCCTGTGGGCGGGATGATCCGGGGAGGATCAGGGAGACAGCTCGCCGGGCGGGCTGGGCTCGCCTTCCGGCGGGAGGTGGCGGTGGATGGCGAGGTCGTACAGGAAGACCCCCGCCAGGGCGCCGGCCATCGGGGCAACGATCGGGATCCAGAAGTAGCCGCCGTGCGATTGGAAGACGGAGGTCCCCCAGCCGAGCACGGACGAGGCCAGCCGAGGCCCGAGGTCGCGGGCGGGATTGATGGCGTAACCGGTCAGCCCGCCCAGCGATAGGCCGATCGCCGCGACCAGGGTGCCCAGCGCCAGCGGTTCGAGATATCCCCCGGGGGCGGCGTTCCGGCGATCGGTCAGGGCCCGGATGCCCACCAGCAGGACCGCCGTGCCGAGGAACTCGCTGAGGATGTTCCGCCAGATCACGTCGAAGGCCGGATAGGTCGCGAAGATCCCGGCCCCGCCGGCCGCGGTCCCGGCCAGCTTGCCGCCGGCCATCGCCCCCCGGACCAGGTGTTCGTCGCCCTCGAAGGCCCGGAACGCCTCGGCGAAGTCGGCGTACATGATCAGGGCCCCGACGAAGGCGCCGGCAAGCTGGGCGGCCCAGTAGGGGAGCACGCGCGATCGGGGCACGTCGCCCCGGGCGGCCAGGGCCAGGGTCACGGCCGGGTTAATATGGCCGCCGCTGAGACGCCCGCAGACGTACACGCCCAGGGCGACGGCCAGCCCCCAGGTCGTCGCGACCGCCATCCTGTCGGGGGCCTTGTTCAGCAGGACGTCCGAGGCGTTCGCCCCGCAGCCGATCAGGATCAGCAACGCCGTGCCCAGGAACTCGCCCATCAACGCGGTGGCCAGCGGCGGCGGTGCCGTCGCCCTCGATCTGTTCGCCATTCGAAGCTCCCGACGCCGTGAGTGATCTCAAAGGACGGCCGCCCGACAATGCAGAGTGAGCTTTATACCGAGCCCTGGACGTCCCGCATGTCGCGGGACGGCCGGAACTGGAACCCCGAAGGGGCCCCTTGCCCTGCCCCTCGATCGGCCGCCTTATGCGTGCGACCAGGGGGCGCGGTATTCGTAGTCGAGGAGTTCGTTGGCCCGGTCATTGTTGGTGAACCGCTCGGCCCCGGCGTCCCAGTCGAGCCGGGCCTTCGTCGCCAGGGCGATGTTGGCGAGCAGGGCGAAGGTCGTCGATCGGTGCCCGTCCTCGACGTCGGCGTTGGGCCGATTCCGGGTCTTGACGCAGTCGAGGAAGTTCCGGGCGTGGGCCCGATCGAGCTCGCCATAACCTTCCCTGGCGGTCCGGGTGATCGGCTTGCAACGAGGGCGGGGGTCCTGGAACTGGCCGCCGCGCTCGGGGACGACCTCGAACCGGCCGAGGCCCGCGTAGACCGTGCCCAGAGTCCCGCGGATCTCGACCTCTCCGGCGTTCAGGGCGGGGTGTCCGCTCGCCTCGTAGGTCCCGAAGATCATCAGCATCCCCGAGGAATGCTCGAAGATCACCTCCGCGGTGTCGGGGATCGTCCGGGCGTCCTTGACGGCGAAGGCCCCGCCGTGGGCCGAGAGCGAGGCCGGGGCCGACTCGCCCACCAGCCACCGGAGGAGGTCGACGTAATGCACCCCCCAGTTGGCCATCTGCGACGAATACAGTTGCCACCAGCGGAACTTGTACGGCGCGATGTTCGGGTTGAACGACCGGGCCGGACGGGGCCCGAGCCACATGTCCCAGTCGAACCCCTCGGGCGGATCGGAGTCGGGCGCGATCCCGATCCCGTCGGGCGCCATGTTGGACGTGAGGTAGGCCCGGGCCACCGTCACCTTGCCGATGGCGCCCGAGCGGATCAGCTCGCCCAGCTCGGCGAAGAGCGCGGAGGATCGCCGCTGGGTCCCCACCTGGACCACCCGGTTGGTCCGACGCGCCGCATCGACGATCCGACGCCCCTCGCGGACGGCGATCGCCAGCGGCTTCTCGACGTAGACGTCCTTGCCCGACTCGCAGGCCATGATCGCCTGGATCGCGTGCCAGTGGTCGGGCGTGGCGACGATCACCGCGTCGATGTCCTTGCGGTCCAGCAGGCGGCGGAAATCCGGGTAGCGGTCGACCGCCGATCCGAAGTCGGGCTGTTTCCTGGGGATCTGCCGGCCCAGGGCCTTGAATCGGGCGTCGGCCCGGTCATATTGCCCGTTCAGGTAAGGCTCATAGACGTCGGCCAGGGCGACGACCTGGGCGTCGGGGTGGGAGCAGAAGGCGTCCAGGACCTGGATCCCGCGGTTGCCCACCCCGATGCAGCCGATCCGGACGCGATCGTTGGCGCCCAGGATCCGGCCGGCGCGGGCCACGGCGGGCATGGCACCGACGGCCGTGGTCGCCAGGGTGGCCCGGGTGAAATCCCGCCGGTTGAAGCTATCGGCCATCGTCTCGACCTCCTCGCCCAGCACCCATGCCCGGATCGGATCGAATTGGAGTACGCTGACGAACCTGTCGGCCGCTATTTCACGCGGAGGATCACGGGGGGGCTGGAATGGCCCCCCGCCACGGTCGTGGTGAGGTGGAAATGGCGCGTCTGCGGGGTGGCCGCCCGATCGGCCGTGATGAAGAAGGACCGCTCGTCGCGATCGGCGGTGATCAGCAGGCCGTTCAGGCCGATGTCGTCGACGTACACTCCGAAGGGGAGGTTCCGGCCCGCGCCCTCGTTGCCCAGGGGGACCTGGCCCGAGAATCCGCTCCGCTCCACCTTGACCTTGAGCGTGATCGTCCGCCCGCGTTCGACCTCGAATTCCATCGGCCCTTCGGGAGTCTCGCGGACCGGCCGGGCTCCGCCCTCCACCGGCCCGATCCGGATCCGGAGCGGGGGTTTGGCGGCCAGCTTGATCTCCCCGGGGGGGTTGACCGGGTGGGACACCTCGCGGCCCCGGATCGATGCCGATGCCGTGACCCGGCCGGCCCCGGCCCGATCGGGCGCGGGCGGGGTGGCGTCGGCCCCGGCGGTGATCAGGCCGATCGCCTCGACCTGGCCGGCCTCGATCACCAGCGGCGACGTGGCCGCGAGCCCGGGCGGGAGCCCGGCGACCTCCACGCGGATCGGCCCATCGAACCCGTCGGTCCGCCTCGCCTTGACCTTGAACTCCCGCGAGTCGCCGACGCCGATCGGCGAACCGGGGCCGCTCATCGTGACCGCGAAATCGGGCCGGGTGGGCCGGATCGCCATCGTGTACTTGTGGTCGGCGCCGCCCGAGCCGCGGACGTCCCGGATCCTCACCAGGTAGCGACCGTCGGCGGGCGCCGTGAATTCGAGCCGGGAGTCTCGGCCCATCTCCCGATGCGATTCATCGTCGTTCTCGAAGAAGAGCGGGAAGACCGGGAGCCCGCTGGGGATGAGGGCCGTGCCCGGGGGATGCGGCCGGACCACGTAACAGGGCTCCCCCAGCGCATGAGCCAGCGGCGTGGTGTCGAAGTAGCCCCACCTCTTCCCCTCGCCGGGATAGACCACGAAGCCGGAATCCGGCCCCCTCGGGTAGAGCCAGAGCTTCACGACCTCGCCGTTGGAATAGAGATATTCGTCCAGGTGCATCTCTTCCCATTTGAAGACCCGGAAATCATTGGTCGTGGCGTCGTCCTTGCCGCGGAACGTGAAGTAGGACTCGCTCACCGCCTGGAGCCGCACGCGTTCGATCCGCCGGCCTTCCGGGTCGAGCACCTCGACGAAAGAATCCAGCTTCGACCCGGATCGGGCGGCGTCGACCTCGATCGTCCACCGCTCGCCGGCCCGGGCCGAGAAGCGGTACAGGTCGGCGTCGGGCCCGCCCGCGGGTCGAGCCTCGATGGTCCCGGCGATGGCCGCGGGCGCGACCACGTCGGTGGCCTGCGCCGGGGTGTCGTTGGGCTCCCGATCCGACCCGCGGGCGGCCTCGACCGGCTCGACGATCGGGACGTCCGCCGCCACCGCTCCCGCCCGGGTGGCCCCGTCCCGGTCGCGGGCCGCCGGCAGGGGATAGCTCTCCGCGGACCCATCCATCCGGCCGACGCGGAAGGATCGGCCGTCGCCCGCGACGGCCAGCGCGGCCGCCACGTCGGGCTGGCGCTCCCAGAGGCGGAGTTCCGTGTAGTCGGCGACATCCCAGGCCTTCACGGTCCGGTCCTCCGCCGTGGTGATCAGCCGAGAGCCGTCCGGGGTGAAGGCCAGCCGGACGATCGGGCCCTCGTGGGCGAACCTGGCCAGGACCATCGGGTTGATCCGCGGCCCGTCGCGCGACACGAACTCCCAGACCCGGATCGTGCTGTCGGCGCCCCCGGCGACGATGGTCCGGCCGTCGGGGCTGAACGTGCAGCAGTATTCTTCCTTGAGCGGCTGGGGGAGCGTATCCAGGCGCAGGCCGTCCTCGACGCGCCAGACCTTGCAGGTGTCGTCGGCGCTGGAGCTGACCAGGGTCCGGCCGTCGGGGCTGAAGGCGACGTCATAGACGGCCCCGTTGTGGCCTTCGAGCGTCCGCAAGGGGCGGCCGCTCCCGGCGTCCCAGAGCCGGATCGTCCGGTCATAGCCGCAGGTGGCCAGCGTCTTGCCGTCGGGCGAAAGCTCGGCGTCGAAGAGGAGGTCGCGGTGGCCCGGGAACTTCCGGATCGGCGACCCGCTCGCGGTGTCCCAGATCGTTGCCACGCCCCCCAGCCCGGCGACGCCCGAGGCCGTCACCAGCCGGGAGCCGTCGGCCGTGAAATGGACGGCCGTGACCTTGCCCGGGAAGTCCGCGAGGACCCGCCGGGGCCCGCCTTCGGGGAAGCTCCCGTCGGCCGACGGCCCGAGGATCTCCACGGCGGCGTAGCGGGCGGTGGCCAGCCACTTGCCGTCGCGCGAGGCGTCGAGCGCCGTCACCGGCCGGGCCGTCGCCGTCGAGGCGATCGAGGGGACTTCGAGCGTGAGGCGGACGGCCGGCTCGGTCGGCGGCCCCTTGGCGCCCGAGTCGATCCAGGCCCGGAGGACCGCGACCTCGGCCTCGGTCGGCCGGGGCTCGCCTTTCGGGGGCATCGCCGGCTTCGCCTGGCCGGTAAGCTGGCGGATGATCGGGCTCGACGCGGCGTCCCCGGCCCGGATCGCCGGGCCCTTGGGCGTCCCTTCCCGCAACGAGGCGAAGCTCTCCAGGGAGAAGTCGCCCTCGCGGTCGTCGTCGTTGTGACAGCCGGCGCAATATTTCGCCAGGATCGGAGCGATCCGGGCCGCATAATCGGGCGCCGGGGCGTCCTCGGCCCGGAGGGTCGACGTCGCCGCCAGGATGGCCGCCAGGGCCGCGGATCGGATCATGGGAGGAGTCTCGGAGGGCCCGTGCCGCGGGTTCTTCGCCCCGTCGCCTAGTGGTTGAACAGGAACTCCCGGCCGCTCAGGAGTCCCCAGAACACATCTTCGAAGACGGGCCGCTCGTCGGGGGAGCCGGCCGGGGCCAGCATCGGGAGGAGCCGCCGGCGCTCCTCCTCGATGGGGTAGCGGGCGAGGCAGGTCAGATAGATCTCGTCCAAAATCGCGGCGTCGGACATCCCCCGATGGCGGAGGTTGAGCAGCTTCTCGATCCGGTTCCCGGGCGCCTTCAGCTTCCCGTTCAGGGTGTCGCCGTTGGAGAGGTTGAGCACCTGCACGATCGACGGCTCGGCGGACCGGTCGCACTCGCAGACGATCCGCCTCGGGTTCCGGCCGAAGGCCTGGAGGAAGTAGCTCTCGACGGAAGAATCATAGAGCTGGATCGCCCGGGTCCCCGGGGGATAGAAGTCGGTCTTCTGCCGGGAGCCGCCGGGGACGATGGTCGCCTCGAATTTCGTCGGGACCTCGGTGACCTGCACCACGGCGTCGTGGAGCACCTCGGCCATCATCCGCCTCGGGTAGTACCGCGAATAGAACCGGTGCTCGTCGCGGTTGCCGGCCAATGGGCGACCCGACCGCTGATAGGCGTTGGAGCGGAGGATGGCCTTCATCAGGGCCTTGAGGTCGAACTTGTTCCGGACGAGGTCGTCGGCCGCCGCCTTCAACAGCGCCTCGTTGCTCGCGGGGTTCGAGACCCGGACGTCGTCCACCTTCTCGACCAGGCCGACGCCGAAGAAGTTCGCCCAGACCCGGTTGGTGATCGCCCGGGCGAAATACGGATTGTCGGGCGCGGTCATCCAGTCGGCCAGGCTCGTCCGGCGGTCGGCGGGGTCGTCCATCGCCAGGGGCTTGCCGTCGAGGGGCGTCGGCGGCCGGGGCTTGCCGGTCCTCGGCTGGATCAGGTCGCCGGCCTGCGCGACGTAGAGGGTCCGCCGCCCGTCGCCCGACCCGGCATCGCCGCCCCACCCCTTGGCCTTCACCCGCGCGAACAGGTTGGCCATGGCGTAATACTGGTCGTTCGTCCATTTTTCGAGCGGATGGTTGTGGCACCGGGCGCAGCCGATGGAGAGTCCCAGGAAGGCCTGGCTGGCGTTCTCGGTCATGTCCTCGGGCGACTGGCTCAGGGCGTAGAAGTTGGTGGCCCCGTCCTCCTGGCTCTCGCCGGTGGCGACCAGGATCTCGCGGACGATCCGGTCCCAGGGCGTGTTGGCCGCGACGTGCTTGCGGAGCCATTGATAGTACGCCTTGAGCGACTGGGGCATCAGCCGGGCGCTGGAGAGCATCAGGACGTCGGACCATTTATACGTCCAGTAGTCGGCGAACTCCGGCCGCGCGAGCAGTTCGTCGATGAGCGTGTCGCGCCGGTCGGGCGACGTCCCGGCGAGGAACACCCGGACCTCGTCGGCGGTCGGGAGCCGGCCGACGGTGTCGACCCAGGCGCGGCGGACGAACTCGGCATCCTCGCAGGCGGGCGAGGCGGGCAGGTTCAGCCGGTCGAGCTGGCGGTCGACGTGCTCGTCGATGTAATTCCGAGGCTTCCGGAGGTCGACGATCCCGCCGCCCCGTGCGGCCGGATCCCCTTTCCCGTAGGGGACCGTGATCCGGGCGATCGCGATCCGGCTGGCATACCAGGCGACGATGGCCCCCTCGCCCGGTCCGATCACGGTGGCGATCCCGTCCTCGTCGACCCGGCAGACCGACTCGTCGGCCGAGGACCATTTGGCCCATCGGGTAACGTCCTCGGCCCGGCCGTCGCCGTACCGGGCGCGGACGACGATCCGCTGCGACTCGCCGACGCGGTGGATCGAGCCCCCGGGGAGGACCTCCAGCGACTCGACCCGGGGGTCGGCGTCGGTCGGCGGCTCGGCCCCGGCGGCGATCCAGTCGGCGACGATCCGGTATTCGGGCGAGTCGACCGCGAACCGGACCCCGCCCTTGTGGGGGATCGCGCCGGAGGGCTTCGCCAGGACCAGGCTCCGGCCGGGATCGGCCAGCTCGACGCGCCGCCCTCGTTCGTGCTTGACCATGTTGAAGTGGTCGGCGGCCGGGTCGAAGCCGTTGAGCGAGAGCCGGAATCCGCCCTTGCCGGCCAGGGCCCCGTGGCAGGCGCCGGAGTTGCAGCCCATCCGGGCGAGCACCGGCTCCACGCGATTGCGGAAGCTCCGGTCCGCGGGCCGGCCCATCCCGGCCACGATCACCCTCGCCGAGGCGGCCTGGCCGCCGACCCGGGCCTCGATGACGGCCTGGCCGTCGCCCTCCGGCCTGACCACGCCATCGGCCACGGTGGCGACGCGCGGGTCGCTCGACGACCAGGCGACGCCCCGGGTCACCTGCGGACCGATCTCCTTCCCGGCGGCCCGCTGGACCAGGAGGCGTTGCGTGCCCCCGGGCGATTCGAGCTTGCATTCGGCCGGGAGCACGACCAGCCCCTCATCCGCGCGGGCCGGGACTCCGGCGATCATCGAGGCGGCGAGGGCGCTCGACCAGATCTTCCACATCCGCTTCACCTCGTCGGCGGGACGGTTCAGAACAGTTCCTGGATCTCGCGATGGCCGAAATCCACCAGCGGGAAGGGCCGGCCGGCCGGGCCCGGCAGCTTGGTCTCGAGGTCGAAGCCCAGGCTATGGAAGATGGTCGCGGCGATGTCGGCCGGCTCAACGGGGCGGTCGGCCGGGACCGCGCCGATCGGGTCGCTCGCCCCGACGACCCGCCCCCCCTTGACCCCGCCGCCGGCGAAGCCCACGGTGAAGCACTGGGGCCAGTGGTCGCGGCCCCCGGCGGGGTTGACGCGCGGAGTCCGGCCGAACTCGGCCAGGTTGCAGACCATGGTCGAGTCCAGGAGGCCCCGCCGGTCGAGGTCCTCGATCAGCGCACTATACGCCCGGTCGTAGAGCGGGCAGACGATGTCCCGCATCCCCTCGATCGAGGTGAAGGGCTTGGATCCGTGGATATCCCAGGTGATCTCATCGAAGACGGTCAGGAAGGTATTGATGGTCACGAACCGGACGCCGTTCTCGATCAGGCGGCGGGCCAGCAAGCAGCTCTGGCCGAACCGCGACATCCCGTAGCGGTCGCGGACCTCCTGCGGCTCGCGGGACAGGTCGAAGGCCGACCGGGCCTGTTCGCTGGTCATCAGCCGGAAGGCCGCCTGGAAGTTGCCGTCCAGGAGCGCGGCATCCTCGCTCGCCTCGAAGACGTCGACGGCGTCGTCCACCAGGTCGCGGATCTTCCGGCGGCGGTCGAGCCGGACCGACCCGATCTCCTGGGGCGGGAGGAGGTCGGGGACCCGGAAATTCGGGCGGGACGGGTCGGCGTTCAGTTCGAACGGGTCGTGGGCCTTCCCCAGGAATCCGCCCGCCTGGCCGTTGGGCATGTTCCCGCCGCCTCGGCCCATCACCTCGGGCAGGACCGCGAAGGGGGGGAGGTCGGTCTTCCGGCCCCGGAGGTAGCTGACGACGGCCCCGACATGCGGCGTGTTGACCCCGCCGGTGAACAGCCGGCCGGTCTGCATCATCTGCCAGCCGGCGTCGTGGACCGCCGCGCCTCCGTGGTGCGCCGACCGGACCAGCGAGAATTTGTCGGCGATCCCGGCGTGCATCGGCAGGATCTCGGAGAGGCGGATCCCCGGGACCCGGGAGTCGACCGGCTTGAACGGCCCGCGGATCTCGGCCGGGGCGTCGGGCTTCATGTCCCAGAGGTCCATGTTGCTCGGTGCGCCCAGGTTGAAGATCATGATGCAGGCGCGTTCGTCATGCCCCGGCTTGATGGCCCCGGCCGCCCGGGCGGCCATCAATTGCGGCAGGGAGAGCCCGATGGCCCCCAGCGCGCCGACCTGGAGGAAATCGCGGCGGGTCACCCCGTTGCACGTGAACGCCTTGCCTCTCCCGGTGAGCTTGAGCATGCGGATACCCCCCGGCCCGGCCCTCGGCCCGGCCGCGACTCGCCCGGCACTCTCCTCGATGGTCTGGATAGGGTAACGCGAATCGTCCCCGGTTGCCAGGCTGTTGAACCTTTGAACAACCCCGATACCAGACGCCCTTTTCTCATGGATCGGCATCAGTGGACCATTCGAGGCAGAGGGCGGGGAGATGAAGACGCGGAAGCTGGGGGATTCCGGGCTGGAAGTCGGGCCGCTTGCGATCGGCGGCAACGTGTTCGGCCGGACGATCGACGAGCCGACGTCGTTCCGCCGGCTCGAACCAGCCCCGACCAGCTCGACGTCCGGATCGAAGCAACGCGGCTCGAACTAATCGCCGACGCCATCGGGATCCGGAACGAGGTCGGCGCCTGGCGGATGGCCCGATCGAAAATTTTTCGATCACGAGCGCCACCCATCCGATTCCCCCTCGGGAAAATGATGGGTCCACCAGCAGGCTTCTCCGCAACGTGAAGAACAAGTTGTCGGACCATGAAGATCCGATTAAGATCGTCCCGGTGAGGGTCACCGGCGATGCGATCGGTGGGCTGCTCCGATCCGCACCGGAGACCCGGCCCGGGGGGCTCGGGAGATGATCGACGCCGAAGGGGACGCGGAAGGGTCGGCCTTGGTGCCGCCCTGGGCCCGATGGCTCGGGTCGATGTCGGTGCTGGGCAGTGCCGCCCTGATCGTCGGTCTCGTCGTCCTGATGCGAGGGCCAGGGGAGCTCGCGGCCTCCGTAGACCCCGGGGGGAGTGCCCTCCGGGCGATCCTGAGATCCCCAGACGGCCCGGTGTTCTCCGTCGCCTGGTCGCCCGACGGCCGGGCGCTGGCCGCCTCGGGTTGGGGCCCGACGGTCCGGATCTGGGAACCGGGATCCGGCCGGGGCCGGTCGGTCTCGTGGGGGGAGGCCGGGGCGATCTTCGCGATGGGTTGGTCTCCGGACGGCCGGTCCCTGGCCGTCGCCGACCCCTCCGGCCGCGTCGACTTCCGCGACGTCGAGCCGAACCCGGCGAGGATGCCCGGGTCGGCGATCTTGCCCGAAGGCGGAGGGCGAGGGATCCGGCCCCTGGGGGCCGCGTGCCGGGGCGGTCCGATCCGCCTCTGGGGGCCTGGGGATGCCCGATCGCGGCTGATCCCGGGCATGGGAGAAGACTTCCACGTCATGGCCATCACGCCCGACGGGCGGACGGTCGCCTCCGGCGGGAAGGACGGCACGATCCGGATCGGCGATGTCGCGACGGGCGAGGTCCGTCGGACGCTCCGGGGCGACCATCGCGGGGTGAACTCGCTCGCCTTCTCCGCCGACGGGACGACCCTGGCCTCGGGGGGCGGAGGCCCGCTGTTGCTCTGGGATGTCGTCACAGGTCGAGAACTGGCCCGATTCGGCTCCGAGCGGGGATTTCACGGCGCGGTCGCCATCGCTCCCGACGGCGCCCGGGTGGCCGGGGTGTCGTGGGACGGATCGGTCCGCGTCTGGGAGATCTCCACCGGTCGGGAAGTCGCGCGGTTCCTCGGCCACGAGGGCCTCGTCCTTTCGATCGCCTGGTCGCCCGACGGCTCGACCCTCGCCTCGGCGGGCTATGATGCGACCGTCCGCCTCTGGGTCCCGCCCGGGTCGCCCCGGGCCGGCCTGGCCTCCCGGTGACGGGCCGGGCGCCGATCCCGGGTTATTCCGTGGCAAAGGCAACCGTCCCCTCGTATCTTCGGACTTCCGGGCCCAGGCGCCGGCGATTGCCGGCCCGCCTTCTCTCCCGGTGGACCCGACCCGAGAGGACCGCGCTCATGAGATTACCCCGGCCCGCAGATCCGAATTCACTCCGTCCTTTCGGCATCGGCCTCCTCCTGGCGTCGCTCCTTGCCGTCCCGGCTTCGGCGCAGGTGGATGCCCCCCCGCTGGCGCGATACCTCCCCTCCGACGGGCTGGTCATCCTGGTCGAGCACAACGGGCTGGATTCCCAATCGGACGCCTGGAAGGGGACGTCGGCGTATCGGATGCTCAACCAGACGTCGCTCGGGGCGATGGTCGAGGACATCGCGACCCAGCTCATCGACCGCGCGCTCGCCTCGGCCCCCGGCGCCCCGCTCACCGGCAAGGATGCGATCGGGTTGCTGGAGCACCTATCGCGGAAGGGTTTTGTCGTCGGCTATTGCGGGTCGCTCAACCCGCCCGATCCCAAGGCCGGGGCGGTGGTCATCCGCGACGCGGCCCGGAATGAGGCCTTCAAGCGGCTGATCGCCCAGATCCCGCCGCTCAACGAGCCGGCGGCGACCCTGGTCGAGGGGACCGGCGGACGGAAGGTCTTCCAGGCGGCCGGCCCACCGATCCGATGGTGGTACGAGAAGGACGACGCCGTCTTCTCGTTCGCGCCGCCCGGGGCCCCCGACCCGGTCGTCGCCGTGCTCGATGGCAAGGCGCCCAACGCCCTGGCCCACCCGGCCCGCGTCGCGGCGGCGAAGGGCGATGCCGGCGAGGTCCCGGTCGGCCTGCTGTTCGTCGACATCACGGCGTTGCCCCCGATGCCCCCCAAGGCGGCGGACTTCGGGCTCGACGCCCTCAAGCGCGTCGAGGGCCGATGGGCGATCCAGGGCAACGCCGTGGTCGGATCGCTCGGCGTGCAGGCCCCCCGGCCGCGCAAGGGGATCCTCGCGATCCTGGACCAGCCGCCGATCGGGCCCGGGGCCCGGGTGGCCGTCCCCCCGGGCGTGACCGATTACACGCTGATGTCGATCGACCCGATCAAGGTCGCCGACACCATCCTGGCGATGATGAAGCGGGACGACCCGGATTCGGCCGCGGCGGTCGCCCGGTTCGTCGACCAGTTCAAGGCCCGGACCGGCCTGAGCGTGCGCGACGACCTCCTCGCCAGGGTCGGCCCGAGGATGGCCGTGGTCTCGCCCCCGGGCGGCGCCCTGGGCGGCCTGATGATGATGTGGTTCCACCCGCCCGATCTCGGGATCGTGGCCGAGGTGAAGGACGCCGCGTCCTTCGGGACGTCGCTCGACAAGCTCATGGAGGCCGCCAATCGCGAGCTGAAGGCCGCCGGGGCGATGGTCCCGCCCCAGCCGGGCCAGGAGGTCCGCGCGGGCACCGCGTTCGCCGAGTTCCGCCGGCTCAAGCCCCCGGAGCGGGGTTATATCCTCTCGGTCCCGCCCTCGGTCCTCCCCACGCCCGCCGGCCTCCGTCCCACGCTCATCGTCGACTCGCAGCGCGGCCTGGTCGCGCTGGCCGCTTCGCCCGGGGCGGCCCGTCGGACCCTGGGATCGCTGGTCCTGGACGCCCGCCCGGGCGCGCCGGCCGCCGGCTCGGGCCCGGTGGTCGTCTCGCAGTCGGACCCGAGCGGCACCCTCCCCGAGCTCCTGGCCAATATCCCCGCGATGGTCCAGTTCGTCGCGGCGTCGGCGAACAGCCAGCCGGGCGGAGACCGTCAGGCGATGTTCCGGCTCCAGCTCGACCCCGACGCCATCCCCGACGTCGAGGCACTGCGGCGGCTCATGTTCCCGACCACGTTCACGGTGGGCGTCGATGATGCCTCGATCCGGGCGACCGTCCGGATGGCCTTCCCCTTCCCCAGCCCCCAGCTCAACGCCGGGATGGAGACGCCCGTCCTGATCGCCCTCCTGCTCCCGGCCGTCCAGTCGGCCCGCGAGGCGGCCCGGCGGGCGCAATGCGTCAACAACCTGAAGCAGATCGGCCTGGCGATGTTCAACTACAACGAGGTCAACGGGAACTTCCCCTCCGCCGCCATCTGCGACAAGTCCGGCAAGCCGCTGCTGAGCTGGCGGGTCGCGATCCTGCCCTTCCTCGAACAGCAGGCACTCTACAACAAGTTCAAGCTTGACGAGCCATGGGACAGCCCCAATAACAAGGAGCTGATCCAGTACATGCCGAGCACCTTCACCTGCCCGTCCAGGAATCAGCCCGACCCGGGGACGACGACCTATCGCGTCTTCCTCGGCGGGGGATCGATGTTCGAGATGGCCCGCCCGACCCGGATCGTTCAGGTGACCGACGGGACGTCCAACACGATCCTGGCCGTCGAGGCGAACGAGGCCGTCCCCTGGACCAAGCCCGAAGGGATCCCGTTCGCCGCCGACAACGCCGCCCCCGACGCGGGGCCGGATCGACTCCTCGGCGCCGGCTCCAAGCACCCCGGCGGGTTCAATACCCTCTTCTCCGACGGGTCGGTGAAGTTCATCAAGACGTCGGTCGCGCCGGCGGTCTTGCGTGCCCTGATCACCAGGGCGGGCGGTGAGGTCATTTCCTCCGATTCCTTCTGATCGCCCGACCGCCCGGCGCCGCCCCCGGGGCGGCGCCGGTCCCGCCAGGGCCCGCCCGACCGTCGCGTCCCGCAGCGGTCCCCGCCTCCCTCCGCACCCGCCACTTGACCGGGCCGGGTCGCGCGGGAATGGTTCACCGCGGCCGTACTGCGGGAGTGGACCGATACGCGGATAGGAGCCTGATCATGGATAATCTCGGGGTGCCTTGTCCCTCCTGCGGGAGCGTCGAGGTGGTCGTCGGGGCGCCGGCCGACCTCCCGGTCGCCAGTTTCATCGGCGACGACGGCAAGGCCCACGTCGCGCGCTTCCACGATTGCACCTGCAAGGGGTGCCGCCACAAGTTCCACCACGACTTCGCCTTCTCCGCCTGATCGGGGGAGGCCGGGACGGAACCCGGCCGGTCGGGATCGGACGAAAGCCTCCCTATTCCAGCGACCAGCCCGGACGGTATTCGCGACGGAGGAAGGGTTCGGCCTCGGGGGCATTCCGGGCGATCATCGCGGCCGAGTCCCACTCCAGCGCCTTGCCGACCCTGTAGGCGACATTCCCCAGGTGATTCGCCTCGGTCAGCAATCCTGCGTATTCGAAGTTGCAGGTCGTCGGCGCCCCGGTCTTGCAGGCGTGGATCCATTCGGCATGGTGGCCGAGCGATCTGGGGATCGACGGATCGGGGCGCCGGTAGTCGCGAAATTCTTCCTCGGGCAGGAGCTTGTTCCTGCCGTAGTCGGCCAGCAACATCCCCTTCGAGCCGACGAAGAGCACGCCGCTGTCCCAGTCGGGGATCGTCCCCTCGTGCCAGACCTCGGGCTTCTCCCGGCCCTGATACCAGGTGACCCGGACGGGGGGCCGATCGCCCTTCGCCCCGTATTCGTACGCCACCCGCATCGAGGCGGGGGCGATCTCGGGATGGGGCGGCGGGCCGTCGGCCTCGACTCGGGTGGGGGCGTCGAGGTCCAGGGCCCAGAACGGGAGATCCATCCAGTGGCTCCCCAGGTCGCTCATGGTCCCATTCCCGAAGTCCCACCATCGGTACCACTTCGGGCCGGGATAGTAGACCTCATGGTATGGGCGGGCCGGCGCCGGCCCGAGCCAGAGGTCCCAGTCCAGGCCCTCCGGCACTCGCGACGAGTCGGTGGGACGCTCGCGGACCGACACGATGTCCTTGCTCGCCGCGGCCTCCCCCTCCGACTGCCGGCCCCAGGCCCGGCCGACCCAGACGTGGGCCTCGGCCACCGGGCCGATGGCGCCGGCCCGGATCAGCTCGACGACGCTTCGGTAGTTCTCGGTCGCGTGGATCTGGGTCCCCATCTGGGTCGCGACCCTGGCCCTTGCGGCGGCCTGGCGGATGACCCGGGCTTCCCGGACGTCGTGCGTCAGGGGCTTCTCGCAATACACGTGCTTGCCCAGTTGCAGCGCCGGGAGGGTGGCGAAGGCGTGCGTGTGCTCGGTGGTGCTGACGATGACCGCGTCGAACTCCCCGGCTTTGTCGTAGAGCCGGCGAAAGTCGCGGAGGCATCGGGCGTCGGGATAATCCTCGGCGACGCCGTCGATCGCCGATTCGGCCACGTCGCACAGGGCCACGATGTCCTCGGTCCGGCCAACCTGGTCGAGGTTGGAGCCCCCCCGGCCACCGACGCCGATCACGGCGACCCGGAGCCTCTCGTTCAGGTTGCGGGCCCGGAGGATCGTCGGGACGGCCATCACCCCGAGGGCGGCGCCTGCGACCGACCCGCCGAACTGGCGGCGGGTCGACCGGGGCGCCGTTGACTCCGCGGACGAGCCTGGATCCTGATTCATGGGATTGACCCTGGTTCATGCGTCGGGAGGGATCGGCGGGGGGCAATGCCCCACCCTCCCGGATTTCGGATCGGAAGACCGAGACCGGCCCTCGGCCGAAGACCCCAGGAGCATACCAAGATCATCGGCGGCGGGGAGATGGCCATTTACCGCCTCGTCATCGGCGGCCATGTCGGGGCGGATCGTCTCCTGTCGGCGGACTCGCCGGATACTCCTCGATCTCCTCGGCCGGGAGGTTTTCGAGCCAATCGACGACCTCGTCGGCGCGACGCTCCTCGGGAAGATCCGGGCGGGCCTTGAGTGCCCGACTCGGGGCCCGCGCCCGACGGACCTGGAAGAATACGCGGAACGCGAGGTAGACCAGCAAGAGCACGAAGACCAGCACGAACCCTTCGCGCCGGGAGAAATTGAGCAGTTCGACCATCGGCGGCGGGGCCGCGGCCAGGGCGGGAGTCAGGTGCAACCGCCCGACGAGCAGCGGGGCGCCCCGGGTCGTGTCGCCCGCCTCGTAACGGAAGAGCTTGAGGAAGAAGCCGTCGACCGACACCCGGAGGTAGAGGTTGGGCCCGACCGTCAGCCCGGCCGGGGGCTCCTCGAATGTCACCACGTAGGGGAACCTGGTGTTCTCGTCCGAGAAGATCCAGGCCTCATAGAGCCGGCCTCCCGGGGCCAGGGCCGGGTTGACCTCGTAGGTCAGGACCCGTTTGACGACGCCTTCGAGATGGATCGGGACGCCCCGGTATCGCTCGGGTCGTTCCCAGAGGTGGGTGAAGAGGACGTCGGTCCGGCCCGCGACGGCGGGCCCCTCGCGGGCCCTCCGGAGCAGGAGCGCCAGGGCGGCGTTATCGCGGAACTTCATCGGGGTCCAATCGATCAGCGCCTGGAACTCGACCCCAGCGTCGGCGACGACCGGCTCCACCCTGGCCGCGGGGACGGGAGGAGGGGCGGCCCTCTCGTCGGCCCGGGGTCGGCCGAAGCGGACGATCATCGGCCAGCCGGCCAGGACGATCGCCGCGAGTAACAGGAGGCGGGGGAGCTCCGAGCCCCGGAAAAGCGACGTCGGCCGACGGCTCACGGGACCGTCCCCCCGACGTCGGCGGAACTCAGCTCGGAGAAACTGATCTTGGTGAGCGGCTTCGGTTTGAGCGAGGAGAAGACGTCGATCACCTTCATCAGCTCGGAATATTTGAGCTGCGGGTCGACCTTGATCAAAGCCTGGTCGAACGACAGGATCGGGTCGTTGACGAAACCCTCCAGCTCCTTCCTCAGCTCGTCCATCCCCTGGATCGGCTTGTCGGCCAGGGTGAGTTCGCCGATCATCCCGCCCTCGCCGGCCCGGAGGACGGTCTTCAGGGTCCGGAGTTCGGCATCAAGGGAGGGGGTCGCCTCCTCCTTCGGCTGCTCCTTGGTGATCTCCGTGGCCGGCTGCGGGGGCAGGAGGTTCATCGAGAACTGCCCCTCGGAGGGGGCCGGCCGGTAGGTCAGGATGAAGAAGGTGAGCAACTGGAACGCCATGTCGAGCATGGGAGTGATCGGAATCTCAATTTCCATGCCCCGCATCTTCTTCAAGGCACCACCCCCGTTGCATCCTGGATCGGGATTGATCAGGGACCATTCATGGCCTTGAGATCGAATTTCTCGTATCCGTTATTCTGACAGGTGGTGATGAGGCCATAGAGGGCGGAGAACGGGGTGTCACGGTCGGCGCGGATCACCACCCGGGCGGGGAGCTTCTCGCCCTGCTCGACCTTACCCCGGAGGGCCTTGATGTTGGACCGGGCGATCTGGGCTTCGAGCTTGATCTGCTGGACCGCCTGTTCCCCGGAGAGGATCCGGCCGTTGAACAGGAGGTTCCCCTTGCTGTCGACGTTGAGGACCAGCCGCTCGTCGGCCATCTTGCTGGGGTCGTCGAGCGGCCGGGCCGAGCCGGCCACGGGGAGCTTGATCCGCGAGTCGAAGTTGTCCTGGCTGAAGTTGATCACGAGCATGAAGAAGGTGATCAGCTGGAAGACGACGTCGAGGAGCGGGGTCAGATTCGGCTCGGCTCGGAGCTCGTTGCCCATGGAGGAAGACATGGCGGGCCTCGTCGTGATCCGCGGGGTCGGGCCGGTCAGTCTTTCTTGTTCTGCTTGGCGGCCGAGAGCAGGGCGGTGATCGTCCGGTCGGCGACCTTGGCGCTCTCCATGGCCATCATGGCGATCCGGTTGCGGAAGAGGGCGAAGAAGAAGATGGCCGGGACCGAGAGCGAGACCCCTTCCAGGGTGATGAACAGCGCCGTGGAGATCCCCTCGGCGACCTTCTCGGGCTTGGGCTGCGCGCCGGCGGCGGTGGCGATCTCCTGGAAGCTGGCGATCATGCCGGCGATGGTGCCGACCAGCCCGATCATGGGCCCGAGGGTGCCGATGATCGCCAGGTAGCTGATCCGGGCCTCCATCGAGGTGACGACCTCGTCCTGGGTCGTGTTCATCGCCTCCTTGGCCTCGGCCCGGCCGTTGGGCAGGTTGGCCACGCCGGTCCGGACCAGTCGGGCCAGGAACGACTCGTTGTCGCGGCAGGCGTCGTAGGCCTCCTGGAATTTCCGCTCCCGGATGGCGGCCTCCAGCTTCTCCACCAGCGCGGCGGGGACGGCCTCGCTGATCCTCAGCTCCATGAACAGCTTGATCACCAGGGCGGTGAAGTAGACCGACAGGCAGAGCAGGAAGAAGCCGATCGGGCCGGAGGCCTCGATCGCCCACCAGAGCAGGGACTTCCTCGCGGGGGCGGTCGACGTAGCGCCCGCGGCCGGGGCGTCGACCCTGGGGGCGTCGACGGCGGGGGCATCGGCCGCCTTCTCGGGTGCCGCCGCGGCGTCCTTCTTGGGATCCTGGGCGAAGACGGACGAGACGGGGACCAGGGTCGCGCAGGCCAGGACATAGGCCACGAACAGGCCCCATGAGCACGCCCGACCGGGCCGGCCGGTTGCCCACTTCGACACGCTCGCCATCGACGGAACCTCCCTCGAAAATCCATGACCCGGTCCACCCCGCCCGGGAGAAAGACGTGGCGATCCTCCGACCGGCCGGGTCGGGCCCGTGATCGGCAGGGAGGACCGTGCGGGCGGTCGGGGCCGGGTCGATAACCGGGTGCGGGCGGATTGTCCTGATGCATCCAATATCGGGCGGGGGAAAGCTCGTGTCAACTCCCCGGGCGTCGATTCCCGGCCCAGGGACCGGCCGGGCCCCCGGACGATCGGGGCGGGGGCCCCGGGCCGCTCAACCGAAGGCGACCGGGGCCCGGCCGGCCCGGTTCCCGGCCGGTTCGCCGAGGTCGACGGCCCCGGGCAGGGTCACGGTGAATCGGCTCCCGCGGCCGAGGTCACTCTCCAGGGTGATGTCGCCCCGGAGATGACGCGCCAGGCGGCGGGCGATCGAGAGTCCCAGCCCGAACCCCTTGATGCTGCTCCGCTCGACGTTGGCCACCTGGAAGAATTCGTCGAAGATCGAGTCCCTCTCCCCGGGCGGGATCCCCACGCCGGAGTCGCTGACGACCAGGATCGCGTCGGGCCCCTCGACCCGGGCCATCACCTCGACGAAGCCCCGATCGGTGAACTTGACGGCATTGCCGACGAGGTTCTGGAGGATCCGCTCCAGCTTCACCCGGTCGGAGACCAGGGAGACTCCCGGGGCGACCTCGGACCTGAGCGTGAGCCCCTTCTGCTCGGCGGCCGGGCGGGCCGCGCCGAGGACGTGGGCGATCAGCTCATCGAGCCGGAATCGCGTCACCCGCGACGACTCCTCCGACCAGTCGAGCCGGCCCAGCTCCAGGAAGCCGCCGAGCAGGTCGGCCGTCGTCCGGGCGCAGATCTTGATGTCGCGGAGGGCCTCGCGGAGCGAGTCCGCGTCGTCGGCGGCGACGCTCATCTCCGCCAAGTCGGCCTGGAGCATCAGGCCGTTGAGCGGGGTCCGCAGGTCGTGGCTGATCGCGTTGAGGAAGAAGCTCTTGCGGCGGGACTCGGCCCGCGACTCCTCGAGCTCGTGGGCCAGCCGATCGGACCGGCCCAGCTCGTGGTAGACCACCCGGAGGTGCCGGGCGTTCAGGGCGTATCGCCAGGTGAAGAAGACCAGGCCCAGCATGAACAGGTCGTAGAGCCGCCAGGCCGGCCAGAACATCTTGATCGGGATGAACAAATATCCGCACATGCCGCAGAACAGGAAGATCCGCTTCATGTTCCCCAGCGCGAGCTTGGCCTGGCCGGTCGGGAGCAACTTCTCATTGATCCACCAGTGCCGGGCGATCAGGACATAGCCCATCGCGACCGCCAGGTCGAGGACGACGGTCAGGGCGATCCAGAAGGTGTCGCCTCGCAGGCAATGCCAGAGGGACATATAGCCATCGGGGCCGCCCGCGAACCATTGGAGCAGATCGCCGATACTGTCCATGCGGTCAGACCCTCTCGGATAAACCGGTCATCGGGCCGAGGCCGGTCGGGCCGATCTGGCCCCGGGATGGTCGGAGGAGAGCTTCGGGGGCGATCGCCGTCGGCTCCGTCGCCGTGCCCGGGGATGCACCGTCGCTTCGAGGGGAGAGGGGATGATCGGGCCATCATAACGCGAGATCGCGTCGACCTCAAGGAGACTCGACGAATCGACGGCAGGTCCCCACGGCCCGGGTCATTCCGGCGTGGGGTCGGGCTCGACCGGGGGGACGGTCGGCAACGGCTGGCTCCTGGAGAGGAAGACGCGGCTCAGGAGGATCAGCTGGTCCCCATCCTTGACGGCGCCCGAGTCGCTGCCGACGGGGTTGAGGATCATCTCGTCGCCGCGCTGGATGCCGATCAGGAGGCATGATCGCTTGTCGTCGCGATGGCGGACGAACATGCTGGCGATCTCGACGAAGTCGCGGCCGATCAGACCTTCGGTGACGGGAAAGAGGTACATCTCGTTGGCGTCTCGGCCGACGGTCAGCAATTCCTGGTAGACCCGGGTCATCCCGTGGAACAGCGCGGTCCGGGCCAGGAGCCTCAGGCCCAGCTCGTCGGACGAGATGATCTCGTCGGCGCCCGCCTTGAGCAGATGGTGCCGGTTGTTGACGCTGTGGCACTCCACGGCGACGTTGGGCACCTTGTCGCCCTTGCAGATGTTCCGGATGGCGATGCAAGTCAGGATGGTCTTGCCATCGGCATGCTCGCCCTGTCGGTCGTCGGACAGGACGACCACCGAATGCGCCCGGGGGACCCGGGCGCGTCGGAGGATGACCTCGTTGGTCGGGTCGCCCTTGACGATGTAGACGTCGTTGAACGCCGGGTCGTCCTGCTTGTCGGGCAGGTCGATCGACTCGGGGCTGTCGTGCAGGATCACGACGGGCCGCTTGTCCTGGATGATCTTGGAGTGGACCTCGCGGATCCAGGGGAGCCCCCGCTCGCTCCAGTTGCAGAGGACCAGGTGGTCCTCCATCTCGAAGTTGGACACTTCGCGCCTCCGAAGGTTCTGGGCGACCAAGATCGAGGCCACCGAGCCGGTGAAAAGGCCCGCCAGCCCGACGCCGAGCCCGAGCAAGGCCATCGAGATCAGCCGGCCGACCATCGTCCGGGGCGGGTGGTCCGGGCCGGCGAAGAGCATGACCCAGACGTTCCAGAACGACTCGGTCAGGCTGTCGAAGGACGGGTTGCCCCGCCTCTCGGCCAGATAGATCCCCACCGAGCCGACGACCCAGACGAACAGCGTCGCCCCCATGATCCGGGCGACCTGATTCCTCCGGAGTGCCAGCAGCAGCGAACCCCACCCGTCCTCGGGTCGCGACAGCGAGGACTTCAGCCGATGAATGAAGGGCCGTCGGGACGTCCGGAATCGGGTCATGGTCTTCCGTGCGGGGGGCGGTCCCCGACCGACCGCCGGGCGATCCTGCCCGGGATCGGCCGATTCGGGCGGGATTGGAGGGCCCGCGTCCTCGCCATCATCATCGAGACGTCCTCGGTTGCGTGGGCATGGTCACGGCCGCCAATCACGGCTGCGAGGCCGCATGGCACGACCCGAAGATGCGACCGAGCGTAACAGCGCCGGCCATGCCCACGCAACCGGGGACGAAGCGGAAGTGGAAGGGTGAGCCCCGATCTTCCGGAGACGCAAAGCCCGCCCGAGATCATCCCGACGATCGCCCGACATTCCGGGACCAGGAGGAGGGGAGGCGAGGAGGATTCTATCTTAAGGACGACTCTGTCCGACCCGCAACCGAAAAACAAGATGGTTCACCATTTTCCTCGACGCCGAGGCAATGGCTCAGGTCCGGCTTGATGATATCTGCCCTCCCAGAGACTCCGAGTACCGGGAGCCCTCTTGCAGGCCGCCCCCCTGCCGTCGAGGCCTGGCCGTTCGCCCCCCGGTCTGTTACAAGGAAGCCGGAGCCCGGCCTTTGCGAGCGTGGCGAGGATGGAGTGAGTTGCGGAAACCCCGAGCTCGGGAGTGCGTGTACGGCTGGTGCCGGCCCTGGTCTTCAAAACCAGCGAGCGACATGGAAACATGCCGCTGGTGGGTTCGATTCCCATGCACTCCCGCCAACCTCGGATCGGCCTTAAGTCATCCGGTTGGTCGTTACGGGCGGGACGACCATCCGCGCCAGCGGGGGCGGGATGGCCCGCGAGCGTCAGGCCAGGATCTCCCGGATCGGCCGCCCGTGGTCGATTTCGAGCCGTTTCTGGCCGGGGACTTCCAGGCGTCGCGAGTCGAGCCCGAGCTGGTGCAGGACGGTGGCATGGATGTCGGTGACGTAGTGTCGGTCCTCGACGGCGTGGAAGCCCAGTTCGTCGGTCGAGCCGTGGACGACTCCCCCCTTGATGCCCCCGCCGGCCATCAGGACCGAGAACCCGAACGGATGGTGGTCCCGCCCGTCTTTCCCCTCGGAGCCCGGCGTCCGGCCGAACTCCGAGGCCCAGACGACGATGGTCTCGTCCAGTAGGCCCCGACGTTTCAGGTCGCGCAGGAGGCCAGCGATCGGTCGGTCGACCTGGGCGCAGAGCTTGGTGTGGGCGTCCTTGAGGCCGCTATGCGAGTCCCAGGCCCCGGCCCCGCCATTGGACCCGTGGAAGACCTGGACGAACCGGACCCCCCGCTCCACCAGCCGACGGGCCGCCAGGCACTGGCCGCCGAAGGGGCGCGTCTCGTCCCGATCGAGGCCGTAGAGGGCCCGGGTCTCGGGCGACTCGGATTCGAGCCGGACCACCTCGGGGACCGAGGATTGCATCCGGAACGCCAGCTCATAGGATCGGATCCGGGCCCGCAAGGCGGGGTCGTCCGGGTATTGCGCGGCCGACATCCGGTCGAGGCGACCGATCAGGTCGAACCCGGCCCGCTGCTCCTCGCGGGACACGCTCGGGCCGGGCGAGGCGAAGGGCAAGGGGCTGGACGGGTCGACCGAGAGCCGGACGCCGTCGTGCTCGGGCCCGAGGTAGCTCGACCCGTGGCCGCCCAGGCCGCCGCAGCAGTCGGCCAGGGGGGTCCCCAGGACGACGAAGCTGGGCAGGTCGTCGTTGAGCGACCCGAGCCCGTAATGGATCCAGGAGCCGACCGTCGGGAACGGGCCTTCCAGGGCATGCCGGCCGGTGTGGAACTGGAGCTGGGCCCCGTGGTCGTTGTCGGTCGTCCACATCGATCGGATCACCGCCACGTCATCGATGCAATCGCCGACCTCGGGCCACCAGTCGCTGACCTCGATCCCGCTCCGGCCCCTCGGCCTGTGCCCGACCTGCATCGGGAAGATCCGGGGCTGGACCTTGTGGAGGCCGGCGACGAACTCGCGGAGGTTCTTCTTGGTGTGGGGGGAATCCAGGACGGCCTTGTGCGGGGTCTCGGCGATCGTCTTGCCCGCGTACCGGTCCAGCTCGGGCTTGGGGTCGAACCCCTCGACGTGGCTGGTCCCGCCCACCATGAACAGCCAGATGACGTTCTTCGCCCGGGGGGCGAAGTGGGGCCGGCCGTCCGGCGGCGACCATCCCGGAGGCCCCTCGGCCCGGGCGACGCCGTCGCGGTGGAGCATCGCCCCCAGCGCCAGGCCGGTGAAACCCATCCCCAGATCGGCCAGGAATGCCCGCCGGGGGACCCGCCCGCAGCCCGATCCGATGCCCGATCGCATGGCTCGCCCCCTCATCGGATCGTCAGGAAGTCGTTGTGGTTGAGCAGGACGTGGACCAGCCCCTCGCGGGCCCGCTGCCGGGGGTCGGTCGCCGGCGCCACCTCGCAGGCGGGTCCGGCCTCGAATGGCCTGATTCCGCCCGGCGAGCCGATCGCCCCCGCCTGCCCGGACAGATAATCGACGCAGGCGGCCCGCTCCTCGACCGAGGGCGGTCGGCCCAGGACCCGCTCGAAGGCCGAGGCGATGAAGGGCCCGTCCGGGCCGGGGCCTGCGGATCGGGACAGGTCGCGGGCGATGGTCCGGGCGCAGGCCAGGACCAGCGGGCTGTTGGCCATCGCCAGCGCCTGCTGGGGGACGACGCTCTCGTCGCGGCGGTAGCAGGCGTTGACGCTGGCCGAGTCGAAGAGGCCGAGGAACGGGACCTGCTTCTCGGCCGCGTGGCGGAAGTAGAGGCTCCGCCGTCGCGAGGTCATCCCCGACCCCGGGTCGAGGTCCGGGCCGCCCCTGGCCGTGTCGAGCAGGCCGGCGGCCTGGAGCACGTTGTCGCGGACGGCCTCGGACTCCATCCGCCTCGGGTTCATCCGCCAGTAGGAGGCGTTCTCCGGGTCGGCCGCCCGGGGCGGGCCGTCGGGGCCGGCGGTCGACCGGCGCCGGTAGGTATCGCTGGTGACGATCAGGCGGTGGATCGCCTTCATGCTCCATCCCCGATCCATGAACTCCACGGCCAGCCAGTCGAGCAGCTCCGGATGCCCCGGCGGCGTCCCGTTGAGGCCGAAGTCGAACACCGTCGGCACCATCGGCCGGCCGAAATGGCGGAGCCAGATGTGGTTGATCGCCACCCGGGCCGTCAGGGGATTGTCGCGACTCGCGATCCGGCGGGCCAGGGCGAGCCGTCGCCCGGTGCTCGTCGCCGGATACGCAGGTCCGATCGGCGTGTATCGGCCCGTCGGCCGGGCCGCCGCCAGCCGGGCGGCCTCCATCGCCTCGCGGGCCCTGGCCACCCCCTGGTCCGCCCTGGCCCGGTCGGCGGACTTCGCGGCCCCCTGCGCCTGTTCTTCGAGGGCGAGGGTCAGCTCGGCCCGGCGGAGCGCGGCCTGCCTCTCGATCCGGCGGGCTTCCCACGCGAGGACGTCCGCCCCCTTGGAATCGCGCGGGGTCGCCAGGTCGATCCTGTCGGCCGCGATCCGAACCCGGAGCGACTCCAGCGACCAGAGGGCCGCGGCCAGCCCTTTTCCGGCGAGGGCCACGTCCGGATCGGATCGAAGCCCGGCGAGCAGGGCCCGGTCCATCGCGGCCCTCGCGGTCGCCACCTCGGCCTCGGCCGTCGCGATCGACTCGGCCAGGGCGAACGGGCGGAGGCCGGGACGGGAGGCGGTGATGGGCAGCGTCAGGGCCTCGACCGGGACGTCGCCGCCGAGGATCGCCGGGAGTCCGGGCGCCAGGGGGTGATCCTTGTCGGGGTCCTTCTCGTCGCCCCGGGCGAACAGGTACGTCGGGGCCTCCGGCCGGGCGTCGTAGACCCGGGCCAGGGCATCTTTGGTGAGATCGGGCTGGCCGGGAAGTCGGTCGGCCCGGACGTCGTGCGGCTCGAAGAAGGCCCGGTAGCGGTAATATTCGGCCTGGCTGATGGGATCATACTTGTGGTCGTGGCACCGGGCGCAGGCGATCGTCAGGCCGAGGAACGCCTTGGCCGAGTGCTCGACGGTGTTCTGGAGCCAGGAGTTGCGGTTGAACTTGTACCAGCTCCGGGCCAGATACCCGGTGGCCCGGAGCGAGTCGGGGTCGTCGGGGGCTACCTCGTCGGCGGCGAGCATCTCGACGACCATCCGGTCGTATCCCTTGTCGGCGTCGATCGACTCGACGATCCAGTCGCGCCACCGCCAGATGTGGGGCTGGCTCTCGCGGACCTCGGCGCCATAGCCCGCCCAGTCGCTGTACCGCCAGACGTCCATCCAGTGCCGGGCCCATCGCTCGCCGTGGCGGGGCGAGGCGAGCAGCCGATCGACGACCTTCTCGTAGGCGTCGGGCGACGGATCGGCCAGGAATCCGGCCAGCTCGGCCGGCGCCGGCGCCAGGCCGGTCAGGTCGATCGAGACGCGGCGGAGGAGTTCGGCCGGGCCCGCCGGGGGCGTCGGGACCAGCCCCCGGCGGCCGAGGTCCCGGGCGATGAAGGCGTCGATCGGGTTCCGGATCCCGCCCGGGCCGTCGACGCGCGGGACCTCCGGCCGGGCCGGAGGTCGGAAGGCCCAGTGGGCGCGGGGGTCGGGCTGGGGCTTCTCGTCGGGCGCCGGGGCCCCCCGGTCGATCCACCCCCGGATCAGGCCGATCTCGTCGGTCGAGAGGGGCGGGCCCTCGGGCGGCATCCGCCAGCCCTCCGATCCGGTGATCGCCTCGACCAGGAGGCTGTCGGCCGACCGGCCCGGCTCGATGGCCGGCCCGCCGTCGCCCCCCTTGAGGATCAGCCCGGCGGTGTCGAGCCGGAGGCCCGCCCGCTGCTTCAAGGCCCCGTGGCACGAATAGCAGCGCCGGGCCAGCACGGGCTTCACCGCGCCCGGATAGTCGACCGGATCGGCCGGCGCCGCGGCCAGGATCATCGCCAGCAGGAGGGGTGATGCCACGGCGACCTTCCCCGGGACCCGGACCGATGACGATCCGATTCTTCTACCGATGTTTGAGACTATCGGCGGCGATGGACCCCGTCAAGGCGCCCAGAGGATCCGCCAGGCATTCATCGGATCACATCCTCGCGAGAAATTGTGACAATTTGTGAGACGCCGCCGTCGATCGGGAGCAGGTGGCCGGTGATCATGGCGGAGGCGTCGGAGGCCAGGAAGACGACCGGGCCGACCGCGTCCTCGGGCTCTCCGAGCCTCCCGAGCGGGACGCGATCGAGGATCCGACCGAGGACCTCGGCGTTGGCCAGCAGCGGCGCGTTCATGTCGGTCCGGAACCACCCGGGGGCGATGGCGTTCACCCGGACGCCGGAAGATGCCCACTCGGCGGCCAGGTCGCGCGTCAGGGCGGCGACGGCCCCCTTGGTCGCGCAATAGATCGCGTTCCCCCGGCCCAGTCCCATCAGGCCTCCTCCCAGGGCCGAGACGTTGACGATGCTGCCGGAGCGGCGGGCGACCATGTGCCGGCCGACCTCGCGGGCCATCAGGAAAGGGCCGACCTGGTTGATCCGGATCACCTCCTCCCAATCGGACCGCGTCCATTCGGCCAGCGGGATCCGCCTGGTGATCCCGGCGTTGTTGACGAGGGCGTCGATCCGCCCGAACTCGCCCAGGGTCGCCCCGACGGCCCGCCGGACGTCGTCCTCGTCGGCGACGTCGCAGGCGAAGGCCACGGCGCGGCGGCCGAGGGCGCGGACCTCGGCCGCGGCCTGCTCGGCCCCGGCCAGGTCGCGGTCGACGAAGGCCACGTCGGCCCCGTGGGCGGACAGGCCCAGGGCGATGGCACGGCCGAGGCCGCGCGCGGCCCCGGTAACCAGGGCCGACCGGCCGGACAGGTCGAACGGGCTGGCGGTCACGTCGGGTCCCTCCCGGGCTCGGTGACGTCGGGCCGGTCGGTCGGCCCTTGCGGGATCGTCTCGGTCACGTCCACCCGGAGCCAGCAGAGGGCGCCGAGGGCGTAGCTGGCGGCGAAGCAGACGAACGGCAGGGCCAGGTCGAGCCGTTGCCCGGCGAGGTCGCCGGCCTCCCGGGCCAGGGCCGAGGCGTAGAAGAAATGGCCGGCGATCGCGGACGCCAGCGCGGCCATCAGGCTGGACATCATGTTCATCCCGCCCGCGATGATCCCCGCGTGCCGCTCGCCGATGTCGCTCGCCGCCGCCCAGGCCGGGCCCATCGCCAGGTCGTTGCCGAAGAAGGTCAGCCCGTAAAGGACCCCGAGCCATCGGACGTCCTCCACCGCCGGCGAGATCACGACCATCACGCCGGCCAGCGTCATCCCCGAGGCGCCGACCAGGCGCCGTCCCAGCCGTCGATTGCCCGTCCGCCTCACGATCAGGTCGGACAGGAGCCCCCCGGAGATGCAGGCCACCACCCCGCAGGCGAACGGGAAGACGGACAGCCATTTGGCCGTGTCCTTGTCGAGATGGCGATAATCCTGGAGGTAGTTGGCGAACATGAACAGGAAGAAATTGCCGCTGAATCCGAGGAAACCGTACATGCACCAGAGGGCCCAGACGTTGGTCGACCGGAGCATCGACCGCCAGGGGGCCCGGGGGATCGGGGCCGGCCCGAGGTCGGCCCGACCCCCGGCGATCAGGTCCCGCTCGGCCGGATTGACCCGGGGATCCTGATCCGGCCGGCCCCTCAACCACGGACAGACGGCGAGCAACCAGACAAACCCCAGGCCCGCCCCCAGGACCAGGGGCGTTTGCCAGTTTCCCAGGCGGTGGAACAGCCAGACCATGACCATCGGCGCCAGCACGGCGCCGGCCCGGCTGCACATCCAGATCAGGCCTTGCGCCGACCCGCGCCCGGCCGTCGGCATCCAGTCGGCCACCAGCCGCGAGAGGACCGGGAAGGTCCCCGCCTGGAACATCCCGAACAGGAACCGGACCCCCAGCAAAAACCCGAGCCGCGTCGGATAGTCCTTGGGCAGCAGGACGACCGCCGCCACCCCGGCCGTCATCAGCGAGCCGCCCAGCGCGATGATCGGGAGGAGCGCCCGCGCCCCGTGGCGGTCCGCCAGCCGTCCCCAGGGGACCTCGAACAGCCCGTAGGCGATCATGAACGCGACCGTCATCCAGCCGAGGTCGCGGACGTCCATCCCGAGGTCGCCGAGCAGTTCCGAGGAGTTCGACCCGAATCCCGCCCGATGGATGTAGGTGATCACCGCCAGGGAGCACGCCGAGGCCAGGACCCAGTAACGGACCCGGGTGGCCGGGGCCGGCTCGCGATCTCCGGCGACGTCGCGCGTCATGCTCGGCCCGCCTGGTCGACGAATGCGCCCCATCCGAGCCCTCGAAGGGTCGTGGCCGACGATCGGGCGGCCTCCTCCCACCCCATCCGGCGATACACCTTGATCGAGAGGAAGCGGTCGTAACCGGCCGCGTCCAGCGCCGTCAGGACCCGGCCGAAATCCAGGCCCCCGCTCCCGAACGGCCCGCCGTTGGTCTCGCAGAGATGGACGTGCCGGGCCCGGGGGGCGTGGAGCCGGACCGCCCCTTCGACCGACCGTTCCTCGATATTCATGTGGAACGTGTCGAGCATGAAGCCGATCGCGGGCGAGCCGACGCGATCCGCCATCGCGGACGCCTCGGCGACGGTCTGGTTGAAGCCGACCTGGAGGTGGTTCACCGGCTCCAGCACGATCGAGACCCTCCGAGCGGCGGCGTCCAGGCAGACCCGGCGCAATGCCTCGGCGATCCGGTCGTTGGCGCGATCCTCATCCGGCTCGTCGGACCGGAGGCCCTGCATCAACCCGACGACCACCAGGGAGCCGAGCGACGCCGCCTGGCCCACATAGTCCACCAGTCGCGCCGCGGCCCGGTCCCTCACCCCCGCATCGGGAGCGGACAGGCAGAGGCCCTCGCGGGCGTAAGACCAGCCGGACAGGAGCGAGACGACGGGGAGCCGGTGCGTCCGGGCGAGCGCGGCGACCGCCTCGACGGGATAGGGCAAGGGGTGGAACGCCGACAGCTCGACCCCGCGATAGCCGATCGCGGCCAGGATCCCCATCCGACGGTCGAGCTCGTCGAGGTCATCGATCGGCTCGTGGAACAGGAAGCTGAACTTCATCGGATCAACCCCCGATCGTCGCGGCTCAGGCGACCCGGAACTTCGCGAGCCCTTCCTCGTGGATCTCCAGCCCGAGCCCCGGCGCGTCGGGCACGGCGACCCGGCCGTCGACGGCCCGGATCGGCTCGCTGATCTGGTGCCGGAGGGTTGTCCCCTCCTCGACGACGAACTCCAGGAGGCCGAGAGTGTTGGGGATGCTCGACAGGAAGTGGAGGGCGGCGGCGACGTTGAGGTACGTCGTGAAGCCGTGGTTGACGACCGGCAGGCCGCGGTCGGCGGCCAGGCTGGCGATCTTCACGGCCTCGGTGAAGCCGCCGCATCGGGTGAGGTCGACCTGGACGACGTCGATCTGCCCCTCGTCCATCAGCCGGACGAAGCTCCGGCGCTCGCCCTCCTCCTCGCCGGCGGCGATCCGGAGCGGGCTGGCGGCCGAGAGCTTGGCATAACCCGCGTAGTCGTCGGGGGCGAGCGGCTCCTCGAACCAGAAGGGGCGATAGGGCTCGAACGCCCGGGCCCGCTGGATGGCCGTCTTGGCGTCGTAGCACAGGCCCGCGTCGATCATCAGGTCGGGCCCGTCTCCCAGCCCCTCGCGGGCCTCGCGGACCAGGGCGATGTCGAGCGCCTCGGACTGGCCCATCGGGTCCCAGCCGAACTTCACGGCGGTGAAACCCTGGCCGACGAATCGGCGGGCGCGCTCGCCGGTCTCGCGGGGGGTCGCGCCAAAGAGGCTGCTGGCGTAGGGCCGCATCGACGAGGCGAACCCGCCCCCGAGGAGCTTCCAGACCGGCAGGCCCAGCGCCTTGCCCTTGATGTCCCAGAGGGCCAGGTCGATCCCGCTCATCGCGTGGATCCCCACGCCCCGGCGACCGCCGTAGATGTTCGCCCGGTACATCTTCTGCCAGAGGTATTCGGTCCGAAATGGGTCCTCGCCGACCACCACCCGGGCCAGGCCCGTCGCCGTGGTGTGCGAGAACGGGCCCTCGATCACCCCCTTGGCCCCCATCGGGTTGGAGTCGACCTCGCCATAGCCGACGATCCCCGCGTCGGTGGTCACGCGGACGATCAGCGCGTCCTGGCCGCTGTCGCATTGCACCTTGACCTGGGGCAGTCGCAGATAGATCGCCTCGACTCCGGTGATCTTCAGGTCGCTCGTCATGGGCCATCCTTCGGGGGCCATCGGTGGGATGAAGGGCGACTCTATAGCGCCCGGAGCCTCGGGGCAAGCAGATCGGGGTATCGGGAGCGTCACGCAATGGGTTCGTTCCGCGCCGGGGGGATGGGTTCGTTCCGCGGCGGAGGGATGGGTTCGTTCCGCGCCGGGGGGATGGGTTCGTTCCGCGCCGGTGGAAAGTGGCTTTGTTCCGCACTTCGCGAATGGCTTCGCTCCGTCGGGAGGCGTGATCGGGGATGATCTCGGGCGGTCGATGGTGATCGGGTCATGGTCGGGCTTTCCCGGGACTCGGGGCCATTCGGAGGAGTTCGGTCGTCCTTCCCCGATATATTCCCGAGGATCGAGGTCGCCTCAACATAGAAAATCCGGTCGGGTCCGCGATCGGGCGATCGCCCCCGGCCCTTTCCCTCGGGCCGGGGGATCGGTTCTAATCCGTCACGGGGACGGATCGCGGCTTGCTCAGGATTTCCGATTCAACAAGTTCCCGTCGAGCCGGCGTCTTCTCCAACTTGTAGGGTGGGTGAGCGAAGCGAAACCCACCACAACCGGCTGCGACACAACAGGTTATGGTGGGTTTCGCTACGCTCACCCACCCTACATGACCTCGGGAATTTATTGAATAGGCGATCCTTCGCCGGGGGGACATGCAGCGATGGCCAGTCGAGCCCGCGAGGAATACCGCTACGAGAAGCTGACGTGGCCCGAGATCAACGACGCGGTCGACCTGGGCAAGGTCTGCCTCGTCCCCTGCGGCGCCGTCGAGCAGCACGGGCCGCACCTCCCGCTCGACGTGGACCTGGTCTGCCCGCTCGGGATCGCCCATGGGGCCGGCCGCGAGGTCGCCGACCGGCTGCTCGTGCTCCCCATCCTCGCCTATGGCTACACGGGCCACGTGATGGACTTCCCGGGGACGATCAATACCGACCACGAGCATTTCATGCACCAGGTGCTCGACGTCACCCGGAGCCTGGCCTACCACGGGTTCAAGAAGATCATCCTGTTCAACGGCCACGGGTCGAACTGGCCCAACCTCGACCTGGCGGCCCGCCGGACCAACCTGGAGACGAACGCCGAATGCGTGCCGATCTCGTGGTGGAACCTCCTGACGGTGGACAGGGACTTCCTGCCCCGATGGCGGCAGAGCAAGTTCCCCGGCGGCTGCTCGCATGCCTGCGAGCTGGAGACGTCGCTGTACCTCTACCTCGACGGCGACAACGTCCGCAAGGACGAGATCCGGAGCGGGACGATCGGCTTCAACGACGAGGAGAGCCCGTTCCAGTGGGTCGACCTGTTCGGCGCCGGCCCGGCGACGGTCGTCTCGTGGACCAGCAGCTACTCCGAATCGGGCGTCCTGGGAGATGCCGAGCTGGCGACCCCGGAGAAGGGCCGCGAGGCCTACGAGGAGGCGGTCCGGCAACTGGTCCGGTTCGTCGCCTGGTTCCACGGCCGGCCCAAGGATGTCCGCCGCGACCTCCACCGGAAGCCCCCCACCATGCCGCTACCCTGGGGACAGCGGCCGTTCGGCGATGTAGAATAATCGTCGGCAATCTGTCATGGTGCTGGTATGCTGGTGCCGGGCCGACCTCGGGAGGTAGCGCATGATCCGCATGCTGGGCGGGCCGAAACGGCTCTGCGACGGGCTGACGCGACGCGACCTGCTCGCGGTGGGGTCGCTCGGGCTGATGGGCCTGGGTGCGGGCCGGGCCCCGGCCGCGGCCCCGACCTCGGGCCTCCCCGGGTTCGGCCGGGCGAAGGCGTGCATCCTCCTCTATCTCTACGGATCGCCCAGCCAGCTCGAAACCTTCGACCCCAAGCCCGACGCCCCCTCGGGGATCCGGGGCGAGTTCGGATCGATCGCGTCGAGCGTCCCCGGCGTCAACGTCTGCGACCGCCTGCCGATGCTCGCCCGGGTGATGGATAAGCTCGCGGTCGTCCGGACGGTCACCCACCCGTATCCGATCCACGGGGTCGCCTACGCCCTCTCGGGCATCCCCCGGATCGAGGTCGCCGAGGAATTGAACCCGCGCCATCCCGCGCACTATCCCTTCATCGGCTCGGTGGTCGACCACGCCGACCGGGTGGCCCGGGGCCCCGCCGCCGACGTGTCGCGGAACTTGCTTTTACCCTGGTCGTTCGGCAGCCGGCGGGTCGGCGAGGTCCCCCGCGCCGGCCCTTATGCGGGGTTCCTGGGCGGGGCCTACGACCCGATCGCGACCGAGTTCGTCGGCCGGGGCACGGTCAAGGCCCGGAAGACGCTCCAGGATCAGACCTGGGACGAACTGGAGCTTTACCGGGGGATCACCCCCGAGAGCCGGTTCCGGCTGGGCGGGACCCCCGAGGAGTCGATCGCGATCGACCGGCTCGACCGCCGCCGGACGCTCCTGGAACAGCTCGAATCGGCCCGACGCGGGCTGGACGTCGGGGGGACGGGGATCGACCGGCATCGATCGATGGCCCATGCGCTGCTCGGCTCGGAGAAGATCCGCCGGGCCTTCGACCTCGACCGCGAGCCGCCCGGGACCCGCGACTCCTACGGGATGACCCTGTTCGGCCAGGCGGCGTTGACGGCCCGCCGGCTGGTCGAGGCCGGGGGGCGATTCGTGACCGTCTTCTGGGACGAATACGGGCTGGCGGGCTCGGGCTGGGATACCCACTGGGACCACTTCTCGCGGATGAAGGACGAGCTGCTCCCCGGCCTCGACCGGACCCTGTCCGGGCTTTTGGTCGACCTCGACGCGCGTGGGATGCTCGATGAGACGCTGGTCCTCTGCCTGAGCGAGCACGGCCGGACCCCGACGCTGAGCACGGCCAAGGGCGGGGGCCGCGACCACTGGTCGCGCTGCTATTCCGCCGTCCTCGCCGGCGGGGGGATCGGCCGGGGCCGGGTCGTCGGCAGGTCCGACAAGGTCGCCGGAGAGCCGGCCGACCGGCCCGTCAGCCCCAAGGACCTGCTGGCCACTGCCTATCACCTCCTGGGCGTCGACCCGTCCCTGATGCTGATCGACCGCCTGGGCCGGCCCGTCCCCGCCGCGGGGGACGGCGTGGTGATCCCCGAACTCCTCGCCTGAGCGGGCGGCCCGGTTCACTTCCAGGGGCGCGAGTCGGTCGGCGGCTCCCAGCTCGGGATCGGGGCCTGCAACGGGTCGGCGATCCAGAGGAACTGGCCGTTAATCCGGGCGCCTGCCTGGGAAGTCAGGGAGAGCACCAGGTCGGCGGCCTTTTGCGGGTCGTCGCCCCCCGTGGCATCGACCCAGTCGACCCACTTGCGGTACGCCTCGGCCTCGGGGCCCATCGCACGCGATCGGTCGCGGATGTCGGCCCACATGTCCGTCTTCACGTCGCCCGGATGGATCACGTTGGCGGTGACGCCGGTCCCGGCCACCTCCGCCGCCAGATGGCGGGTCATCTGATTCAAGGCCACCTTGCTCGTCGCGTATGCGCTGTTCAGGGGGCCCGGCGGGTGCAGCGAGGCGGCCGAGGAAAGATTGACGATCCTCCCATCGCCCCGGCCCACCATCGGGCCCACGAACGCCCGGCAGGTCAGGTAGGGGCCGAAGAGGTTGGCCGCGAAGGTCTCGACCCACGACCCCGGATCGGTGTCCTGGAGCGGCCCGATCGGCCCGAAGACGCCCGCCGCATTGACCAGGATCGAGACCGGCCCCAGGTCTCCCTCGACGGCGCGGGCCATCGCCTCGACCCGCACGGGATCGCCCACATCCGCGGGGAACGCCCTCGCGAGGCCCCTAGCCCCGGCGATCAGGCGGCCGGTCTCGCGCAGGGCTTCCTCGCCCCGTCCCACCATCGCGACCCGGTCACCGCGACGGGCCAGGGCGATCGCGATGACCCGGCCCAGGCCCCGGCCGGCGCCCGTCACCACGGCGACCTTCCCCCGGCCGTCGTCGCTCATCCGATCGCCCCGCCCTGGTCGTCGCCGGCCCGGGTTTCGAGGTGGAAGATCTCCTCCAGCTGGCCGAAATCCACGGTCATGTCCGGCTTGAGGTTCATGAGCGGCTCCATGACCTCCGCCCATCGGAGGTGGATCGGCGACCGCCAGAGGCGATCCCAGGCCCCCGGGTCGCGGATCTCCGAGAACAGGAAGAGATCGTCCCCGCGTCGAAAGGTGGTGATCGAAGCGATCCCGCTCCGTTCGATCTCCGCCACCAGTTCCGGCCAGACGGAGTCGTGGTGCCGTCGGTATTCCTCCAGGGCCCCGGGCTTCAGCCGCATGGTGAAGGCGCAACGGATCATGGCTTTCCCCTCCCCGATTCGTCCGGACGCGGGGCCGGATCCCGGCGAATCCTCATGATAGCATCGCCGGGTAGCCGGGTCATGCCGCCGCCGACGTCACCTTGTCGGATCGTGCGGGGGATCGCCTCCGGTCGCGATCTTCGGGGCCGAGACCCGGTTGCCCCGGTCTCATCCCGGCCTTAGAATCGGGCGGTCTCGTCCGTTCCCGACCGGATGATGGGTGGCGGCCCCCGGGATGCTCTCCCTCGCGTCATCGATCCGGCCCGGATCGGGCGCGATCCCGAGGAAAAGCGCCGTTCCCCGGGACCGGCGAGCCGCAGAGCCGGGCGATTAGCTCAATTGGCAGAGCATCTGCTTTACACGCAGAGGGTTACAGGTTCGAGTCCTGTATCGCCCATTCTTGACATGAGCGATCGAGGGGGCATCCCGTCGAGTGTCATTCGCCCGGAACGGACGCGATCATGGATTTGATGACAACCTATGACGGCTCGATGATGGAAGGCTTCCTGCCCGCGGGGTGGGACCTCCGGCGGATCGACGAGTGCTGCGCACTCCCGCCCGGGGCGATCGGCGAGCGTCAGCCCTGGTGGCATCCGCGGTTCGAGCCGGTGGCGTGCCGGTCGGTTGAGGACTTCGACGTCATGCTCGGCCATGATATCGCCCACACGATCCGCGAGGCCCGCTACGCCGGCCGCGAGGTCGCCTTGATCCTGCCGGTCGGGCCGATGGGGATGTATCGCTGGGCGGTCTACTTCCTCAAGGAGTGGGGGACCCCCTGCGACCACGTCCATGGCTTCAACATGGACGAGTGGAGCGACCGGGACGGCAAGACCCTCCCCGCCGACCACCCCGGCGCATTCGCCCGGGCGATGGAGTCGGCCTTCTACGGGCCGCTCGGCCGGTCCACCGTCCCGACCGGCCACCGATGGTTCGCCACGCCCGACCGATTGCCGGAATACGCCGGGCGGATCGCCGAGCTGAGGGCCAAGGGCGCCGAGCTGTCGGTGATCTTCGGGATCGGCCGGGTCTGCCACATCGCCTTCTGGGAGCCCCACTTCGCCGCCGAGTTCGCCGACCTCGACTCGTGGAAGGCCCAGACCCACCGCCTCGGCGCCCGGCTCCATCCCCTGACCATCGAGCAGAACGCCCTGACCAGCTTCAAGAGCCGGACCACCCTGGTCCCCGCCTTCGCCAACACGATCGGCCCGGGCCTGTTCCTGGCGGCCGACCGGATCATCGGCGGTGCCGACGGCGTCTTCGGCCGGGGGATGCAGTGGCAGGGGGCCAGCCTGAGGATGACCCTCCGATACGGCCCCGACCCCTGGGTCCCCAGCTCGTTCATGCCCACGCTCCCCGGCCGGCTCTATTACCTGAACGAGCTGGCCGGGCCGCTCGAACCCGAGATGAACTGAACCGGCGACGGGTCGAGGGCCCGCATCGTCGCCGATGCGGGCCCCGATCCCTCCGCGCCCGGTCGCCGGGTCACTTCGCCTTCGCGTCCTCGGCCTTCTTCCGGGCCGCCCTGGCCTTCTCGATCCGTTCTTCCATCTGGTCGCGGATGATCTCGCCGAGGTCGTCGCGCTGGCCGGGCTGGGTGAGGTCCTGGCCCTTCTTGACGACGGCGAGGAAGCCGATGCACATCTCGTCGGTGGTCGCCTCGCCCCAGCCGACCTCCCTGGGCGGGCTATTGGGGTTCCGGGGGTTCCCGGCGGAATTGTCGTAGTGCGACCGGACCTTCAAGATCGACCCCCGGGGCAGGTCGATGGGCTTGGCGAAATAATACGTGTTCTGCCAGTTGAAGTCCCAGTCGCCGATCCGGATCAGGTCGAGGTCGCGGCCGTCGGGGAAGGTGACGGTCATGGTGATGTCGCGGCCGAGCAGGTGCATGTGGGGGGTGACGGCCAGCGCCGTGACGTCGACCGGGACCGACCAACCGGCCTGGGGGTCCTTCCAACCCGCCTCGATCTCGTGGTTGGTCGCGCCGGCGGGGACCTTCATCCGCTGATTGAGCGCGGCGCCCCAGTGGAGGACCTGCTTGACCGGCTTCCGGGCGAAATAGATCCCGACCCGGGTCCGGTCGACCTCGGGCTTGCCCCCGGGGTGGTAGTGGACCTGCATCACGACGTCGGCATTGCTGGGGAGGATCCGGCCGACGCCGTCGGGCAGGAAGGTGGGCTCGTTGCCGGGCGCCCAGCCGCCGAGGTCGCCGTGGATCTCGATCCCCGGCCCGGAGAAGCAGGAATAGCCCGGGCCGGGGTCGGCCTCGTCCCGCTTCCGGCCCTGGCCGGCGGTGTCGACGTAGGCCAGGATGTGGTGGACGACCTTCCGGTTGCCCGGGCGATACTCGATCGCCGCGATGTACCTGTCCTCGGGGATCGCGGTCGGGATCACGAAGCATCGGTAGATGTCGGGCCCGTCGGCCGGGATCGCGAAGCCCTCGGGGGCTTCGAGGATCAGGTCGGGGTCGCCCAGGGTCCACTCGGCGCCGAAGGAGGGGGCGGGGGGCGTCTCGGCCGGGTTCCCCTCGGGGGCTCCGCCTTCGGCCCAGGCGACCAGGGTGGCGATCTCGCCCTCGGCGAGCGCCCTGGAATGCTTGAACCCGGGCCCGACGCCCGGGGTCGGCTTCCAGGGCGGCATCTGGCGGTCGGCGACCTGCCCGGCGATGTCGCCGGCCCGCTTCCGGGCCTGCTCGTAGGTCTCCAACGGGAACGGGCCGACCTGGCCGGGCCGGTGGCACTGCTGGCAATTCTGCCGGAGGATCGGGGCGACATCGCGGGAGAACGTCGGGGTGACGGCGGCCTTCAACCGCGAGGGGATCGGGCAGCCGACCGCCTCGACGTGCTCGACGACGACGTCGCGACCGGCCAGGACGGCGGCCACGGCGTCCCGGGCCTCGGCGGTCCGGGAGACCGCGTTCCGCCTGCCCCGGGCGGCGTACTGGTCGTCGATCCGGCCCCGATAGCGGACCTTAGGGGGCGTCCAAGAACAAATCCGTATTCTCCTCCATTCTGTTACACTCTTCTCCCTGGACTGATCTTGGGGGGAGGGAGCCGAAGGAATGTCGAAGCCGACTGTCTATCTGTGCCAATGCGA
>JAABUK010000540.1_pt1 | contig 78099 bp, 95 predicted proteins | sample 5559141 | NCBI WGS metagenome assembly JAABUK01 (sample SAMN10711869, study PRJNA513367) | rock metagenome | isolation source: Antarctica rocks | place: Antarctica: Victoria Land, Pudding Butte nord | collected 2016-01-03
AACAACAACAACAACAACAACAACAACAACAACAACAACAACAACAACAACAACAACAACAACAACAACAACAACAACAACAACAACAACAACAACAACAACAACAACAACAACAACAACAACAACCACAACAATAATAATAACAATAATAATAACAACAACAATAATGACAATGACAATGTAAATGATAATGATGATAATAATGATGATGACAAGAACAACAACAACAACAGCAGCAGCAACAACAACAATAGTAATAAAATCACTTTCCAGCTCATGATGAGCTAGGTAATGCGTCCAAGCCTATGATTATGCAGCGCACCTGGAAACAATCCACTGGGCTGTAGCTACACTCCTGTGTAGGCAGAGATACTAGCACTGTTCTGCTCATTGCGCCATTCCCTTGATGCAGCAATCTGAAGGTCTTGATCATGACAGACATACGCAGAGAACTGCAGCATGCTTATGACCATGCACTCACGTGCATGCCACCAGCATAACAGAATCAACTTGACCTTGAGCCGCACACGGGCAACTACTTGCAAAGGGTTGGCAGCAGCATACATAACTGTTTTCATTGTTGCAGATTGCAAATGGGCCTGAGTTGGTTGGTACCAAGCAGGGTTCACAGGACTGCAATGATGTGACCTTTTCGGGTGTAAGCTCCTATACCTTTGGCCAGCTTCACCAGAAACAAGGGCAGCTAACTTGAAGAGGTTTGCAGCAGCCATGGAAGAGGCAGCAGGCTCAGCCCCATCGTAGTCCTCTTTGGCCCTCATCAGAATGGAGGGGTCATCCCCAGCTGCTGAGAAGTACCCTCCTGAGCAGCACTGTTCAATCAATCAACCAATCAATATACGTTCCTGGGATGGAGGGGTCATCCCCGGCTGCCGAGAAGTATCCTCCTGAGCAGACATTGGTCAATCAAACAACCAATCAACTGACATTCCTGGGGTGGAGGGGTCATCCCCGGCTGTTGAGAAGTATCCTCCTGAGCAAAGTCATTCAACCAATCAACCAATCAGCTTACATTCCTGGGATGGAGGGGTCATCCCAGGCTGCTGAGTAGTAGCCTCCTGAGCATGCTTGTTCATTCAACCAACTGATCAACTTACATTCCTGTCTTCGTTGTACTGCACTGTGGGTATGATAGCACTTGTGCATGCAGACTTGTGACCCCTGGCTTTGACAGTTTCATGCATAGAAAAGGTTTTAGGTGGATGTATAGCTGCGTGGAGGCAATGGCCAACATGCAGCATGTGAAAGAAAGCAGAGCTGGATGAAATCAACATTGTCGAGGGAGCGTTGAAAGCCTTGGGAAAGATTGCACAGGTAGACGCATAGCTGCATGGAGGTAACGATCGCCATGCAGCATGTAGATGGAAGCAGAGCTGGAAGTAAACGTTGCTCAGGGAGCCTTGGAAACAGGGAACCAAGAACAAGCTGCAAGACAAGTTCTTTGGGTGCGTCTCTGTGGAATTGAGCAGGCAATGGTTTGCAGCCCATACAGGGCAGAACAGCAAAACTCACTCAAACGCAGCGATCTCAGCACAGAAATTGCGCTATACTCATTCTGCGCTAATGGTGCATGTGCATTGTGCTGCAAATAACCCCTGCATCAAGCTTTCGATTGTCCTGGGGGGAACCTATATGGTCATTATGGAAGTTGAAAAGGAACAAAACAAAACCAAACAAAGCAAAACAAAGCATGCATGCGCCTTCTCACCAGCAGTCTGGTCCCAGAATAGCTCATCAAGCGTGGTCTGCAGCCTCTGGCACCACTGCAGCCATTTAGTTTCCCCTGTCACTTGGTACAACTCAAGAAGCCCACCTGCAGAGCAGACTTAACTTGAGAGCCCATTTGCAGACTCATCTTGCTTACTCAGGCGCTGTTTGCCCATGTCAGAGTTGACAACTTGTTCACAACAGATAGAACCGATGACTGCGCCCATGACCGCACCTACTGCTGTCTTGCGCAACGTAGTCACTTGCTCACGACAGACAGAGGAGATTACAGTGTGGCTGACGGCCAGAGCTGACATGCAATCTAACGACCGCCACTAGTCACAGGCACATGAAGGCAAGGGTCCCTTGCGCCTCAACCATGTTCAATCCCCTGAGACGGTACCTTCCTCAGAAGGTGCCAGAATTGACAGGTCTGAATATTGTAATCTGCCCAAAACAGCCAATGATGCAAGGCTGACGGTGTCATAACAGCGCATAGCATGTACACAGGTAAGCACACAGCCATGACTTGCAACATAGCAGCAAGCAGCAGCAAGATGTGAGTGAGGACACAGCAGCAAGATGTGAGTGAGGCTGACCAATGAGGTAGGAGTAGTCATCAGCAAAGCCTTGCACCGCAGAGGGGTTGCGGCAGAAGCTGCGCTTCAAGCGCCCACTTGCCTCATCCCAAAGATGCTGCTGCACAAACTCAGCTGCCTACACAGGCAACAGTATCTGACATTCAGCTCTTTTCAATCCCAATCTACAGGACAGGACAGGACAGGACAGGACAGGACAGGACAGGACAGGACAGGACAGGACAGGACAGGACAGGACAGGACAGGACAGGACAGCACAGCACAGCACCGCACAGCACCACCACACAGTGGGTACCTGGATGGCAGCTTGCAGGTAGGTGGAGGGGGGACACCCCTCCACGGGAAAGGCAGGGGCTTGGGGTGGGTCTTCCTGCTGCAGTATGACTGACGCAGAGGCTAAAGCCTGAATGGCCATCCCATTCCAACCTGTCACGATCTGCATTGCATCGCACAGCTCATCTTCCAGTCCAGTGCAGCATCTGATTGTTTCCCTTGTCTTTGAACTCTGCAATCTGTGCAAAATTCCCTGACAAACAAAGCTGTGATCTTCCTCCATACGCGCACTGTTGTTGCAGGCCCTGTAGCATTAGGAACCCTTATAGCAACCCTAGAGCATTGTGAGACATCCATTAACGGCTTCTCTTAGATCGGGCTGCTGCTTAAGCACAGCATAAACCAAAGGTGACTCTGTGAAGCTGTGATCCACCACAACTGTGACAAGGGTGTTAAACAGCGTTTGTTGCATTGCTTATGAATGATTGTTGCTGTGTGCATACCTTGTCATCAAGATGTGGTCTAGGTCTCTGCCCTCGCCTTGTATGTAGCTTCTCTCTATAAGCTGCTAGGGTTTGCCGCGCCTCTTTTTCGCTGACTCCAGCCTGTCTGGCTGTCTCCTGTAGGGTTTGAGCCTGCCTGAGGCAATTCAGCCCCCCAAATTCGCCATGAGGGTCGCTGCTAGGGTTCAAATCAGCATTGCCCTCGTCTTTGATGTAGTAGTGGGAGATGAACAAGGGTGCAGCGTCACCTAAGACTTCTCTGATTTCTTGTGATGTCCACATGTAGAAAGCCCCTTCCTTCTTTGTGCCGGCGTTGTCTAAACTGTCTGCATCCTGCATTGGCAAGTGATTGACAAGAGACAGACTAATGTCCGCGCTTTGTGATGTTGCAAGCGATGATCAATTTAAGCATCACTCAAGGCTGCCTGAAGATTTGCATCAAGTGAGTTGGTGGGAATTTGCTTGATGCAAGTCTTCACGAAGCCATGAGTGATGCTGTCGGTGCCAACCGGCTGCTACAAGCTGTTTTGCAAGCTTGGGTATGACAGGCACCCAATCAAGGCTTGTAGCAGTGGATGCAAGCCCCTGTAAAGCCATGCATGTCTTGAAGTACAACATTGACAGCGCACTCCTAGCAAATGCAGAAAGTAGCATGCACATGACATGGTCATGGGAACACCATTGTTGCCACAAAAGCATTCACGTCAGGAGCAACTCATAGACTGTTGCTTCTGTGGGGACAGCTGTACCTCTGCAGAAAAGATACCGCCTTGGGGATGGGTCATGTCCCTCCTGAGGTAATCCAGAATCCCTCGTGCCACCTCAGCAAATGCGCGGTCCCCAGTCAGGGAATACGCATCCAGGTAAGTGCTGGCCAGCTGGGGATTATCATACAGCATCTTCTCAAAATGGGGAATGTGCCAATGCTCATCGACGCTGTATCGATGAAAACCGCCTCCAATCTGATCGTACATGCCTCCAGCTGCCATCTGATGCAAAGTGAACGCTGCCATCTCCAAAGCTTGATCTGCATGTAGAACAGTTCAGCTTCGTGAACTCAACCCTCGCAGCTGGCATCAGGGTTCAGGGCCTAGAGCAAAACCAGTCCATCCGATCTGGTCATACATGCCGCCGGCTGCCATCTGATGCAGAGTGAATGTTGCCAACTCCAAAGCTTGATCTGCATGGAAACCATTCCAGGCCTGTTTTTTTAATGCAATTCCTCAATCCTCACAGCTGGTTTCATGATCAGGGTCTAGGATCTAGAATGAAACCATCCATGCTTTTCTGGTCATACATGCCGCCAGCTGCCATCTGCTGCAGAGTGAATGTTGCCATCTCTAAAGATTGGTCTGCATGTAAATCACTCCAAGCTTGTATTTTTTCACTTGATCCTCAATCCTCACAGCTGTTATCATGATCAGGGCCTAGGATCAAGAAATGAAACCATGCTTGACAGATGAGCCTGTTGCCCACTCCACACTTTCCAAATGGGTTTTTTGTTCCAATCTCCCAACTGACGCAGGGAGCAATTACAACACTATTTCAGCGGTACAGTGCATGAGACCACCAGCCCAGTGATTTCTGAGACCAGAGGTGTGGATGAGAGATGACTGTGCTAGTGTTCAGATGCACTGCATCTGTAGGCGGCTGCAAATTTGGGCACACATGCCTCAAAGCTGCTGATTGTGGTAGTGAAGACATTGCCGTCTTCTGAAGAAGACGGGGAGGGGAAACAAAATGGGGTCATGAGGGGGGGGGGGCTCTTGGGAGGGCCCCTCCTCAGTGTACAGGAGAGCGTAATTATCATTACCAATATTGTTATTTATTGATTATCAGGACCCCTCCCCAGGGGGACAACTGGAGCAGGGAAAGGTGTGTCTTTACCTAGGTTGTTGAAGGACATATAAGCAGAGACGCATGTCTCCCATATGAGCAGAAACACATGTCTTAGCGGCGGCACAACCTGCTTGTGTAGTAAGGGGCAAACATATACAGCAGAAACTCACTAGCTTCTGCCTTGCTTCCAGAAGCTTTTGTCCTGATGTGCTGCACCAGCAGCAGGTTCAGCTCGGAGGGGCGTGGAAACTTGGGGGCATTGCCAAAACCCCCCAGCTTGTCATCATAGCGTGCCGCCAGCATCTGGGTGCAGCTGTCCATGGCTATTGCTGCCTGACTGTCTGACAGGCTCTGCTGACCTCCTGCATGACATGGTCAGTGACAAGATCAATAGGCTTGCAGCCAATTTGCACTGGGGCAATGACAGGTAGTACGGCGCCTGATGCAGTGCATAGGAGTTGTGGGTTACTGTGGTACTGCGCTGTGCATGTATGAGTGAGCTTGTTGCCGGTAGAATGCAGACTCAGCTTCTCCAGCAATGCATACCAGCAAGACTCTATCATTGCGCATGGGCTTTGGGTGTAACCCCTGTCTGTCCTGAAAAGTGCGATCAGCAATGATGTGCTTGAGGATTTAAACCAGGCTTGCTTGCATGGATGCGTACCCCAGCAACCAGAGCATGTCAGTCGCAAGTACATACAAACCTGCTGCATGCTGTCGTTGCAGTCTGAAGCCTAGCACAATCTCAACCAACTTATCCGTCTAAGAGTCAGGTGTTGCAGATGACACTGGGAATAGGCCATCAGAGCTCTGGTCCCAGTCGTGCTTCACCTTTAGTAATAGTCATGTCTACAAGCTGCTGCATGCTGTCAGCACTCTGCAGCTTGATGTCATCCTTCTTCTGCTTCCACACCTCTGCAATGCGCTTCAGCACAGTCTTGAACCCAGGCCGGCCATATGCATCTTGAGGGGGGAAGTAGGTTCCGCCCAGGAAGGGTTTCAGGTCTGGAGTGAGGAAGCAGGACATGGGCCAACCCCCACCACCTTGGGTGGCTTGTACATATGTCATCTGCAGTTGCAACAGCACATCAGGTATGCTGCATAGGCTTTGTCAGGATGTGTGTGTATGTCTGAATAACATCAGAAGGCGGCAGAGCAGGGAGGGTGAGTGTCTGCAAGAAGAAGATTTTGGCAGCTTGTGAGTGCTGCAACTCATCTGGATGATGCACTCAAATTTGGGTGTAGCAAGCAAGTGGTTCTGCAGACTTCCTGACAGCATCTGTTGCAACAAAAAAGTACTAACATTTTGGTTTGTATGCCTACACTTGTTACAGCTTGGACGATATATGACAACAGGTGGTTGCAGAGCAGTATAGATCCTGTTTACTCTTACATAGACTTTATCCACATCTGGCCTTTCTTCCCTGTCCACTTTGATGCTCACAAAGCTGTTATTCAGCAACTCCGCAGTAGCATCATCTTCAAAGCTTTCTCGCTCCATCACATGACACCTGCATGCAAGGTGCTGAGTCATGCCAAACATGGCACAGCTCTCAAGAAGAGAGCAGCTAGGGTTGATTTAGGCAGCCGTAGATGAGATGATGCAGCAATGAGATTGAGTTGCAGGACTGAGCATGCATAAAAGTCACAGCCAGAGTGAAGAGTGTGTCCAGTTGCAGGTATCATGAGTTGTAGTTGGGCATTGTTGCAGGATGCTGCAGAGACCAGCAGAAGCTTGCACAGCCCTCACCAGTGACACGTTGAGTAGCCTACTGACAGAAAAATTGGCTTGTCCTCTTGAATGGCTTTGTCGAAGGCCTCTGTCGACCAAGGATACCAGTCCACCTGGAGAGTGGGCAAGAGTTTTAATACAGAGCACAGCACTTATACTGTGCACACGTCCTGGACACGTGACAGGATATCGAAACTCATTCAGTTTGACTCTGACCGGGTTGTGCTGGTGCTGCAGGAGATATGGCGACTCCTCTTTAGCAAGTCTGTTTGTATGCATGTGCTCCGAAGATGCCGCAGTGACCGTGGGTCGGAATGCTGAGTTCACAGGTAAGATCTGCTTCCAGGTGCAAAAGTTCGGTGCAGGTCTGCACCAGCCAAACAATCGATGTGGCAGAAATGCAGAACTTGAGCACGATCTGACGTTGACTTTCGTCGACGATGTTGCTGTGATCGTAGGGGAAAGGCAGACACACCACCTAGGAGCCTGCCAAGCTGACTGGAGCACTCGCTGCATCAGTCAGAACAGCATGAAGGCAACGAGATGCCTGCACAAGTCATCAGAATGCCGAAATGCGCTTGCATGCGGTGCTTGGAAAGCATGCATGTGGAATACCATACGTCGTTTTGTGTCTGCAGGAAGCTGATGCGATCAGACAACGCAAAGTGTCAGTCCGTTAGTGATGAAAATAGCTCAACAAACTTAAATGCACGACGATCATACAGCAGATGCCGTCTGTACGCATGTCCAGGACGTATTGCATGGCACCTCTGTGTGTTGGCTTGATGTCGCTTGCTCAACTACACTGCAAGCCCTTCACTTACAGCCAGTGAAGAGACCTTAACATCTGCAGGCTGGATTGCCATAGTTGTTCCAGTTTCCTCTGCGTCAGTTGGCACTTGCTCAATTCTGCGTGTCCAGGCATGGAGTGTCCAATCCAAAGACACCTTTACAGCGATTCAAGTGGCCACCGCAGATGTGTCGTCCAGCTGCAGATTTTGGCATTCTGAACTGAACTTTCTATGTGAGAGGTCTCCGAAGCTGGAGAAAAGCATGCTTGCCAAGACAATTCCCATGTGTAACAGATAGTCATGTCCTTCTGTAGCTGGTTGATCTGCGTACCGTTTTATTGCTATGAAGCAGCCAGTAGAAGGAAGGTGTGTGGTGCTCAGAATGGCGTGTGCATGCAACAAATGGTTCTCATTATGAAACATGTATAAGACGAACCTGGGGAATGTTAGGTAAATGCTGCCACACAATGCTGGTTGATGACACATTGATTGAGCAGGCCTATACTAGCAGAGGAACAATGCTCTGCTCTTGTTAGCCGTGCTGATGATAGAGCCTGCTTAGCAGCATATTGCTGACTTCTGATTCAGTATGTTGCTGAAGGTTTGCGCCAGTTGCATCAGAGCATGTGGTGAGGCGCTTGGTATCAGAATTGCACTGCCCACTGAAAGCAGACCCTGATCCACAGGTGAGGCCTGCTACGATATGCCCATGGCAATGTGCGCAACTCCATTTCTTGCTAACCAGGTGCTGTGGTGCTTTTTGTCTCTAGGGTCTTCTGGTGGAAGTGGATGACAATATGCTGCATCAATGACAAGATGTCTGTAGACTCACATCTAGCCTGATGGCACATGATTCAGCTCGCCAGGTGAGCATCATTATAGGCACCTGTCAGCATTGAAGTCGTCTGTATCTGCATGTTCATACGCTTGCGTTCGCCTTAATATTGCTGCCATGCATGCCTGAACACAAACTCAGAAGAGTACACTGTGTGCTGTCAGCTGGCTGCCCTTGCCCCTGAGCAGTTGTTATGAACACAAGGCCTGACAAGGATCATGATGCATCATATCATGAGGATGCTCAATGTTGATAGCACAATGTTGATACTGATGAAGCACTAGCATTGACAAGCAACATAGTGAAGAGTATGCATGGCGTTCAATGTAACAGCCCAAAGATAAGTATGCATGTTGCTTTTTTCAGGAGCGACAGAGACATCCATGCTGGCAGCCAGATCTGGTGATGCATTTCATCATGTAATCAATCAATGTGTACAAACCGTCTGACCATGCATGGTTGCCACTGCCGAAACAAAATGTGACATTTCAATGCAGCATGCGTTCGCAGGAAAACGACGACGACACGCTGTGAAGGGGCTTCTTGCTGTTCTTGCTGTTGATGCATTCCCCATGATGACTCGTGTCCCATCGTTGAAGCCAGGCAATGTCGGTCAGCTAGGTCGCCACAGATGGCGGCAAAATGGAACATCTTGCGGTTGGCCTCAAATTTGAAACTCAGGAAGGCTGTAAAGGCAGTGCCGATACGCAGGCGTCATCCCGTGCAGCTTACAAGCAACTAACGAGGCCTCGCAGTCGTTGCTTTCACCGCCATGCCTCTCTCGTCTGCAGCCACAAGCACTGGCCCGAGTGCTACAAGCGGTCGCAGGCCACCCTCGCATACCACACACAGAGGAGCCGAAAGCGACGACCAAAGGCAGACTGCAAGCGCCTGTGTAGTAGCAATTATCGAGAACAGAGCCAAGGAGGCAAGCACTGCCGCTCTGACTAGACCACACTGAACCGCCAAACTGCTAACTTGCCGTGCCTACAGGTTGGCATGGCAGCAATGGATACCGACACAATGAAGCTCAGCCTCATGCAGTATGTGGAGTCGACACGCACATACAACAACACTCTGTAAGGCCTTACAGCACCAGCTCGTTGCTCCTTTCTGAGTGCTCAACATTCAGCTTGCTGTCTGGCTACACTGAGCAGGCTTGTTCTGGTGATGCAATGGCACAAGGCCCGCAGTTGCCTTCAGGAGTGCAAACGTGTGAGCCTGACATGCATACTGGTGCTGCAGGTCACTGCTGCAAATGTATGAGCCTTCCGCCCTCATCATAGTTGGCACAAACCAGGCAGTGTTGAGCACTGGCTTGAACCAAGCCACAAGAGCCTTTCACCAGGTGCCGCTGGGAAGGGCATGCTTTGATGACACCAAGGTAGCTCTGACTGCCTGCATTGACAGCGGCAGCATCAGCATACGAACCTGCTGGTGGATGCTGAAATTTCTGCAGCTTCTGCCTAAACAGTGCAAGCATTGGACATGTACCTTCTGCTAGCAAGGTGGCAGGCTATGCTGCAAGCTCTACATGCGCCCCTCAGGAATAGTGGCTTGGCATGTGGCATGTTTGGCATATGCTACAGCATCAGTGTGGCTGAATGCATCATGATCAGACTCTTCACACCTTGGCTGACTGAGGTGCTGGGATGCAATGCAGGGTGCAGCCTTGCTGGGGCAATATGCTGATGAGGGTACTAAAGTTGACCTTGAAGGTACTGCTTTGAGATGCTCCTACTACTTGGCGTTTGGAGCAGCAGGAGCTCTGTTGAGGTGACAACTAATCTGCTTCTTATGCATGACATCATAGCCTACAAAGAGTCTGTGTGTGCAAGAAGCCCCTGCAGGCTTTTGCATGCTTTTCAGGAACGGCATGTAGGCAGTTGATGTCAGAAAAGCAGTCTGCATCAATTTTTGACATCAATCAAACAGCATGGCAACAGATCAGTTTGAGCTGCTGTCATTGTCACTGTTGTCATTCTGGACATCTGTGTGTGCCTGAAGCATAGTCAGCAAGTAGGCTGTGGAGAAAATCATCACGGCCCCAAGGGCATCACATGCAGACTGATTATGCACACAAGATTTCACGGTGCGTCCAGGACAGCTGCATACAAGTTCTGCTCTTGCTTATGCTGCAGCTATCTGGAGCAAGAGCAGCACATGTTCCTGGCAGCTAACTGCCTGGATGTGGACTTTGCCGGCACCCAAAACCACATGCAGATCGACCTGGCAAGTGTGGAAGCTCTAGAGCTGATCAAGCCATTGGCATCAGGGGCAGCCAGTAAGAAGGGCACCAGCTTATACAGGTATACATCGTAATACCGTATTACTAATACGCTTCTGAGAACACATTAGCTGACCCTAGATGCTGTTGCGCGAGAGTTGCCTGCCAGCACAAATGCTCATACTGTTCTGTCGTGGTCACATGTCAGTCTGGACATGCCTGATTCTGATTGGAAGCGCACTTGGGACTCTGATGATTCCCACAGATTCAATGCCTTGTCTGGTGCAACGTACTGATCTCTATCTTTTGCTGTACACAGCCAAGGTGCAGATGAGTCTGTTTTTGCTTGTCGTGCTTCGATTTTGTAGCTTTCTGAACCAAAATGAGACTCTGGGGAAAGCCCAATAGCTGAGAATCTGCGCTGTAAGACTTGACCAGCTTATCTACATCAACCTGCACTGCAAGACAAGCACAGTAACATCAATGACACAATCCCTTCTGCTGTGTCAATACAGATTTCTGAATTATACTAAGACAGTGGGAGGAGCCCGGCTGTTGAGGGCAAACCTGCTGCAGCCCTTGACTAGCTTGGACACTCTGCGCATGAGGCAAGATGCAGTCCAGGAGCTGGTGAGCAATGATGATCTGGCCTTCACTATTGGGCAAGGCCTTTCTCAGATGCCCAAAGACCTTGACAGGTCTGCACCATGCGTGGTCATGACATGCATTCCCACCTTGCAATGCGAGGCGTGAACAGAAGAGTCTATGCCTCTTGGGAAGTGTCATGAGAGCCTCCTGACGCAACAGCCTAGAGCACACCTTGTACTGCAAACACAGGGGCGTGCTCTTTTGTATTTGCAGGTGGCATTCAGTAGTTAGCAACACCGTTAGTGCTTTCATCAGCATCGCAATTAGTACAGTACTGAAGCATTGAGAGTACGCATTGTCACGCCCAGATGCAGCCTATGCCAAGAAAGCACAGTGCAATGAACAATGACAGCACAATTCACAAAAGCATGAGTGGCTTGTCAATCACATCAGCTTCTGTTTAGGGCTGGTCAAGCGTTTGTGAACAATCAAATCCAACAGAAGCTGATGCCCTGACTGCAGAGCCAGTCATGTGCACTGGCTTGTTATGCTTGTAGTGCACCTTGCTGAACTCAGATGTCCTGCACAGCAGATGGCTTCATCTGCATGTTCCAACATTCACAGCCATTGTCTGTCTTTGTCGTGGTGACATGGCGATAAGAAATGCAATGGCCAAGCCCACAGACACAACACGCATGTGACTGTGCATGCATGCAGAATCTGTGGCACCCTGGCGATGAGGAATGCAAACACCAAACCCAACAGCGATGCAGCCCGACGCATCTCAAGCCTAGTCGGCAGCCTGATCTTCCTAAAGGAAACCCTAGAGCTGTTACCTGGCCTAGGTCATCCACTGGAAGGTGCTGAAAGTGAGCTGCTGCAAGCCATTGGGGCCAACTGCACCCATGAGCTGTTCCAGAACCTTCTGGAGACAGCTACCAAAGTACTTGATGAGGTGCGTTGTCTGTGAGACTCAACTGATGCATGCTGGTCACTTCTCTCTGGCATGGCTCTGATGAAGATGGTGGGCGTTCGTTGCAGAAGCATGTATAACTGAGCTCACTGTCCCTCAGATGTCCAGTATCTTTGTGCAGTAAGACATGTCAAGAAATAGGTCAGCATTGCCAATGTCTGTTATTGGCACAAAATGGAGGCTCTCGCTTCTTACCGGCTTTGCAGTCAGCTGCTCATGAAAGTTGTCAGTTTGTCAAGCCGTTGCATGGCAGCATGTTGAGGCAATGACAAGTGTATCAGCTTCCTATCTCTGCTGCCTTTCTGGTCATGCAGCACAAGGTGTCAGAAGCTCAGCAGCTGCTGCGCTGCATCACAGACTTATGTGCCAAGACAATGCTGCATGTGACATGTCTCCATCGAATGCATGCAAGTATAGCATTCTGTGATGGGCTGTATCTGGGCAGATCTGTACAATACTTAGCTTCTCATTGAATTGAGGCCAAAAGGTGTAGTCTTTTCTTTTCTCTTCTTTTCTGGTTCTTTTCTGGTGGGCTGCGTGGCCCATCAGGCACCTGCCTGTGAACTGACCACAATGTGTCTCTCTCTCTTGCAGGATGTCAAGTCATCCAAGACAAGCTTCATCAACAGGACACAGCAGTGCTTTGCAGTCAGAAGTGGGGTTGACGGCATCCTGGACCTAGCCAGATCCACTTTCTGCCGTGTCACTGAGCAAGTGCATGAGCTGGTGGACAAGTACAAATCAGAGTATGGGTTGGATGCCCTCAAGGTGTGACTTTGACCCAGGACTAGACACACACACCCTACCTGCCAGCATGCTTCATCAAGGGCATGCGTAAGGTGCTGTCTGACATGGCAGATCACAAAAGGCCGTCAGGCCCTGCGTTTGTCATCTTTGACCTGTGTGAACCTTTGTCTGCAGTCCAACAGTCACTGCTTTATGGCTGTGCACGATGCTGCAAAGGCACAGCATCTGGTAACATGTGACTGCAGCTCCTGGCAGTTCCTTGGCTCAAGCCCTATACTGGACAGACATGTCCCGTCAGGAAGGCCGCAGTAATGCAGTGTTACTGTAGGTGTCCTATGCTGCCAGAAGGGGCTTTTACATGGTGTGCCCTCAGCCAGGGGCAATAAACAAAGCTGGGGAGGCAAACCCTGCTCTGCCTAGGACCTTCATACAGCTGGACGCTAAGAACAGGCACAACGTGGACTGCACAAGTCACGAATTGAATGCTTTAAACTCTCGCCTGAAGGATGCAACCAACGACTGCATGGTGCTCACAGAGCAGGTATGGCTGCAATACTAACTAATTTAGCTGTAATTGGCCTAGTGTAGATGGCATACCCTGATGGTTGCAGGCATAAGTGTACATTCCAGCCGAGGCTATGGCCCTATCATGCGAGGAGGCATCAGCTCTTGTATATGGCTGCAGTATGGCTGCAGTATGTCACTCTCGAAACACTGGACTTGACTCTGTTTTGTCAGCAAATGTCATATGAAGTTGACAGTATACCGGTCCAAGGTCTGAATAACAGCAGCATGCATCTACACAAACTCCATGCACCTGTGTGCAGTTGTCTCAGTACGGATGCAAACACACAACAGAAAGTGTCATGACTACGCATGCCTGCTAGACAGCAGCCATGTGTGCCTCATTGGAAGCTGACTTGGAAGCTGACTTGGAAGCTAAACGCTGTGCGCACTTCTGCTTGCTGCCACTGTTCCTTCTGCTCTTTCTGTTACTGTAATTGCTGTTGCTACTATGACGTTTTGTGTTATCGTTACTGTCGCTGTTGCTGTACGGTCAATTTGTACTATGACTGTCACTGTGATTACTGTTACTGTTACTTGATTACTGTTACTGTGACCGTTACCCAAGGCAGGCTTGTGATCCTTGCAGGTGCTGGATGCAACAGTGGCAGTCATCGCTCAATATATCAGCCACCTTCACAAGCTGATAGATAACATTGCCCTGCTGGACATGCTGTGTTCCTTGGCAACAGTTGTCAGCAGGAGCAGTGAACCATACGTCATTCCTCAGTGTACTCAGACAGGTCAGACCACATCACAGATGAAACCAGCTATAAGGCCTGCTCTAGGGCTGCCTCTCAAAGTTGCACGAGTTGCCAATTTTGAACCTCCTTGAGAAACATTGATGTATCGTTTTGTTGATGGGCTTTCCATGCCAGCAGCTGTACACCTTGTTGTAGTATCAGTGACAGACATGGTAGATACTTGAGTCTGCAGCTGCTCGCTGGCAGAGTCTATTCCCAGCTGCAGCTCTTGCCTGAGGCAATGCAAATACTTGCACACTTGTGTTTCACCTTTACTACCGTAACGCAGGCCAATGCAGAATGAAACCACCAATGTGCACCTCGTGGCATCGCATTCTAGATTGTCACAATGACCATCACACTTAGACCCCAATGCAGCAGCAGCAGCAGTCTTGAACTCTGAGAAGCCTAAATTTTGCAGGTCCCATAGCTATAGTGGAAGGACGGCACCCCATCATTGAGACCAGAGATGACATGTCTTTCCAGTCCAATGACACCTACATGGCAGAGGCCTCCAGCTTCCACATCATCACTGGGCCTAACATGGCTGGCAAATCCACTTACCTCAGACAGGTTTCACACTGGTCATCTGCTTGATGCGTGAACATGGTAGTGACTGCTTAGTCACAAGCATGAGTCAGGTGATACATTTGCAATGTACACAGCTGCTACTGCTTTGATTGCAAGAATTTTGACGTGACCTGCCAAGCTGTGGTCTCCAGACTGATCTGACGTCATCGGATCTGGTCTGGATTGCCTACATCAACGACTTTGAGGTACCTCAATAACCTCACCTGCAGCCCTGATCTGCCCCAGAGCATTGTCATCCGTTTTTCTGGGCCTTGGACTCCATTTTCTGGGCCCTACCCAGTCAGCCGTGGCATGCCCCAGCCATCTGACCCCTCTCAACCTCATCATACCCCCGCCCCCACCCCCTCCCCACCCCCTTCCCCAAGCTTGGCCCAGCCCATCCCAACCTGGCTCACCTTCCTACCCCTAACATTATACTGACAGACAGAAACGCACACCTCACATTGTGCTGAAATACAGAAATGCAAAGTTGGCTGCCGGCTTCAAGCAGTGGTACCATGCAGGCCTGTCTGGAGGGACACGACTTGCGTCGCACATACCTGATGCCTGCTGGCTAAGTATACGTTTGAAATATTTTTTGTTTTCATTCTTGTTACCATGCAGGTGGCCCTAATTGTCATCATGGCACAAATTGGCAGCTTTGTGCCAGCCAAGTTTGCATCTGTCAGACTGGTGGACAAGCTCTTCACCCGCATCGGCACTTCAGACAGCATTGAGAGCAACTCCAGCAGCTTCATGGTAGAAATGCAAGAGACTGCCCATATCGTGAACCATGCCACAGAAAGGCGCATCAGCATTGAGACCACTCTGAGCTGTATTCTATACAGCTCAACTTCATGCCCCTCATTGGGTTCTGCTCAAAGCATGCTGCATGCACTCACAGCCTTATAAAAGGTTGTATGCAAGACTGTTGCATGTGCCTATGCAAACCACTCATTGATGGCATTGACACATTGTTGGCTATCTTGTGCTGCTGTAAGGCAGCAAACAAGCTTGGTCTGCCTAATCATTGATCACTTCCTCAGTCAATGCTTTTACCTGTTCATTTGAACAGATGATATCGCAATCCAGACCGGGTGTTTCAGGAGTCATCACCACACATTGTTGTGGTCTTGCCAAAGCAGGCCGTCATACACCATGCCTGAGCTATGCAGGACTGTATGCATCTCACCCCAGGGGAAGACGCATATCTAGCCAATGAAACAAATGCATGAACAAATGAGTGCGTGTCAGGAGTCTGGTGATTGTGGATGAGCTAGGTCGCGCTACCTCTACTGCTGACGGCATTGGCATAGCGTGGGCAGTGTCAGAGCACCTCATTGGCCTCGGTGAGCCACCTGCTGATCCTGCCTCATCAAGAGCAAGCACATCTGGGTTCCTTCATGCCTGTATCAGGACCTATTCTACAGCCATTTCTGTCAAGAGCAAGCACGTCTAGGTTCTTTCATGTCTGTATCAAGACCTGTTCTATAGCCAAATCTGGCGTGCTACTCTATTATATGCAAGTCAGCTCAAGTCATGTACTTAGAGCAGCACATGTGTCGTGATCACGTTACCTGTCTTGGGATGTGACAGTAATACCAACGAGCTGCAAGGTTTTTAGATGCACAAGCTCTTCAGCTAAAACAGGACCTCATACAGGGAGCTGCTCAGGATTGAATGTACCTGACCTCCAGGGAAGACATGTTTCACATGAAAGGATGGATGGGCAAGTAAGTGAGTGAACTTTTTGAGTCCTGCAGGTGCATGCACATTGTTTGCAACACATTTCAGCCGCTTGTCAGAGCTGGCGGCTGTGTACCCCAACTGCAAGCTGTGGCATTTTGGAGTGAATGCTTCTGCCCATTCAGAGCGCCTAGACTACACCTGGAAGCTGCAACCCGGCCAGCAGCAGGCTGTTCACTACGGCCTTATCCTGGCCAATTCAGTTGGCATTCCTGAGCAGGTCAATGCCGGATGTGCCTCTCTTCTAGTACGCATGCTTGCATGGACATGGCCTTCCGAACTGCACGACGTGTTCTGGTATTGCTTCTGGTACCACAAGAATGTGCAGGAAGAGTTTGAATTGCTGCATATTTGTCATTTGTTGGGCCTGTCTGTCATCATGCATACATGCACAATTATAGTGTTTTGATGTTTGAAGCCATGTGATAATTCCTACTATGTACTACGCAGCAATGCCTGTATGCAGTTCACAGTCTGTCGCCAGTCAGTAGCCAGTCTGTCGCTTGCCAGCAGTTCCTGGTGTAAGCAAAAGGCCACGATGAAGCAGATCAGTACATTGCAGCATGGCTGCGTGCTGTGTGCTTCATGAGCATAGACCTAACAAGCATCAGCTGTGAAAAACAGCTGTGAGCATCATGAGCATCAGCTGTGAGTAACAGCCGTGAGCGTCATGAGCTTTTGTCTCTGCAGGTAGCCAAAGAAGCAAAGAGGGTGGTGGCGAGATTGGATGCAGCTGAGCAGCAGAGCCAGCGCATCCATTCTGCTGATCCTGCAAGGCAGAAGCTTGCTGATCTCTACTCTCTTGGCCACAAGGCAAGTAGAGCGTCACCAGATGAACTGGCAACTGCTTGGGATGTAGCTCTGCTCCACAAGTGATGTTGCATGTGGTTGTCTCAGCCTACATAGTCAATAGCACGCTGCAGCTGGGGTAGAAACATGCTCGTGTTTTGTACTGGGTCTATGTGTTAGAAGGTGGGCGATGTGCACTTCATGTTACCTGACTTGTTGGCCCTGGGAACACATTCTGCAGAAATGCCCTGATCGGCAGAGGCTGGTGCAATGCCTGGATGATGGTCAAATGAGTCAAAACCAGCTACAATGTGCAATGAAGCAGTGTTCTATTGGCTGCAGAGCGCATCGACATGCATTTTTCAAGTTTTCATCGTGTTGTCTGTGTGGAGCCGCCAACAGGGTTGTTTGTGCAAAAGCATCTGGAGTAGCTGAGGTTGACGGTATGGTCATAGCTGAGCAGTGCTTGAGCCGGCTACAAGTGCAAGCAATGCATGCAGAGCCGGCTCAAGGATGTGTCATTGGTTTCACATGAAATCCTGGAGAAACTGTCTTGCTGTTTGGCAAGGGGCTGCCCTGGCATGTGCTGGAAGTGTGCTGTGGGCCCACTGGTCACTGATCATGTAGATGGTGCTGGCTGCAGGTTCAATGTCTAGCAAGCAGCTGGGCGCAGCAAGCAGGCTCTGCTGATTTGATGCAACACTTACAGGATCTTCAAAACAAAGCAAAATCTGCGTTCCCACAGGGGCTGGAATGCAGTGAGCAGGCCATGTCATGTTGACTGGTGTGAACACTACGTCATACACTAGAAATGCACAGGCTTTGTGTATCTCTACCTGACAGAAGGATGCATGCAACGCGATACCCATAACAATTTGTGGTTTGTGCCAGGGTTTGTGTAAGAAAGCAGATGTGGCCAGATTTTGCTTTGAATTCACATTCACAAGCAACACGAAAGAAAATCTAGCCCTGTTTGAAAACTTGCTTTTGCCAGCGCTGTTGTTGTAGCAAAGTATCAGTGCGTCGATACAAAGCAATGAACAGCGGCTCAGCGGCCGTGGCCACTGCACCCCGTTTCCCAGATCTGCAACACCATTTCGATGCAGGGCAGGCAGCGGAGCAAGTGTCTCATCTGGCTACTGATATAGGTTGCGCCGTGGAGTGTGTCAGTTTCGTTCTGCGCGAGCTTAGCACGGTGTGTGCAGCAGACAACACGTCCGTCATGGTTTCACGCGACATGTCAGCGAAGCTTCCTGTGTGTACAGTGCCACAGGCCGGGCAAGCTGCTACCCCTGATCGACTTACTACACCGACTGTCCTTGTCCTCAAATGCTTCCCTGACTCTCGCGGTTCAACGGCTGCAAAGCGAGATCATACGGGTAATCACGACCGCAAAATAAGACCATTGATCTATGTTTGGCTGCTGTCTAAACGTAGGTCATTGGCCTGTGCAGGCGCTCCAGCTATCGGTCCCACAGATTCCAGAGCATCAGCAGCAACAGCTTGATGCTTTACGGCAGCGATGGCTTGATGCAGTGCAAGGTAGAAGCAGATCTGGGGAACTGTTTCTTCGGGATGTGGCCCACTGGTTAACTGGAGTAGGGAGTGTCAGGCGCAGCGAGCAGTCCAGAAGTCAACAGGTGTGCTTGTATGCAATAACTGTTGCATGCAACATTACATGTTACGAGATGTGTGGTTCACTTCAAGAGCAATACTAGCAGTGCGTGTTTTTCATTACCGAACAACAGAATTGACATGGCACTGTATGGCTGTGTAAATCTGTGGCTGATAGCCTAAAGCACAGCAAGCACCGTCTGCTTTTCCTTGCAGAATGCAGTCTCAAAGCAGACTGTTGAAGTCTGGCTGCCCCCTCCTCCACCCCATCATCCCACCCCACCACCTCCTCCCCCTCGCCCTGTGCCAAGTCACTCAGGCCCTTCTTCTTCAGTTCCCTCCAGATCTGCAAAGGACTCCTCTGATCTTCCCTTTGCCACTCACCAAGACCAAAAGCAGCAAAACCCTTTGCAACAGCGTTTTGTGGCTGCTGCACCGCTGCAGCTGCCAGACAGCCAACCCACAGACCCCCACCAGCTGACTCAGCATCTCCAGTCACTCAGTTTAGCATCCTCTAGGCAAGCAGGTGAACCTCTCCCATGCTGCAGCCACAAACAGTAAAAATAATACTATCAATACTACAATTTACAGGCGTTCCAGCTAATCATTCTTGCCAGGTACCTACTAGGTGTGCCTCAAGCCTAGTCCTGTGAGCCAACATGCACTAACACGAGACACTGAACTGCACCCAAGGGGTGTGCAGCCACTGACCGTATGCAAAACACTCAGCGGCGGCTACTGCCAAAGTCTGCCTTCATGTATGGCCACTGGGAGTATCTCCATCATGTCATCATGCCATTACGATGTGAGTGCATGCAGGCCTGAGTCTGCTGCTGTGCACTTGCAGACAAGGTGGGTCCTGGTGTCTCGGGGAGGCAGCCAGGATTGCAGCAAGGTAATAGCAGGCCTGCCCAACCAGCAGCTCTTCCTGTACAGGCGACCGCGCTGAGACCTCAGGTAGATTCAATCGGCCTGTAATGTGCGGTGTCATAGCAATCTTCAGACTCACAGCTTCCCCATCGAGTGCGATAGGCTTCATGCAGTGCATCTGCAATCAAACCCAGATGTAGCCAAACACTGGAGTGTCCACATGCATGAGCCCCTGCAGTCAGCAGTAGCTGTGCCATGTCGATGCATTGCTGAAGCCACACCCTGCAGTCATTTGGACAAATGCTTCATGGTCTAAGCCACAGAACCTGTTTTATAAAGTTATTCTGTCATTGGTGACCTGAAGTGTGCATTGCGTTCAGACCGACCAGTCTCAAGAGCCGTTTGCATGGTTGGCATCTGCAAACCTGAGGCAAGTGAGGCAGCGGCTTGGAGAGCTGAGGCAAGTGAGGGCTCTCTTGCATCAGGAGGAGAGACTGCTGCATGCACGCCGCCAAGAGCTGGACCCAGCCTCTGGAAGACCACTCAAGTGAGCTCTGCCTGCTGCGACCTTGTTCATGACATGCTCACATGTTCGTTCTGCTGGTCTTTTCCTTCCCTTGTGCTGGTCCCAGCATGCACATGAAGTTGGTCCTGTCAACTACTTTGTACATGACATGCTCACATGTCCTTTGTGCTGGTCTCAGCCTTTCCTTGTGCTGGTCCCAGCATGCACATGATGTTGATCGTGTCAACTATTTTGTACATGACATGCTCACATGTCCTTTGTGCTGGCCTCGGCCTTCCCTTGTGCATGCACATGATGTTGGTCTTGTCAATTACTTTGAGTGTCACTTTGGTGTCATCTTCTCAATTACTTTTGCATGCATGCATTTGGTGTGCAGATGTTGGTCCATGCTCAAGAAGGCTGTGCTGCTCATATGAAACATGTACTGGTGTGAAAGCTTGGACTTGGTAGACTAGCAAAAGCGCTGTCTACTAATTGGCAGAAACATATGAGCAGTGTTGCGTGGACACACAACATGCGTGTCACTGTGTGTGTGCCAGCATGCTGTTTCTGTATGTGCAGTTGAAACAGCAGTCATGTGCATGTAGTCCTCGTACACTTACGTTCTGAAAGGGTAAAATGGTTCACAATGTAGACTTTGTAGAATATAGCAATTGTCGATATAGACAGGTTTGAACTTACAGGATCTTCTGCTGGTGTGGGAAGGATCTGCCCGCCTGGGTGTTGGGAGACACCTACTGTGGCAGGGAGCGGCCTGGGGAGCCCCGAGGCCATAAGCTGTGCATCACCTTCATGCAGTGCACAGAGTGCAAATGCAAGAGGGCCATTGCATTAGATGATCCATCCAACGACTGCTGGTGTCCAAAGCAGTGGCAGTGCCCTGGATGCAGTAAAGAGCTGCATGGTGCTACATGCAGCAAAGCTGGCAGTGCCATTGTCGTCGTGCACTGATCTTGTTTGCTGCATGTCATGCAGTACACAAATAGTTTGATACAGGCACCGTTGGTGTCACCGTGAGCAGTGCAATTATGTCATGGTATTGATAGGCCCAGGGAGTTCTGGGTTGGTTCTACCTGTTGTCAGTCTGGTCATATGTGGGCTAGAGGTTTATTGGAACTACTACTGTTACTGTATTAGATAGCTACAGCATTACAAACAACAGAATCATCCTGCAAATACGTGTGTTGAGGCCTGTGTAGGAGTCTTAATTGCATTCGTGAGGAGAAAGCTGAGTAGTGTTGCTACATGCTGCACATGCGTTTGACCTGGTCCCTTGTGTGTGTTCATGCTGCATTGTCACTATTGCAACGTGACCAGTTAATGATTTGCATGCTGCCGGGCTAGATGATGCATTCGAGTGGTCTCACTGAGCAGCACCAGACGAGGCTGTCTCTATTGATGTTGCACAGAGCGGCGCTGAATTACATATTCGACGGATGAGCTGTCACAATCATTAATTGCAAGATGATGTTGTAAGCTCGAGCATTTAATTCTGGAACTATCAAATACTTGATGACCCAAGAGGGCAAGTTTGGTCCTGCTCCGGATGCAATGTAGCGTACCACGAGGTGGAGCTTACCCCAGCAAAGGCAGCAATGACACATGCTGCTTTTGCTCTGCGCACAGTCAATAGGACGTCAATGAAGGCGGCTGCTATCCTGAGTTTGCACAATGTTGAAGCAGTTGCAGACCTGCTGAGCAGAAGCAGCATGCATGTGAGGCATCACTGCTTGTTGTGGTAAGTACTGACATTCTAGATGAGGCTTTAGCCAAGATGCTTCATCTACCTAGCATCTTTGACAATAGCGTTTGTGTCTCCTGATCATTGATGTACTTTGGCATTTCATCTTTTGCAACCCAAGCATACTCAACAGCCTGGCCACCCTGTTTCAAGGCAGCCTGCCCTTTGATGAGCTGTGCTTTGTGAAAGAAAGCCTTGCTGCTGTTCTGATCAACATGTCCCATTGGTGCATTGCCTACAATGTAAGTCTTTGGCCCTTCTTGTATTGTCTCTTTCAGGGCTCGCTCTGCTGTTTGCCTCATGGTTTCTCCTGCTGAGCTTTCTGCTTGTGGGAACTGCCAGCTGGAATCTCCTGAGGAGCAGAAAGCCAGAGATTTTCTCACAGCCAATGGTGATTTGGAACGCATTATTTGCTGAATATCTTGACTGCTAGCCTGAGCTGTCAGTTTGAAAACACAACTTGTCACAAGACAAGCTTCTATGCACGTGGTTATAGCAGTAGGTATGCTATTGGGAGTTGCAGCAGTCAGCGAACTTTGAAGACTTGAAATCAGAGCATTGGCAAGTGCCTACTGTTTCATATTGGTTGATCATCATTCTGCTTGCAGGTCCACTTTCTTGGTGCACAGGCATAACATCTTGCATGCCTGTTGTTATTGCCAGCTCAGGATCAAATTGAAGCAAGCTTGAGTACGCAACCTACATTTGCATGCATACAACATGCAGCCATGATCTCTTGGCTCAGTGAGAGACACTGCAGCTGCACATTGACTATGCCAACATGTTACTGCAACAATTCGATGTAGCATCTCCTGGAAAACAGAGTTCTGACTCAAACCTTTAGTTTTCACAAGAAGGAAGAGCCGCTGATCTAGCCGCCTTCTGAGGGACTTGGTATCCATGGCCACGTCAGCTTCAGTCTCTCTGGGTGCTGGCTGCCACTGCTGTGTGGCCCCCTCCCCATCTTCTGATTCATAAGTTGTCTTGCCTTTGGTAAACTCCTCTGGCAGCTCTTTGTTGCCTCTGTTTTGCAATTCCGCCTTCCATTCGAGGTACTCTGTTTCCCATTCGGGAACCTCAGGCATGATCACCTGCAGCGCTGCGCATCACTTCAGTGACGTGCAAGGTGCATGCCAGCATGCCTCTGATCGGAAGCTTCTCGAAGTTGCGTTGAAACCCAGGCTAGCCGGTGCTTACGGGTAGGCGCTCTAGCACGCAAGCTCCAAACAGTCTGTCCGCCGCAGGCACTGCCTGCAGCCAGCAGACCCGCTAGGCCACTGCCTTGAAACAGGTCACTTACACATACGTTGCTGCCGAATCTGAGAACAACCAGAGAAGTCAAGTCATACCGTCACAAATGATCTTGGCAGCTGGGAAGCTGCACTGTCAATGCAGGAAGCGCTGCTTGAGTGTCTTGCTGCGTGCAACAGTAACCTGGCGGCAGGCAGCATGGCGACGTCGACAGTAGCCCTTTTCACTGTACGAGATCAACAGTGATAAATTCCTGACTCTACTCCGAAAGTGCTGCAGGCAACAGCTTTGCGATACGATGGCAGACAGCAATCAGAGGAAGAAGGATACGTTCAGTTTGCAGCATAGGCTCTGACTGAATTACTAATTATCACAAAATGAGATAGATGCTGTGTTGCCTCCTGCAGAGTTTCACTTGTCTGTACAAGTTTGTGTAGTACGTCGACAAGTTGCCCTGGTCATGACACTGGTATCAAGTGTTCAATCACATGTAACGGACTCGATTTGTGACACTTGTGGTCTCTTTCCATTTGGATTTTCTATGCATACATGGATGTCCCTGGCTGGGAGATGCTTGCAAGCCAACGACGCTTGAGCCTTCCAACACGCATGCGCAGGCCTCTATCGCTCCTTGCACGTGATCCGCGTTCACCCGCACGCGCAATCACGCCAAGTCTGTGATATGGCACATATTAGTTCAGATGTGAGAGTGTGGATGCAAGAATGCCCTGCGTGAAAGTAGTAGGCCTCGTGCTGCCTGACGAGATCGATGCATATGATCATGGTGTTGGCCATTGCATGACCAGTGGTGCAATGCCAATTGCTCAAACGTTAACAGTGGCTCCGACGTGCACGACCAAAGAATGAAATGGAGATATTATTTAGCAGCAAACCAGCGCTCGAAAGCGGCCGTCACCACCACCACTACTACTTACGTTTGTTACCTAGACGGCCAACTGACAACCAATGACACAATGTTGTCAGTTAGCCTTCCAGGACACAAGTGGTGGCATGAAACACATCATTCAATGCGCATTGCTGTTTTGAGCCACAGAAGTCGTGTCACACATTGCAGACACTGAGGCTTCCAACTGCGCAGCTCCCCTGCAGAATCGTTGATTTGGTGGTGCGGACTACATGTATCAGAAGAGAGCTTAGTAATACTTAGCTGTCACTCAGGCGTCTGTGTGCGAGACTTCAGCAGTACTGTCCCTAGTGCTGTCACTAGTGCTGCACTGTCCAATAGTGCCCAGCAGTCGGCCATGGCCAGTCAGTCAGGAAATTACGGTCGTTGAGGGCAGCTAGCCAATTTGACTGGAAAAATTGTCAGTGCAGGACATGACGGCAGGGGTGACACCCAGGATGACGGCAATCCATGTGATAGTGAACTCTTGGCTGCGAGACACATCCCCGGCCATGTGATCCCATGTGCTTTCGGGACACTGCAGCTCCCTGCAGTTTTGAAGACGTGGCTGTGCTGAGTCCGAAGGGCGAAGTGCAACCACTGGGCTAGGCAGTGGCATTGGCGCAACAGCAACACCCTGAATCTTTTGCAGACATGCAACAGCACGCAATGGGATCTTTGGCTCAATTACACTTGAGTACACAGCCAAAAAACAGACGACTGAGCCTTTCCCGGGCACGATTCCCTGGTGTCGGCAGACCGATCAGTTGCCTGCGCACACCCGTGAAATCGTTTCGCGTGAACCACAGGCTTCCAGTCATTCGCAATGCAGCAACTCTGGAAAGATCTGAGGTGCAACGGCCGTCTTCAGAGGGCTTGGACAGGTATAGGCTTCAGTTGCTCTAGGCACATGGCATGACACTCGTACAGTGTAGTGTGCACTTTGCGCCGCCAGGCCCAGATGTGCGTACTAATGGCTACTGCCTGTATGCAGACTTACGCCAGATGACAATCAGCAGACACATCAGCTTTCAGCTGAGCACCATCTGCAAGACAGCGCTGACTTTGGATCAGCAGAGAACCCCCACCATAGTCACGCACAGCACCAGCATAGCAATCAGACTCTTGGCTTGGACAAGGGAGTATGGGTAGCAGCAGGCTTGATCACGGCTTGGGCTACCATGATTCATATCACCGTGTTTCATACACCGCTTCATAGCCTGCAGGCTGTGGCGCTGTTTTGGCCTATGATGCAGCTTCACACAGGGTGAGCTGCAGTCACATTCTGCATGAGCTTACTCTGCCAGCCAATTGTGTTGATCAGCGAATGTTGAGGTGATCATGTTGCTATGGACTCTGTGTTGCCTGCATAGCTCAGAAGTTTGTGCAGCAATATCTGAGCCTGGAACAAGCGCTCATGCTGCCACGTTTGAGCATTTGATGTTCAAGGCCTCAAGCATAAAATTGTTGACTGAGTTCTGCTTGCTGATCTGCAGGGTCTTCATCACGGCACATGATGCAATGCATGGCGCAATAGCACCATCCAATCCCAGGCTGAATCAGTTCATGGGGCGATTAGCTGGTACTTTGTATGCTGGATTGGACTATGACACCATGAAGGTAGCGCATCATGAGCACCACCTTCACACAGGCATTCAGGAAAAGGACCCAGATTTCCATTCTGGTAACCCTGGTTTACTGGCTTGGGCGGGCAAATTTATCAAGAAATACCTGACAATCAAGCAGATGGTGATTCTCAATGTAATGGTGGGGGCTGTTCAGATCTCTGGTGCGCCATACAAGAACATGGTGGTCTTCTTGCTGTGCGCCGGGCTGTTGAGCGCTGCACAGCTGTTTTACTTTGGCACATATGTCCCTCACAGACCACCAAAGGATAACCCACAGCAGGTCATGAGTTGGGAGAAGTCAAACCCCACTTGGGCCACAACTCGCCTAGCTAGCTTTGTGACATGCTACCACTTTGACTGTCATGTAGAGCACCATCACAATCCTAGGCTAGCATGGTATGAGCTCTGGGGTGCTAGGAAACAGGCTCTGCAAGCACAATAGTATTTTTTTATGTCAATTTCATCTGTCAGTTTACCCTCTCTCTGAACATACCAGGAGACTCTGGTAATGTCTCCTGGTATGTTCTTGTTAAGGTTTGTGGATGAAGCTGTCATGCCCATGACAATCATCATGTACTAAGCAGCAGAGCTCAGGCATGCACATCAGCTTGAGCTCTGTGTAGCTGCCTGCTTGAAGTGTTCTATCTATTTCTTTCACAATTTCATTGACTGTAGATACAACAGCAATAACTGCAATGTCTGTTATTGTGTTTGTAGCTGGTGTTTCACTTGGTATTGTCTGCAGCACTCAATCCATGTTCTGTTCAGTTGTTGGCACTTGTAGGTTCAGGTTTAGGTATAAGTTTGCCATCTGTTCTGTGCAAAATGGCTGATTGCTAGGAGCTCTGCTGACACTGCTGAAAGGCAACCTTCATTCCTGTAACAGATGATGTTGTTCTGAAGAACAGAGCCAGTAGAGTTGTTGATGATGATAGAAGTATCCGAATTTTCTATAGGGTTTAGAAAGCAGCTGGTTGTATGCATATCAAATTTCTGCACATGCAATGAGAGTCAAGGGACATGGTGGTATATATTGTCATGTGCATGGCCGGGCAGTGCCTACAGACCCATCATAATTGTTGCTGCAAAAGCCAGGCTTCAAGACACAGCCCCGGTGCACATGCCAGCTTGCATGCTATGTGTCACTTAATACTGCATGTGCTAAGACATACTCTGGTCTGTTTATGGATACCTGCATCAGGACTTCTTGTCGTATTACAAGCCAAATATCACATGCATGTGGTCTCACTCTGTAGCCTGTTGACCTGCTGACATGAGTTTATATCACGTACATATGTGCTGCAGGTTATATCACGTATATATGTGCTGCTGGCTTTACAATGCGTAATTGCCAGGCAGTCATCTGACTCAGAAAGCACGAAAACCAAGACTGACATTTCCACGTATATGTGCGAAAAGCCAAAAGCACTAGAGATAATGACACAAATTCACACTGTTTTCAAGCTACACCAACCAGCTGTGTCATCAGTAACTGACAATCCACTCTGCTTTCATGCTGCTTCACTTGCTTGTCCTATGCAATGCAAATGGGGCGACACTACCACTCCCATACGCAGCTTGCACATGTGCAGTTGGTCCACTAGCTGGTCTGCTTTGCAAATTACTTGGTGCTGGAGCTGATGCTGCATCCCTGTCTTCTCCTTCCTCACCAGAGTCAAGCTGCATCTCGCCTACTTCCTGTCCAGCTTCTTCTTCACTATACTGGCAGGTGTACTGTGGAGTATATTCTGGTGTGTCTGGGGACCAAATGGCCTGTGAATTTGGATCCCTGGGAGTGGCCTGTGAATTTGGATCCCTGGGAGGGCTTGATGGGGCAGCTGAGGTTGTTGACACAGACTCTGATGGTGCCGGCCTGCACATCAGCAAGCAGTAAAACGTTGATGACTATGATTGTACCCTAAGCATGTAAACCCTAAGCATGTAGACCCTAAGCATGTAAGCCCTAAGCATGTCAGCCCTAAGCATGTTACTCGGCAAAAGCACGGCCATGTCAAACCTGAATGACTGTATGCATGTACAGGTCAGCATCGTGACCACACACCGTGCAATAACATGCTGAGTGTACGCTAGCTTTGGCTCAAAATCCATGCACTGGCAAGGGTGTTCAGCCTGTGTACATGCTGAGTTTATTGCAGCCTACCTTGATGGTGATGTGGTTTTGTTGGTACATGCTAACCTGAACACTACGGCTCATGCAAGCATATTGCAATGTGAAATGGCAATGTTGCATTGTGGTAGGGCTACATGGCATATGGTGCTGTAACATGGTATAACAATTTTGCAGCCTGCAAGGCCTGGAGAGGTTTGAAAATACACACACACACACACACACACACACACACACACGTGCGCGCACACGCACAGCAGTAGCCTAATTGGAAGACACACACCTTTTGGCAGCAGGCTTCCTCTGTTCCTGGCGTTGATTGTGATCAAAGGCTGCCTTTGCTCTCAGGTTCAATGCCTCTGTGCTGTCAAGCATTTTTGCTGACTTGCCTGCTGGCGCCTTTTTGACTGCTGCCTTGCCTCCCATTGATGGCTGCAGCATAAATCAATGACTCATGTTTGGTTTTTGTCTGGAAGCTGAAAAGCATTCAGCAAAACAATGTAACAAGCTTTTTAGGTTTTGGTTCTGATTGACTATTGTTTGTTTTGTGCTCATTTGTCCATTGAGCTACCTGTTCAAAACATGTCTTTCTCTGGGGTCAAGGACGGACCGACCTGAGTGGCTTTCTGTTTAGGGTCTAGTTTTGGCAGTAAGCGACCCAGCAACAACATGAGTTGACGGGGATCCAAAGCTTGACAAGACTGAATCACAGCAAGGCGTGATACAGTGTAGCGGCTGGACGGGCAATGTATGCACATCATTCAACAGCACGCTTGATCTTTGTGGATCTGCACATGCTCGATGGAAGACCTGCTGGTCCCAGTCATGTTTTGCATCCAGTCACATCTCAGATACAAGCCAACTTAGAGACGAGACACGCCCCATGTGAATGAGCCTGCTCACGTACATGCATCCCATGTGTCCTGCCACAAAGGCACGCTAGAGCAGGCTGCCAAAGTTTATTACTGCTGCATGAGATAAGAAAAACTAAAAACAAAAGAAAAGACTACACCTTCCAGGGTCAATTTAATGAGAAGTCAAGTGTTATACTGGCCTGCCCAGGGTCCTCTGCATGGCAGATATATTAATGCATGCACAGCATAGCGAATGCAGGCAAGGAGCTTACCGGGCGACTTGGAGGCCGAGCAGACATGAACAGGTTGGCACCAGCTGCACTTGAGGAGGCCCCACGACCACCAAGGCCTGCCTTTGCAGCTGGCCTGCCTGCAGCCAAGCAGCACACTTGGGTCTACATCTACAGATCACAATGGCCAAGCAGGTTTTTGCCATTATAACAATAACAATATTTATAGGCGTTCCAGCTAATCGTTCTTGCCAGATACCTACTAGGTGCCTTGGCATAGAGCTTCCCTGGTTTGCCCTGATGATGCAAAGCGCCCTGAAGGCCTAACAAAGCAGATAAAGCACCATCTCAAGGTTGCGTTGCCAGGTCAACTGCTATAGACATTGCCCAGCATTGCAAACAGAATAGTCTGCTAGTGTGAATAGAGCCCTGACTAACAGCGACAACCAAGGTGGGCAAAGGTGTGTGACACAAGCACTGCAGTATTTTGACTGGCCAGCAAGAGCAGTCAGACAGCATGCTGCAGCCTGAGGGAGCTGCTGTCTGACTGCACAAACAAGGATGTGTGTACGACCAGACAGGGCCCAGGGTTAGCTTTCATTGATTCTCAGCATAAGGGTCTTTGGAACCCTAAAAAGGGACAAATTTCACCTTTGTCAGGGTTGTTTGAAGATTATAGGCGTTGGGGTTGTAGCGGCTTTTGCACTTTTCACCTGTAGTGTTTGATACAGGGTTCAATGCTGGCTCCAGACAAGTGCTGAAGCTGCACATGGAATTCAATAGCGCTATGTACTATACAGGAAGGCTGGGGAAAGACAGCTCACCCGGGATAAAGCTGGTGCCTGAGGGAATGGAGCGCCGCTCAGTAGCATCCTTGGGAGCTGAGCCGGTGGGTGCAGTGGCAGAGGTGATGACGAGGGCTGGAGAGGGGCTGCGCTGGAACGGCTGAGTAGGCAGTGTCAGATTCCTAGCTGTCGCCTCGGCTCCAGCCCTGTGTCAGATGTACCCGTGTGAAACAGCAGCAGAATTTAGGATTTGACACTCCAGATGAAGTGTGTCAGCACTGTATGGGGTTCAGCATAACAGAGAACGGCTGCCATGATTTTGTACAAGCAAGTGCAGTCAAACATGGGTCAGACACAGCATCTGCAAAGGTTATGAGCAGGAGTGTGTGCAATGCATTGGGCACTGGCTGCCTGCCTGATTCAGTAGAAGTTTGTTGTTTGAGCAGTTGAGCAGTGAAGAACACCCGGCCCTTGAAAAAAAAAGGTCTTGCTAGCCATAGACGGAGAATTTATGTGCTGACCTGAAAGAAAAACCCTGCCAGCCATGCAAAGCCTGACTACTCACCTGACTGAAAAGTGATCATGCGCTGCGGCAGCTTCAGCACCACCAGCTATTCTGACATTTTGCTTGCTCAAGTACAGCTCCTGCAGAGGTTTGAAACATGAACTCGCTATTGATTGTAAGCAGCATGCATCAAAGCTTGTGTATGTGGTACAGTCAAGCTCACAAGCTGTTGCACAGCATGCAATGCCATTGCTGGGGGTGGTGATTGCACATATCAGCATTCTACTGCAACAAACAAGCTGAATGCTAGCTTGTGCCAAGAAATGTAGCATACCTCAAGTGGCCTGTAAGACGTGGGAGGTGCTGATGACAAGCCACTTTGTAGCTTTGACAAGGTTGCCTCCACCTACTAGCAGACAAGTTGCATCTTGTTAATGTCTGGCATACTGTGAAGACACATGCTGTCTTGTCTGTCTTACTATCAACTCTGTCAAGCATACAGCTGCAACTAGCTCTAGATAGCGAAGCACTCACCGCTCTGCTTGCTTTGGACACAGCAGCAAGGTCCAGGTGGCCTTCATATCTGCCTACTGCATAGGCAGTCACTTTGACCCACTCGTCGTCATCCAAACACAGTTTGTCTGCAAGGACTTGCAATGAATCTTTGAGCCTGTCACGCTCCTGCTTGCGCAAGAACAAAGGCGCCAGGAGCAGACGCACTTTAATCAAAGGCTCAAGCTTTCTGAGCTCTTGATCTTGCAGGATGAACAATATGTTTTGCGCAGCTGCTTGTTCATTCTGTAACTCCCTGACGTAAGCTGAAGCACTCCAATCTTCTGCCAAAAGCCGATCCGCGACTTGAGTAGCGTTTTTGTCACTTGCCATGCCGCAGAAGCACAGGACTGCTGACTGCTATACAGTCGCCTGCACACAATAGTGCAGCAGATAATGCAGTTGTTGCTCCCCAGAGGCAAAGCAGCTCATGCGTCGATCTGCACATCCTTTGCCTGATCGTCCAGCTGATCGTCTGCGACTTGTGAAACCGCGGGCATTCAGATTCCGCACACACACTTACATATGGCACATAGGAGTCAACTCCAGCTTAAGGCTCAGACCGCGCAGCATCAGTGTCCAGTCACTGAGCTGGTCGCAAACTACAGGCTTTATGCCCACGTTTTGAGGCCGCAACCGTCGTGAGTTCAGCAATGTCGAAAAAACCTATAAGTTGTGTCGATCAGCTGAGGAGATATGCGCATACAATATCCGATGCAAGAACACCTGCACAGCAAGGTAACGGCTAAATATGGTCATGCAACAACGATGTCACACTGTGATGTGTGTTATATGCTAGCCTGCTTGCTGTTGCCTATAGAGAAAGATGTGGTCAACAAACTGAATGATATCCTGTTTGAGGATGCTCAGCCAAGCACATCTTATGAACAAATTCCAGTGTTCCACTTCTCTGTAAGTATTAGCGGAAGTCGCAAGCCCGTAATGAGCACGTTTTGCTTGCAACAAATTTACCAGCAGATCGCTGCAGAGACCTCAGAAGGGCTCCATCAAGGCCAAGTTGACACAAATTGCACGCTTACAACATCTTTCGGTGAGCTGTCAGGCTCCAAGAATGTTTTTTTGCTGGTCTGCTGCAGTCAGCCAATGTGCTGCAGTCAGTCGCTGTGCTGCAATCTCACGCAGCTCCAAGCATAGGGAACATTTGCTCACACCTCATGGCCTTCACTGCAATCGGCCATGTTTACTGCAACTTGGCATGTTCACTTTGGGGAAAAGTCTCAAGATGCATCGTCTTTGTTAATGACCTAGCTCATCCTTTGTGCATACGCGCAGATATGCAGTCACAACATTTTGGGGCAGCTTCAGCTGGATGATGTCTGGTTCTGCCTTCTGCGGCATGCCACCAAAGCCGCAAACAGCCCTGATGATAGTCGACTGCACTATGATGACTTTTGTCAGGTAATCTATCACTGGGCTCTGCATGCTAATACCCTTGACATCATGCTACATTCATGAATAATTTGCCATATCTAGGTTCACTGCCCCAGGGCAGAATCATTTCTGAACATACATGTAACACACCGTACATGTATGGAGCACAAACTTTGTCATTCGTCTGAGACCTGCTGCAAGGAATCATCTCCTTTTGGTGGAAGCAGTCTCCTGAAGGCAGTTTTCCAGTCTGAGCCATCATATAGCATCCCGGCTGATGTTCAGCACAGCTTCAATTGGGATGATTCGGATCAACTTTGTATTGCCTTTGCAGGCAGCCACTGAGCCCACAGATGCCGTCAAACTACTGGCAGTGAAAACGTACTTTCTAGACTTAAATTCCTTGTGCACAATGTGTGCTTCATGCATTTGCAGGCAGCGACTGAGTGCACAGATGCCCTGAAACTGCCAGCAGTGCGGCCATACTTCACAGCCTCAGTCTTCCTGCAGATGAGCAAAGACTTGCAGGGCACCATCTCCATTCCCTGCTTCCATCATTATATTGTCAGGAAGAATGCCATGCTACAGACGGTATGCTGTTTGCTTAGGTCAATCCTGACAGAACAGGTCCCATTCATAAACCTGAAAGCTTGACTACCATTGAATGCAATCACTTGTCACAATGCGCAACGCATGGGCTTGCCTGGGAACTGTGGTATGGTGACCTGCTCGCTTGCTAAATCAGATGCTGCCAGTGTCTTGCGATCCTGCACAGCATGCTACATACTTGATGGCCACACTATGTTTGCTCGCGCCGTGGGGGGTCCACAAGCATCCTAGGATTCCCACAAACCCTTGAGCCCATAGACCTATGGTGGCCGTGTGAGCCGTGTTGTATGACAACATGTTTCATGCATAAGCGTCTGCAGTCATGGTCACATGGCCTACATGCTGCTGCTGATTCATGCTGACATGTCTTGCTTGCTGGTATGGGCTTCCAATGGCCTGTAAAACATGTGTGCGCATTGTACACATATCCTGTCTTGTCACGGCCGCTCATATGGGCTCAGTTCACAGGTCAAATGACGCTGCGCACGTCTCAAATCATACTAGCTTTCCTACTCAACCAAGCAATCACTAACAGTATTTTCTGTGTGTGAGACTCGTCAAGGCAGTCAACAGACTGTCTGGGGAATCCACATGCACTGAGCAATTTGTGTTCATTGCATGTCAAACCATACCTGCTCCTGCTTTTGCGCATTTTCTTAGAGCTTGTGCATGTACAGATGTTTTAAAGCATGTACAGATGGTTCACATGCATATACAGATGATTCACATGCATGTACAGATGATTCACATGCATGTACAGATGATTCACATGCGCGTACAGATGATTCACATGGGCTGCTTTGACACGGATGGAGATGGTGCTGTGACAGACACAGAGCTGCAGGCCTACATTGCTGCTCTGGTTCCGGAGCTGCCAGGGCTGCAAGGCATAGACAGAAGCATGGCAGTCGACACCTATGCCCAGATAGCTGCTCGCAAGTTCCTCTTCTTCCTGGGCAAGAAGGGCAAGTAAGTTGCCACGACGTCAGTGATCCCAGAGGACTTGTTGAAAGAAGCTTGATGCCTCTCAGGTTGCAGCAAAGCTCTCTCGATGACACTCTTGGCAAGACAGTTCTCACAGACAGAATGTTACAATGTCACCCACGCTGTTGATGCATCAGAAAGCATTGGTCCCACTGAGCTGCATGGCTCTATACCACACATCACTCCCATTCCACTACGATGTGGGCGTCCCTGTGGGCCCTGCAGCCTACATCACACAGTACCAGATCCTTCAGGCTTGCTTTAAGGGACTGGACCAAGTGCCTGCATAGCAGCTTCTTGGGCCCAAGCCTGTTGTTGATGGATTCATGCCATCTGCTACAAGGCTTCTCTACAGAGCTGCTAATGCATGGAATTGGAACCCTAATGGATGGAAATGAAACCCTAATGCATGGAATTGGGCACCCAGGAGTGCTGGCTCATGCAACACGAAGTGCCACCATGAATGCAGCAGGTTTATTTTTTGGTTTGATGGGATGCAGGGTGAAAATCACAAGCAGCCGCTCCTCAGTTTGGTTTGATGGGATGCAGGGTGAAGATCAGGGACATCGTGATGAGCAGCATGTGGTATGAGCTGATGGAGCTCAGGGTGGAGGCTGATCCAGAACAGCCCCAGGAGGGCTGGTTCAGCAAGGGCAACGCTGAGCGGCTGCGCAACATCTTCTTCCAACTGGACCAAGACATGAATGGCCACCTCAGCAAGCATGAGTTCTGCTCGTGAGTCAACTGCCTTTGTGACCTGCTTGAAAGTGTCTGCATGCTTGGGGGTCAAGTCAGTGGTTCTTGCATTCCGCAGCTGCACAACATTGTCCATCCCAAGCAAGAAAATAAAAGCTCCTTCTCAATTTCAGTCTTGCGCAAACACTCCTGTCTGTAACAAAAATCTTGTTAGGCCGAACCCAAATCAGAAGCCACACGCAGATGGCCAGCAAATCAACATGGGCAAAATTGCAAACAGGTACCAAACAGGACGTTTAACCGAATGAAAAGGGCGACATAACCCAAAAGCAGGACTTGTGCCCTGAAGGTGAGCTCTCACATGGCCTGATCCATTGAGCCACGCTGTGGGTGTAAGGTTCAGCCTGTAAATTGAAGCAGCCTCAGCAATCATAAGGGCCAACAGTTGAATGATGCACAATTGCACTTTGCACTGTGCATGGAGGTCAATAGAAGGCACAGACCAGGCTGCTAGCATTGTAACTGCATTTCTGGTTAGATGTCTGTTTCAGGCTTGGTTCAGAATTTGACAGTCAAGGGGGCATGGCTTGAAATCATAAGCTGTCTTGACAATAGCCATCCAGGACCCTGACCATGTCATGTCAGGTGCCATCCCAGTGACTCAACAAGTATCCCCTCCGATGGTCTCTCTAGTCGCTACCATGCAGACCATGTGTATGGTGCCTTTGCCTGTTCAGGACCAGCATTTCCCGCTGCTGCAGGAACACCATAGGGTCCTTTTCCCCCATCTTCCTTGATCGCGTGTATGAGGAACACCTGGTGTCCCACAAGACATGCAGGGCCAAGGGCTATCCCAACCAGATGGAGTTCGGGGCCTTTCTGGACTTCATGCTGGCTTGGGACAACAGGAGCAGCTTGGCTGGCATCCAATACCTGTTCCCCGTGCTTGACTTGAAGGGTAGAGGATATCTGTCCCAGGTATGGGTCACACTGGCTAAGACCTTGTCGCATGACTCATCAGGTCTCAGAAAGGCTGAGTTAGGTAGCAGAAGCAGCACATCCTGGGTTTGTGTACAATGCTTGTTCCCCGGGCTTGACCTGAAGGGTAGAGGACATCTGTCCCAGGTACCGGTCACAATGCAGCAGGACTGGCTAAGAACTTGTTGCTTGAAATCTCAAACAGGTGCAGCACATCCTGGGATTGTGTACAAAATCTGTTCCCCGTGCTTGACTTGAAGGGCAGAGGATATCTGTCCCAGGTATGGGTCACACTGCGGAAGGACTGGCTAAGACCTTGTCGCATGAAGTCTCAGAAAGGCTGAGTCAGCTAGCAGAAGCAGCACATCCTGGGTTCATGTAAAGATCAGGCCTCCGTCAGATAGTTGTCTACTCCAGCAGCTAGCACAGCTTTGCCGGTCTTGAGTGATCAGTCCAAGAGCCTGCCTGTGAACTGCTACTGCTGGACAGAAGTCTCCACCTGAGTGTCCAAGATACAGTTTAGTTGTGATTGGCTTGTTGTACATGGCATATCCCGATGGGTGCCTGCATATTGTACATTCGTGACGAGACTAAAGCGCTCCGTGAAGGGGCATCATTTCTTGTGTTGAGTGTCCAAGGGTGCCTGCATGTGGCATATGCCGGCTCACATGTGATCTTCCATAGTTGCTGAGGCACTCCCTACAGGAAAGCGCAATGTATCTCATCCTTGGGCTTTGCTTCAACTAATGCTGAAAGGTGCAGTCTTGCCTGTTCTCAGCAGAGGCACTCACACAGCAACTGGAACAAGCATATAAAACAGTTGTATAGAGTTGTAACACAGGTCACGGCATGAGGCACTTCAATGAAGTGCTTCAGTCAAAGTACCATTACCTTCTTGCAGCGCATGCTCGTGTGCTTCATCGCATGTGCAATGACTGTCTACCTGGCAGGTAACCTAGCTTGATTGCTGTGAAGATCAAAGAAAAAGAAAAGAAAAGACTGTCTACCTGGCAGGAAATCTAGCTTGATCGCGGTGAAGATCAAAGAAAAAGAAAAGAACAGACTGCGCCTTTCGGCGCCAACTTAGAGAAGCCAAGTGTAATACCGCGCTGCCCAGGTTGTGAAAATCAAACTCACAGCCAGACTTGATGCTGTGGTGCAAGCAGATGTGTACACCTTCTTCAAACTCACAGCCAGACTTGGTGTTGTGGTGCAGGCAGATGTGTACACCTTCTTCAAACTCACAGCCATACTTGGTGTTGTGGTGCAGGCAAATGTGTACACCTTCTTCAAACTCACAGCCACACTTGCTGCTGTGGTGCAGGCAGATGTGTACACCTTCTTCAGGCACATCTACAAGATGTGGGTCGAATGTGGGCTGTACCCAGAGCTGAACATTGAGGATGTGAAGGATGAGGTGTTTGACATGGCTCAGCCTGAAGACCCTCTGCATATCACACCTCAAGACTTGCAGGTGACAGACACACACACATGGACTGAGAAGCTGTGGACATGTTCTCTTTACATGGCTGTGTTTGTATATCAGCCCCACAACCACAACTTGAGAGGCACAATGAAAAGCAAGATGTTACAAGCGGAAATCATACCTCTCCAGAAGCGTGTGGACATCCTGGACGCGCTGACATTTGTGTGTCATTGAAGAACACCAAAACAATGAACATTTGCATGATCAATATGCCCACCAGCGGCTGCTGCACACGTTGTGCCTACAGGTTGAAACATGATCAGGTGGAAATGCAATTCAGTTGTCTAGTTTTGCTGCATGCCCTCAAGTAGCTCATGATGGTTTGTTCAATGTGCGCCGTGTGGTTTGCGCTGAGACTCTTGAAGTTTGCCTGCTGTATGGCCTTCTGAATTGGGGTGAGGCATACCTGATACCTATCTGGCTAATCGAGAGCAAAGGCTGGCACAGATGAAAATCAATCAATCATTCAATCTTGAGTTTTGATCTTGATGCTTGCAGAAGTGTGGCATGGCAGCCACCATCATTGGCATGTTGGCAGATGTCAACTTGTTTTGGGAGTATGATAACCGTGAGACGCTGATGCAACGAGATAAAGATGATCAAGGGAAGTGATCCTGATCCAAGGTACTTTCTATTGAGGCATTTTATCCAATCATATTGTCAGTAACATGTTGTGTAGTAGAGCTGAAGTAGAAAGCACATTGCTAGTGTGTCAGGAAGCTTGCTTTCCTGCAATAGTACATTCTGTAGCAAATATGTAGCAGAGCTGGGGTAGAAGGCTGATGTGTGTAAGATGATTTGATTCCCTGCACTGTTACATACTGGCTCAAAGGGTGGGCTTGAATGTCAACACAGGCATCTTTACTGTGTGTCATACCGTCGCTTGCATGTAGGTTGTGACAGCATGTCTGACATATCTGCATGCTTATGGCGCATGCAAGCTTCTTGTTGACCATGCTTTGCAAGCTGTAACTTTCACATGTTTGTGCTACCTCAGTACCGTACACTACTGAGCATTCATGACAGCGCATCATTTGTTGGATGCCAGACACGACGGTGGAACAAGCTCAATTCTCTCTCTTTGTGGTAGCAAAGCCGCGATTGCTTCTACGAAGAGGAAACATTGAGCATGTTTCATTGTTGTGTCTGCAATCCCATTGGCCAACGGATGATGCATCATCATGTGCAGCCTTGTATCAGTCAAAGGAGAGGATCAATGGAAGAAATGGTTCTTGCCCGTGAAACCAAAGGCAGTCAAGTTGCTAATCTGCACAACGCTTTGCTCGTCTAGTCTAGGGTCCGGGCAGCACAGGTGCATATTGATGTCGCTGAGATGCATGAGCTGCTCAATCAAGACAAGTCTTTACTGAAGCCAAGATCACAAGCTTCATCTATACTGTAGGTCTGCAGATTTCCATGTCGTTGACAAGCCTTGTAGACATGGAGTCGAGAAGCCTTGATTACCTCCCAGGACAGTGCCTGTGTGCTCTGGCCGAGACATGTCATCAGCTGCACAAGCAGACTCAGTCTTCCCTGGTGTCTCTCAGAGAGTCTCTGAGCCTCCTTTTGCCGGGAACGCTTGGAACGCTCTGCATGCATGACTGAGCAAATCCGAGCTCCCTCATGTAGTGTGTGAAGAGCTTAGTTGTGCTTCCAGATGCAGTTAACTTTGCTCATGGCTGGAGTACTTTGGAGTACTTACTAGTGTTGTGTTCTGAACCTTAGCAATGGGTCATCTTGCTTGGAGTACTGGTAGTCGTAGCTTTCGTAACACAGTCTGCTTCTGCACTGACCAGGGAGCTTGAGGCTATGCCCTATGGATGTACACTATGCCATGTACAATGGCTACTTGTCCGTCACTCTAAAGTACAATTGATCTTGTCCAAACCTTTTGTGATAGATGGATCCAATGTGCAACAGCACCCCGCAAGGGTGCAGTCGCATTATGCAAGCTTGCTATCAAAAAGTTGCGAAGGAAACTGTCTACAGATTGTCAGCACTATGCAAGCTTGCTATCAAAAAGTTGCGAAGGAAACTGCCTACAGATTGTCAGCACCTTCTGCCAGTTTTAAACTCTCTACAAGGTTTAGTCACCGTTCACGCTGTCTACAGATTCCTCTGACTAACAACATGCTTTCAATCAAAAACAGTCGTTGGCACTACTGCTGCCGAGCCAGGTGTGCGCACCCGTCGCCGCAATGTTGACAGACGTGTGGGAAAGGCTGTTGATCACTCCGAAAGGAGGCGAATGGGGAGCATCGCCCTGGACAATTGTCGGCTCGTTTCTGACCTGTACACTGACACTAGCTGTCCTTGTTATCAGCGGCTGTGCGTTGCCTCGTAAGCCTCTCAAGCGGGCAGATCGCATAGAATGGAACGTTAGAGTGGTTTCCAGCATACACGCTGTTGTGCTGGTGTTGGGTACGTGAATAATTGGCATAATTCACTGCTCAGTCTGCGTTTTGAGCCATGCACGACTCACAGTTCACATGTCACCAAGATTCGACTGTGTGCCAGGCGCGTACTTGACTTGGCTGGAGACACGCCATCTGAGTGATTATAGCTCGATATTTGGAATAGTATGGGCACCAGACTTTTTTGCCAGAATATTTATAGGCTACCTCGTGTATGACATGGTTGTGATGGTCTGGTACTACAAAGAGTTGCAAGACCCGACTGCCATTCTGCATCACTTCATCTTCCTAATGGCAGCCACATATGTGGTAGCACACAGCATCATGGCTTACCCATTCTCTTGGTTGGCCTTTACAGAGGTGTCTACACCATTTCTGAACATCAGGTTTGCATTCTGACTTTCAAGATTCGCTTTTTTCTGCAGAGCTTGATTGACCGTCTTTGCATGCTCTAATGAGGCCATGCATGTGTCTGCACATACAGCACAGCATGCAAGATCGATTCAGATTTTGAAAAAACCAACAAATTGGAAATGGTATTTCTGTCTGTATGCAGATGGCACTTTGCAGTATTAGGCTGGAAGGACGGTCCAGGCTATCTGTACAATGGTCTGGCATTGTTGTTCTCATTCATTGTTTCTAGGGTCATTCTGTATGGACTTGGCTTGCTGGACCTTTTCAGACTGAGGTGACTTTTCCCCCTATCAATTTTGCATCTCCAGTCAAGACTATGGGTTTGCCCAGCTTTGGGCAATTGCTTCCACTGGAACCAGGAGCTTTGCTGTGGCCCATCAATTTGTCATGCCTCACTCATTGCTTAGAGCCCTTCTGTGTTGAGCATCAAGCAGAGACGGCTAACCCATGAAATCAGAAAGTAAGTCCAATTTGTTCCTGCAGGCATTTGTGGCTGCAGTCTTCCGTACCGCTTGGCTACAAGGTTGTTGTTGCCCTGTTTGGTTTGGGTGAGTCATTGATGCTGACCGCATCACAACAAGTGGCTTGCAGCATCCCTTAGGGATCCCTCAGGGGACACTCTGGAAACAGTATCATGTCATCAAAAGCAGTGTTGGCCTACTGCACATGGCCGCTGATGACTAAAGCTCTGATGCAACATTTGAATTGTTGCAGGCTGGGTGTTGAACGTATATTGGGGTAGGCTGATTGTGTCTGCAGCAGTCAGAGCTTTCAGCAGAGCAGACAAGAAGAAGCATTCTGTAAAGAGCCAATGAGAGCACTTGCATGTGGGATACATGCAATGAGTGTGAAGAGCCTGGCTTTTTGTGTCATTTTTGGGACAAAACACCATGTGATTTTGCTTACTTAGCTATGTTGTGTATTGTGTTGCTTGTTGTTGCCCCCTGCAGCCATATGTGTGCTTAAAAGTGATACAACCCGACCAAGCGAAAACGATTGAATTGCAGATGCTGCTATTGATGTAGCTGGTGCTCCTGTAGTCAACACTGATGTGATAAGGCCAGCAGTGTAACACGCAGCCACTTGCGAATTGAGCTGATCCTGTCTGCACAGGCTTGTTTCAGCATCACTCTGTAAGCATACATGTATCTATAGATCTAGCTAGTCTTGCAATGCAGGCTATGGCATGTGCACTACATGAAACTAGTTCAGTGAAGTGATGCAATACCCCTATGATCCAGGCAATTTACCAAGCCCTGCAAATTGTATTTTTGAAAAAGGCTATGTGAGATCCAATGTATCAAGGAAACTAGCTCAGTGAAATTAACTCCAACCGTCCAAGAACACACTTGCCCTGTCAGGTGACATCTGTGCACAGTACAGTTCTATCAGCGTGAGAGTTCCACCAGGTATTTGTATGTGCTGAGGAGCACAAGTCAGTACAATACTGTTTGAGTTGGGGCCAATCAAAGCAACTGGTGATCTGAAGACATTTAACTAAACATCGGTCATCACAAGGCCGTGACTACCAAAATAGTAATAACAGTAACAATACCAGTGATATTGATAATAAAAATAATAATGATAATAATAATAGTAATAATAACATCGCTTGGTCATCATAAGGACGAGACTGCCAACATGATACTGTATTAATCACACATGGTTATCTTCTGTCACCAGCCCATGGAGGCAGCATTTGCACAGCAGTGGGACTCAAACGCTGCGGTGGAAACGGCAGCGGCAGCGGTGGCGGCGGTGGCAAGGCACCAGCAGCAGCTGCAAGAGAAGCTGGGGTGACTAAAGCAGCTTCTGGGAATCCAGCAACTCTCCATTGGTACACCAGCTGAGACCAATCTCTTTCAACATCACGCAAGACCGGCGTGACAGTGACTATGTTGTCACCTCTCAAGAAGACCTGGTGAAGGCGGCGTTTGCGCTTCTCTGCCTTTCGCTTCCACCTGAACTTGTTGACCTGCTTTTGAACCATCACAAGCTGCTGCTCCTGCTCACCTGAAAGGAAACGCATTTCTTGCAGTGCCTGTAAGTACATCAAGGGAGAATGTGCCCAGCTGACATGATGGTGGGTATGCTTATCCTGACAGCTTCTGAGAACAATGAAGGATAACACAGCTTGTACTAGCTTGCCACTCTGCTGCTCCACAGACTCGCAACCTGTAAAACTTCATTTATTCATCCATGCATCCATCCATCCATCCTTTCTTTCTTTCACTCATTCATTCATTCACTTGTTCATTCATTATCATCTCAACACCTGTTTGCAGTCAGGATCATGTACGTACAGTCCTTAGCAGCTCCGTGTATGCAATCTTGTTTTAGCAATCAGCATATCAATAACAGTGATGTGTCGTATCATAGTGGCACAGAGCATGCAAAGTGAGGTGGGTGCCCACCTGCCATGGGGTGGGAAACAGACATGGGTGGTGGCTGTGGGTCAGCAGGCTTGTGAACCATGACTGTGTAAGGATGTGGTACGCGTGTCATGACTGTGTAGTCTTCGTCCACATTCATCAGCACCAGGTTCATGAACTTGTCAAAGCCATGCAGGTAACCTGCAGTCAGCCATGAAGCAGGTTCTGCCAAAGAAATTCAGGTCAGGGACAGATGCTTGCTCAGCTTGAGTGTGAAGTCTGACAGAGTGAGTAGCTCTACTGAGTGCAGAGCCATCGAGCACACTTCTCTGCCAAGAAGCTCAGGTCGGGGAGACTTTCAAGCACAACTGTAAGCTCAGCTTGATTTTGAAGTCACAAAGACTAAGCTGCAGCAGCAAACAACAAGCTTGCATGACAGCAATAGTGCAGAAGCAGAGGGTTTCCACTGCAGGAATGGTGATGTCAAGAATGTGCACAGGAGCACAATCTACAGGTGTGGATGTCAAGCATGCTACATTAGCTTATGGACACTGCTTGGCACCTGCCAAGCACCTGTAGGAGTGCAGCTGACTTCTGCTGCATTCATTGACCACTGTAAGATGCAAATCTGGACTTTACATGTTTCATGCACAATACAGATAACATGCATACAATCATGAATGCAATCAGAACACATTGCCAAGGTAGACGAAGCAACATACCCTATGAAACATAATCATACATGCGAATGAGAAAGGTGACGCGTTTCCGTTAATAAATTGCTTGGATCACGATTGACACAATTGATTGATTGATCGATTGCTTGATCGATTGATTGATTGCTCGATTGATTGATTGCTCGATTGATTGATTGCTCGATTGATCGATTGCTCGATTGATCGATTGCTGGATTGATTGATTGCTCGATTGATTGATTGCGTGATTGATTGATCAGCAGAAAGGGTTTACCGGTAGCGGTACCCCTGACGCCTGAGGCATGGCGGGTGACCACCTGCAGCCTCACGCTGGTCTTGTAGTAGCGCCGCAGCAGCAGCAGGGGCCCTTCCTTAAACTTCTCTGTGATTTTGTCCAGGGTGTTGCCCTTGGCTGCCCGGTCCTGCTCCCTCTTCAGCACTGCAGCTGTGCGGTGCTTGGCCAGCTCCTTGTGCTTGATAGACTCCTGCACATTACTAATACTAATAACAATAATGATAATAATAATAATAATAACAACAATAATAATAATAATGATAATAACCATCATCATCATAACTTACAGGCGTTCCATCTACTCTTTCTTGCCAGGTACCTACTAGGTGCCAGATACTCCTGCACACTGCATGATTGTTCCTCCACTTCACGTGGCATGTCATTGTGCAGATTTGTGCATGACAAACTCCAGCATATTGCATTCTACAGACTCCATGATATGTGGCATGCCACCATTGGAGTGCTAGTGGATAGCCAAAATATCAGAATGCAGCATGCACACTTTACCACTCAGGTTAGCAATTACCACTGCCCAAAGTTGTGCTGTGTGCACGCATTGTATTTGCCTGCCCAGTCCTCAGCATCACAGCCATGCACACACTGCTCAGACTGCCTATTCCTGAAGTTGAAGCTGTACTTGAAGTGTATCAACATGGCTGCATGATGCTGCTCAAATGTGGCTCGGGGTGCCTTGTCTGACTACATTGCCAACACAGCAGCCAGGAAGCCGTGACAGAGTGAGCGTACAGTACACATAGTGCATGAGGCTTATGAAGTAGGACACATTCGACAGCAGTGGGGAAGCTAATGCTGCCAGGCAGCAGTTGCACTTTGTCTGTGCATGCCTAGGCAGTCTTGAAGGGTTTTTTAAGGTTACCAGAAGCGTTCAATCGCCATAATATTGGAGATGTAAGTGGATGGAGATGTTGGCAGTGACTGACCTCAGATGCCTCTGCCTTTGGGTGGGCAGCATTCCAAGCACTCCAGGACTCTGGCAGCTCTGGTGGCAGTATCAGCCGGCATTTGACCACATTGTCCAAGGGCTTGACCCTGGGAACAGGTGGCAGCAAGCCCCTGGTGTATAAGGCCCGCAGAGCATCAAAACTTTCTGAAAAGAAGTCCAGGGCTGGGTCTTTGGGGTTGATGGGGGGTTGCGCTGGTGATGGCAGGGATGTGCTTGGACGGCCCTGCGCCGAGGTTGGGGGCTGCCTTGGGGCTGGGGTATGACGAGAAGGGGGGCCAAGCTGCCTTGCTGGCGGCCCAGGAAGAGAGAATGGAGGTGAAAAGGGTGCAGCAGTTGGATGTGCTGTGGAACCAACAGAAGGCACTGAAGTGACAGATGGCAGTGCTTGGCTGGGGTCATGAATGGGACTGCAGGCCTGCTGGTTTATGGGACTGGCTCCAGGGGGAACATGCAACAGCCCTGCTGGGGGTTGGGGGGGTCTAGATGGGGGCGGAGGAAGGGCAGCTGTGGATGGGGAGTGGAGCGCTGCAGGCATGGCTGGCGCCTCCTGACTATTTGGAACAGGCACATCAGCTACCTGCTTGATGTTTTGCAGACCTGAATGGAAGGCAGCTGGCTGCTGCGCAGGATATGAGTCCTGTTTGACCTGATGCTGCTTGGCAGATGGGTCTGATGCAGGCTGGCCCTGTGACTGCTGCGTGGCAGGCACTTTTCGACTGGTATTGCTAACAGCTGCTGCTGACGTTTCTCCAGGAGGATGGTGCCTTGCAGAGGGCTGGTCTTGCCTATCATCTGCCTGGCTTAGTCTGTGTCTGCTTTCCCCTGCAAAGCGGCGAGGTGGGCTGCTTTGATCGCGGCTTCTGCGATCACGATCGGGTCTGGGAGAACCCTCGAGACTGTGCCGGCTGCTGGGCTGCCTGGATGGTCTATTGTCTTGGCTGTGAGAGGTTCTTTGGGATGGTGGTCGTCCCTCTGGGGAGCGACGATGGTCCCTTCGATGTTCAGAAGGGCTATAGGAACGCCGTGAACCACTGCGATGTGGAGAAGATGGCCGTCTGACGTCCCCACGGGTTGACCTGCTTGAAGTTGCTTCCCTGATCGGACTCCTTCTCTCGCGCTGAAAGCTCCCACCAGGCAGAGCGGTCTTCTCCCGCGCTGCTGCCGATTCCTGAGATGCGTCTGATTGCTTATCCTGGTGCGCTGACTGCATGCAAGCGTCCTGACAAAATGTTTCTGACGGCCTTCATATGAGCCTACATTGATCAGTGAAGACGTGTCTGCACAATGTCGCTAACTACATTGTCTGGGCTTCGGAGGCGATGTCTGTGTGCAAAGCGCAAGGACAACAAATGGTCGCGGAATGGAGGACCTGTCAGAGTGCGCGAACACTGCACTTCCGGCCTGCGGTGATCAAGTCAACCAACTCCGCCGAGCGTGCAGTTGCGTTGAGCGTGTCCATGCGTGTGTGTGCGTATGCGTGACCTACACATGATTGCTTGCCCAGACATGATTGCTTGCACAGACATGATTGCTTGCAGTTGCAGCATCCAGACGGAAACTTTGTAACTTCAGAACGAGTATGCAATCAGAATTTCACGTCTCTCGGCACTTTCTAGATCGCCAAGCTCAGCATGTTAGGTTTGTACCGTTCGCGGAAGCCGGCCCACTGGACGATGCTGCACCCGGAACGATGCTGGCTCACAGACTGTTCGTTACGGGCGGATGGAGGCAGGATTTTAGGGTAGGATCATGCAAGCAGTCTGCATCACGAACTTGATCCTGTGCGTAGCGAGTTTATATTTTTTCCCGCAGCAACATACCGTCAGCATAGCTGATCTTGAAGTCACATCCATACCCTCCCAAGAAAAGGTGTTGAACGCCAACAAGCAAATTCTGACAGACTTTGGTCACCGAGGCAGAGTCACCTGTCTTCAGGTATGCTTGCCGGCAACCTAGCTGCGTACAACGGTGATGCACCGCAGCTCAGCAGCTGCTGCTTACGTACAGGTCAAACAATGGGCAGACGGAAATGTCATGGTGGTTACTGGATCAGCTCAAGGAGCTGTAAGCCGCATGCGCTTCAGAGTCCCTCTAGCTCCAGGCTCAGCTCTTGACCAAATCCAGGCATGGAGTTCAGGTCCTTGTGTCCTTTCGCAATGCTGAAGGTCTTGGTCTCCAATCACAACTGACTGTCTGCAGATGGTTGACCCAGATACAGATACAGATGCGGGGATTTTAAGTAGATGGCAGCACTGCCACAGAGACACTGTAGCAGCAGTAGATATCAATGCTGAGAAGCAGCAGGTCAGCTTCACTCCAAACTAAGGCTTTTCGACAGTTGTCTGGGTTTTGACACGCCATGACACATGTGCCAGCATCGATGTTGACAAGTAACACACATCTGGCACCTTTGCTTTACACTAGATAATTTGGGTGCTGTGTGGGCAGATAATTGCTTTGCATGCTGCTTCCTCTCTGTTGATGCTATTTGACGGGCTGGAAACCCTAAAGCCTAAATCCTGAAAACCTGCTTTGCATGCTACTTCGTCTCTCTTGATGCTAGTTGATGGGACCGTCTGCAGTGGACAGTCTGCAGGTCTTGACAGCAGGCATCGATGGTCAGCTGCACCTCTTGCCCTTAGACTGGGATCCAGGCTCTGCTGCCTCGACCTCACAGACTTGCTACTCTGATCAGAAGGGCTACGTTTCCTATTTTGCTGCCCAGTGGTCATCCATGGACACCTTTGTAACTGCTAGCACAACAGGTAGCCTGCCACTGCGGCTCCTCACTGTCAAAACGCATGCCAAGGAGGACTGGCACACTCATGCCTGCACCTTCTGTCAAGCTGGTCCTTGCACCCTTGAACAGTCAAAGTTGCCAAGGTGTACACAACTTGCTGGTTTGTGACTGTATGCTTTGCCAGTGTCGAGTTTGTCAGGGCTTACAGCAGGCAACTGCATATGCCAGCTAGCCATTGACACTGTGTAGATGTGCTAGCCCTATGTCTCAGGTCCATAGATTCCTGCTCCCTTGTGTTCTGCCTTGCTGCACCTGCATGGGCCTCAGCTTCTGCTATGCAGCTACACAGTTCCACAACACCCTTGATCAGCTCACCTCCAGCCTCTGATGTATCATTTAATGTTTGATTGGTTCTGCTGCTGCTGCAGCTGCTGCTGCTGCCTCTGCTGCTGCCTCTGCTGCTGCCTCTGCTGCTGCTGCCATTTGAGTCCCGAAGACCAGTGGAAGGCCAACAGACAACATCTATTTACTATGCGTGAAACACATCATTCTATGCTGTTCTAGAGAATGTAGATGGCATCTCATTGCCATCCACAAAACAAGACCTGGAGGGGATGACTGCAACATGTGTATTCAGGTGGCTTACAGGTATGGGACACAAGAAAGAGATCCTGCAGACAATCCGACCTCAAGTGGGGCCTGACAGGAGCGCCTCAAGATATTGGCAAGGTGGGCAGCCTGGGAGACTCTCCTTGTGTAACGTCACATGTAACATTGCAGCATTTGTGCAGTTGCTGCTTGCCAGCACGCCCTCTGCATCCAATCTGCATCCAACCCAAGGGATGCATGCACCCCATACCTGCTTGTAAGCCGGTGCCTGTAGCATGAGAGGTTGCTTGCGTGGCCTGCGCACACAACACTGCAGACACACTCACAAATGCACGTGCACGCAGTCAAGCAATAAATGCAGGAAGTGACTGCACACAGTACAATGGTAGCAGCAAGTCCAACGCAACTGAAAAGAGCATGTGTTTTGCTGCATGCCAGGCAGCAGGCATTGCACAGAAACATGTTTGCTAAGTCTGTGTGGGAATGAGACACATATGTGTGATTGCATCCGGGTACTGAGTGAGTTGGACATGTCCTGTCATGTCTGAGACCCACATGATGCTGCAGGGTACAGCGCGGCAAATATATAGCGTAGCAACGCATCCTTCACAGCCTGACAAGTGTGTGTCTGGTGGCTCAAATGAAACTGTTGCTGTTTGGGACCTGAGATTTGCAGCAGCTCCTGTGGCAGCCAGTACTGGCAAACAGAATGCTGGAGACGTCTGGCAGGTGTGCTGTCACAGTCGGCTTGTTGAGACTGCATGGCTCATGCTACAGCCATTGTGCAGCTGGCAACTAGTTCAGTACACTAGACCATTCAGTACTAGTTTTACCTAGCACGTCCTATGAAAGTCATACACCCGAGAGGGCATTACAGTATGTGCTGAATTAAATCCATGCCTGCAGGTTCAATTTGATGCAGATTATGAATCAGGGGCAGCACCATCACCTCCAGTTCTGTTCTGCACTGACGATGGGAACCTATGTCGAGTAGACTGGGCTGAGCATGGAGCTGATGCCCTCAACCAGATGCAGGACAATGAACAGCAACGAGATAACAGCAGCAGCAATGGTCATGTTTCTGATCTGCTCACAGAAGCCAGTACCGTCCATGGGTTTGACGTTGACGGCACTGACATTGTGGCTGTGGTAGAGCAAGAGTGCATGTGCTATATCAAGCGGCGGTCTCAAACGTTTTAGCGTGCCACTGGTATGTAGATAGATGCTAAAGTCAACTTACAGTGTCAATCACACTCACATTGTGGATCTGTCCACACCAATGAAGCCCAGCAACACACTTCGTGCCTGGCAATGCCCTGGTTATATTGAAATGTGCGGGCACGAAGAGATGATGTTCCAGAATTAGACAATTGAGCCATTTCTCGATTTCTAAATGCTGGTCAGGTGACCTCAGGGCTGCTCATCTGGGAATCCTTCCCAGACAAGGACGCAGACTAGGACGCAGGCAAACCTGTAGCTGCATTCTTGTATAGCCCCCGGTGTGCAGTTGCAGTATCGCCTTGAGGCACTGGTGTCGTAGCACGTCGGTCAAGATCTTGGCGATCACGCAATGATCAGTTCCAAGAGGAAGAAAGCAAAGAAGCCTGTCAAGCCAGGCCCGACGCATCAAAAGCATGCTGGTCGTCAACCAGACTGGGACGTAAGCACCATCGACAGCCCTTGACGTACAATAGAACAGGCAGTTTTCTGTTCTAAGGTTTGGCTGACTATGCAGCCTACTATCAGTGACTTGAGTGGAATGAAGCTGAACAGGGAGGAGCAGGTGCACAGTCCTGCATCTACGTCAAGCTGATGATTCACAGAAGCATGCTCATGCTCATGCTGACATGCAGGCAAAGAGACATGCTGCCTTTGTGTCCAAGAATCGAGTGCAGCTTCCAGAAACTGCACGCGCTGAAGCAGGTGCTTTGCTACTAGCCTGGCATTGCACCAGGCCGCAGTGCCTGCATTTATTCACCACTGACTGACAGCCTTGTGCAGGACACAATGCCGTGTCTGGCAGTCAACCAAAGGAAGGGTTTTGGAATGATGTTGCCAGCCTAGACTTCGATGCAGTTGCCAAGAGTGTCCACGCAATGCAACCGAGCTGTCAACTTGGCAATGTTGCTGAATCTGACAGGGCACAGGCAGATCAGGAAGCCGGTGACAATGGCAGCCTCAGTGCTGATGTAGGCACAGGTGATCCTTCTTAGCATCTACAACTGGCAAACATGTTAACAGCCAAGCAAGTTTTGCTGTACAATGATGTGACAACAGGTAAGATTGTGTCATAGCAGGTCCAGAAGAAGAGCCAGCATCAGATGCACAGTCAGATACACCTGCAATGGCAAAAGATGCTCCTGACACCAGGCAGAACTCTGAGGGGCAGGAGGCTGTCTCTGACAGCCCCCAAGTTGGCAGGCAACGAGCAGAAGCTGCAACAACATCTGCTCCACGTAGACAAGACACCGAGTCGCATCTGTCAACACCTTCTTCATTGCACAGCCAGCATGTGTCAGACTCACAGCCCCAGCTGCAAACAGCATCACAAACAAAAGCACAGCAAGCATATGATGCTGGCTCTGAAGATGACTGTGCGCAATCAGCTGATGCACATGTTGAGCCATCAAGGGAAGCTTCAGCCGAAGTTGTGGCGTCAGCTGCTGAGTCGCTTTCCAGCAGAGAAGCAGAGCTTGAAATTAAGCTCAGTGAGCTCACTCAGCGGCTCAGCAATGCTGAGCAAGCTGCTGCGCACCACAGCCAGCTGCACAGTCAGGTACAGCAGCTCAAAGCAGACAAGACCGCTCTGCAGTCTGACCTGCATCAGTTTATGCAGCACACAAGCAGCATGATGACCACTCTGCAGTCACAGATCTCAAAGCTGATAGTTGCTGCTCCAGCCGCCTCCGCTCAGGCAGCTGCAGAGCAAGCCCATTTAGCAACAGCAGCAACCGCAACAGCGTCCAGGGCAGGGCATCCAAGACAGGACACTTGTGAACATGCCCTGCATGGGAAGCCATTAGAGGGCCATTTGGGGCCAGCCCTGGGTCCTGCAAGCACACTGGCGCCAGCTCAGACCAGGAGCAGTGTGCAAGACTGGCTTTTGGAATCCCATGGTGACCAGCCAAGTCCCTTGGCATGTCATGAGATCTTTCAAGGCGCTGCGTCACGCATGCAGAGCGGCAGAGATGTGCAAGGCAATGGTGTCCGACAAAGGCAATCACAGTCCCGGGTGACTGGGCAGCAGCTTGGGCTAGATAGGAGGCAAGAACAGGTGTGATGCAGCTTTTCCAATGTCTATGAACCCTATCACCCTATGGGTAGGGTGGCGCAGGGTCTGGACCCTATAACTCACACTTGTGATACTGTATGCTTGCCCTGATGATATAGTAAAGACATCTGATGTGTGACTGTTGAAAGCAATAGTTGATCACTGTTACACGCGCTTTGATTGCCATGAGCATCACACTCAGCTACCTAGGGTGATGGCTATCTCTGGCCATTGATGTAACAGAGCATCATAGCCTTGAGAATAAGCAGCACAAAAAATGCTGTTGCCAACACACATGCTCGCCCATGTCTGTGGGGATCCCGATATTAGGTCAGATCAGTCCTTTGAATCAAGGCGTGCTGCCACAGGTCACATCAACCGACGCTGACATGGGCAGTAGTGCTGTGTATACCCAGTCAGATGAGGCAGGCTTCAGTGGCAGGCAGAACTTGTCAGCAGGAGTGCACCAGAAGAAGGTTGAGTCACATGAGTTTGACGCAGTATATGCAGATGAAGCAGCTCTGCCTTCATTTGCTCAGATGGCAGCAGCACAAGGACCACATCTGGCAGGTGGGCCACAGCTGTGGTCAGAAAAGCAGTCCAGACTGCAGTCGCGAGGGCAGGTCAATGATTGCAGTTTGCTGAATGACAGGTGCGTCCGCTTGTTCAATAGTGTTGATACAGTACAATGGCAGGTGGCGCATGTTTGTGAATTTACAACACAAGAAAATGACAGGTACAGCATCTTTCCTCTATCAACTCTGGTTGGGTGCAGTGCGTTCAGCCTAGCGTGCAGTTCAGGAGCCTGGGCATTGTACACGCAATATAGACACTATGATACCACTTGATACCTGCAAGCATTGCAATTAGAGATCTGTTCTGTATGAAAGGCCTCCCACATCTACAGCACCTTCAGAAGGCTGCAGAAAGACTCACAACAGATACACCTTCCTTGTGCTACTCAATGCTAGCTGTGCCCTTGCCAACCTCATGGCATAGTCTCAACATAGCCCTGAGACCTCACAGGTACTTCAAGAGCATCTGTCATGTTGATTGCCTGATTTTGCGTGCAATGTTTTGTACAGGTTGTCAGCCGCAGTCATCAGGCCTGACTTTGGCTTGCACAGCACAGAAGAGCCTGAACCCTGCCCATTGCCCCAGGTATGGTCATGTGCATCAGATGCTTGAAGCTTGGTGCCATGGCATGTAGAGCATTGTGTTTGCTCAGCCTTGCTTGCTCAGAGCAGGGCTGCGGTAAACGACACAGCGACATGAGTGCATATTGTCATGGAGTATGCTCAAGCCCTTGTCTTGGGCTTTGCTGACACGTGCAAATCGGCTCATTGCAGTGACCGCTGAGTCTAGCACTTCTCACCTCAGAGCAGCAGGAGTGTTGCTGCTACAGCTGCCTCAAGCACAGCTTGCGCTCTTTGTTCATCGTTGCTGGCCGATGAAGGTATCATCATGCCTCAAATGGCTGCAAAGCTGATAGTCATGCATCAGGCACAATCCGTATGCTTTGCCATGCAGAGATTGACAGAGCTGCAGAGGGCTCCAATGCAACTACAGTCTGGCAGGCAAGCTCTTACAGAGATCCCCATGCCTCAGTTGAGGCAACGTGGTTTGCCACATGCACCCATGCCCAAGCAGGGCACTTACAATGGCCCTGCCAGCCTGCGGCTCAAGCCAATGTCTACTGGCTTACCTCCAACCCAGCCTGTGGTCAGTGTTCATGATAGCTTGGCTCTCAGTGCTTGGGCAGGTGCTGGTCGGCGCAGTGCTCAGACTGATTCTATGCTGTAGCTGTGGAGGCGTTGACAGCTGATGGCAAGCCTGCTAAAACCACCAATGCAAAAGTTTGGATCAAAATTGCCCTCTAGGCACTGGTTTTTAGTTGATGAATTTTGTAGGTTGACTTGGACACATATGGGCAAAACTAAAGACAGGGTTGACATGCTCGCAAGAGAAGTGTTTCATGTGAACATTCTGCATGTCGTGTTGCGTGAGTGATGTGCTGATAGATCTCTGAAAGTGCAGTGCTGGCATGCATACATAATACTTGAGTTTGCCTGCGTCTTTCTACGGCCGGTATACGAAAGTGGTCTCAACCGCTACATGTACCATCTGCATGCCTGCTGCTGCAGCTGACTTCTTGTCATGACTAATGTGACTGACGTGACATGATGGGCAGGGTGGACATGACACTGCACGCCTTGCTTAAGGATCGCAACGCTGTCGAGCAAATCACTGGTGCAGACCCGACTCCTGCGTTTATAATTGGCTTGTCGCAAAGTCATCAGCTACAAGCACCTCGATCCGAGCGCTGACCGTCTCTGCTTTCCAGATCCGTGCAAACCTTTTGCAGCATTTGCGAGTGGCGTGTCGTTCCTTTCAGAGGCTACCAGCCCAGTGCAGCTCTGAGATGAAAGCTCAATAAAAGCCGGGTTTCGTTGTATGCCTGTGCCGTTGCCGGGCCCAAGCTGATTTTGCCAATAGATGGTAGCCAAGTCTGGCCACAGTCCAGCGCCGAGGTCCTCATCTCAGATCGAGTTATCAGAACGTTTCTCACATCAAGAGGTGGATCAGCTGACTTCAAGCAGTTCTGACGACTTCGAGCTGGAAGCGGGGATGAGCACAAGCAGCAAGGATCAGCACCAGGAAAATGTGACCTTGCTAGGCATTGAAGCCAATGAGCCTGTGCATCAACAGCCAGGCTTCTCCTTCAGAGAGCTAGCAAAGTTCTTTGGGCCTGGACTGCTGACATGCGTAGCTTACGTGGTAAGCGCCGACTACCTTTGCCTATAAAGCTATGCTGGCTCAGCATGAGAAAGCTAGCATTTACCACACAATGCAATGCATACAGGATCCTGGAAACCTAGAGGCTGACCTGCAAGCTGGTGGCTTTGCTGGCTACGACTTGCTCTGGCTCTTCCTTGTTTGCACCATCATGGTAAGCGCTTTCAACTGCAAACACCTCATCTGGCATTTGCTGCTCTTGTTATCCCACCTTCCTGCCTACTGACCCCAAGCATGTCACACCACAGTCATGTTTTGCAGATCCATTCAGCTTGGGCCGTGCTTTTCTGCTAGTCATTGCTTCTCGTTGTCTGCATCCCAGTGACATGTGCAGTCACATTTGGTCCTCCCTGTGCTTCATAGCTTGTCAAACAGGGTTGGCGTGAGCTGCCAGCACTGCAGGCTGTGGAGTGTGCGCTTTATGCTGGTACTTTGTGCCTTTGCAGCAGGGCATCTAAAAAGGAGACCAGTGATCTGATGCAGCAGAGTGTGCTGTTCAGGGCTTTGCATTCCAGTGCCTGTCTTCACGGTTGGGCATTGCCACCGGGCTCAACCTTGCACAGCACTGCGGGCAGGAGTATCCAAAGCTGCCGCGCTACCTCATGTGGTTCTGCATGGAGATCGCAATCATCGGAGCTGACATCCAAGAAGTGATTGGCAGCGCTATCGCGATAGCGCTGCTGTCAAACAATGTCATTCCACTATGGGCAGGTATGCATGCTCCCTGTGTCCTGTTGAACCTGGATGCATATTCTACCCATCGCAGTATGGCAAGATGTTGTGGCTGTAAGAAACTACAGACGCAGGCTCAACAGCAACAGTATAATTACACAAATATCAGAGAGGTTGCTCAAGCTTCTTGCTCGTGTGTGATTGCTAAAAGCTCTGTCTGCAGAGGCTGCATGGCAAATCAAGGTCTCAAATAAAGATTTGCAACACAAGCTGCATGAATGAATGAGAATGAAAATATGGTGAGTTGGTGGTTGCAGGTGTGTTGGTGACAGCGGCTGATGCATTTGTGCTGTTGCTGGTAGAGCAGTGGGGTGTGAGACAGCTGGAAGCTGTGTTTGGAATCTTCATTGCCATCATGGCGGGCTCCTTCGGGGTCATGTACAACAATGCAGACATCCCCCAGAGCCAAGTCTTAGAAGGTCAGCCCTGTGTCTTTCTGGAATCTTGCACAAGCAGAACCCTCATCCCCACCCCCCCCAGCCCCGCCCAACCATGGCAAGATTCTGAGGGTCAGGGCTTCGGCCTTATCTTGCATTATGACCTTTGAACATCCTTGGCCATCTGTGTGTCAGCTTGCATGGTGATGCTGTGCTGGGCTGGGCTGCATTGTGCTGTGCATGTCTATCAGCTGTCTTGCTCGTTGCTGCTTGGTTGTTGTCTGCTTTACTGGCTCTGCCCTGCTCAGCTGTCTGCTCTGCCCTGCTCTTCCATGCCCTGCCCTGCCCTGTGCTGCCCTGGCCTGGCCTGCCCTGCATAGTCAAGACATGAAGCTGCCAACAATGTGGGTTAGAGAACACCTGAAAAGGCCTGTGAAGCGGTTCCTTTGCGTTGCCTTGTCAGGAAGTATTCCTGCCATGATGTCTTGCTACAATGCGCTGCAATGGTGTGTGTGGTGTGTGCAGGCTTGGTTCTGCCCCGGCTGCCAAAAGCAGCCCTGCCCCTGGCAGTAGGCACTGTAGGTGCTCTGATCATGCCCCATAACATGTACCTCCAATCAGCTGTGGTCCAGTCCAGGTCAGTGTCACACACACCGCCAGCCGGCAATCACCCACTCACTCACTCACTCACTCACTCACTCACTCACTCACTCACTCACTCACTCACTCACTCACTCACTCACTCACTCACTCACTCACTCACTCACTCACCCACTCACTCACTCACTCACTCACTCACTCACTCACTCACTCACTCATTAGTATGCTGTGATAGGCATCCAGCAGGCTTGCCTGCATTGCCTGAAGGCCTGCTTTGAGCACCTGTCTGAGCAACAAGAGTATCAGCCATCCACAATTTTTGCATGCTGCTGCCCAAAGAATGCAACTTTGCTGGCCAGGATGTTGCACCTTTGCTGCCTTGACAATTTCAGTGCAGCATGGTACACCTGCTGGTCATCACAGGTCACTTGTGTTGTGCCGGCTCTTTGCTCCTCATGAAGTATGCAAGCAATGCATCCTGATGCAACATGTCCACGATCTAGGCTGAGCAGTGATCATGCACTGCAGGCCAATTGCCCATCATGAGGTTGAGAAGAAGCAGAGTGCGCTGCGCTATGTGCGCATTGAGACCGCCATTGCTCTGGCCTGCTCCTTCCTCATCAACCTCTTCATCGTCTCTGTTTTTGCTAAGGTATGCCGATGTGACACCGTCAGAACTGATGTCCAGGCTGACAATGCAGCCATGCCATTGACATAGTTGTAGCATTGTCCTTGACAGCTTCCAACCACGTCACTGTTCGTAGTGGGAAACAACTGTGGTTTTATGGTCATCTGTTGATGCAGCTCTGCACGTGCAGGGTTTTTTTGGGCGGGAACTGCCTGAAGACTTCGGCTTGCAGCATGCTGGAGAGTACTTGGCAAGCAATTTTGGCGCCAGCTATAAGTACATATGGGGCCTAGGGCTGTTAGCAGCAGGGCAGGCTTCCACCATGTCTGGCACCTACACAGGTAATCAAGCCTGCATTACCATGTAGAAACATGGTACAAATCTATGTCTTCAAACGCACTCAAGTGAGCTTCAGTTGAAACAGCAGGCCCTGCTAGAGATCACCGCTGGATCACTCTAGATCACCACAGATCATCATGAAATCATCATGTTAATCTTTTGCGTTTTTGAGCTGAAACAGGTGCCGAGTGACTCCCAGTGCCATGCTGAACAGTCAGATCAGACTGCAGACACTGTGAATGCTGTGCAGGTCAGTTTGTGATGTCTGGGTTCCTGAACTTCAAGATGGCACCATGGAAGCGATCCTGTGTGACAAGAACAGTGGCCATCGTGCCCACGCTTGTCATAGCAGTTGTGTTTCAGGCTAGTCATAAGCTGGACCAGCTGAATCAGCTGCTGAACATTCTGCAGAGCATCATGCTGCCGTTTGCAATCATCCCGGTAAGCATGCCTGCAAGTTTGCTCAGCGTCTGGGTGAAGCCTATAGTTGATCATTCTCTGCATTGTTGGTCCTGTTGTGTTCAGCCAGTTGCAGTCTTGACCATTGTTGGTCATGGCAGTGATCCATATCAGCATTGCCGAGCATAGTGAAAGATGTGTGAAGTGTTTTCCAGGAACAATTGCCGACACAATTGCTTGAAAGTTGCTGGGATGTTGATTGTGTGTTTGCAGGTCGTTTATATGACCTCGCAGCCACGCATTATGGGGAAACTGTTCACTTCATCTAAACAGCTGCAAGTGCTCATCTGGATATTGGTTGGCGCAATCTTAGCGATCAATGCCTACATGATCGTTTCAGTGACTGAGGGCATATTTGGAAACACTTGGTGGTTGGACCTGTCTTTTCTTGTGGTTGGCACGTTCTACTACTCCTTTGTAGCATACTTGACAATTGGTCCAAACAAGTTTTATAGTGTGGTCAGTTGGCTTCAAGACAAAGGCAAGACAGTGTTTGCAGCTAGCTCAGCTTCAATAGAAATTTAGTAAATCTGCCTTCCTGATGAATAAGAACTGTGGAATAGTTTGTGATGCAGCATTTCATACCTTGTGGTGATCAGGAGCACAAGTGGGCCTCCAGGACTGGCTATAAACAGTGTGACACACGCAGAAGGCTGATATCTACGCCTGAAGCCTTGAAGTATCGCAGTTGTGCCTTGTTACTGACTAGATCCACTCTGTTGTACAAGTCGTGATTTTGCATCAGAACTGCAAGACCCGCCAGAAGTGTAGTTCGTGCACTTATTGTAAGATCTCGAACAGATGCACGCACAGTTGCCTGCACCCGCAGCAGACAGCTTTCGCAGGGACTGTTACCGAACAAATGTCAAGAGCTGACATCGGATGCTCACATTGGCGCGGGTGCTGCTCACGCTGCGCACATGCGGAAGGGTCAGCGGTCCTTGTCAGCTAGTTACGGTATGGTTGAGCTATTACGCTCGAGGAATTCTGGATCCAGAGCAAGCGCCGTCATCACCAGCCTCGACGTAACAGCCAAGCCCTCTTGGCTCTTTACATTAAGGAACCACAGGTCTGCTGGTTGTCGGCCCCAGCTTGCGGAAGCAAACTCTCAGAAGCCCCGAGCACAGGCCAAGATGGTTTTGTCTAGCGATATCGATCTTCTGCATCCTCCTAGGGAGGTTGAGCAATCAAAGCACAAGCTGAAGAGGTTGGTTCAGTCACCCAACAGCTACTTCATGGACGTCAAGTGCCAGGGATGCTTCAACATCACAACCGTCTTCAGCCACAGCCAGACAGTGGTTACCTGCACCAACTGCAGCACCATCCTGTGCACTCCAACTGGAGGCAAGGCTCGTCTCACCGAGGGCTGCAGCTTCAGGAGGAAGGGAGACTAAGCAGATAATGGACAGTGATGCCGGACTCATCTCAGCTTGGAACACAGCTTGTGACGACAATATTCACTAGAGCTTGGGCACAAGCAGGGACATGACCACGCTCACAGAAACCTTTTTTGCCATAGACCCCGTTTCATTGAAGAGCTTCGTGAAAAGTTTCATTGCTTTTTCCAGATCAGCATGCATAATGCCACTGTTTTCTTAGCAGAGGTTGACGTTCTATTTCAGATGTACAATATTTTGCCTCGGCTGCTTGATTGATCTTGCTTGATTGTAATGCACTGACGGTCTTGCAGCATCTTGGTGAATGAACTGATTTCAGTTGGCAAACTGCTGCCTATCATTCTGTGCACTGCATGCGTCCTGCGTTTGCTGAGCTCAAAGGTGCAGCTTGGCACTGTAGTGCATGTGCACAAGAAATCATGCATTGATGCCTGCCAAGTAATTTCATGAGCGCAAGTGTCAACGGGCTCTTGAACTGGTGTGAATGCAGTTTCATTCAATAAATCAGCGTCACTTGCAGACACATCTTGATTACAATCATCTGTCACACACCAGTGCTCAAGACCAAAGAACAGCCAATCACATTTTAGTGTCTGTTGCCTGCTGCTCAGCATAACATACACAGAGGTCCTGCGTACTAATGTGCTTACAGCAACCTCAAACCTTAAAATGTGATTGCAACCACTTACCCGGGTTACTTGCACACCTGCTACATAAATCTGGGCCTGACTGCAGCCACCAAGGCATAAACAGAACATACACCATACTCCGTAACACCCCTGAGTTTCCCACACTGCAATGTGTAATGTAGGCCAAGCATCCAAAGCAAGTAATAATTGTATCTGAGTTATAGACACACAACTGTAACAACCATTGTATAAAACCTCACCAACCATCGTATAGAACCTTGACCATACCACATAAATTTCTTGACAGGGTGGTCCAAGAACATGTTTGTGAGGATGCACTGAACCTCAGGGCCTGCTTGTTGATTCCAGGTCTGACTTGCCCAAACAGACAAGCTCTGAACTGTTTTGAAACTGAAGTTCAATTATCCAGTCTGACAGCACTGCGCAAACTATTGATCCACATCCAGATCGTCAACCAGACGCAAAATTTCGTCAAATTTAGGCCTTTCGGTGGCTTCTGCTGACATGCACCGCGTGCCCAGAGCCTGCACATCCATAATACACTTTGTCACCTCATACAAGTCTTCCCAGTGGCTTTCGGCTTCCAGCAATGCAAGCAGCATGCACACCCTGTACATGACAATGTAATCTGTGTACTGAGACATGACAGTATAAGCTCAATGAGACATGATGAGTGTTGAAAAGTGTCAACCCCCCCTCCAGGCCCATGCTGCTAATTTGGCTGCTTAAGAACTCCCTGCAACATAATCAATATGGAGGACATTGACGCAGGTGACAAGCAAACAACACCCCCACACACTGTCAGTATCAGTTGTCAAAACTTGCATCAATAGCCCCTCCAAAACAAGCACATTCCCACTTGATAAAATCCCTTGAGGATTCCCCCCAGCAGCCTAACACTGAAATCGGGGTTGCATACCACATCTTGTTTGGTGCTGTGTGTTGGCAGCATGCACACACTGACACAACTTCAGCAAGCTTGCACTAACAGCAGAAGGACAGGGAACAATAGAAGCAGCAGCAGCAGCAGAAGAAGAAGAGGTGGGGGACAAGAAGGAGACGAAGAGGCAGCAGCGCAAGAGATAAAGGATAAGCAGGAGAAGAAGAGGCAGCAGAAGATGAGGAGGAAGCTGGAGCAAGGTGGAGGACAGGAAGGAGAAGAAGAGGCAGCAGAAGATGGGGAAGAAGAGGCAGCAGCACAAGAGGTGAAGGACAGGAAGAAGAAGAGGCAGCACCTGTAGTTGTGGTGGTGTGTCTGATGGGAACTGCAGCCTCTTCTTGCGCTGAGTCAGATGGAAGATGACCTGCATCTGCCCCAGTCCACTCCAGGGCCGCTGCCCTGTGTACATCTCCCATAGCAGCACCCCAAAAGCATACACATCGGCTGATTTACTCAGCTTGCCTGCAAAGCAGAACAGAGAGGTGTCTCCACAGGGTGCTAGTAGAGCAGAGTATACATGATGGACATGATAACATTGGTGCTGCCTAGCTGCTGTGTCCTGTCAGGAGAAAAAAAGGGAAACAAGCCTACACCTTTCAGGGTCAATTGAATGAGAAGCCAAGTATCATACTGGGCTGCCCAGGTGCGTCCTGTCAAGTATAAGCACCGAACACACACCTTAGCTGATCACGCTCACTGTTCAAAACAATTTCCTTCTGGAAACATGTCACCACCACCAGAAACATGCCCCAGATCAGAGATGGCATGGGCATTTATCAGTAGCAAAGCTGGTCAGGCAGCATGTATGACAATGTGTTGAGACTGTCATTGGCCACATGCCCTTGTGGGTGATGGACAACTCACTCTCTGCCACAGGCTCAAGAGATCACACCTGACAATGACAGCAACAATCTCACCAGAAGTGAGCAGCTCCTTTGGAGGCATGTGTGCGGCTCTGCCATCCATACCAATATTTACAGTCCATGTACAAAACAAAACCAGCGCAAAAGTTGAAACGATGGTGAATTCTCACCAATGGTGAGGAGCTCAGGGGGCATGTGTACAAATGGGCCATGCATGTCAGCATCCACCGTCCATGACAGTCCAGATACAAAACAGGTGCCATGCAAACGAAGGAACTCTAATTGGCTGAAGGGCAACTCACTCTCTGCCACAGGCTCAAAAGATCACACTTGACGATGACAGCAACAAAGTGAGCAGCTCAGGGGGCATGTGAGTGATCCTGAGTATGTGGTATGAGGTTTCATACCTAGTACGTCCCAGTGTCCAAAGTCCATGACAGTTCTGATACAAGACAGAAGCGGTGTAAAGACTGAAGTCAAAAACATCTCACCGGTAGTAAGCAGCTCAGGGGGCATGTGTGTGACAGTTCCATAGGTCCCGGTGTCCACAGGCTCTGAGCCTAGCGTTCTGCTCAGGCCAAAGTCTGCCACCTTGGCACAGAAGCCACGCTCGTCAGCATCAGTACTGGCCAGCAGGATGTTGCCGCCCGTAAGGTCCCCGTGTAACAGGTCCTGACTGTGTAGGTATGCTAGGGCTGCGGCAATTTCGTGCGCTGTTGCCCTGTAGGTACGCAACACAGATTGTGATTTGGGATTTGGAATGTAGCAAGCTGAGGAAACTACGATCTGGTCTACCATCTGGTGTAACATCTGGTCCACCATCTGGTCTATCAACTACTCTATCAACACTTCCACGGAAAATTGTTTGCATTCTTCAGAACAAGCATAGATGCCTGCAAAGCATAGATGCCTGCAAAGCAATGAGCATGGCATCTGGTGCAGATAGTGCAGAGGATGACACCAGCAAAGCACCTTTTGCCTCTTTGGTCACACTGCATACAAGACTGGACGCAAACGAATGGCATGTCAGCAAAAGCAGGGACAGCTGCAGACATCAAGTTCTGCAAAACATGAACGTGGAGAACCACATAACAGCATCAAGGGACAGGCAGCCCTTGGAAGCTTCTACTAGCTGCTTTGACTGGCATGCAGCAGCCATATTGCAGGCTATGCAAAAGTTGACTGACATACTCTGCACTGTTCAACTCGCACGCCATGCAACAGTTGCCTGACAAGCTTTCAAGCAGCCAACTCGCACGCAACACTTGCCTGCCAGGCTATGCAATGGCCAACTTGCAGGCTGTGCATACAGACCATGGAGTGGTTCAAGAGTCCAAGTGGCGGTTCTGATCAGCATGAAACCCATGACAGCTGACCTGATAGCTCTTACGTTGGACTTGGTTCGAGAGTCTATGTGGCCATTCTGATCAGCATGAAAGCACAACAGCTGACCTGATAGCTCTCATGTTGTGCTTGGTTCAAGAAGCTATGTGGCCATTCTGATCAGCATAAAACCACGACAGCTGACCTGATAGCTCGCATGTTGGGCTTGCGTCAAGAATCTATGTGGCCATTCTGATCAGCATGAAACCACAACAGCTGACCTGATAGCTCTCATGTTGGGCTTGGTTCGAGAGTCTATGTGGCCGTTCTGGTCAGCATGAAACCAGCCCCTGTCCACAGCGTCTTGAAGAGAGCCCTTATCACAGTACTCCAGCAGCAGCCAAGTCTCAAACAGCTGCTCATCTTCGGTCTCCTCAGTGCCGTCCAGACAGTACGACTGCAGACACCAGTGCGGGCTGTCGCTAATCACAATAATGATAATAATAACAATAATAATAATAATAATAATGATACTAAATAACAAAAATGATAATAATAATAATAACAATAACAACAACAATAACAATGATAATTATAATGATAAGTATAAATATGAATATAAATTTGCTTTCCAGCTCATGATGAGCTAGGTACGTCACTACACAATGCATAGCTGATGACTGTAAATTCATTCCATTGACAAGGCAAAATCTTTGGGTCCCCAGACTCTTCGGTTCTGTCTGTACCTTTTCACAGCAGGCACTTGCTGACAGGATCTTAACAGGGCGTATGACACTATGACAACAAGTGGGCAAACCCATGCAACAAGTACTAGACATAAGCTGAATCTAAGAGGGCTGCCTGGGCCCAGCCCTCAGCGGAGATGCAGGGACAGCCCTTGCCTGCTCAGGTCTTTCTGATGGGCAATTGGAACCATGCATACATCTGTATGAAAACCTGCTATCTGCTGGATGCAAGTCACATACTGGCGGCTTGCATTCAGTGCAAAGGCTTTGAGATTCATAAACAAATTGATTGCAGCCTCCTCGGTAGCAGCCTGGTCTCAAAGCTAGGCATACACCACACCACAGGCATTCATGCACAATTCAGACACCTTCAGTGTTGTGGGCATGTCAGCCTTCAGCAGCACTGCAACAGGAGTACCTGTAGTGGTCTGGTAGCTGCCTTGAAGGTCTGCACCACATTGGGGTGTGACAGCTGCAGAGTGAGGATGCCCTCCACGTTGCCTGCTTCCAGGTGCTGCGGTTTGGTGGAGTTCCTAGAGCGGGACCTAAGCGTGGTGAGGTCCGAGACCTGCCGCTCGGGCCTGCGCGATAGCACCGGCTTGATGTCGGTGCCCACCTCTGACACGGGCAGCGGGCCTGAATGCTGAATGATCTGCAGTGGCAGACAACAGGCTTTTCCATTTGCTATATTCGAAATAAATAGTATATACATGCCACCTCTGAGACAGGCAGCGGGCCCGAATGTTGAATGATCTGCACTGGCAGACAACAGGCTTTTCCATTTGCAGTGTGCCCAAGCACTAGGCAACAAGGGACATACGCTATCATACACATTTGTGATATTGAAAATAGTAAGGGCGTCAAGTGGAAACCAGAGTCAAGTGGTTGGGGTTGAAGCATGGCTTGATGATGTACAAAGCCTGGCAGCCACTCATTCAGAAGCTGAATGCTGCAGCAGCATATGGGCCTGAACACCAGGACCATGCCAGGTGTTACTTCTTGTTCATTCATTGCTCGACCGTCAACCCAAACAATGTTTCTGCACCCCTAATAGCTCAACGAATGCCATAGGATGCCCAGAGTGGGTAATTTCAGCCCTTCTGTTTTCTAGTTGTACTGGGCAGCCCGGTATGATACTTGGCTTTTCATTAAATTGACGCCGAAAGGCGTAGTCTTTTCTTTTCTTTTCTTTTCTAGTTGTGATCAGTATTAAGGTTGAACAGTCAAGCAATTGATCTTGCAGCTCTTGAGGGGTCCACTTTGCGATGAGCTCCTTTCTGTGGAAGGGGCTGCGGCACAGAACAGTTGATATTTTGTTTGACATTTTCACACTACTGGTCCAATGGTCATGGCACCAAGACCTTGTTATATAGTATATTATATAATATGTTATATATTATAAAAATATTAAATCAAACATACCTTGACGGCAACAGCAGCTCCATTCCAGAGCCCCCTGTACACCTTGCCAAAGCCCCCTTGACCCAACAGGGGCCCCAATTGCACATCCTCAAAGGCCTCATTTTGTCCTGCCTCCACCCCCTGCTGCACCCCATCTCTACCCCTGCACAACATGTACCCTTGATGAGCTTCAGGCCAGCATGAGGTGGGTCTTGGGTTAGCACTAGTGTTAGAAATAGATTAGCACCAGGTTAGCAGTAGGTTAGCTGGATCTCAAAGGTGGCCTTCTGCTGTGCCTTAATGAATTCCTGCCATTGTAAACATTACTGTAGTAGGTACAACTCTGTACCAAAGATAAAGAGCTTTGCCTAATTTTCAAATGCTTGCCAGATGCTATCAAGCCTACTTGCAGTGAAACAACGTCTCCTGCCATACACTTGAAATGATGCACCAGCAATGAAGCAGCGCTGTATATGTTGCCATCTGCTGGGGAAGTGTCATGCTGGGCGCCATCGGCAACCATCGGTAGTCATGTTCTGTATCAACTCGAGAAAATTTGCAGCACAGCTTGTTGTGCAGTGCAGACAAACACTAATGAGAGCCGTTACGAAGTTGCAGATGTGCAAGCCACATGGCCCTCGCCATGTCCTCACAAAGCTACTCAAAACAAAAAGCTGACAACATCAAGAAGTTGGACTCTTCTGTACTTCTGCATGCACGGGTCTTGAAAGAGAAGAAACAGTTTACGCTCACCCAACATCTGGCTCCTGATGCCTTTGCACTGTCACAAAGTAGAGGTGGCCAGCCTCGCCATTCCTCCAGGCAACTGACCCTGGAACGCCCACCAAGGGTGTTCTGGAGTTGATGTGCTCGGTGGCTGCTGCTTTGAAGTGCGCTATGACAAGCCTGTGTGTTGACGCGCTTGTGTGTGCCGGGAAACAGATGTAGCGTGAAGGACAGCCGCTTTGAGATAGCTTTCTGATACTCTTGAGTGACTTGTTCCTGCAAACAGATGTAGCGTGAAGGAAAGCTGCTATGAGGTTACTTTCTGATCCTCTTGAGTAATTGGTTCCTGCAAACAGATGTAGCATGAAGGAAAGCTGCTTTGTGATGGCTTTCTGATACTCTTCAGTGACTTGTTCCTGCAAACAGGCTGATATGAGCAAGTCCCCACGGTATATGCAAACTGAAATGCCACAGACCAGAAGTGCATGATGACAAATCAAATTGGGTCTAAGACTGACGAGACTGTTGACACTGCACAAACTTCACAGCTGCATTCTGCATACTGCACTGCAAGCCAGAATTCTGCAGAACAGCCGAATCACAGTCAGCCTCAGCCTCACACATGTCATAAGTGATCTTCAAAACAGCTCAATCCTTCACTGTCTGTCCAAGAGTGTGACTACATCCAGCAAAGCACGCTGCTCAACTACACTTGTCTGAGCAGCAGATGTGGCGACAGAGCAAGACATGAGGGGGTGCCTACTCTTGTCTGTCCAGCGGGTGTGAACAAATGCCACAGCTTCCCACCATGCACCTCATCTCGGGTCATTCCAGTCGCTTTCAACCAGGCCTCGTTCTGGAAGAGAATGTTCCAATCTGGTGTGGATGTGTCCACTAGAAGGATGCCCTCTGACTCAGCCTCCAGAGATTGCTGAAAGCCTGAAACGTGCTCGAGACTCATACGCTCGGTTGCCTGCGAAATCAGCAATCATTACCAATAATCATTAACAATAATTATCAACAATCATTGATCAACAATCATTAAATCAACAATCATTGACAAGAAGACAGACCGGTTTTCAACGCTGCATGTGAACTTTCAAGCATCATGACCAGTGCTGCAGTCTTGTTACTGACAGGCAGGCAGCTTGGCATGCATTAAGCCCAGTGTTGCAGCAATCTTGTGGACTAGCAAGCCTCCTGGCCAAGACAAGGAGCCATGGCCCAATTTGGAACTCGTCATACATTGCCTGCTGGAAAATCGACGCCGCGGAGGGCCCCTTGGAGCCTTTCACAGCAGAGGTGCGGAAAGAGGTCGGGGGGCAAGTAAATAGCTTACCCTGGCTTCATCCTTCTCCAATTCCCGTACAACAACTTCTGCAAAGTTGCACAGCAGCCGGCCACTCTCAGCATCAAAGTGGCGCTGCTTCCTGTCAATGATACACCTGCAGGTCAGCACTTGCTGCCCATCAGCAACTGTTTGCAGGTCAACTTTCGCTGCAGGTCAGCAATTGCTGCAGATCAACAGTGTTACAGGTTACTCACCATTGCTGCAGGTCAGCTCAATGCCTGCTGCTTTGTGTGACATGAGCACAGCATGCAAACAACACCTTATTCAGCAAGCAGGCAGAGGGACACAAGCCAGGCTTATCTGTCTTACAGCATGCATGCATATTATACTTGTCCTAACCAGCTCAAGCGCTGTTCCTCACAACTGTGGCTTGCTGTAGGCAGGACAATGCATGCAGGCAGTGCCACAGAAGAGCTTGGGGGGGAAAGGAGGGGGGGGCTACTCACAATGAGCCAAGCCGATGTCCCTGAGTGGTGACTAAGGGCGCTCCAGCATAGAAGCGAATGAAAGGGTCATTCAGCACCAGTGGATTGGCCTGAAACCTGCAGCAGATTTGAGAATCAAGTTCATCTCCTTCAACAGACATGACATCTTGGGTTTGCTCTGCAAGATGCGTTCTAGCTGTACAGTCTGTGTATAACAAGATCTGCCAAGCGTGTTTGAGTGGATGTGCAGGGGCTTTCCAAGCAACTGCTCTTCATGCTTACTGCCTCTGCAGAGTCTACATCTGTACTTACAGCAGCAGGTGATATTTGACTCACCCCACCAGACAAAAGCCAAGGAAAGATGCTCACAGCTGTACATACCTCGGCCTAGGGAAAGACACGTGCACAACAAACAATTGAGTACATGAATGACAACAACAGATGTGTGCAGATACAACCATCTGCTAATCAGCCTGTGGTGTTGGTGATATTGATCGGAGCTGCAAACAATGGCAGCCCAGACCACAGATCACGATGTCCTGCTCAAACAAAAGAGGATAGATGCCGCATACACACACACACATCAAGTTGCTGAGATCCAGATACTGCTCATGTATGTGACAAAAGATGGGTACCTGACATCCTCAGTGGCATCAGGAACCACAAGCACTTCGGGGTTCTTTGGCACTAAGGTCCATGCACAGAAAGAAGACTTCCTGTCTGTTTGACTGCAGTTCAGTCCCACACAGGACTTGAACCACTGACGCTCCTTGTCAACCAGGGACACTATGGCAATTGGCACATTGAATATGGAGCACACAAGGTCTGTGATGTCATCAAAGCGCTGCTCATGAGTGGTGTCCAGGATGCCCAAGCTTTTAAGCGCACTCAGACGCGCATCCTCATCAGAAGGTAGAGGTGCGGCCGAATGGACAGCTGCAGAGATTGGGAAGCCTTCAAGCACTGTGAAAGTGTCTTTGTGTGCCAAGTTGAACTGCTCCCTGTCTGTCCTGAGATGCTCAGCCTCTGGGTCTGTGTACTGACTTGCGTCTGAGCCTGCACGCCTTGGTTGCTCACCCATGGGCGCCTACATACACAGGCATGTGTGCATGTCATGGTCAAGCTTGATTGATGCTTGTATCGGTTTTGCCACCAAAACGCAGTTCCACCACACAAACCATAGCACCAACTGGGGAGGGTGATCAACACACGGGGGCAGGGGACAGTGGGCCGTGCCTTAGTGCGTAAACAGAAGAAATACGGTTAAGTCCTGTCGCGACCACGACCAGGCTCTCACACTCTGCTGGCCAGCTTGCAAAGCAGGTCAGCGTACGTGCTCACGTCAACAGGGGCTATGTGGATGCCATCTCGTGGTTTGAGCCTGCTCGAATAACAGCCCATGCGGATGCAGTCTTGGAACGAGACTCAGCATAGCATCCGCTACTGAAGCCTGCCGCCAAAATATGAGAACAAATATCCAGAACGGCAGCTGAGCGACAGCTAAGTATGCCGCTCGGGGACCGTAAGTGCGGAGAACAGCTCAATGCTAAGCGTTGTGTATCGACAGTGAAAGCTGACCAACCGAAAGCCTGCACGACGAGGTATCGCTTGGCAGTGATGGTCACACAGGTATGCTCTTGCACGTTTGCCGTGGTTTCTCACATGCCCTCCCAAACTCTATCACATGAACTCGCAAAGCATACGCACATGGATCACACCCGTAATTCCCCCCATGGCGGATGGCCAGTGGTTACTCATCGCCGCCCTCCCACCTCTCTCACGGAGCGTCCTAACAAGCACATAGCACGGGGTACGTTCGTGCCTCGAAATTTCTGCCCTCGATGTGAATGCTATCCAACTGTATGCAAATGCTCCCCAAGTGATTTACAAGCCTACTGTCCATGTGATTGCTCATACGACACAGGTGCTACAGCTTTTGCGCAGCAATTTTTTGCCTCTGAAATGCCAATTACATCACTGACTGCAAGCGCATAAATTTGCAGACCTGTTTTGAGATGCACTCGAGCAAAATTGACTTTGTTGCAGGCATGCTGGTTCAGTAGGAGTCATTTGGACTCCTGAGCTGCATTACATCTTGTGTGAGCAAAAATGATCACTGCCTATTGCTGATCATGCATTTTCCCAGCCTGCAGCAGCCACTAGCTCGTCAAATAAAGCTTGCAGATCCTGGTGATCAGATTTGCATTTCTGCAATACACGCTGGAGGTTCATCTTCCGGGGCTCAGTATTGTTGCACAGCTGGGTCCAGTTTTTCTTGTCCATTTCAACTGCCAACAATACCACCAGCAAGCCCCAATCATACTTGGGAGCTGCCGGCTGAAATGCCATGTTGCCTGGGTACATAGCCTGCATGAAACAGGAACAAAGCGTACTGCATTATGCTCACAACAGGGCTCATACATGTCTACATGGAGCATAGCAGGACGCGCGTACAGCACTGATCACAGCTGCAGAATGCACACGTGCCCACAGGTGCACCATGAGGCAATTGGTTAGCAATTCAGAACAATACCTCTGTGCAGGATGTGATCTTGTCTCCAAAGAGGTGGGAGGCTCCAAAGTCCCCCAGGAACCAAGCACCAGACAAATCAACAAACACATTTGATGCCTTCAAGTCTGTGTGCAGCAAACTGACTTTGTGCATAGCTGTCACAGCTTGCTGCAGGCGGCGTCCACCACTATACAGGAGATTGTGTGAAAGCTGTGGCAACTCTTGCAAACTTGTTGGGTACCATGGCATCTTCAAGGCATCATAGGAACCTGCTCCCAAACTTTTGGCGTGATCAGCAGATACCTTGACACTGTGTATCTGCGTAGGCACAAGTGCCCTGTCCACTGGCGCTGTGTCAAGTTGAAGAAGGCTCACAGCACGCTTCTCACGCTGTGCTACTTCCTGCTGTTCCTGGGACGTAGGTAGCAAGAGCTTGAGTACCAGCAAGCTGCAACTGTCCAGATCCACTGCTGTCAGTATGTGAGGGTGGCTTGGCAAATGAGGGCCATTGATGCTGATGTGATCTTCTTGTACCATGTTTGCACGTGTTTCAGTGCCAGGTAGATCTTTGATCTGTTGATAGAGGTGCAAGGCAATACCCGGGTCAACCGAACTACAAGCAGCTGCCTGCATCTGTGCTGGAAAGGTGAGCACCAAACGGGTTATTGCCTTTGCATCTGGATTGATGATGCCACAAAGCTTAAGCTTCTCTTGAAAAGCGGCGTAGAAGTCTACTTGGACTGCAAAACAGAAGAACTGGCATCAAAGACAGCAATTGCGCAGCAAAAAAGATGCGATGGAACCGTTGCATCTTTTTTGCTTCCCTTGCAGGACGGGACTACATTCTTTCCTTGCCGCAAACACAGTGGCAGAGCTGCGAGAGGTCTCAAGTTGATTGGACAGCTTACCTGTGCTATGTTGCTGTGTGACTATCATTTGATCTGCACGACAACTGCAAACAGCACATCAGCCCTTTCAAACGCAGTAGATCACCAAGCAGATGCAGTTCTGATCATGCAAAGTAGCCAAGCAGAAGGCTGCTTCAAGGCTACTCTTGTCAGGCATCCAATGGACTCACATGTGATCTACAGATCCTGAGAAGTCAAAACAGCTGCCTCCACAATTCATGCACTGACTTTGCTCAGACGCTTTGTGGAAATGCTTTCAAGCTACATACGCTTCTAATGCCAAATGCAAGCATTTCAAGCCACAGACAAGGCTGACAGGCTGCATCAAGGCTGCTCACAGGCTTTCCAAGGATGCAAGCAACGTGGGTATGCCTCAAGCCACAGACAAGGCCAAGGATTCGTGTTGATTTTGCTCTATTTGTACGAGAGAATGCCACCTGAAAATGCTTTTGAGATCAACAGCAATCCTTTAAGCCAAAATCGAGGCTGAGAGACCGACTTATCCTGCTATGATAATATGAAACAAGTAAGCCAAACCAGCCACAGCTTGCGAGACTGCTCTGACTGTCAAGTCGAAGTGTATCTGAACTGTGTTTCAACTGAGCACTAACCTGCAGGATCTGCAACTCCTTTGAGACCACAAATCCCGCGTTCCAGACGCTTAAGGAGATCGTGATCTGCGTCCACTTACAGATTCTTCGCGTGTCTCGATTGGTAGCGAACGAGAGCTGAGTCTGAAACGTATAAAACTCTTCATGCAGGTAACAGGTAAAAGAAGTAGTGGGACAGAAGGCTGTGTAAATCCGATCCCGATCTTGGATTTGGGGACGATTGCAAAAGTGCAACGCAGTACACTGCAACCCGACCCTTGACATTGAATCCACCAGGTTCCCCTTGCATGCCGCAGGTCTTGTGATGCGAGAAGGCGCTCGACACAGCTTGCAGTTGCAAGTGCCTCCTTGAATGAAGCAAGGGGCACAACAGCATGCCTTGGCAATCAATATACAATTTCAAAAGCGGCAACAGCAAGCGCAAAGAGTCTTCTCCAACGCCGGCTTCCGATGCGGGCAGTAGTGGTCCACTCTCCGATCAGTATGCGGGGACTTCACAGAGTCAAGGCCCCGTGGATGGCAATGCCTCCTTCCCAGCGACAGAACATCAAGCGCAATCCCCCGTGAATTTTGCCGCAGATGCTTGGCCTTCCCGGTAGGTTGACTGTTGTACATTCTGGTGTGCTCAATACACAGGCAGGCTGTTCTTTATTTTGTACTGCCCTGCTGCTTTCTGACTGAAGTGGTGTTTTTGCAGCTCGGTGCAAACCAGTCCTGCAAACAGCATACCTTTGAGTCCTTCTGCTGGGCCTGCCGGCACAAGAAGCAGCAACCCCTTGTACGGCCATCCAGACTACACCATATTGCGTCCACTGAACGAAGGCACCTTTGGCTCTGTCCACCTTGTCCTGGACAGACGCACAAATGAGCGAGTGGCCATCAAGTTCTTGGAGCGAGGTCCAGGGGTCAGCAAAAGCGTTCTGCGAGAGATCCTCAATCACAGGCTCTGCGTTGTGCACCCCAGCATTGTCCAATTCAAGGAAGTTTTCCTGACCCCCAAGTACCTGGCAATTGTCATGGAGTTTGCTTCTGGTGGGGACATGTTTGAATATGTCATCAAGAACAAGTCATCTCTGCCGTGTCAAGGCCTGTCAGAGGACTCAGCACGCTGGTTCTTCCAGCAGCTTGTGGTAGCCTTGGAGTTCTGCCATGAGCTGGGTATTGCCAACAGAGACATCAAACTGGAAAACCTCCTGCTGGATGATGCCTTGCCGCTGCCACACGTGAAGATCTGTGACTTTGGCTACAGCAAGAATGAGTACGTGGACTCACGCCCAAAGACTGTCAGTGGCACTCCAGACTACATTGCTCCAGAGGTGCTGCTCCATGATCAGTATGATGGCAAGAAGGCTGATGTCTGGTCATGTGGGGTCATGCTGTATGTCATGCTCACCGGGGTTCTCCCCTTTGCAAAGAGGGGTGATGAAAGAGGCAACAATCTAGTCCGCCTGCAGCAGATGTTCCCCAGGATTGTGGCAGCAGACTTCAATCAGCCTCAGCATGTATCAAAAGAGTGCCAGCACCTGCTGAGCAGGCTGCTCACGGCAGACCCAGAGATGCGCATCACAACAGCTGATGTGCTACGCCACCCATGGTTTTTGCACAACCTTCCGGCCGGCATGGACCTGTTGAACTATAACCTGCTGCAAAGTCTGGTGCCGCCTGGCTTGCAAAGGGTGGAAGAGCTTGAGCACATCGTGCAAGAGGCTACTGTAGACTCCCCATGGTCTGGTTGGGGTGGTGCACCCTGAACACAGTAGCTCGCAGCAATGTGCAGCATAGACAACAAGCACTTCTTTTGTGTTTCAAAAAGTGCAGAGATGTCTGAGGAATGCAACTGTTACTTCATCTGCTGCACAAATTTTCATAGGACATTTTTTTCCCTTTGGGTGAGATGTAGAGATAGGACCCTAACTTCAGCACTGCAACTGCCTTCCATGCAATGTCGTCAGCACAGGGTGTTGTCTTTACTTGTGCAAAGGGTGTGAGTACTTTCAGCAAGTGATTCTGTGTCTGTTCCTGGTTTCCTTGATTGTCATGTTTTCCTCCTTCAGTCATGCTGCAATCTTTTCAACCACACCACTGTCCCTTGAGTCGCCATACTGCCAAACTGCTTCATGCCATCAAGGTGTACTCTGCGAAGAGGGCATTCTGCGTGCACAGTGCTACTTCTGGTTTTTCATGTTTGTTTCACGTTTGATAGGCTCACCTAGGTCTGCTATGCAACATTCAGCTGCAGCCTGTGCGCAGTCACTGTCACAGTAGTACATCTGGTGTGTTTACGATTTTCCGGTTCTGCCTTCTGCTTCTGGCTCCAAAATGCATTCACATACCTTTTTCACCACCTAAAGTGCATATCATCCAGCAGAGCAATTGAACTGCATGCCAGCTCCCCAATTTGAGAATCAGCCTCACCCCGCAGAGATATCGATGAAACAAGGTGAGGCATCCCTTACCATTTATATAAGCAATCATGCAAACAGTCAGTGAGGTTGCATCTTCGATTTCAATGACGACAGGGATGTCTGTACAACCAGGATGTCTGTTTAGCACTACCGACTGAGCTTGTGTAAGTAAGTATATTGCGCCATTCATGAATCTTTTGAACTCCTCCAAACCAGATTCAGAATCGTGATTTAGCACCAAATCACACGAACACATCAGCTTAAGTCATCCCTCCTTCTGGGCACCAAATCATACAACACCTTCACAAAGTAGCCCTTTGATTCAAGCGTGCCTTGCCAGTGAATGCCTATTTTTTGTCCTTCCAGTCGAGCTGTTTGGTACTGTAATGTTCTTGTACTTGCTGGCCCACTTCAGCAAGGGCTTGAAAGCCAACGTCAGTGCTGTACTGAGTCACTGCGAAACCCATGAAGCTGTGAATCTGTCCTGGGTAGCACTTATACTGGACAGACACACCAGCTGCTTTCAGCTTATCTGCATAAGCCTTGCCCTGGTCTCTCAAGACATCAAACTCAGCAGTGACCATAAGTGCTGGTGGCAGCTTTGTCAAGTCATTGGCATGCAAGACTGAGACCAAGGGGTCTTTGCCCTGGGCAGGATCTTGCAGATACTGCTTCCAGTACCATTCCATCTTGCCCGCTGTCAGGTAATAGCCCTCTTTGTTTTGCTTGAATGACTCGCTGTGTCCTGTCTGGTCACTCTCGTAGTCTGTTACAGGGTACAGCAGGATCTGCAGTGACAGCTTGGGGCCAGATCTGTCCCGGGCAAGAATGGCAACAGCTGCAGAGAAGTTTCCGCCAGCACTGTCACCTGAGACATCAGCGTTGCTCAGTCAGCAACTCCTGTTGACTCATCCAGAAGGAGTATGCCCTGGAGGTGCACACCCTGTCATCTGGCAATTGCAGCATTTCTGCTGTACATGAAGGCAAGCATATTACCATGTAGCTGCTGTAAATCACATCCTGCCATTGGCTTGAGCAAGAAAGGAACAAAGCAGCAATGACGACAGCAGCTCTGCCAATTCCAACAACAAGTTTTGCAGCTAGGTGGCCTGCTTGCATGAAACAAGCATGGCAGGATTCAATCCAATGCAGTTGCAGCTGCCTGGCAGCCAGCCAGCTTCTCAAGCTGAAGAGCTAGGAGCAAGGCTTTGTGGGAGTTTCCAAAGCGGTTTCTAGTGGAGCCATACCAAAAACACCTTTCATGTAAAACAACATCAGTGTTCTGCACAACCAGCCAGGCTCTTGAGCTGAAAAGTTGAGCAAAGCTCATGCGCCAAACAGCACAAACTGCTTCCAAACACCATACGCAGTCACTGCAGTGCACTCACCAGCAACAGCAAGGCGTGAGGAATCTGCACCAAAGTCAGCAGCATGCTCACTGGCCCACAAGGTGGCTGCATATGCATCCTCTAACCCCTCAGGGAACTTGTGCTTGGGGGCCAGACTGTAGCCCACAGACACTACATGAGCCCTGCTGTGGTGGGTCAGTGCCCGGCACAATGCATCAAACACATCCAAGTCTCCTGTAAAGACAACAAGTGTTTACCATAATGGTAATGAGCTCATGTCTGTGTTGGCAAGGTAGGTGCAAGGCCTATGCAGCATGTGACTACTGTGCAATGCAGAGATGAAGCTCTGGGCTAGTGCAGAAGGTTCGCTATGGTGAGTGCACATATAAACTCTTTGCAAAGTAGTCAGTGCAATATCTCGAGGCCACATCATGGAAGATGCCTCAGCACAGCATGTACTGCAAGGTCCAACATGCAGAATTTTAGCCAGCTTGCCATATGCATGTGTGTGCCAAAACAACGCAGCGTTGGACATATAAAGCCAAGCAATGACCTGTGGATTTCATGCTGGAGCCTGATTTTGCTCTTAAGGGATCTCAGGTGTTTTGCGCTGGGAAGCTACGCACGATTGCTGATATTCATGTGTACAGAAGGACTATTGGCAAAATTGGGCCCAATAAAGCATACCTGTTGCCCATCCACCACCATGAAAGTACACAATCACCGGTGGGGAATCATTGCTCTTGTCCTCTGGCACGTACCACCGGACAGGCACTTTCCTAGGCCGGCCAGTGGTTTGTGTGTCCAACACTGTCTTCACATCAAAGACCTTGGTAGCCCTACCTAGCATGCGGTTAGTCCAGCAGTTGACATTGATCATGGTGAGCCTGTCTATGCAATATAGCAAAGAAGCTGGAAATTACTAATTACTAAGCTGGTGGCATGCAGGCATGACTGATCTGGAGGTTTACCGGCCACGCACAATATCAAGAAGAGGTATCAGAACGGCTGATCATACAACAGCAGAGCTTACTTGAGCAGCTTGACAGCTGTGCTGCGAGCTTCCTCCGGTGTCAGAGTATCGTAAGAGACAGTGGACTGGTTTTGCTTGGCGAGAAATTCTCTGATCTGCGGGTCGACGCCCATTGCTTTGATCACTCTGAACGCTGTATGCTTTGAATTATCACTAGCGCTGTGTTTTAGACGGCTGCCCACAACGTGTACGGCACGTCTCAGTCGGGGCGAGCAGACTGAACAAAGTTGCCTGCAACAGCATGCGTTGGCCGGTATCAGCTTATCTCCGGCGACACACGGTCAAGCAATCAAGCCTGCCGTGCATATATCCAGTCGCAGTTGCATGTAATATCGCGGAGACTTCTGGCGGAGGATATCATCACAACTTCTGACATGCACGTCTGCACGGGCAGGCATGTGCACAAATACCTTACTAATCAGGAAGTCTGACATCACACGAGCATGATTGTTTTTGTTGTTGTGCTACTGAATTTTTAGTGCTCACCTGAGGAACAACCATGCTGATTCCTGCATGGTCATGTGACTTCCCATGCAGAAAAGCTGACCGGCAGATTATGTTGTCACTGATAACAAAAAGCGCAGACTGTCCCCCGGCACTGCCGTGACGGCAGGGTATGCAAGCTGTATTCATGCTGGTATGCATATCTACAGGGAAAAAGGAGCCAGAAGAAGTAATGCTGTGTTCAGCACAGTGAGCCAAATTAAGCTTATAATGCATTTGTTTGCTACTTATCTCCATACGACTTGCGATTCCTAGTTTGATCAGAAGTGTAAGGGAACGCGAGGCCTGGTGCATGACTGTCGGTGCAGTTGGAAGCCTTCACGTTGCCCGCAGGCTGTGGTGCGCTATCCCGGCTGCCATGCCTGCGGGCTGTGTGGGGCACAATTCGCGGGTCTTGACCTATTCGCACTGCCTGCACCACCTTCGCCTCAGCAGCTGTCGCGCGTTTACGGCTCATCGGCCCAGGACAGCGCTTCAAGCTCGACGCATGTCGCCAAAAGCTCCTGCAGCCTCAGCAGCAAAAGAGGACGGAGCAAAGTTTCCCAGCACAGCTGGTCAAGGATCACAACGTATTGTTGCGGCGTACAAGATTGCTCACCCGCATGCCTTGAATAGCTTCAACCTTCTTTGCTGAATGCCTGCAGCTCGAAGGGCTTCTGATCAGGACAAACAGGCTTTGGTCGAGAAGGTGGACGCCTTTATCTTTGACTGTGACGGTGAGTCACCCAAGCTGGCAGGTTTGTTCCATTTTGTTGCTGTCTGTACCTTTTGCATGATGCAGGTGTCATCTGGCGAGGAGACTCTCTCATTGATGGAGTGCCAGAGACCCTTGACCTTCTTAGATCTTTGGTAAGAACACTGTTTTACGCGAATTGGGGCACACTTGCTGGATGCAGGTCATAACAACTACATTGTGGCACATTGCAGGGTAAAAAGCTTGTGTTTGTGACCAACAACTCCACCAAGTCCAGGGCTGGCTATCTGAGCAAATTCAAAAAGCTGGGTTTGAATATCACAGCTGTAAGTACACCAGCAGTTCATTGTGCAGCGTAAGCTGTGCCTAATAAGCATCACTAGGGCCGGCTGACCTTGCTTTGAGGCCACTGTGTTTGGCTGGACTAGCATGAACACAAATTGCAAGTTGAATGTCCACAATTTTGCTGTGTCACATGTACGGCTACAGCCGTTACAGTAGCTACATGTTTGCCTGCAGGAAGAAATCTATTCCTCCTCTTATGCAGCTGCAGCTTACCTCGAATCGATTGACTTCCCAAAAGACAAAAAGGTAAGACAGGAAACAATTGCCACACTGTGAGCACCAGCATGAGTACAGCTTGTAATGCTGTAAAGCCCAAGCCAAGCTGCGTCCAGTTGCTGTGTTGAAATCTCAAGTATCCACTATACTCTGGTCAGCTTCATTGCAAACTGCTGCATCTGCCACCCTGAACCATGTTTCATCATGCCTGGACTCTGCAATTTGGGAACGCCATCATGACTGTCTGTGAACTCTTGCTCACCCCACCAGTGCCACAAGCACTGCTCTCTCCCCCTTCATGTGGTGCTCAATCGGGTGTGCAAATCAGCGAGCTCAGGATCAGAACTCAGCTTAGTCATGTTTGCGTGGCATACCGATATGCAGCACTGGCAGCCCAGTCAGATGGTCTGCACACTCTCTTCGCGGCACATCTCTTCAGCCCAAAGTTTGTGGCAGCAGCAAAACATCGGCATAGCCCATATGTGATTGTCTTGTATACAGTCTGCAACCCAATTTAATGCCTAACTTGATAGCTTGGCTGTTGTATGCCAGGTGTATCTGATGGGTGATGTGGGCATAGCCCACATGTGATTGTCTTGTGTACAGTCTGCAACCCAATGCAGTGCCTCACTTGGTACCTTGGCTGTTGCACCCCAGGTGTATCTGATGGGGGATGTGGGCATCGAGGAGGAGCTTGACCTGAAGGGCATCAAGTACTTAGGAGGCCCTGGTGACGCCGATCACAAAGTGGAACTCAAGGCTGGCTATGCCATGCCGCACGACCCAGATGTGAGGCCACTTTCTGCCTGCCTGCATGCTGTTTGAACTCAAGACGCTGTGGCAGCTTTGTACTTATTTGTCAGTGCGTCCCTCTTGTGTACTTTTGATGCCAACTTCTGTGTCTTGTTTCCTCTTCAATCGCTTTTTCTCCTGAAAATCGATTCACAGCTTCTCCTGAAAATGGTTTCACAGCACACATACATAACTCAGACCACAATGCCATTGCAGCTATCTTGCA
>JAABUK010000541.1_pt1 | contig 77993 bp, 96 predicted proteins | sample 5559141 | NCBI WGS metagenome assembly JAABUK01 (sample SAMN10711869, study PRJNA513367) | rock metagenome | isolation source: Antarctica rocks | place: Antarctica: Victoria Land, Pudding Butte nord | collected 2016-01-03
CATACCCCCAAATGGTCCAGCCGGAGCTTATACTTCCAAGCTCCGGGGCAAGCTCTAGGGTACTCTAGGGCTTATACATTAAGTTCCTATAACTCAATAACCCAACTGATTCCTAGAAACATTTCGCTGTAAAGGTTAGTTAGTTTAAGGAGTACTATAAGTTCATCGGCGAAAGTAAACTATTAAAGTCTATAGTTAGGGAAGAATAAGCGTGGACCATTTGGGGGTATGGACCATTTGGGGGTGAACCCTTCTATCTGGGGCCGATATATTGAGTGGTCGCATTGAGACTGGATACACTTTGTGGTAGAGTTATTTTGCTGCTATGAAAGCAGGGAGTGTATAATAGCTAGCCGTGGGCCATTGCTGAGATACGGTACAGTTTGCGAGGTTGCCGCTCCGATGGGGGCTGGCGACCCACTAGTCCTTAGCGACGGCTTGTGGTGATCATCATCTTGCATAATGTATAATGACTGCAATGGCTGAAGTATCAACCGTCACTTTGCCTGGCTGCCTCGCAAGAGGTTGTGCATATTGGTAATCATAGTGTCATGCACGCAGATGACTGCATGCGATATTATATCCAAGCTGCAAACTATCCAAGTCGATCTAATAAAAGAATGTCCAAATCTCTCCATATTACAACCCCCCCATATTACCCAAATTAAAACGCATGCAACGACCAACATCAGTTGTTAGCTAGCAACTCCCCCCACCACCAGAACCCGAAGCTAGACCAATGACCTGGTAATTCATGTTATAGATACCATCAGGGCATCCCGCAGAGACACATTTCCCACCAGTAGCAGACATGACAATGTTGCCACTCGCGTCCAAAACCTGGAGCGTCTGAACTCCAGCTTCCACCCCGGTCGGTGAGCCCCAATTCAGCCCCGGAGAAACAGCAGCGGTCTGCAGAGTGACGCCATTGCTGATCACACGCACCTGCATACCCGATGAGCCAGCTGCAATGATGACAGCCCAGTTGAGCGAGTCGGTGCCGGTGTTGAAACCTTCGGGCTGGGCCGCGTTTGACGGACAGCTGGCACTTTGCAGGATGGTTTTGTACCATAGGGTGCCCGCGGCCGGGCTGTTGGCAGGCGGCTCCATTGACGAGGTTGAGCCGCCGGCTTTCCAAGCTTGGATGAAGGAGGTTATCAGGGGTTGCCATGCTGTGTGCGGATAGGCAGCTTGGGTGGCGTAGATGTTTGCTTGGGGGTCGGTGTTCAGTTCGCTCCAGATAGTACCAACGTAATGTGACTCAGGTCCATCGTTCTATTCCCACGACACCATTATCAGTAGGAGATTTCATGTCAGATTAGAATCAAAAGGTATACCCATGTAATGATTTCAACGAGATCGGGCTGAGGCGACATGGAGAGGATGTTTCGCATGCGCACAGGCATGTTGAGGTCTCCTGGGCGGTAGAGGTTGGTGGAATACTTTGCCTATGTTAGCCAGAAACCCTCCAGAGGCAACTTCTCCATGAGTCTTACTGAATCCTTGTACTGTAGAGTGCTTAAGGCTGGAGATTGCTAAGCAATCGTTATTTGTAACATTTGATTAATAGACCAACGTACCGATCATGTATCCATTTTGATGCGAATACGCGGCTTCCATCACTGGCATTTCATAGGAGACATCGCCAATGGCATTCATGTCAGTGTCTCCAACTTGGGGCCAGGCAGATTCCCAACTAAATAGGCCATCAACGAGGCCGCCCCAGTAAGACCACCACTAATTCGGGGTCAGTCCAATAGCGGCTTGTCAGAGAGAAATGGCTTTGTGAAGACCCACACCACTGCCAGCTCCGTAATAGCCACTCGTTTCATCGAACATTGGCACGAAGTACATGTCATTTGCGAAATGTTGCTTCCAAGCTGAGATCCATGTAAGCGTATATCGCTTGCCGAAAAATACATAATAATGGGCTTACCAGTCCAGACGTCAATCAGCTTGCCACCAGAAGAGAAGGTAGAGATCATGGGAGAGCCATTTGGGCCGAGATAGTATGCGGGTTTGCCCATATACTGGGCGAGAAGCGATTCATAATCGTCAGGCTGATAGCAGAAAAGACTTGATAGTTAGGTCCCAGGCCAATCTCTACGATCATGGAAAGGGAAGCTGACCCCGTTGCAGCAAGCTCTTCCTGCGGAGCAGGCCCCAGCTGATGCAGCAACGTCCATGCTGATAAAAAGCTTGAAGTCTTTGCCAGCCGCATAGCCGAAGAGGTAGTCGAGCGTCGTAGCGACATAGGATTGTGTGGGGTCTCCAATATTCAAAGCAAAGCCATCGAGCCTAAGGCAGGCGTGGAGTTAGATATCTATGCCAATCCTAGAGCCAGGACAGGCTTACCCGACCGCAATTGCATCGTCGATGTCTTGATGTGCATGGTCTTCTGTGACGGTACCGACCTATTTTCAAAAAGCATCTATACCGGAAACAGCGACGTTGAGTCCGACGTACCATGTAATGGGCAAAGACAGCCTTAGATTCCGCTAAATCCAGCAGATTAAGAACCACCACACCTATCAAATGGAATATAAAATAATGCATCATAAGTTGTTGTCAAAGATCTGAGAAGGGAATTCGGAGTGTCAAACGTTTTCAAAGGTGGAAAGTCAATCTTTTCAATTGTGGAAAGTATATTGTTCACATGTAGAAACTCGATGCTCCAGAAAAGTCAGTCATTTGTGCAACCTCTATATCATTACCCGATCCTTCCGTCTCCCAGTCTCATGACTGGCGATGAGTAGCAACGCATGCATGACGATGTAGAGGTGATGATACATAGGCCCCGCAATTGGAAGGGGGTAGGCACGAGATCGGTGAGGGGCTGAGTAAGGGGTTGAACAAGCCAGGATTGCCATAGGATGCGGAGGTATATCTGTATACTTCACATCTGTCAGATCCTGGCTACTGACGGCCCCGGTGCGTGTGACGAGCTAAAATAGGATTAGCATTTATAAAGAATTGCTTTGTCACTCTGTCGACCATTCCTATCGTTACGGCCGTATCATCTTCAATTCACTATTCCTGCTTCGACAAGAATAAAACGTCAAGTCCCACAAAGTACGGCTCTCCAGGAACTGCACCGTGATGGTATCTAGCAGCTTGATGTAGTAGTAACATGGATAGGCCTGTAACCAGGATGCGAGAGCCTTTGCGTGGGGGCGAATAGCGAACTCGCACCTCCTGCAAGTTTCGCAAAGCCGCGCTGCATCGCTCTCAACTCGACACTGCAACTCACCGCAATTTAAGCAGTGTACCTAGATTCAATGAGACCCGCAGGAACTCGTCGGGGACTTTTCAAGCCACCATGCGCGTGACACCCCAACAGTGGAGTCAGGCTGAAAAATGGCTTAGGAATGTTGAGACCGAGGAGTTTTTTTTCGTAAGATGTAGAAAGTAGAACGTCCGGGATGTGCGCTATGTCCGGTGACAACGAATATTAATCGACCGAAGACCAGGACCATAGGTCAGTTACAATGCAATCTGGACGGCAAATAACAATGTTCTTGGTCAGTGCGCGGTAAGAAAAAGACTGGAGCTCAGATTGTGTGGTGCGCCTCTCCTAAAACTTCAGAGATAAAACAACAGTACACAGACACCGCAAGGATTCTCCTCTCGGAGTCACCCGTCTGCACAGCACAGCAAGGATGAAAGAAGAGCCTAGGGAATGACATGCATAATGATGCAATATCATCTGCTCTACAAACGCGTGAGCCGGAGGTGACTAGGTTTCAGAGGACGCGGAGGAATCGAGATAGTGCGTAAAGTAAAGGAAAGACTTGAAGTGACTTGCAGAAGGCTGAGGCCTTGCTGTGTCGCCACAAGAGGCTCAAACCCGAGGGCAGACGGGCCAAGCTCTGGTGCAAGAACAGGCGACGCCTTCCCTGCAGCTTTGCAGACTGGTTCCCGGATCGTCACGAGCCTCATGCCGGTGTATGCGGGTTCGATCGGAGTTCGGCCGAGGAAGGAAAGTGTATGCTTCGACGTGCGTGCGTGGCTCGAATGAGATCACAGACCATGTCTTCCCCGCAACGCATGTGAGATATCGCTGATGCGGGGTAGCTTACGATGGAGTGTCGACGGATATTGTCGGGACCTGTAGGACGTTGATAGATGGAAACATCGACATTCGGGTACCTCGTTGAAGTAGGATTCTCGAAGATGTTGCAGAACGGTGTGCATGTTTGAGCCGCGGCCTTCTTGTCCCGCCTGTCATTCGCGGAGAGTAAAGTTGCGCGTGAAAACGCGGCAGACTCAATGGTCGATCCTGACAGCTGACTGTGCTGAGTGAGAAGAGGCTTAGTCAAGGGACACATTGGCAGCCTAGACACCATGGCTCAAACGCCATTACGTGGGTATGCCTTTCACAAGGATCTGCCACCATCCTACATTGAGGGGAATGGCTGCTCGCTGGGACTGTTCTGCAGTCGCGTTGAAGACGCTTGCACGGATAAGGCGGTGTGAAATCTGCTCCACCAGGGTCAGGGCTGTCGGTCTGCGAACCAAGTCTTGATGATTGAAAGGGATCAGGAATGGACTGGGGGAGATGCGGAGCGAGAGGTCAAACCCAAGGTGTGGATTTGAAACAGGCAAAAGCAATAGACAGAAACCACTGTATTCTGGATACTTTTTGTCGTGTCCCCATGGCCTCATCGATACTCTTGCAGATGTAGTGCGATTAATCACATTGGAGGTTGGGAAAAGATAAATTTCCAAGGAAGCTGCGCTGTTGTGACGGAGCTAGCGCTAGTGCAGATCTTTTCTGTACAAAGACCTCGAGCCGCTCATTGATTCTTTTTGAAACATTCTCCATCACCATACCTGGTTCTATTCGCGAGTTTCTGTGGAAAGAGACGTCTACCAAGCGGCAGGGATGACCGTTCCAGCCAAGAGGTTACGGCCAGCGCCTATCAACCCTACAAATCTTGTTCGGACGCTCGACTAGCCCAACGGATACGGACAGCGCTCTGGAACGTCCAATTCCACGCCATAAAGATCGGTAGCGCCCGCAAACGCCTCGCTTGATGCTACTTTACTGACCGTGAAAGGCTGGCTGAAAGCTTCAGCTTCGAATCAGCTGACGCGGGGTCAGCATAGTCAGTGAGAAGATAAAAACAGAGGATCCTGACTAGCTGTCCTCGTTCTGCTCGTAATTGTTGTTCTTGTCAACTTTTGTGCAATCTGTTCAAGTCCTCTATTCTTTGCAGCCCCTGGTGAACCTCTCGGTCGAACCGTACAGGAAACTGCAACCATAAAACCCCGGAAAGAGTATCATATCCTAGTTGAATATTCTGTGCATACTACCAGTCGTTCTGTGATGGGAGTAACTCTTGCTACAGGATTCTCCTCCAGAGAATATTATCTCCTCCTATATATCTCCTAGAACAAACGATATCAAGTTTACACGTTCTGTTGTTTTTGTAATAATGGCAACTCCTTCCTATCACCGACTTGATGCCTATCCATCTTCAGATCAGGCTGTACACACAGAGCTATACTCAGGCAATGGCTATGATAATGCATACCCACAATGGGCAGGCATACCTTCAGACCCGGGGAGACTCCCATTGCATTCAGATAATACGTACAATAACCCGGCCTTCCCTCCAATTGACTCTGCTTCGAAGCCCTTGGTGCGATCCACCACGACCGAGATTGCCCACAAGCCCTCAGCACCCCCAAACAATCGCCTTCAAGAAAGGAAATATCAGCGTTGGAAGCGTTGCTTACGGATTGCCACCATAGCCACTAAGATCATAACCATCCTCTTCTCATCGATCATGTTCGCCATCATGGTCTACACAGCCATCAAATTCCAGACCACCAAGGGAAAAGTCCGCGGTGGAAGAAACCCATGGCCACATGACCCAAAAGTGTGGCCAACCTACATGCTCCTAGCTGGGTCAGGCTTCACCTTACTACTGTCCGTTGCAACACTGTTCACCTACTGCTGTTTCGACAAAGCGAGACGGAGCTGGAAATTCACGGTCGTGAAGTATGTAGTCCACATATGCGTATGGATCACGATCTCAGCAATCTATCGGTACGAAAAGAGTACGGGTGGGAACGACAACGACCTCTGGGGGTGGTCGTGTTCGGACAAGGCGGACGCGATCCAGCCTGATTTTCAAGGTGTCGTCGGTTTTGGCCCGTTGTGCACTATGCAGGTAAGTTCTTCCGGATATTCCTTGCAGCAGACTGCTGAGAATTTGCAGTCGAGCAGTTGGGAGGTGTCACTTGCGGAGATCGCTCTCAAGATAGTCTTCGCAGTCGCGCATTTCATCCTTTACAGAAAGACGAGGGAAGGAGAGAAGCAACGGCTTGCCAATGAAATGGGCAGTGCCTTCACTTCCTTAGTGGAAGACTTCTGAGACGCGGACAATGTCAGATGCGCACGTTTTCGTGTTGCAAAGATCGTAGCGAGGCCTGTTTTGCAGCGCGTCTAGGCAATTGAGATCAATTTGAAATGTGCAACGGCCAGGTCACGCTGTCCGTAACCAAATCTAAGCGGAACGATGGTCAGCTTTGGGAGGATCTACCCTTTCTTTCTGGCTTGTTTACAGAGTACTTCGAGTAGCGAATATAGAGCTCTCTGGACTCGGAGCCCGATCAGGGGACCATAACCGGTCAAAATGACTGCCGCAATCCCTTACATCTTTTTCCCGGAGTCTGTTGACCAACATCCATTAGGCGATGTGACACTCCAACCCTTATGATTTCAGTGTCTCAAAAACTATGATTGAGTGAGAAAAGCCCTGTGAGATCTAATACGCTGTTAATGCAGCAATCGTGTAACCACATACGCTAACGCTCAGTCGCTCCACACTTCTAGCATCCAGCGTATTGTACAAAACATCTCCCAACCCTCCTCAATACTCCCCCCCCCATTCGTCCCCCCTTCAACGCCCTCAACCCATCAACATCTGATATCCCGTGATCCCACTCATCACAAGCATCGCCAACTCTAACAAGCCAGACGCCCTAGAGCCCAAGCTCCTCCCGCTCCCCTTCTCCTTATCCCTCCTGCAATATCCGATCGTATACGCCACCCTGCCCGCACACCACGCCGCGCCCATACACGCGCTCACAACGGGATCTATACATGCCACAGACACCAATTAGCCCACAGCCATCTCATACTCCCCTCCTTTCTTCCCAACCAAAGTCCATGCGCAAGATCAATAGATCGATGCGGTATACATACATCGCAACCCCCCAACCAACAATCCAACCAACATCTGCGGCTGGTGCTCGATATAGTTCGCATGCGCGCGCTGCGCGCAGTTGAAGAGGTATTTCTCCTTGCTCTCGCTGGCTTCGGCGTGGGTGGCATACGCGTTCGGAAAGGGGATTTGGGCCGCGCGGCGGAATTTGGTGGTGTTGAAGGTGTGCCAGGTTGCGACGAGGGTGGAGAGGGTGGCGGCGCCGAGGACGTAGCTGGAGGTGGGGGATGGGGTGTCAGCTTGAGTTTTGGGCGACTGGGGAAGAGGTAGAATGGGGGGGGTGTACGTACCCGTATTCTTTGGGGATGGATAGGGTGAGGGACATTGTGGCTGGATGAAGTGCTGGAGGACTTTTTTATGTTTGGTAAAAGGATTGAAAGCTCGTGGAGGTATGAGGAGCGGTGGGTCTATGTACAGCTCTGGAGATGAGACCTCAGGCTCGGAAAGATATCATGCCGACATCCGAGAGGACATTTGACTTGCGCGGACAAAAAAAGGACGAAAACATCCTTCCAACCCGAATCGTTGCTGCCTGATGCCTGACTATCCTGGGCTGGGAAGCTGCGTGCTTCAGTGATCTTGAATAATCAACGAACGTCCCAGATGGGTTCCGCTCCGTAGAATTTACTTGCTCATATCCCACGATTATGAAGAGAACAGAGTTCCACTCTTGTGATTTTAGATTCTGACAATGGCTGGCGAGCGGACCGTTTCGACCGTTCCACAAGATCAGCACGCCCAAGGATGGCTTTGGCGTTGTTCAAAGCGACACAAAGTCACCAAAATGGGCGCTCACCCTCGTCCTCTTCGTTCTCTGGCGAGTCCCTACTTCAACTGGGCCTTCAATAGTATCAGAGAGTCCTTGGCTATGCTTCTGCCAATTGTACCGAGCACTCTTGCAGAAGAGACTATGAAAGCCACCACCACTAAGCCCATGACCAAGATGAGCAAGCTAGACTCATGTGAGGGATTGATATGGCAATACAATTCTTCCCTACGATCATCCAGGAATGTCTCAAGTTCATGCCCAAATATAAAAGAACCTTGTACCAATGTCATCTCTAACGTCACGGATGGGAATCCGATCCCAATAATCCTTGATCCTCAAGCAAAATATAGCTTCCATAAACGGAAACGGTGGTATTAGTCTGTGTGCGACCGAGCTAGGAGAGCTGCATTTGCGTACGCTTGTTGTTATGCATCTGCATACAATAGGCATAGATAAGCTGGAGGTCAGGAGTGCAGATGAAGATCCTCTTGATGTTCCCGTAAGGCAGGATCGATTGTTCATATTCCAGGCCGGAAGGGTATGTTGTGTGTACCTTGACACATAGCTCGCCGAGTTTCGCTTTTGATCGGGCAATGTGGCTTTCTATTCACGCAAAGGGTGGGCTCAATGGGTTTATACGACGGTGCCGGGTACGATCGAGACTCAGCCAGCCAAAACCCAAGGCCTTGGATGGACCGTGTCCGAGCATGACCCTCCAAACTAGTAACGTCGGCTCTTCTTCTCCCAAGAGGCATCACCCCCGAGAGTACGTCCGACATAGACCATCTCTTCGCTCCGATGTGTTCCGCTTCTGAAGGAGCCCATGAGCAGAACAGTCAGATGAGACCGACTGAGCTCTGAAATCATGCATTCTGACGTGATGATCACAAGGTCTGTTCATCCCTAGAACGGGGTCCACTTCCAGCGCGTGGTACTCGACCCCTCTGACGAACGGTGCTGGTTGATCGTAGCATGAGTCCAGCTTGACCCAATGTCGAATTGCACTTTGCAGTTTTTCGAGACCCGAAGGACAGTATATATGGCCGAGAAGCTTCAACGGCCCACAGAACACAAGCAACCAACAAGAATTGGACCGCTGCAATAAACATCAGACACGAAATGCGAGAGAATTAGAGTCGGGGGTTGCAAGGCAAGGATGAAAGGTCAGAAACATCGGTGATGCATAAAACAACGGGTCATTCAGGCAAAACGCCGGGCCATGGAACAGAGTGATGCATACTAGAAGCCAATCTTTCAAAACCTCGAGCCTCTTCTTGATGCCCTGTACATAGTATACCCAACGTACCCACCCACACAGACAATCCCGAATAGTACAATTTTGAGGAAGAACCATCTCCAACTTCCTCTCTCCTTCTCTCCACCAGGATTGAAAGGCTTCGCCTTTTGTCCCTGGTCCTTCCTGATCCCTCCCTGGTTCTGTCGAATATGTAGATTGTATGAATTTACAGATATGATGTCGTGGTTATCAGTTAATTCGCCTGTCTCGGCGCTGAAGCCAAGGTAGGAGGTCTGCGGTAACTTGAAAGCTTCGGTCTCGAAACACTCGGTCCACTCGTCCGGCGCTTTGTGTTGGAGCTCGACCTTGAGGGATGTTTCTTGGTAGTAGGTCATTCGGATTTTCGTAGGGATGGTACCGCCGGTTCGAAGACCGCGGGCCTAGAAGAGTGTCAGAGCGTATTCATAGCTACCGACATTTTGTTCATACTGAGCATCCTGCCATCTCGTTGTCCTTTCCGTCATGGTCCTTGTCATACGACACTGAGCTGTTCCCCAGCATGGCCATGACATAGGGAAAGACGACACCAGGTCTTTGATTTTTGTATGTATCAATGAATACGCCTAGCCCGTTGAAATTGTCCGTGTGTCCAAAGACTTTCCCTGGCTTTCCCCTTTCTTCAGTTAACCATATTGCCATGCCGTCTCCGTGAAGATGGCCTTGACCGTGTATCTTGAATTCGACTTCGATCATCCAGTTGGTTGCCGTCATCGGCATCCGAGAAAAGAGCCACCCGTGCTGCGCTTGGCGATCGGACGTGAGACGTATGTACCTATGGATACAGAATTCAGAGCTTGCTCGTGACCTTGGCCATTCTTCTGGTGCTCTTACTGATCTGCTCTCACTATCGTATCTTCTCCAAATTCGAAATATCGACTTTGCATATCAGAATCTAAGTATGGCTTTTCAAATCTCCATTAGCCTCCGTGCCTTTGTATTGCTCCTGCAGCTCGTTCGCCTGCTTGCTGGGGCTTGAATATTGACTGACCGATTGGAGGCTATGTGATCGCAGCTACGAAGGTCTTATTAGCAAAATGTCAATGCCCGGCCTCCGAAGCAAAGGAATACTCACAGGAATCTGTCTGACGCCCTCCGGAATTACTTGAGCCACTATGCTCACGCTCAAACTCGCTGCTAAAAGCCATTGCAATGAAGCCGGCCACGGCAACATCATTGCTCCCTCTGTCAAATTATATGTATGGCACTATCTGGCCTTCGCACCACAAAGCTCTGCCAATTATACATGCATGAAAGTGTCCTTTTTGAAAACAGTCGCGTGCGGCGAAATCGCATGTTTCAAAGCTGGCCTTTAACTTCGCTCATTGCTGTTCTGGGGAAGGTTTGCCCTGGAGCTAGGGCCAGAGCGGACTGCTAAAAGGCGCCGTGGCGCCGTGGCGCAGGTTTGGTGAAGCTCTCCCAAATGTTTCTTTCGTTCAACTGCCACAGTACGTTGAATCATTACCGTCTTGGGGTCGCAGTCTAATTTCTCTTGCGGTACACGTACACTCGCTTCCTCCGCATTCCCCTTCCTCTTCCTTTCCGCCGACATCATGGACATCAACTCCATAAATAGCTCCGCCGACCCCAAAACCGCCATAATCAAACAACTTCAGCAAGAAGCCGCCGTGAATAACGCTCGACAGCTCATAAATGTAAGCTATTGCACAATGGCTCTAAAGTCATCACTCATCCCTCCTGCTAGTAAAGTTGTTGCTAAGATTCCGCACAGAAAATGAACGAACATTGCTTCGAGAAATGCATACCCACACCTGGCTCATCCTTATCGAAGAAAGAAGAGACATGCTTCACGACTTGTATGGAAAAGTATATAGCCACATGGAATACAGTCAGCCGGCAGTATATATCGCGGATACAGAAGAGTGCGCCCGCTGGAGATGGCGGGATGGAAGGGTTTGGGATGTGAATGGAGGAGAGCAATGTACCAATAACAGGCTAGATGAATCTCCATTGGGAGGGGGTGTCAACACTGTCACTCAGCATAGAAGGAAATTTGTTATAGACAAAACCACGGCTACGGGGTTTCTTGGGAGTTCGTTGGGAAAATGCCGACACTTATATCCTAGTCAGACAAAGAGGACTACATGTGGAACCCACGCTATGCTACAACCTGCGCCGTCAATGCAACTCGCTAGACAAAATAGTATCACATTTCAAGAACCGCTGATAGATCTCCTGCCAGGCGATTGGCCCATGAGATTCTTCTGTCGGTCCATGTAATCACGTACGATGACCGTGCAATGCACCTCCTCGCACAGCTTCTTCCGTCTCTGCAACGGTAATTTTCCTGCGAACTCTAAGCCGCTGGCGCGCTCTACAGCCTCGATAGGCACCTCGAAATCCTTCAAGGGCTTATCGTTCGCGATCGGCGCGTTGGGTAAAACGAATGCCGCGAGACTAACATTCCCACCGGTCTTGCCATCTTCCGCGAAGATGACCTTGTAGAAATGCGTGGGGACTGAGACGTTGGGAGGATTGCCAATGACTTCGTATGAGACCCTCCATTTCCCGTCCTCAGGATCTCTTTTTGGCAAGTATAATGGCCCGGTCACGATCCTTACGCTGGGGTAGTTGTTAGTCAAGCGCCGGCAGAAGTCTTCGAAATGTGCCCAGTAGTCTCGATTGAAGCCATCGCCCACTTGCGGACACATATTGCTCAACAGGAACGTTTGATCCAACGCATTCTGGCTCCATTTTGCGTCTGCGGCAGGGACCTGGTGCCCTCTATCAAAGCCAGAGCGGAAGTAGTCGCTAAGTTTTGCGCGGAATTTGGAAGGTATTGTCTCGTCTTCGACAAAATAGGAGTGCTTGCGGTCCGCATTATTGGCGGACAGAGAGGCGGGCGTAATGTGTTCGGCTACCCATTGGGGGTTGCGCGTTCTGCGATCAAAGGCGGACGTTGTGGATAGGGTAGGATGGAGATCGTTGATGGGGCCAGGGAAGCCGTATTGGAAGAGGCCGTTGGGGTTGACAGGAGGAATGATGTCTTTGAAGAGCGTTGAATAGGCAGGAACCGGCGTTGTGGGTGTAGCTGTAGACGTGTTTGTGGCAGGCTTGTTTTTTGGACGAGACGAGAATATTGCTGCTGTAATTGCAGCTCCCGAGGCAGCGGAGATGCCTGCGATGATTGCTAACCTGGTTTTCGACATGGCGAAGACCAGATGAGAAGGAGAAGGAGGTAGAAGGGGTGGCGGACATCGAGCCCTTATAGAGGGCTCATGGGCTCATTCTGGGTGTGCAGGTCGTAGGCAATCATGAGACATTCGCTCTACAGGCGCGTGATGAAGCAGACGTCTATCGACGTGCCTGTCGGGAGGATGGGCTCTTACCCAATCATTCGCCCATTTAGAACACTTGCACACGCAGCCCTACGACTTCCTGCGACTTTACTCGATCCGTCATCGACCTCGAAACATCTTTTCTTCATTCTATCCTACGGCCGTTCCACAGAGTCCGACGACTCACTTCCCTTCCTAAAATTATTCTAATCATACCATCGCCTTCCTGGTTTGATAAAGATCTAACGCTACAGGAGACGCGGCGGAAGTGGAGAAGATGCCTCTCGATAATGACACCAGAGGATGGATCATGACCTGCGTGAGTGGGATAGGTATGTAGCATCCGGCAGCGAGATCACTATCATGATCTAACCCTTCCAAAGCTTGTGTCGTCGGCTCCAGCATAATATGTGTGGATTTGATCATTCGACTTATCCCCAGCAAACGGAATTTCAGGATACAGGATAGCAATGCTTTCCTCTCCTCTTCGCTAAGTCTGAGTTTCGGCGTAATGGTCAGTCCATACCACCCCTCGCCCGAGAATGGTGTGATTGACATCGATATTCCAGCTTTTCTCTTCTCTCTATAGCATGTTACCCTCAGCACAGAGGTATCTAAGTAAAGGTGGTCTTTCTCCGGATGCTGCGGCTTACGCCACAATTGGGTGTTTTTTGGGAGGCGTCATTGGCATTCAGTTCGTTTCGCGTTTGTTACACCATTATATTCCTTCCCATGTTGTGGATTGCGACCATTCACACGATGGAGATGACGAGGGGGACGACACTCATGACGGACACGACCACCACAATGGCCACGCTCACAAGCACAACGGACAGATTTCCGAAGACACACCTTTACTTTCTCATGACGATATAGATCTCAAAGCCGGTCCTGAGCCTAGAGCAAGGTCGGCCCATGCAGAGACAACTCAGAGAACTGACGCTCCGGCACTACTCACCCGGCCAACTCTACAGACCCGACTCACTGCTCGAGTGTCTACTTTCGTATCAGGAGCAAAATCCTCATGCGACGAAGGCGGCCCGTGCTACGGCTACAGCGAGCCATGCGGTCAGGAATGCTTCAAGGCAATCAGTCGAAGCCCTACAAGGGCGCCTACTAGAGCTCCCACCCGAGCTCCAACGAGAGCTTTTGGACGATTCTCGATCTCAGGACCGCCGCAAAAGCCCTCTTTTCTCCGTACTGCTACTGCACCGCATTCACGGGCCAAATTAGGACGTGCGGTTGGTCCCGATGAGGAAATCGCTCAATTGTCGCCAAGGCCAACTCTGCCTCAGAGGCCTATGTTACCAAGCTCACAGGATTCCGCGAAAGCTATCTTTCGAGGTCGAGAAGGCAATCGTGATCATACTGCGTCTCGCCTGAGTACAGCAATGAGCACGGAACACGACGACGACGATGAGTCAGGTGCACAGGAACGCAGCGGCTCGATAACCTCTAATACTAATACCGCTAACGACCCTTCACACCATCACCATGTACCTACTAATGCTTTTCTCGCCATCGGACTACAAACCTCCATCGCTATTGCTTTACACAAACTACCCGAAGGCTTCATCACCTATGCTACGAATCACGCAAACCCGAAATTAGGCTTCACTGTCTTCATGGCTCTCTTCATCCACAACATTACGGAAGGCTTTGCGATGGCTCTTCCACTCTACCTCGCCATCAATAGCCGATGGAAAGCAATGTTCTGGAGTTCCCTGCTGGGCGGAGTAAGTCAGCCTTTGGGCGCAGGTGTTGCCGCACTGTGGTTTAAGATCGCGGGAAGAGGCGATGCGGCTCCTGGTGACACTGTCTACGGATGCATGTTTGCTATCACGGCAGGCATCATGGCTAGCGTTGCTCTACAGCTTTTCTCCGAAAGCTTGAGCCTGACCCACAACCGGAACCTGTGCACTGCTTTCGCATTCATCGGGATGGGAATATTGGGAGTAAGCTTTGCATTGACTGCTACCTGAGATCGATTGGGGGCTGTTTCGCTCCAATGTAACAGTACACAGAGCTTGGAATCCTTGGGACGGCATGATGCGGGTCTGGCGCGTCGGTCAATGAGCACGGTGTTCAGCCTCTGGGAACTGGATCGAGGCGTCTGAGTGCCCTTATAGATACCCTGATGATCAATATACTTGACGTTATATTGCATCCCTGTGGCGATGTTTGTCTTTGTATGAATCACCAATTTGTACGAGCATACCCCCATCGCTTCAGGTACGATCATGTTAACGGGACTCAACGACGGCCATTGGTCATCATGTCAAGATGCTCATAGGGCGATTATTCCCGTAATCGCCCAATCTCCGTCCGCAGGGTACTGATTTATATTCCGAGTCGTTATTTCCCATCCCGCGGCCCAACGGGTCGATCTCGAGAAAGACAACGGCTTACCCAAGGAGCAGTCTCCGAGTATTACTTTTAAAGCACCTGTTCAAGTTATAGGTCAATTGCGGTAACGAGTCATTTTTCATACATCGCTTATGCCGGGAAGCGCGATGCTTGCAGGCTGTAGATACAACTTCCGCTCTCACGTTCCTGGACCAAGGGTAGATCAAGTAAGCCACATTGGCATCTCTCCTGAAACGCAGATTGTAACAGCGGTTGACCTCCTCTGAAGATCTAGGAGTCTGCGTTGTTTTGTTTAGAGATAGAGACCTGACGGATAGAACGTGGGGTACTGGGTTCACTTTGATTTTCTCCATTAGGCTAAGGGGAAGGGATCGGCAAAAGCTGCGACTTTGCTACAAGCCTACAACCGCCATTAGCCTCCATTCTCCATTCCCCTCTCTGTCTAGGACTCGATTGGCCTCCTCTGGTCGTCCCAACCACCTAATCTCCGCTTCTCTTTCCACGCCTACGCATATACTTATTATCATTACCCATCAGCAGTGCCCTCCGCAGTCGAGAGCTACCCAGCCCGCAGTCTCCGCGTCAATTGAGCCCCTCACCGTGTCCGAGACAACCGATGTCCCCTCTTCGATGATAAGAGGTCCTAGCACCGCAAAAGCCCGCGTATCTTGACGAGGAAGCGTCTGACCGCGTCAACTGAGAGCCTCCTGGTAGGAACCGACCCACAGATCCGCATACTACATCTCCTGTAGGATTGGAGCACCAATTGCAATACTACATGCCTTGATCTCCCTCCCATTCTGAGCAGGAAAGCCAGCCTGTTGACCTATTTTCGGAAGCCACGACCACGCTGTCCCCCTGTCCATCTCCCGTCTGATCCACGTCACTTGAGCGCTGATGCCGACCCTCGGATTTCTCAAGAAGAAACGGACAAAGGAGCATGATCCGAACTCCCCAACTTCTCCCGTTGATTACCCCGTCACACCGACCTCAGCTGGTGGGCTGGGACACAAAAGCTCTCTTACATCGACATTGGCAAATACACTCAGTTCCACCAACAGCTCGAACAAGGGACCCGAGACAATGCTTGTCAACCACGGAGGCCCACAACATATTTCAGCGCCGCGGAGCGCCGGTCAAGATACACCGGTAGGTTGCCATGATATGAAGGGGTTCATGCATTGGGGATCTAACACGGATCAGCAGGCTGATGGTGCTGCGCTATCACAGCCGACAAGCCAGACTAACGGATCGAGCATACAGCAGGCGCCCGGTTCGTCCGGTAGCACCAGCACCCAAAGCACCAATGCACGCTCTACGAAGGGCAAATATTCGCTGACAGATTTCACCCTCAAACGGACTCTGGGGACAGGAAGCTTTGGGAGAGTTCATTTGGTGCAATCGAATCACAATCAGCGCTTTTATGCCGTCAAGGTCCTGAAGAAAGCGCAGGTCGTGAAGATGAAGCAGGTGGAGCATACCAATGATGAACGGAAAATGTTACAGAAGGTCAAGCATGCCTTTTTGGTGACCTTGTGGGGAACTTTTCAAGATTCTAAGAATCTTTATATGGTTATGGATTTTGTAGAAGGAGGAGAACTATTCAGTCTTTTGCGCAAGTCCCAGGTTAGTCCTCGCCTTATCCCAAAATTGTGTTCCGATACACTCTTTACAATATATGTACTTACTCCTCGAAAAGCGCTTTCCCAATCCTGTCGCGAAGTTCTATGCCGCTGAGGTCACCCTTGCCCTAGATTATCTACATGCGCAAGGAATAATATACCGAGACTTGAAACCCGAAAATCTGTTACTCGATAGACATGGGCATCTAAAGATAACAGATTTTGGCTTCGCCAAAGAAGTACCAGACATCACCTGGACACTGTGTGGTACTCCAGACTATCTTGCGCCTGAGGTGGTCGCGTCCAAAGGCTACAACAAGTCGGTGGACTGGTGAGTGCTGCCTCCAAATCATGATGGCAGCTTCCGTCTCATAATATCAGGTGGTCTCTCGGCATACTGATATTTGAAATGCTTTGCGGATTCACCCCGTTCTGGGACGGCGGCTCTCCCATGAAGATTTACGAGAACATCTTAAAAGGGAGAGTCAAATACCCGCCCTATATTCACCCAGATGCCCAGGACCTCCTGCAACGGCTTATCACCCCCGACTTGACAAAACGATTGGGCAACCTGCACGCAGGCTCAAGAGATGTTATGGACCATGCATGGTTTGCTGAAGTGACATGGGACAGGCTGGGCAAGAAGGACATTGACGCTCCTTATGTGCCACCAGTTCAGGGTGGTGTGGGAGACGCTAGTCAATTCGACAAATACCCAGAAGAGACCGAAAAGTACGGAGAGAAGGGCCCAGATCCGTAGGTCGTATGAGCCTCGCATATAGTTTCATTACTAACAATCGCAGACACGGGTACCTGTTCAAAGACTTTTGAATTGATCAATTATCAACGCAACAAGGCATGACGAATGCTATAATGCCCTCATATGTGTCGGCAAACTGATTCTTACGACAGCCAATGGGAAGGATGTCCAGGCAACGCAGCCTATGATATTTTGGTTTTCATGGCCATGATGACAGTACGCGGCACGAAGGAACTCGTCATCTGCCTACGCACGCAAAATGTCTTCTGGCTTTCACCACTTGTATTGATGGTAATCCTATTGGTTTCTTAGTCTTGAATACCCTTTCTGGTTGGTCTATCGTCAAATCTGCGCCTGCCTTTAATGCAGCAGCTATTTCAAAAGATCTCATGAGCGTGTCCATCGAGTCTCCAGTCTAGTCATCCGGCGAGAAGCCGCATAGCAGGTCTACGTAGCCGCCAAATAAGCACCCCATCTTCAGCAGTTTGATACCGATAGGCTCATTATCTCGAACGCTTGATCTAAACATAGGTGTCATTGCAACTAGGCCTTCCCTTTCGTCTCGCTCCAAAGCTGGTCTACGACCTGAAAGACTGCCGTCACGATCTTCATAGTCCCCTCATCAAGCCCCTCGCCCCCAGCCCTCTGTTGCATCTTATCCGGATGCCACTTTACCCTCTCTTTTTTCAACATATCCGGCAAATCTAGCACATTCCCGCTAGTTTGTGGCGCACGTCCAAAAAACCGTTCGACACCCTCTCGCCCCACATCCTTCCAGCTCCCACTCTCCACAGGCCAAGGAATCCTATCTCTCACCTTCCTCTTCTCCCCGTCTCCCTTGACATCAAACCGTAACCCCTCCCATCCCTCAACATACCTCTCCCAAACCCTCCTCCACCTCTCCCTTCTCCTCCTCTCCTCCCCTCTCCTTAACGCCTCCTCAACCCCATCCCGCCACCTCCTTCCCTCCTCCTCTACCACCCTCTTCCTCTTCCGCTCCTGCTCCCTCCGCCGCCGCTCCTCTATGATATACCCATGACTCTTCTCCCACATCTTCCCGCGCACATAGCGCACATACTCCTCATCAGTCATCCTTTCCAATTTCGGATTACCCGCTTCGTCTTCGTCGCCGGAGTCGGGTTTGGCGGTGTAGGGACTGTAGGTGTGGATGGGTTGGCCGTAGACTCCTTCCCAGAAGGCGGCGCCTTCGTCGTCGGCGAGGGCGTCGAAGAGGGATACGCGGAAGGCGATGTCTGGGTGTAGGTATTGAGGGGATTGGGGGTTTGGTAAGTCGGCGGAGTCTGAGAGTGTGGGGTCATTGGGATGGGTGCGAGGGCGTCGATGAGAGCGGTGGTGATGGCGGTGGTGGCGGTGATGGGATGGGTGGGTTGTGGAGGGTGGAGAGGCGGAGCGGCGTCTGTGGGAGGGAGAGTGGTGGGATCTGTGTTTGAAGCGGAAGGGTTTTGTCGTTGGTTGTGGTGGGGCGTCTGGGGAAGGATTGGGCTCGGGGGCAGCGGAGGCCATGGCGAGTGCGTAGAGGAGGATCTTTGGTTGTCATCAGCTTGTGATCGCATACAAAGCTGCCCCCAGTAGAAAGAAATGTATGAATCACGGAGTTAGAGCGTCAACCGGCTGCACTTGCCCTTTTGTAAGTCTTGGCATTAAAGTGTTTCTTCGGCTAAGGTACCTTAGAGTGGGCAGTCAGCGAGGTACCACTCCTTACAACATTGGACACCATAGGCTCGAGAGCAAAACCTTCAGGGGTAACACTCAGCTAGACGTATCCAAAACATCTGGCCACACTGACTTTGGTTTGGATATTCAATCCTAATGGCTGCTGCCACCTTGTCTCAAAGCTAGCCCGCTCCCCGTCCTCCTCTTTCCACTTCACCCAGCATTTCACGACCATGTCTACTTTATCCTACGGCCTCAACATAACTAAGAAACCCCCCATAGGCGCCCGGCCAGCTCCAGCAAAGCGGAAGACAATCTTCGACGACGACTCTGGACCCGAAGATGGCCCAGACGACGAGGAACAGCCCGCAGAATCTATATCCACCATAGGCGGTCTGCAGACCTCCTCAAAGCCTCCACCCTCAAATTCGAAACCCATAGTACCAGCGATCCGACCCTCCAAACCTCCGAAAATATCTCAGTTTGGCGATCTCTCCGCAAAACATACAGCGAAAAAGTACTCGAAAGACGCGCAAGAAATAGATCCTAATATCTACGACTACGACGCTGTCTACGACTCTTTACACGCTAAATCCGCATCCTCCACCTCTACCGCCGACATAGAAAAAAAACCTAAATACATGGGTAATCTCATCGCAGCAGCCGAAGTCCGCAAGCGCGATCAGCTGCGCGCCAAGGAGAAGATGCTTGCGAAAGAAAGGGAAGCCGAAGGCGACGAGTTTGCTGATAAGGAGAAATTCGTCACGGGTGCTTACAAGCGACAGCAAGAAGAGATGAGGCGGTTGGAGGAAGAGGAGGCGCGGAAGGAGAAGGATGCTGAAGAACGTAAGCGGCGGGAGGGTGGTGGTATGAAGGCTCTGTATAAGAACTTGTTGGAGAACGATGAGCAGAAGCATAAGGAGATTTTGAAGGCCGTGGAGGATGGGAGGGGGAAAGAGGGTCCTGATAGGGGTGGTGATCATGAAAGTGGAGAAAAGAAGATGAAGAGCGAGGCGGAACTCGCGAAAGAGAAAGGGGCGATGATGAATGAGGACGGACAGGTTGTTGATAAACGACAGCTTCTCAGCGCAGGTCTCAATGCTGCATCGGCGCCGAAGCCGAATCCAAAGCCGGCGCCAGATCCCAGGGCTTCAAGAGGGAAAGGTCCGCCAGAATCTGCCAGGGAACGGGAGACGCGCTTGTTTGAGGAGCAGCTTCTTGGGAAGAGATCCGCTAGCAGTAGTGACAATGAAGATGAGAGGGCTGCGAAAAGCCGGAAGATCGAGGATGAGCTGTTAGGAATGTAACCAAACCAGGCACATTTATGAGTCGTCTGTGATTGAACATGGTGCAAAATCTTGGGAGTCTCTTTTTGTAAGTCTGTCCCTGTTTATCCTTGTTTTTCGGCTGTCTCCCCTTGTCATCCCATTCACTCGAAATTGAACCAGGGCACAGATCAGGACGGCGCGGCGTCCATCACTCCCATGGCGTACGTGTATCAATTATTCCAGCCCAAGATGAGATGCGGTTGCCACAGCGCGCCGCGCAGCGGAGTCTGTCACACTTTCTTATGGCTAAGGATGTATTCGGTTGTCCGATGGCCTGGTTGCTTTGCTGAAATATATGATGGGAAGAGTGATGGTATGGGGGATGACGTGGACGTGTGAGTTTTGGAGTTGTGATTGGTTGGATACTGAAATGCTAGGAAAGTGATTGTGGGTTGGTGATTCGATGTTGGGGTACTGTTTTCGATAAGATATCCTTTATGCTTTACCAGTGTGCTTGGGCTAGGGTCACGCATATTCCATCAACCCAAGACCATTCATTTCTTGCGGACTGCGAAGAACATCAGGAATGTACACATTATGCTCTCGTCCATGCGCTGATAGTAAGTCGACTTCTAGAGCCTAGACCTTGAGGATGAAAAAAATTGACTACATCTCATCGATTTGAGTGCATATTGGAATACTCAATTCTGCAGCACTTAGCGTTGTCTACTCGACGACTATCGCTCCATCTTGAGCTTTCGTGCAGTGCGCAAAGCAAAGGCTTACAACGAATCTTTGTGCACATACTGGCTTCCCTGCTTTGGCATAAACGTTTACGTTGGTAATTTTTTTGGTCATCAATGCCTTTTACTGCAGTGGTATCAATCCCATGCACGCGAGTCAAATGTTTGAAGGTAGAGAAATGGGGGCGTAGGCGTAAGCTCACTCAGGATAGCCCTGAGGAAAGTGCACGCGTGGGTGTTTTTCTGCATGACAAGTTGAAATCGCTTATCCACCTATCAGTCTATACAAGCAGGATCTTCAAAATAAGTATATTCTGCCATCTACTATGCATAGACCATTGTGCCTCTATTGTGTAAATCCGCATCGAACCAGACAAGAGTCTATCCCGCACAAGCCCCCAGGCATTTAATTTTTTTTGTTGGAGTAGATAGGAGTAAGTGAAACTTTTCGTGAGTGTGTATATATAATTACTTTTTTCAGAGCAATCGCAATGGTTTTGGAGAATTATGGTATTGTATGCATGCATTGTATTTCTTTGAAGACTGTCGTGGTACTACTCGACACAATGGAAATAATGAGTGGATAAGTAAATGAAGTGATTCTCAAACGCTTATGCAATCACTCACGGTACCCTGTTGATGCATACACGGGCAGGGCATACGTATGTACCTAATCTAGGATTAAGGGGAACGACTATTTCGAGGCCTGCGGAGGTGTGTAATTCAGACCGAGGTGGGAGTTATAAGCCTGTTGAATGGGGGATTGAGATCTGAAGGGCCGGTCTTATGGTGCCGTTATGAGGCCACATTGCACACTCATTGGAAGAAGCACATTGCCACATGAGGCACAAAAACCTCTTCTGAGCAAGATTTCTCGATGTTCCATCACTAATTCGTATATACAAAAGCCTGTCATGGCGCGTTTCCCCTTTCCCATTCATGATGCAAAATCGACCCCTATTACTATGTCATAGTGAACCTCCTCGGCAAAAGCGGCTGCACAGCCACCTCATGACAGTTCTCGCACAGCAGGCCTGGTGCGCCGTTGGTGCTCCAGCTCTCAACCCAAGCTCTCACAAGATCCATTGGCGGTTTGAACTCGGCAGACGCAGGGACGTCCGTGGTGCTCCACATCTCGACCATCTCGCGCGATGTGGGGATGCTGGCGAGCCAGTTCTCCGCTTCGTGCGAGGAGGGGGGAGAGATGGTGGGTGGACTTGATACTCGTTTCGTTTTCAACGGTGGGGGTATGGCGTGGCACCAGGGCGCGTCGGGGTCTATGGGGGACTCGAGGATGACGGAAGGTTGGCGGGCGGTGGGGTATTTGACGGGTGGATAGCGGACTGTTAGTGGGCTGATGAAGTCGAGGCATTCGCGTGCGGCTTGGGTTTCCCATGTGTCTCTGGTATTGAGGTCGACTGTTTCGAGGGGGCTGATGATGTCGGAGTTTGTGTGGGGCTGGGATGTGTCGGGGAGCTCTGCTACAGGACTGGGTCCTGTTTGGGTCGATGACTGGGTTCGGATTTGGGTAGGAGTCTCGCTTTCGGCTTCTTTTTCTGACGCTATGTCTGAGAGAGCGGTGAAGTCGGGTTCTAGCATTGTGAAATCTTTTATGCTCGCGGTGCAATAGTTCACATCGTAGGCGGAAATGACTTCCTGCCAAGATTCTTTCTGGTACTCTATTTCTTTGTAAACTCGCTTCAGATAACCGCTTGATACTTCCGGCTCTGGGTAGATCTCGTTGATGCGGTGTAGAAGATGGACACAAGACGAGAGGCAGACTTCGCGGGCGTGCGGAACCCAGTCTTGTTTGCTGAGGGTACGCAGGAGTTGTTTGAAGGTGAAAACGTGATCAATAGTCAGAAGAGTCAGGCCTTCTTCACCGAACACTAGTTCATGCTGGATTATAGATCGGCGGACGACGTATGAGTCTGGTCGATAGGTCTCGAAGATCTTTGGTAGACATTTGTTCGATGAGGAAGCTAGCGCTGTCAACCAGCTCGGCTGGAGATTGAATCTTCTGGCAGCTTTGCGTATTATCTGCGCCAAGACGACCTGCGATTTCCTCGGAAGAGGCCATACAGGGATGACATATGGTTCTTGGGCAGAGACTATCAGCGCGACCGAAAGCTCGCGCTGATGTAGCTTGTGAGAGATGTATTGATACGCGGGGAAGTCCGGTATGCATGTGGCTGGGAGATCCCAATTGAAAGATGAGGGTTCTGCTAGAGCAGGCTGGGGTTCGAAGGGCGCAACAGCACCCGATGCAATAGAGTCATCGTCGAAAAAGGAAGAGCGATCTTTGTGTATGAAGAGGTCGATGGCGTTAGAAAGCTGTGCTGGAGAAGAAGAGGGAGAAGATCGTGGCATGGTGTTTATCTGGGGAATAGAGGAGCGGATGAGTGTGACAATGGCATGTATACCTGATTTTCACACGAATGCACGACAGGTTACAGATTTGCCAGACGTTCTTGAAAGAGAGCTGGACGAGGGTAGACACATGGCTACCGCTGTACCTTTGTAGAGCTACCTTGGCCGCAGCGCCGCAGCAGCGGAAGTGGGGGACATCTGAAACAGCAGAACGAGCCATGTGCGCCTAGAGATATCGAACATAGCCATAGCTGCATAGCACCATCACAATTAGGAATCCCAAACTCAGCTTACGAGATCATAATTTGTGTTTGCGGAGAATGTTGTAGACGCAGGAAGTCATCCGTGGAGGGCCTGGAGGCGCAGGGGCGGAGAGCAACAACAGCCGCGGCGCAGCACCCAACCAGGCCAATGAGACGATCCGTCTATTTTTGGGCAATCTTAGTCCGCTTGCTTAGCCAACATTACCATTTTGGCCTGATATCCCGCTGACATCTGACGTCCAGCATGTTGTAATCGTGCGCCTCCTGCACATAACTTGACCTGATGAGTCGCAGAGAGCCTCACTATCAAACATGAAAACGGCAAAACGTTCTTGGCTGCTTTCCACTTTTTGCTTTTCACCACATAGGCTAGCTATCAGGAATCGAGACAGCGATTAGGTTACCATACCCCAACTGAATAGTCATGGAGCTGCCATTTATGAAACTTAGTCGGAACGATTTTGACGTAGTGTAGCACAGCGTGTCCAGAGCAGCTTTAACAGAGTGTCGAGAGTATCGAAGATACGGAAGCCCCACTGTTTGGAGCTGTCATAGGCAACATTGTGAGTAGTTGTACCCGTAAACTGCCACTTACGTTGATAGCTAGCCTGCATGCCAAGCTGCTCTGAGCCTTTCACAGATGGCTTTGGGGTCGATGAGCATCCGCAAGCCATTCCTTGATTATGTTATTGACTTGATGAGGCGCTTCCCACAGAGCCCAGTGGCTTGTCGCTACCGATTTCCTGGTCAGTATTGGTATGTATTGCTCCATTCCTTTCGACATGGCTGGCGGTAGGGCTTCATCCTTTGTTGCCCGAACGAACAGGCATGGAACATCAATCGTTCTCCGCTTTAATCTGTGACAGGTGAGTTTTGGGAAGGAAGGAAGGCCAAATGCCTGCGGAACCGCGTGGCTTACTGGAGCTCATCCTGAAAGTTCTGCTTTCGGGTGCGATACCAGGACACTGCCACGTTTCAGGAGAAAGCATCCCAACCTACACAAAGCTGAAACTCACATGTGCCATGCATTCCATTCCTCGAATACTGTTCAGCATAATACTCAAGCGTCTCAGCATTAAGCAATTTCGTCTTCCCCAATTTGTCTAGATTCTCAAAATTCGTACCACTTGTCATCTCAAAGCCAGACTCCCCATTTGGGCCCCTACCACCATAGCATGCATTGAGGAATTGTTTGATTTCGTCTTTCGTCTGTATGTGCTCCTCTACCTCGCCGCTTGCGAGATGTATCTGATAGCGAAAATTTGGCCACTTGGTTTCGACAATCTCTTCGATCGGGATGTAGGTACTTGATGGCGACCAATAGGGTGTACAGATCGAAAAGACGTGGGTCACGAATTCTGGATACCTGCGCAGAGTTCGGAGTCAGCAATTACTAACTGGGGCATTCAGTTATTACTGAAGCGCATGTCAGAGGTCAATAGAGGGATATGCTCTCGAAACAAATATACATCCAACAACAACAGAAAGCAAGAACGTTTCCAGAAGCAGGGTATGCTCTCTATACAATGTCTCGGGACTCGATGAAAGTGAACCAGATGTGTGTCAAAAGAAGGGTCGAGGCAATGTCTGGAGGCCTCGATCTACAAAACACAGAAATGTGCGTTACCCTGTGGGATCTCGGTGTCAGCATTTCCCCTTTGGAGAGCAACGCCGGAATAAAGTGGCAATATTGACTTGGGAGAGCAACGCTCGAGTAAAGTGACAACTTTGACAGCAAAAACTCCCCAGACATGTTTTATAATTCAAAATACTGCTCAGGATTAGGGGAAAGTAAGTCCGAAAGATAGCCTACAGAGTGCCACACGGTAGACAATTGCTCCTCCCCAATCATGGCCACCCAGGATGGCCTTGCTAGCTCCCAATTGTCGAGCGAGTTCCTTGATATCGTCAGCAGCTCGCTTGTAGCTGTACAACGCCATGGATTCGGGCGGCGCCCGAGGGGCCTCAGTGCCGCCAAAGCCCATGATGTCCGGGCAGACGACTCGGTAGCCCAACTCGAGTAACGTGGGGATCTGGTAGCGCCATCCTATCGCAAGGTCGGGCCATCCATGGATCTTGTCTCTGAATCAGAGATGTGATGATGGAAGTATGTATATGGGGATGATGATCAGTACCAGAAACACAGTTGCATTACACTGTCCAGCGGGGTTTCCGAGAAGGTAGTCTGCGTCGATGAGTTAGCAGAAATAGTTGAAGGACGATACAATGACTTCATACGATACTTGGTGCCGTTCAGAACAGCATAACAATGACTCACTCTAGAGTCATTGAAAGGCTTTATAGCGTCCATTAGTTCTTTTCAACATATATGAACAAAAATATATTTGTTGAATTGAGGTCGACAGTTACAGAGTGTGGGAGAACAAGGGTAAAGTCCCAAATGTTGCCCAAGAGGCTCACCCCGCCTTAGCCCCAAAACAACCGAGGCTTACAAAAGGCTCGCAAGGAGTGAGATTCACAGACATCACAGCTTCCACGGTATATCGACATAGATATTGCAACTTCAAGAATGTCTCCGCCAGATTGAGTAATAGCCTAAGAATGTAGTCATCCCGAGTTCTGAAGGTGAAAGCGGCTTAAATGGCTGTCTGAGTGTGCATCGATTCATTGTAGACCGACGCGAATATATTATCAATAGATGACGGTATCTTCCTCTCCACCTTCAACAACCTCTTCTCCTCCGTCGTCCCCAGGATCTTTTGAGGCTTCTGGTGGCTCAGTATCATTTCGAACTTCGTTAGGCATTGCAGGAACGTTCACATTAGTATCGTCAGATTTTATTGGAGTCAATGATTGCTCTGCGTTAGTAGCAGAACCCACCGTGTCCGTTTGCTTCTCAGCAGCAGCCTTGGTCTCAGGAGATTCTAGTTTTATCTTTGGCGTTGAAGCTGGTTCGACGATAGGATGGTCATCGTCCCATTGATCGGCCTCTTTCTCAATGACGGCTTCGACTTCTTTGACTTGGGCTTTGATCTTCTCATTGTCGCCCGGCAGAAGCTCCCAAGGCTTGTAGTACTAGACATAGGATTAGATGGAGCACATGAAGTAGCCTTGTAAGGAAGACCTACGAGTTTGGGCTCAGTCGTCGTTCGCAAAAAGTGCGCCTGAGCTAGCATATTCGAATGCCGTATTTGCATCTGAGACTACATCAGCATTCGGAACCGTGGCCTTGGATCAGCAAGCACCAATATTGACCATACCGATTGCTTATCGTATTTCACCTGCTCTCTCCGCCTGATGATCAGGAGAGCCTCCCTCTTCTGCTTCTTCTTCTCATCCTGTTCTTCCGCCTGTAGCTTTAGCTTGGCCTGTTGCTTCTTCTCAATGTCCGTACGACGCTTTTGTGCTGTTGAGGATGAGCTCTGGGATAATGTGCCGAGCAGAGCGCCAAACAGTCTTTGCCCACGTTTGCGCTCCTCCAACTGTCCGCTCTTGCGACGATCCGATGCTCTATCTAGGGGTGAGGCTGGGGAGTTTCTGCTGTCGTTGGATTGGCCATTATCGAGTCTAAGCCTTTTGCTGCGCTCGTCCGAGAAGGAAGATTGGCGACGTTTCAATGTTGGGGATGTTGACAAAGGCCGCTCCGTCGTGTCTTCTGGTAGTATGACCGCCGAGGCTACGGCTCTGAAGGATTCCTTTAGCACGTCTTTCGATGGACGCCCATGTTTCACATACAGTGGTTCTTCCCCCATGCTGGGCTCCTTCATAAAATAGTCGCAAATGTTAGTGTTGGAACCCAATCGTGACACGATGGATCTTGGGATCGGACTAACGGTAAAATAAATTGATGTGGCTGACTAATCTGGGCATTTCAAAGCTCAACACTCAAGTTTCAAGACCTACCATCGCCGTCTCCGTAATTCCTTCTACACATCTTGATACTTTCTTGATTCACCATGTCTCGTCATCATCCGTAAGCCCCCTCGTCCCTACACCTCAAGACAATTGTGCTAACACCGCCTCATTCAGGGACCTAGTAATGTGCCGCAAACAACCCGGCATAGCCATCGGTCGCCTCTGCGACAAATGCGACGGCAAATGTCCTGTGTGCGATAGCTACGTCCGCCCTACGACCCTCGTCCGTATCTGTGACGAATGCTCCTTTGGCAACTACCAGAACAAATGCGTGGTCTGTGGTGGTGAGGGTATCTCAGACGCTTTCTACTGCTTCGAATGCACGCGCCTGGAGAAGGACAGAGATGGTTGTCCGAAGATCATCAATCTGGGTAGTTCGAGGACGGATCTATTCTACCAGAAGAAGAATTTTAGAAATCACTGAGAGGCTGGAGGCGGGACGTGACCCAGTGACCAAAGAAACGCGTGGGCATGGTTCCACAAAAGTGCATCAAGCCCCAATATCCAAGCACACGTATGATGGATGTTGAGAAAGGAAACCGAGCATGTGTGTTATACCGAGTGGATCCAGGCCCTGTAGTTCCATGCTGACAGCATCGAGACCTCCACTCTCTCAATCCGCATTTGTGTCTGGCTCGGCCTTGTCCAACACAGCATCTTCAAACGGGCACGATGGCCTCAATAGTTGGTGAAGCTTCCCAGCCAACACCAGCGGCCTACATCCATGTCCTGAGAACCAAGGGTGCGAGGAATCAAGTAGATAGCGGACGTCAACGACTTAAAGCATTGATTGACGCTTGGGTATCTTTCATGCTGATGCTCAATATGTACACTAGAACGGGTTTCACCAGAAATCTCGGGTCTTCCTTGCTCTTATATGTAGCTGACCTTCACACCCATACCAATCGTTCTCCTAAGCTTATCCCACCCTGCCCCTGTCATTCCTCCCAGTCTGTCCTTGACATTCTGCCGGCTCAATGCCACAACAATACCCATGAGAAAGAGCACGAACCGCAACAGGCCCATTGGGTTTTGCGACATCTGTGCGGTCATGTGTGAGACCATTTGTTGTAGAGCGATCATCACTGCAATACTGCGATCATAAATTCTCGAGTTTGAAGCTTTGTGAGGTGCCTTTGGTGGTGAGCGCGAAGACTTGGATTGTGAAGTTTTGACGGGCTCGGCTATCGGTTGCAGAGGTGGTGGCTTCAGGTTTTGCACATTTGGTGCAAATTGGGCATAGTCGATGCCGTAGTCCGTCTCGCTGTTTGATCGATGGTGGCTTATAGATGGTGCTTGTCGCACTGTTTCGAGGCTACCCCTCTCTGTTTCCTTCGCTGGTCGTGGTTCTTGCTCTACCAAGTCTTCCTGTTGCGGTAACGCATCTTCAAAATCCTCTTCACCCCTTGACTCCTCGTCCTCTAGGCTCCGCAGATCCTGTAGGAACGAATCCTTCATATCTTCATCGAGCACTTCGCTCATACTGATGAAATCTCTCGCATAGTCCCATTCTCCATTGCGAGGTAGTACGTGAAGGGTGTAAAGCTCTATGATCTTCATACGAGCAATTAGATCTCGTGGCGTGTCCGTTCCATTGCTATTATATGCCGCGCCGTTGGTGTGGCCATTGAGAGACTGCGAGTCTTTCAAGCGTCCTACCAAATCCAAATCTGGATTGTTGGCTGCTGCAAGATATGATTCAAGGTGTTGCTGGTTGGCAGCCTGTGTTGTAGACTGTGCCAGCAGTAACGTCGCTAGGCTGATGACCACATCTGCATCAACGTTTCCATCAACACCACCGTACCCAATACTGACCACCTCGTCCCATATTGTGCTATTCTGAGCCTTTGCAACAACATCTCTCCATGCTTTGTTTCCGAAAGCTACCTTGCCGTCCTCAGCATCTAAGTCGGCAATAGCATTGAGCATTGTAAGATAGAGGACCCAGACTTTGATTCTATCCCTCCGACTTGCACCAGCAATGGGCGCTTTTCGAAGCATGTTTTCATCTTCAGTGGCCTCTCCTGAAGGCGGAGGAACAGTGATGAGCGGCTCAATCGCGGAAAAAGCCTCTGGTAGTCTCCGGGTAAGAAACAGTTCTGACGAGTGCTTGTAGACCTTTGAGACTTCCGACTTAGCTTTACGTGGAGATGGTAGTGAGCCCAGTGATGAGCTCAGAAGACGTGGAGACGAAAAGGCTTCTTCAGCAGGCTCGAGCAGTGCCGTAGAGGATCCAACCATTGTAAAAAACCCAAGACTGACTTCGAGCTTGACTTCGAGAAAAGCTATTAGCAACTAGGTATACAGATCATCAGGGAAGACGCTGAAGGGTTGTATTGATGAGAGCCTCAAGACTGCACAACCCCATCAGATTAGATTGTATCAGATTAGATTAGATTAGGCCTAGAACTACTTTAGCTGATCCCTGCATCCTTTTTTTGAAAGTACACTTCCTGTCGTCAGCCTTTGACTTCCGATTTAGAGCACCAGTGACAGCAGAGGTCAGGCTAGCTATCGGTAAAGTGGCGGTGGGATCCAAGTCCCGTTGATCTTGCACACTGTGTAGTATGATGTTCATACCTCGGATACTCTGCTAAAGCTGCTTTAGGTACAGTTGACTGCATCACTGAAGCTGTATCAAATACGCTTTGCTACACCATTCACGTTGCTTTGGAGACAGTTTGCTACAACACTAAAGATGCTTCAGACGTAGTTTGTTTGCTACCCTACTGAAGCTGCTTTGTACGTACCGTACTACACCACTCAAGCATTGGACGCACTTTACTACAATAGTTTGAGCACATCTTGCCTGGACTGGACTGGACTGAGCCAGCTCTAGCTCATTGTTATTACGTTCTAAGTCAATCAAGCTGCATTAGAAACATTTTGCACTTTGCTACACTACGTTCAATCAATTCTGACCGATGTCAACTAAGCCAGCCCGCAGTATATACTGTATTTAGAGTACACAACCCTAAGTTGCCGTCGGTTTTCTTGATAGCAAACCATCAATCAATACAAACACCTTTTGCCCACAGTTGAAGATCTATGACATTTAAGGATCACGTCGTTTGCGCCTTCTTCCATTGCACAGGCATAGAAGCCAATTATGGATGTCAACGGCAACACTTTTCGAGCCATTCTTCCATCGATATTGGGAGCTATCAGCCGTGCTCACTTTGTCTCTTTGGATCTTGAGCTGTCAGGGATACCGGGGAGACAGACTGGCCGTGGAAAGCAAACTCTCCAAGAAAGATATGATGATACCAAGAAAGCTGCTGAGCGTTACCAAATCCTCCAATTCGGGTTAACATGTGTTGAAGAGGATCAACAGAGAGGTAGGTCTCCGAAACGCATTATGATGGGGTCATACTCACAGCCCAGGGGCCTACGTCCTGCACCCATACAACTTCTTTCTTAACCCAATCCCTGACAAAAAGCTGGACATCGAGCGCGATTTCACCTATCAAAGTGGGGGTAGGAACCCCAATATTCCGATATCCTGCATATGTGCACAGCTGACAAACTTAGCGGTGGATTTCCTCCGCGGTGTCGGGTTTCGCATGGATGCTCCGTTCTCAGAGGGAGTTCCATATTTCTCGAGGGAGGAAGAAGGCCGTGCACGAGCGGCTGCTGCTCGTAGACGGGATAAGACCGACATCACGGATATTTTCATCAAGGACGGGGACAGCGAGTCTCATGGGTTCATTAAAAGAGTGCGGCACGAAGTGCGTGTATGGAAAAGCAAGGGCATGGCATGACTCACCTTCTCCATCGATTATGATACGCTGACTAACAATAGCCCTAGCCTGGAGGTTACTTGAATATTGCTCCAACTACGCACTTCTCATCGAACAGCAGTCGGGGTTTGAATGGCTTCCAAAAGCGCTTGGTTCACCAGCTCGTCCGTGCCGAATTTCCCGATGTCGTATCGCTTTCGAAGGCTGATTTTATACAATTGATACCGTACGATAAAATTCGCGAAGATGCCCAAATCCGAAGGAAGGAGATGTGGTTCGAACAGAATCTTACAAACCAGATAGGGCTAAGGTAAGCCACAATTCTGAAGATTTGTTTACCGGTCTTTGATTGTGCTTTGTTCTTCGGCAGGAATCCCAGCTCTTGGGCCATTCTTTGCTCCGCAGCGTAGCTCATCAGCTTTGTGTTGCAAGAGAGTAGTCCCCAGGATTCTGCCATTCTTGCATCATGGATATTCAATTATTGCTTCCTTTTGGGGGAGGGGGGAGCGGGCCCGTCCCTCTTACTCTACCAATCTTAGCTTAACAATACTGAAATACAGCCTCCTTTTTCGCCAGTCGGCCATTTCACTGGGGGAGTCCTTGCTCTGCAGCGACGTCTTTTATTTCCGTTTAAAGTGCTGACGAGGCAATACAGATGGATAGCAGAGGCCCTGTGTCCGCACGTCGACAAGGTGCTACCTCCTGATTACCGCGCTCCGCATGCTTACGGTAACCTAGCGGCCCTAGGTGGATACAATTATCCCCCAGTCTTGATGACTGATCTTGACCGCGAAGAATATGACGCCCAGTTCAGTGAGCTAATAGGCCAGCTCCGTCAGAAGCGCACTGTTCTTGTGGGACACAACGTCTTTTTAGATCTAGTCTATTTCTACTCCTGTTTCTTTGGTCCATTGCCAGAACGAGTGGAAAACTTTCAGCATATCTTTGGCTATCTATTTCCAATGGTCTTTGATACCAAATATCTTGCTGATAAGATCAATGACAATTCATCCTCGTACAATTCGTCCCTCGAAGACCTCGATCGGGAGCTTTCTGAGCTTCCACTCCCTATCATCGAGCTAGCAGCTGGGCACGAGAAATACGCTTCAGATTCACCTATGCACGAAGCCGGCTTTGACAGCTTCTTGACAGCCAAAGTGCTTATACGGCTGGCGACACAGATTGGAGCGGAATTCAGAGAGGATGAAGAAGATGAGGATTTATATGTGACAGCCTCGGAAGATGGTGGTGTCCCTCTCGACGGAGGCGCCCCATCACAAGCTCGTGCTACAACGCCACTGCCCCCAGCTCACACAATGATGCCGCCCGGGGAGAGCAGCTTCTGGAGGCAATATGGCAATAAGCTACGTGTCAATGGGACGGTAGAGGAGGTCTGCAATATCTGGTAGAATAGCAGACCATGGAAGGTGACGCATGAGAGGGTAACAAGCCCAAAGTTGGTTGAGATGGTAGCGTTTGGGCTTGTCTCGAATTAACGCAGCCATGCTTACCCTCTTCATCGATGTGCCCGATCTCTTGGTATAGCAAGAAATGAAAGCCTTCCTACCAGGGGACTGGGTTTCGATCAAAAGGCAGCGACCAGAGTAGGATCGCAATGCTATAAGACGATGCTATACCTGGTTCACTTCTTTCTGATCGCAAATTCTTACTACAATCCAGTAAATTATCTCCCGTATAACTTCCAATGCAGCGCCAAACACATGATTTGCTTGGATACCAGAAGCGATTACGTGTGAGTTTGTCGCCATGCGTGATCATCTAAGTGTCGCTTTTCTTGATAGTGAGTTCTTTGAGAAAATTTCTCTTCGGTAGCTCTAGCAGCTATGTTTTGAGATGTTATCTGAAACTTGCCACATTCTCCTGATAGTATGCTTCCTAGAAGGCCTCCTCTCTTCTATGGCTCAGAAAAGCTGGAAAGTAAAAGTCTCTTTGATTGTAAGCCTGCCCGAAGATTTCTCGTTATGATTCTGTTGAACTGTGATTGACCATACTATCCAGACCACTGGCTAGCCATATTTCTTGATGGATCCGCTTCTGTGGCTTTGGTCTTCCTCTACAATCACGGATCTATCGACAATCTCTCCGGTGATTTGCCCGATCTCTTGATCTATGGAAACATAGGGGTATAGCTTCATTTAGTAAGGATGGAGCAAGCTTCACACAACATATCCCGTGCAAGTAGATTTCATTAAGCTACGTAGTGAATAAAGTGTCTTCCTGTTCAATGTTAGCAGCCGAACCTCGCATCTCTCCCATCAGCGGCTCACCTCTCTGAGATACTCCCCCACGTCTGCTTGCCTAAACACCGTAATACCTGTCTTGAAATAACGTTAGACTTTATCGCAAGGAAAAGTCGAATTCGGAGGCAGTACCGGATCTAATCTTCGAGCTTCAGCCGTGGACCTCGCTGTGACTCCGACTATTTCGATCATCAGCGCTGCTCCTAAAACAATTGATATGCGCGAAAGACGAACTTCCCAATGGCGTATCGTCCATTTTGAGCACTATGACTCCTTGATGCTCTGGGCAGTCCTCTGACCAGCGTCCAATGTGAGCCTTTACAATGTTCCCTCCGTATAAGAATGGCTGCCGCATATGCATGGGTCAGCCCAGCCCCTTCAGGATAGCAATATCATCAGATTGGCTTCTGGTATGGACATGGAACGTCGCCGCCGGGATACATTTTGCGACTCAATACACTAGTTCCCATGCGCGGGAAAATGACTTTGGACTAACCATTTCTCCGTTGGCTTTAATCCAGACCTTGTATCGCGCATGAGGGGCGATGATATCTAATCTGGACGGTCTCAGAGTCAGCATACTATTGATCAAGACGAGAGTTACGCCCCTAAGACATATGTCCACAACAATACTCCAGGACAATGTCTTGCAGCTTATAACTTGATCTGGCCTGGAATTGGGCAATCTCGAACTTTACATACGCTGTGATATGTATCCGGAATTTTCCGCCCTTTGTAAACTGATGTAGCCTTCCACGTTAGCGTTTCTACTCTATCTGAAAGTAAACTGCGGAAAGAGTGGCAGTTCGTGATATGTCTCAAACCGAGTATGCAGTACAAGATGGGAATACAAGCCGAGGACTACCTACTTTTCCGAGGCAGGTGCCGACTGAGAGTAAATTTGGACGAGCGATGCTATGCATCGTTAGCAAAACGTCTATACGTACGAGCACGTAAGCAGACCTCGTCGCAAGGTTTGCTAAAGATAGGGGCATATAGTAAACTCGAGATTGGTGCATACGGAAACTGTAAAAGTTTAAGCATAAACATTCTACTGGAGTGTATCCAATGACCCAATCATACACCATGCGGGAGTCTTGCTTCGTGCTGTCGGGAGGCGCGATGAGATTCTTGAGTGAAGACCCGGTGTAGTTTGCCAGCTTTGCGAAGACTTGGGAAGATATAGAGGTCAGTTTTCTCTCCTAAGTATACGTTCGCTTCTAAACAGGAAGATGTCACAACCACACTGGATACAGAATATTAAACCTAGATGATAACCTACGAGTTTGAGTCTCTGGCTCAGTGAGGGGACGCATGGCTGGCACTAGGATGGTTGCCCGAGCCTCGAAATTTCTTGGTGAAAAAGAAAATCAACGGATGGGATTGTGCAGCGGAAAGCTACCGCGCGAAATCTTGGCGCTTCGTTTTCGGAATTCTCTAGATATTTCGTTGACTTCGGACAACATCCAGCGCAGCGAAAATGACTGTTGTCCCAGCAATCAAGCGCAGAAAGCTTTCGCCGTCGAGATCTGGCAGAGAAGCAGCTCCACCGTCCACACTAATTGCACAATCTACCCAGCAAGATGACTTCTACGCTAGGGCAGCAGGATGGAACTTAGAGCAGGACTACGAATCAAGGCCCAGAAAGCAGAAAAAGAAGGAAAAGGAGAACACGAGGCTACCTATCAAGACAGCTGAGGGGAGGGTAGAGCAAATACGGGCACCTCAAATCGAAAGCCAGGACGAAGAAAGCTGGCTGGGCTCTGAGGATGGAGATCAAGAACAGAAAGCGCCGGCCATCATTGAAGAGGAGGTCAAAGTGCCCGTGCGGCAGCAAATCATAGAAGCGAAAGAAGAGTTGGCCAGAATTGCAAGTCTTATCAACGAAGATCCCGAAGAACATGTGGGCGGTTTTCGAACGTTAGCTTCAATAGCAGCTTCCTCAAATTTGACAATCAGGAAGCTCGCCCTCGTAACGCAGCTAGCAGTCTACAAGGATGCTATCCCAGGTTATCGGATACGGCCTATCGCTGAAGTTGATCAGACTGAGAAGGTTTCCAAGGATGTCAGGAGGCTTCGAGCTTTCGAGCAGACGCTCGTTGGCTCGTACCAGGGATACATCAAGGATCTTGCAAGCTGTACGAAGCCAACTAAGAGCGAGAAAACCGAAGCGACCGCAAGCGTGACATCTGTTGCAATATCTTGCGCATGTGCTCTACTACTCGCAGTCCCACACTTCAACTTCCGAGGAGAGCTTCTCAAGATCTTAATTGCAAAATTAGGTTCGCGAAAGACTGACGCAGACTTCATAAAGTGCCGTGAAACGATCGAAAACCTCTTCCGTAGCGATGACGATGGCACGTCGTCTCTAGATGCCGTGTCGTTGATCACGAGGATGATGAAAAGCCGGAACTACCAAGTTGATGAAAGCGTTTTGAACACTTTCTTACATCTTCGCCTCTTGACAGAATTTTCTTCAAAAGCTTCACAAAATCGAGTCGATAAGCTTGCAGCAGATCCTAATCTTGACGGCAAAAAGCTCAAATTCAAGAAAGAGTTCCGCACCAAAAAGCAGCGAAAGATCATGAAAGAGAGAAAGGTGGTCGAGAAGGAGTTCGAGGTGGCTGACGCAGTTGTCAGCCATGAGCAGAGGGATCGAATGCAATCAGAGACATTGAAGTTGGTCTTCGTGGCCTACTTCCGGATTCTGAAGGCCAGGACTCCAAGTCTTATGGGCGCCGTACTTGAGGGCCTTGCCAAGTATGCACACCTCATTAATCAAGAATTCTTCGGAGACCTTCTGGAGGCCCTCAAGGATCTCAATTCTGACGCTGAAGCTCTACTCAATCCTAACGAAGAATTATCCGCAGAGGAAGATTCATCCTTGAATAGCAGATCTGTTCGAGACTATACTCGCGAAGCTCTCCTCTGCACCACAACCGCCTTTGCCCTCCTCGAAGGCCAGGATGCCGCAAAGTCGGCTTCGACGCTACATCTTGATCTCTCATTCTTCACATCACATCTATACAGAAACTTATACGCTCTAGCCATGAATCCTGATCTCGAGCTGTCTTCAAAATCTCTCCGCCTAGCAGACCCACATTCGGCTTCGCCCTTACCAGCAGCCCCGGTGGACTCGAAAGTAAACCTCAAGACAACCACTGTACTCCTCTTGCGAGCTCTGACCTCGACACTGACCCCAAGAACAGTTCCTCCGCTTCGCTTGTCAGCATTCACAAAGCAACTATTTACGTCCACATTACAGCTTCCCGAGAAGTCCGCGCTGGCGATGTTGAGCCTGTTGAGTAACGTCACGAGAATTCATGGTCGCAAGACTGCGTCTCTGTGGAACACAGAAGAAAGGAGAGGCGATGGAGTTTTCGACGCCTTGAGGGGAGATCTGGAAGGCAGTAATCCTTTCGCGAGCACCATCTGGGAGGGTGAGTTACTGAAGCTGCATTATGCCCCTGGAATCAGAGAAGGTGTCAAAGGAGTCGAGAACTTGGTCAGAGATGTCAGATGATCCGGATATAAAGTACGAACGCAGCAGGTTTCTCTCGAACACCCTTAATACCGTCCTCAACTTGCTAGCCGCAAGAACGTAGCTCGATATGCTGCAATCATCTGACTCCCATTCTAAATGTGTCCCGGCACCATTTCAAAGCTTACCAGCCCTAAATCGTACTCCCCACAACCCGGTGCCAGATCGCACCACCCCACCAGCGGCATAATATATTCGTCACACACTCCATATCTTTCACAGCCACCGCACTCCTTCAAAACTCGGCAGCTAAACATCCATCCAGCACGTATTGTGTCGCCTCGCGAGTACACAGATCTAGGCCCCTTTTAAAACATACGGACGTGTCATTTGCCAAAAGATTGCTCTACACCGGTGCCTTTTGACATAGAAGAAGCGCCGGGGCATCCTGCATCCACCCCTGTATCGCCATTTGGCGAGGCGCTATTTGGGGAGTGTGCGAAGGACGCGCTCGTTGCAGGTATTGCCCACGCCGTTATAGGATTGGATAAGAGAAGCGCAAAGATCTCAGAGGCATGCTATGGAAGCGCTGGCGGTGCTGGAGATAGTAGGGGCGTTTGCATCCATCACCGCACTTATCCGCATCTGGAAAAGAGAGGTAGTTGAGGCGGGCGGCGAGTAAACTGTCATGGCGAGCCAACCATGATGCGTGAGCCGGATGGACGTTGAGGGAAAAGAGAGTTAGGTAGAAAGAGACGAGGAACGCTATGGCGGTTTGCGTTGGGGCTTGTAATTTGTAGACAGGCACTGTAGAAGTCACTCATTCAGTGGAAATACAACATAGACACGGATGCATGAGTTTGGAATATATTGCTTGAGCAAAAAAGTTGCATTCAGCTAGCACATGTTTCTGGAGATGGCAATATGCACAAGGGTATGAAGGCTCGCGTATTCAAGTAATGGTAGGGGGTCGTTATACGATGGGGATATGATTTCTTAGTCGAATTGGATTATAAAAAGCTAGAAGCGATATTCCGAGAAATATGCAGCCTGCGCCTAGGGTATTGGGATTGCACTAGTAGTTACCGAATAATTTGTAGCATAAGCGGACGGTGGAAGCAGAAATGCGTGTGTGTCAAAAGTTGCTGATAAATTCTGATGGTTTATTGTATGCATTTATCTTCTACAAAGTTACGGGCCTAAGAGGTCAGCCTGCGCGTTCGAACCCTCAGTCATGAGCGAAAAAAGGGATCATAATTTCCATTTGGGTATCATAAGCTGCTACATGTTACAGATGTGCCGGCCATTGCGATGAATATGCAAACATGATCATATGCGAGATGCCTGTTGCTCTGCACCCCTTGTCCACCATTGGAGACACAATGCGGCGCGATCAACGGTCATCTCACGGCTAGTCATGGCTTGCCAGAATTCCATGCCTAGGGAATGATTACGCGATTCCAAATAAATAATGGGCAGCCAATCCTCCAATTGATCCAAGGGTAGATAGGCTAGAGCATCGATGAGGGTTAAGACCAGCGCTTTGGACTGTTCGGGCGGCGCTTGCTCTAATCGGTATCTGACCAATTCGAGGATGAGTGAGGGCTCGCTCCCGGATGTGATTCGGATAAGGGTCTTGATGGCCATTCGAAATTGTTGTGGCGAAATGTTTTGTGGGAAGACTTGGAAGAGGATTTCAATATAGGGACGAATGTGCTTTGCGAAGAGGCCTGAAGCCGCACCGGGAGCTGAGAATACGGCTAGCATAACGCTGTGGGCGGCTTCGAGTATCTCTAGAAGCCTCGGGTCGCTGCCTGGTCCTAGATAAGGGGTTGCGGCGTCTATCAGCATTGCTTCGTTGACTTCAGGCGCCAGGACAGTCGTGAAGTGCTCCGCGGTATTCAGGAAATAGAGGTCGTGACAGCGATCGAGAGGATGCTGAGGTATGGCGCCTGCTGACGATGGCCGAATTTCTTGGAGGAACGCCTCTGCTTGGACTGGATACTGGGATAGTATATCTATAGCTGTAAGGCAGACGAATGTATACTGTGAAGAGGCATTCGCGCCAAGGCGAGAGGAGATGAAATAGAGATTTCGCAACGTATGTAGGGTCTGAATGGCGATGAAAGGTGCTGGACCTAATGAGCTTCGGGTTATTTCATATGGTGTTTGATGACTTACCTCCAGCTACAGGCATTTTGGGATCTCCAAGGACACGACCTAGAAGAGCTCTCAGAATGATGACCATGGCGAACATGCTAGATCGCAAGATACGCCACAGGGTAGGCAAGGTTGCCCTCAGGGTATCGTCACTCAAAAAGGAAGCTTCCTCAGTAACGTCTATCTCCGACAATTTATTCTGGCGCCACTGGATATTGAGTGATCTGGTAAAAGTCGAGATGTCATTGATCATAGTCGAAAGTAGATCTACGTTTTTTACGTGCTCCACGGAGAAAGCCGTGACACGTGAGAGTGATCCTAATGAAGAGATCAAAGGGCTAGTCGCCATGCGTTGGCATTGCACATATGTGGATGACTTGGACGACCATTCGAACTTCATGCCGCCTCTTTGATGGATGTCTGCATCGATGCCGCTGAGGAAGTAGCCCGAATGGAGACCATCTTTCGAGAAAAGCGGCGGCTGGTATAGAATTGGCAGCAGCAAGTCGTGGTCAAGGTTCATCTTCTCAGCGTCACCCAACAGATCGAAGACATGGCTGAGAACCAATGCCACACTGTTCCCTGCCAACCCATTCACCGTTTCGCCTTCGTGTAGTGCAAGATTGACGGCCTTGACCGTAGCGTTTTCCAATTTCCTTCGCAGACTCGCGGATATCTTGTCTCGTCCCTCGAATCCAATCAATAGCCCTGCCAGCACGCATAGGTGCCTCCATCTTGGGGCGTTACCCCCATCTGTCCCCTTGACGATTGCGACAGCCCATTCATCCGCGCCGAATGCCACTCGATGTATTGCAGCAGAGTTGAAAATACCGAGGATCTCAAGCGTCGTTCGTAGGCTATTGACAGAAGGTTGTTCCCATATTGAAGGAGCGCATAGCAGTTGTGCGGTCAAGAGTGTCACGTTGAGGGGGTTCTGGAGGTTCGTCAAGATCGTTGTAGCGGAGCCAAGTAACCTGGCGATCAATCAACAAAGTCGACGCATAGAATTAAGCCAGGCTTTTACATGCCTTGAAACATCCTGCTGATCCGAATCGCGCAAAGCGCGGAGGAGGGTCCCTAGTGACCTGTCCATTCAATGGACATCTACAACATGGTTGGTCATTGCGAGAAAACTTTCGGATGGGGATTGATCGATAGCGAAGCCGTTGATAACCGCAACTGTTTTGGGATCTCACGCTTAATGATGTTTATCACATTCTTCAAAATAGCGGAGGCCTACTCCATACCACGCATCTAATTGTTCAACTTGAGAGAGCCTTGATCAGACTACACGGGATCCTGCCCTACTATTGGCATTTCCATTTCCGCCCCACTGCCTCCAATGGACAAGACAGGTGGTGCCCTAAATCTGGCCCAGCTTCTGACCACTTTCTCCGATCATTGGTCCCAACGCACAATTGGCACTCTCAATGACTACGAAATCAAGCTCGCCAAACTCCTTGGCGAGTTCGCCTGGCACTCCCACCCTGACACCGACGAGATGTTCCTCGTCCTCTCGGGCACTTTGAACATCCAGCTCAGAGACAGAGACGTGATTTTGACGCCTGGAGAGGTTTTTGTTGTACCGAGAGGTGTTGAGCACTGTCCAAAGGCCGAGGAAGAAGTTGGCGTGATGTTGTTGGAGCCAAAGGGCGTGGTCAATACCGGAGACAGTGATCAAATTGATCTTATGAAGCCTGTCCGACCGATCGAGGGGTGAAGGCCGGATAGACGTTTATCCGCCCGAGATGCCTGAATAAGGGAACGCACGTGACCTGAAGCTGGTAGAACTACAACAGTACGTAGTAATTTAGTCTAAATTCAGGTATTGGTGAAGATGCGGATCCCGTTTTGGCAATGAACAAATTCCTATTTCCACCATCATGCCTGCGTCCCATAATACAACAACATATGTTGGACCCGACTACCAAACCCCTCCGTTCCCCTCCCTCTACTGGCTCATCGGGCCCCCAGACGTCGTTCATCCCGTATACCTCTACCACAATAAGGATATCTGGCGTTTCACACTCTTCTGGACACTCATCTTCTTGGAAGCCGCACACTTGCTTGTAGGGACTTATGCGGTGATCATCGTTTGGTGGGGCGGAAGGAGTGATCTGCTAAGGGCTGGACAAGGGGAGAAGCGTACTCTTACGGGGAGAGGGCTGGGGGGACGGGGGAAGTTGAAGGTCTTGTGGATTGTACCCGTTGTCTACGGCGTTGTTGCAGGCGTGCAAGCGGTCTTGGCAGGGAGTGTCATTGGCTTGATGTGAGTGATGGTTACTAAATCGTCTTGGTAGGAAGAGTACAACGATGTGGTACGAGGCGAGACACTCTGTACTCGGAAGGCTGATTGCCGGTAGATTGGGTGCAGTCTACAACGCAGGAGGCTTCAAGATGTCAACGTGGATTCCGTTCGTGTGGTCTATCATCAGTGTCCTAGTACTTATCCTATCCTCATTCTCAATACAGGGAGGGCTGTGATGACTTGCCGGCCAGTCAGAGGACAAAACGTAGACAGCAGACCCGGACTGGAGGAACCCGTCTCATAGTGTCTCGAACATTGACGGATGAAAACTGTTATCGGCCTGATATCGTGGTTGAAAGACCGGCTAGAGTAGGCCAAGTAGCTCAACCTCACACGCCGTATGCTCACCGGTCCCAGATACAGTCTAGTAGGGATGAGGGGCTACATAGTCAATGCGCCGAGTTGGAAATATTGGCAGGAAGCGAGCGGGCGAGGAAGAACCTCCTCTGACAATGGAGCACTCATACTAAACTGCGTCGCCACTTATTTCATTGGTCAGCTCGATGGGACGTCTTTCGTCCTTGATTTGCCAAACCCCCCCAAAGACATTCCGGTGCAAAATATTTCAGGGCTGTCTACCTCGGTGGAGCTTCCTCGCCACGTGTTTTCTCGTTGAGCTCGATGGGGCGACGTGTCTTCTCGTTCTGCTCGACGGGGCGTCTTTCGGCCTTGACTTGCCGAACACGCCCAACGATGACACAGTGCAACATATCTCAGGGCTGTCTACCTCGGTGGAGCCACCTTTGCAATTGAAATTTTTCGAGCGCCAGCTCTCTCAGAGCTGCCTATTTTGGTGGAGCTCCTTTGTTTGTTGAAAATTTTTCGAGCGCCAACTCCTCAGGGCTGTTTACTTTGGTATGGTGGAGCTCCTTTTGCCTTTTTTTTATAGTAATATTTTCGAGCGCCAATCCTTCCCGGGCTGTTCACCCCGATGGCGCCTCTTTTGCATTTGAAATTTTTCGAGCGCCAACTCTCTCAGGGCTGTTTACTTTGGTGGAGCTCCTTTGTTTATTGTAATATTCTCGAACGCCAACTCTCTCCGGGCTGTCCGCTTTGGTGGAACTCCCTTTTGCATTTTGTTTGCTGAAGATTTTTCGTGCGCTAACTCTCTCCTATCATATCCGGTTCGGTGGAGCCCAGAGTCAGCCAAGACTTCGGGTTCCGTAGACGTTGAACTGCGCACCGAATCCCCTGGCTAACACTGGTAGTCAGGTACGCACAGAGTAACCAGCGGAAGACTATCTTGACGACTTGTTTTGAATGCATTGTTTGTTTCAGGCACATTTCATCTTTACTGTTTATCGCCGGACTCTCCATGTCTCCCAGACCCTTCATTCCTTGGGCTGCATCCCCAATGCTTCCTATCGAGTGGCTTTTTTCGCTCATCCTTACGAAGCTTTCTATGGGTCTATGCGACCAATATTTGGAAGTTCGGGCATCCTTTTGCCGAGTGGCTGAGCAAGTTTCTCACAGCTCCACTATCTGCGAGAGCGATTCTTCGGTACGGTGGGTCATTATCTCAACATGATCAGCGTGGCTGTCTTGGCTGTAGTACTTATATGACCTCTTCTTCCCTCGACTCTTCCCTTTTTTCTCTTCATCGATTAACTACTTCACATACATTCAATGTCTCAATTATCAATGTATCAAACACGTGAATCGATCATCATTCCAGACAATTTTCGCTCTGTTGCCATGTCCTCGGCAGCAGCCTCGCGAATTCCTCGCCCAGTTAACGTCGACACTGCGACTCCCATCGCAGCCCGTCGACAACCCATCACTGACATCGCACGCCAACTCTCATCGATGTCTCTTGCCAAGGGTGCTAGCACGGCCAACCCAGTCGTGTCCAAGCACCAGCTGAAGTCTCGCCCGACCAACATCTTCACCGCCAAGGGTGTTCCTGCCTCCGATCGCATCCAGGAACGCCGGAAGCTTGTTGCCGCCAAACTCGGGCTCCCGAGACCCAAGCACACCATCTCGGCCGTTGTTCCTGGCGTGCGGAAGCACGTCAAGTTGATCTGCCACACACTTGGACAAAATCTCCGCCAGGGACCGATGCACAACATCCCTGGTCCTGTCAAGCTGTTCGTGGATTTCTCCGACCGCGTCAGGAACGCGCCATCACGCATCCCATCGGACTTCTCGGGCTGCAGGCCATTCACCCAGGGCGGCTACAACCTCCCTGCCACCATCAAGCCAGTCTTTCTGCCTCTCCTTGTGAGCAGTGAGCGTGGTGGCCTGCCGTACTGCGAGAATCGGTGGAACGACCCCAACGACAACCTCGAGCCATGCGGCTACGGTCTCGCCTACAATGGCCGTACTTGCCCATGCCATGGGCCGTCTCTGCAGAGGCCTGGTTACCACATCGAACCCAGGCTATGGTCAACTACTCCTGCAGAGGCGGACGTGGATCCAAAGAGAGCCCGGAGAGTGAGATTCGCCGGCACCACAACTGCCATCACTCCTTCGGACGATCACGGACGATACTACCGTGATTCGTTCTGGACTCCCGAGGACCACGCAGCGGATTCGTATGGGTCGTACGCTTCGACCGACCCAGCAACGAAAGAGGACGACGACCGCGCTATCGCACTTCTCGACAGCGCTGCTGCCATTCAATCAGCCAAGTTGACATCTGTCGACTTGCAGGCAGTCTTCGACGAGTGCAACTTCACTGACGACGAAGAGTAGCCGCTTTCTTCTGCTCTCGTCGTCGCCTCGTCGCAGTCGTCCTCTTTCCGCGCGGGAAGGTCTTTTTCAGTACAGACTGGCCGGTCTTACGGCTGCCCACTTTCAGCGGTAGGGTGTCAGAGCACCTCTCCCACACAAGCAATGCACATACATCATCCCCTTTCGACTGACGTTTAACTTGGTGCAAGTGCTCTGACATGGCCCTCCGTGGCTACCTGGAAGGCTGATTTGGGCATGCAAGCTAGGACATTACATGGGTTTGGTGAGTCGTCGTTCAACATACCTGCCACTACTTCACCAACTAACGATCTTCCAGAGATTGGGATGGACTGGATGCTGGATGCTGGACCTGGATGCTGGACCTGGATGCTGGGCCTGGATGCTGGACTTGGATGCTGGACTTGGACGCCGGACCTGGACGCTGGACCTGGACGCTGGACCTGGATGCTGGACCTGGACGCTGGACCTGGACGCTGGATCTGGATGCTGGACTTGGACGCTGGACCTGGACTTTGGATCTGGATGCTGGACCTGGACTTTGGATCTGGACTTTGGACCTGGATGCTGGACCTGGACGCTGGACTTGGACACTGGACCTGGACTCTGGAACTGGACTCTGGAACCCCCGGATCTGATCAAGGCTGCCGACATTGCTGAAGGTTGGGCCCTGATGCTGTGTTTCTTGGTAGCACGATTGGATTCCGGTTTTTTTCAACTCTGGCTGTCTTCTACTCTGGCTCTGGTTCGGGGATTGGGCATCCTTTGGACTCTGGCGCAGCGGTACCGGCCATTGGATTCGACACTCACAACACTTCTTCTTTTTCGGACATCTATCTGGAACTCCCTGGTCTACTGGCCTTGAACTCACTGAAAAAAAAACAATCACAAAAAAATTCAAAAAAGAAAAAAACAATTCTAGAAAAAGTGCTGGTGAAATAGGCCGGCGGGACCATGTCTAACTGTTCATCTAGCTTGTTCGCGCCTGGTGTAGGAACCTTTACTGCTGACGGTACTATAGCTTTTGGTCTCTGTCGACTGGCTCACGCGACGGGCAGAGGCTGCTAACGAGTTTTAGGGATTTGTTTCTGCTGACAGGCTCAGGCGACGGGCAGAAACAACGGAAAGGCAATGCTGTGGTGGACTTACAAGCAGATGGGATTACTGACTTCTACTGACTGGCTCAGGCGACGGGTAGAAGAAAGAAACTTGGTGATGCCGTGGTGGACTTACAGGCAAATTGGGAACTACTAACTTCTACTGACTGGCTTACGCGACGGGTAGAAGAAAGATGATGATGCCGTGGTGGGCTTACAGGCACATTTGGGATACTGATTCTAGGGCTTTTGGGGATCGCTGACTGCTGACTGGTGTAGGTACCTCAACATGAACTTGGCCTTGACGCGGCGTTGAGGCTTGATCCTGCAAGGGAGACCAACAAGTTCAACTTTTTTTTTCTGTTGGGTTGGATTTTGTGAGTGTTGAACTCCGATCTTCGGAGTGCTCTGGCTGACTTTTGCGCAAGGACGTTTCTACGGCGTGGTATGGTTTGGTTGTCGGCTTGCATTGTATTGTGGGTGGTGGGTTGGAATGGGGATGGCCTTTGGTTTGATGGGATGAGAAGTCAAGCGATAGATTTGTATGTCTTGTGCATTCACAGAGCCATAGGTTTGGACTTCGAAACCTCAATACTGTTGTTCAATGTGCTTTGACTTGTGTTTCTTGGTGTAAACCTCCGTCTAAAGTTCTACATCTGCATTTGCCAATGGGTGCCAGCTTCCTCAATCCATGCCAACCAAGACCCTTGGGTCCCATCCGCCATCCTTTCCAGCTCTGTTCCACGGCTTGATTAACATTACGAACGACCATCCCGTCAACCACAGCGGGGGTTTTGCACCAAGTACTGCATGACCATCACCAAGAAGTATTCATCTCGCGGCTTGAGACACAGACGAGCCGGACTGACCGAATAAAGTCCCGAGCAGGGCTAGTTGACATTTGTGCCAGGGTCGATCTTGGTGAAGCATGCCGCTCTCAAGCATCTTCCATGTGCTGAGATGCCTGCGACAGCTTGCGTTTCTTCTGAAAAGCCGGTGCGCTGGTCTGGATCGCTTTGATATTGACGGGTAGGTCAGCGCCTGCAGCTGCCTCGTGGGTCTTTTTGGTAAAGAATACCGCTCTCAGTCGTCTTCCATATGCCGAGACGCCTGCGACAGCTTGCGTTTCTTCTGAAAAGCCGGTGCGCTGGTCTGGATCGCTTTGATATTGACGGGTAGGTAAGCGCCTGCAACTGCCTCGTGAAGCCAGGGTACCTCCACCTCGGGCACTTGTTGTCTGATGAAACCAATGAAGGAATCGGCATTCGGTGCTCCCTCTATCAGACCAATGAGGCCTACTCGTGGGATCGATAACGCAGCGCTCAGGCGTTCCTCGGATCCTTTCGGAAGCGAGACGAGACGTGGGGGTGGTGACGAGGCTGCAGCGAGGGAAGCGATCTTTATGAGAAGAGGAAGATGAGAGTATAGGATTGAGGGTTGATCGGAGCCTGGAACGAAAACAGCAATTAAGGGTTTTCGATTGAGGGGGTCGGAGATATCTTTGCTGGACTCTTCTACGTTGGTTGGTGTTTGTTCCAGGCTTGGCCTTTGCGCAAGTGCTTCCAGATACTTTGTGGTTGAATTGAAACCGATGGTGAGATGGTTCTGCATGCCTGGTCTTTCTGGAATCTCAGCATGGGGAGCAAGTTTCTCCAGAGGATCTTGCTCTGGCTCTTCAGACAGGGCTTTCTCTTTTCTTTTTCGCCTCTTCTCCCTCTTTCCTTTAGAAGGGACGATGTATTGCGATCTGAATTCGCCAAGGGGACCCAATATGCTGCATGAAGACAGCGATCAGCTTGGACCGCGGTTATTAAAGTAGATTACATTGGAGTACGTGTCATTCGACGCTTGCGACGCTCAAGAAACGTTATGAACAGTTCATGTTAGGGAGACAGCACAGAACATGGTAGAATTGTTCTCATAGAGAAGCTTACCTACAAAGCGTTTCCAAAATCACTACCTGATCGTCTGCTGATATGAGGGGCCTTGGAATGTCAGTGTATCGTACCTCATGCAACGGATCTATTATCGGCTTGCCATTTGACTTCCGTGTATGGCGAGTCCAAACTAAAGGTAGTCTTGGGCTTCCTAGGACTTGCGGATGACTTTTTTGTGGCCATGGCTGGGTTGAAGCCTTTCCACCATGAGCAGATGTTTACACGAACACTGCACGCTATATCTTGGCTATGACCGATCCAATCTTTGAGTGTTTATACACGCCGCGTCTGCTAACCACAGGTTCTCAGATTCTTTGAGGTAGGGTGTAGGGCTAGGGCTGAATGAATGCCAAGAGAATTTCACGGATTGGTGTGCAAATCGACAGTGTGACGTCATTCGCCACTATGTCATTCATGAATGGGTTTGATGCGCTCCTCGTAGCAGAAAACGCGTCGAATCGGGCTTCTGGTTATTACGGAGTATGGTGGCATGTCCTTCAACAGCTCCAAGGGATTTCCCAATCGTGATCTCAGCCTCACTAGGGAATGAGGCGCGAGCTTAATCGCGGGCGCCCCACTACCAAGGAGACGTAACAGTCCTAGCGCGGGTTTTGCCTAGCCCAACAAGCAGCTGTGCAGATCCAACCTTCAATTCGCTTGTCACTTTCCGAAGGCCTTCCCACACTCAGGTCTCTTTTCATAGGTAGCTTCCGGTCACTCCCCCATTATACAGCCGTCTCCTTTGGCTTGACTTGCTACCGCTAGAATACTCAGCTCACTTCATCTCTTCGAACTCGAGGCCTTGAGCCCCAATTTGGCTAGAACACTCGAGAAAGCACCATGTCATGGACTCAAGTCTAACACGCTTACCCGTCACCCCAACTCGAGCAAAGTCCGCGGGATCTAGCTCCCCGCATAGGGATCTCATGGAAGACGCCGACCCTTCTAGTACACGGAAACGCCCACGCTTGGATAGTGGGGATCGAGCTCACAGAAGCATGTCTGCCGATCCGTTGGGAGCGACCCCTTCTAACGCTGGACTGGCCAAAGCTTCAGCGATATCACCAGATGGTCAATCTGCACTACAATCTCCCGAAGCAGGTGATGGACTTCCCCCCTTGGCACTTACACCCAGCAAAGTGACCATTAACGTTCGAGAGCCCACTACGAACAACTCGCCAACTCGCCAAACAACACACTCCGATACTGTTTCGTCAATCCGAGGCGGTGATGGAGGCAATGAGCCCTCCGCTCCCCGTCCAATTTCTTCCTCCAACGTCGGCTCTCCGTCTGCAAAGCCTATTTCCGTCGCCTCCTCTCCTCCGCGCAGCCCAGAGATTGAGGTTGCCGAAATTGAAGATATGAATGATAACGCGGGGGAAACAAGATGGAAGTCATTGGCAAATGCTACCGCTCCCACAAGTGCGAAGGAGGCCATGGCTGTCCACGCACTGCTTCTGGACCAATTTCCCCATAGTTCGGGACAGACCGGGTCGGCCTTGAAGCAAACTGTGACCTTGATCGCTACGGTACTTCAGAAGAGTGAGTAAACCATACACAGGCACAAGACTCTTGCTGATCTGGCACAAAGATGATCTTGGAGATGGCCATCTCCTTGAAGAAATCGCAGACTGGATCGAATCCTATATTCAAACTACTGAGGCCCACTCTCTACAGTGGTGGGATATGGTGGAAGGAGACAGGGACATCTGGGACGAATTGCCATCTTTGGTGGAAGCATTAATGCACAGAAGGTATATAGCTGGACTAGCCGCGTGTTTTGCGCTTTAGCTAAAAGCTTTGCATCACAGCTCCAACAGGTCCGGGATCCTCACGGTGGCGTACACGGATTCTGGCGAGATACTTGAGGACGAAAGCCCACTACAGAGCTTTCTAGTCGCATACACCTCATTAACATTGAGGATGGCCAGAATCGACCACCAGACTCTGGTCGAGAACTTCGATGACGCCGGCGCCTTGACGGACCTACTATCAGAACGCTACCTACAAACACTTCACCAAGTGATGGGATATGGATACCCGTTTTGGAAGCACCTGATCTACAATACTAACTACGACTGTAAAGTTACCATAACCGCAATGATGACTCGCTTCATGCAACCGTCAGAAGACGGTCTTTCACTTATGACCCGACTATCAAAAGAGATCCTCGACCATTCTCAAAGAGTACCTATACTTATTCAGAAGTTTTTTGTTCACATCAACATTGTGAATCGATTTATGCAGCATTATCGGATGCTTCAAAATGGCAAGACTAAGGCTGACGAGGCATTAGAGCTCTCGTTACGTGGGCTGCCTATCCAAGCTCATCAATTATTTCTAGTGGTTGATGAAAGGTTCAAGGCATTCATCACGAAGCAAGTACCGGCTCTGAGCATCGATGTCAGTCAAGGTTTTGTTCTGCATCTTTCCTCTCTTCTACGATACGTGGTTGGCTCTGATGAACAGCTCATGCGTGAGTTGATGGGCGAGCGATTAATCATGACTCAACATCTTTCAAGAGATGAGAGCACTTATCTCATGGAACTGGCTTGGAAGTTTGACGTTCTGAAGAGATGTATCGTCGATGGCCGCATGGAAATCAGAGTTCAGGGCGTGGACACTATGCAGGCCGAGTTGGTGAACGTATATTCAAAATTCATCTCAAGCGGCCCGGCCCAAAGGGATCATCCAATACCGCAGTACCTCTCCGATTTCATGCTCGCCAATAAGCTCGTGGAGTATTTTGTCGGTGTAGAATCCCATCCGCAGCTGATCACCAGGTGTGGGAACATACTCGGATTCCTCGTCGTGACACACAGATATACAGAAAACGAGTCGGACATTATCTGGAAAGCAGTGACTTCAAGTCAAGACTCACATTTTGTCGACACAATATTGACTATGATGCCGAACATCTTCCACATAGCCCAGTACCATACGTTGCTCTACTTGACCATCAAACTCAATGAGCTCCCGATCCACGCCTTTAATGGTAGCATGCTCAACTATGGTCGTTCACTGCTCAGACAACTTCGAGACACATGGAAATGGGACCCTGTCAATCCAAAGATGGCGATGCCACCCTTTAATTTATGCATCAGGCTCATACGCCAGTCCGCAGTTGAAGGGTCACTGGAAGCTCCAAGGAAACGAGACGTTCACCTGTTCGCAACGACAGAGCTTACACAGCTTCTTCCCTTCGGTCCTAGTGACGCCGACCGGAAAGTCATCTATCATGACTGCATCCAAGACATCTCGGATCACACCGACTTCGCAAGTGGCAGTGTTTCTGCAATAAACGCGCTAGTGTCTCACGGAGGGGACATTCCATCCTTGACCAACGATTGGGACTTCGCACGACTAGTCGTTGGAGATTTTGCAAACACGATTGACGCCGAAAGGTCCACCAGATCCTCCTCACAGATGCTTGAAGAACGCTTAGTACCCCGCTTGACTTTGATACAAACCATCATACTCTACGTCCCAGACACTATCCCAGTAGATACTGCAACACAACTGTGGGAGTACGCGGTCGGTTCGCAGGCGTTGAGTGCTTCAGCCAGAGATACAGCCTGGATGATGATTTTCCTTTCAGTCATACGAAAAATCAACCATCGGAACTCATTCATTGACCAGTGTGTCAAGGCACATCTTCTTCGATTGCAGCCTCGCTTCTATACTGAGGGCTGTCTGTCCTTCGCAACAGAAGTCAGCAATTACCACCTGCGTACTGTCTCCCGACTGGGCGACACTGTCAAGCAGGGGCCAACAGCGGCAGACTTACTATGGCAATTATCGCTTACAGCTCCTTCAGGCACTATCGAACGTGGGGCAATTGAGACCCTGGTTTCACTCTACTTGGATACACCTGAAAACCAGCGTCGCTCGAGGGCTGAAACAGAAGCTATTCATATAGGAGTGGTTGAACGCTGTATCCAACAACTTACGTCTGCCGCTTCCAAACTCAAAGCATTCAGCGATGGAACATCCAGCGGCGAAGATGAACCAATGGTGATAGTGGCATCAGAGGATGAGGTTCAGATGCAGAGACTGTCTTTCTCTAGATCTCTTACAGTCTTAAAGGAATTCATTGGGGGGATACGCGCACGTCCCAGGTATAGTCCTCAACTTCAGAACAAGCCACATGTATTTCAGCAACCTCGTGAATCTAAGGGGGATACCATACAAATTCGTTACCAATGTTTTGGCACCAGCACATCTGCCGATATGCGGACGATGGAAGCTGGAGATCTTGACACCCTGCAGGGATTTACACAGCGCCTGAAATCCCTGACGGGTTTCTCAAAGCTCACTCTGATATCTGGTGGACAAAAAGTCGAGCTATCTGAAATCTCAGATAAGACGCTCCGAGAGTTGAAGATTGACCAAGGGCTTTTGATTGTAAAACAAGACGCAGAGGCCGATTCAGTGCCAGACCTCGCTTCGACACCGGCGCTTCGACCCGTCGAAGTGGAAGTCCTCACATATTTTCCAGATTTATACCAATTTCTCACTATGGAGGAGGAACTTGGGAAGGAGGTAGTTTGCATCTGTGCCTTGTTACGATGCTATCACCTGCTAACTACGTCCAGGTCTTTGAATTTCTGGTCGCGTTTCCACCGCACAACAGCATTACAGCACTCGTCTGCTCCGACGGTATATCTCTCGAGACGATATTTCCTCCATCGGCCCCATTTAAGGTCTTGTATTCGGTATACGCGCTGAGGCAATGCCTCGAGTTTCAGACACAGCATGTAGGATACCCCTGACTTTTGACAATACGTTTGTTTACGCTACTTAGGGGTCAAACGCTTCAAACCTCACGATCCACGGCATTCGATTATTAAAAGAAGCTTTAATGACGCTCAACCTCAATTTTGGCACTCAGGGTGCTGAGGCCGATATCACAGTTGCTAATCATCTGCTCGCGTGTCTCACGACTTGCCTCCAAGGTCAGCTCAATCGGTCGACCCATATTGAAATTACTAATGTTGGCCTAGCTCTAGAGCCGCTAACCACTGATAGAGCTGAATTACTTTTTCCCAATCCATTGGCTCTTCTGAATCGTTTACAATCTATGATGGAGGTAGCCTTTGTCGTTAAGACTAATCCTGACGCTGGGGTCCTGGCATCTACTTCTTTCATAGTACTGCTAAAGATCTCCCTACGTTCCAAGGCCTTTTGGATTCATTTCAAAGAAGCGGACATGTGTGCGACGTTCTTAACACACTTGCTACTCGAAGAGCCTGCTTGGCAAGTCCGCCGACGAGTAGCAGATTGCGTCAGGGGCATCTGTGCTGATATACAGAAGTGAGTTTCAGGTAGATGTAGGGTGCCTCCTCAGCTGATTTATCAATCAGGACGAAAGCCGCTCCAGCTCAAGAATTTATTCCTTATATCTGGGAGAGCGTTGCGACCGTTATCCCATCAATCTCTATGGAACTCGGCGACTTGTCTCTCGAATTTTTTGAAATGGCGGCTATGGTTTTAGAATGTATGGAAAACGTACATCGTAATACTCTAGATCTTGCACTCTATGTCCAAAGTTGGAGTGGTATCCTTCTGCAATATGAGCACGATGAGGTTCGTTCAATCGCTACAGACGCTTATCGGAAGACCACTAATGAATGGCAGTTTGTTGGTCGCGAGAGTTTAGACTGCCTAGTCTATGGTCTCTCGAATTTGTTGCATCGGGTACTCCAATACGGCAAAACCTCTGGAAAAACTCTCCCAATTCCGTGAGTTTCGCCATGTGAAGTTCACTTCACCAAATATGGACTGACTTTTTCCAGTGACAATCTTACGGCGAAACTCTTCCACGCCCACCTTTTCCCCGAAATCTCGAATATGGACCGTCGTGGCCTTATAGACACTAGGATTCCTAATCTGCATACAAGCACACGTACTGAGTTGTATTCAATGTTGGTGTTGTTGAGCGATAACCTGACCGATTATCACGAGCTTTTGAGGCTTGTCAGCACCCTCTTCCTTCCCATGGGCCCTTATGCCTGGTCGTGGGGCATTGCGCAGCCTCTAGAAGACTGTCACTACGATCAGAATTGGACGTTTGAGCGAAACAAAGCAATCAGATCCATCACAGGATATCCAGGGATACGAAACCTATCTAACACTTGCTACATGAACTCCCTTTTCACTCAGCTCTTCATGAATGTCAAGTTTCGTGGTTTCATGCTCGGTACGAATGTGGCCGACGGGGCGTCATCTCAAAGGCTACTGCAGGAAACGCAGACCATGTTCGGTTTCATGCAAGAGACAATGCTCAAAGCTGTGGACTCCCAGGGCATTGCGGAGTCGCTCGTTACGTACGACAATACTTTGATCGACGTCTCGGTGCAGATGGATGTTGATGAATTTTACAACCTGCTCTTCGATCGCTGGGAAGGCCAGATCCTATCAGCTGCTGACAAAAAGGTATTTCGTGGATTCTATGGTGGCCAAATTGTTCAACAAATCAAGTCAAAGGAGTGTCCCCATATATCCGAAAGACTCGAGCCTTTCTCCGCCATCCAATGCGATATCAAGGGCAAGGCTACGTTGATAGATAGTCTTAACGCCTATGTCAGTGGAGAGACCATGGAGGGAGGTTCGTCCAAAAGTCCGAAAATCGCCTCCATTGTGACTTTGCTAATATTTTGGCCAAGACAATAAATACTCCTGTACTTCCTGCGGCTGCTATGTTGATGCTATGAAAAGGTCAGATTTTTTCTTCGAAAATAATGTGGCTCATGTCTAATTTCTCCCAGGGCTTGTCTCAGGGATATTCCTGACAACCTCATATTCCACCTTAAGAGATTCGATTACGACGTCATGACCGGCATGCGTAGTAAAATCAATGACACGTTCGAGTTTCCTCACCAAGTTGATATGGCTCCCTACCATGTAGACTATCAAACGGATACGGGCTCGCCATGTCCGCCTGACCTCTTCGAACTAGTCGGTGTCCTCGTTCACAGCGGCACTGCCGAGTCAGGACACTACTATTCCTACATCAAGGAACGTCCGGCAAATAGCTTGGATGGTGATAGTTGGGTTGAATTCAACGACATGGACGTTACTAGCTTTGATCCCAATAACATTGGGGATCAATGTTTCGGAGGCAGCAGCGGAACTACCCATTATACGAATAATCATTTCCTGAAGAATTGGAATGCATACATGCTGTTTTATGAGAGAATGGAGTCAAGAAGCTTCAATAACGATCCTCCGCTGTCCACCTCCTTGGGCGTCCCAGCCAAAAGCGCAGTGCCTCCTGAAATCAACAGTCAGGTCGTTCTTAGTAACGCGCAGTTTCTCCGGAATTATTGCATGTTCGATCCAGCGCACGTCGCCTTCGCCAGACAGCTCCTCGAGCAACTTCGAATTGCAAATAAAGGCACATGCTCGGAGAGTCACGACACAGAGAAGACGGCGATATGGCTGTCGTTGGACTACCTCGAGCGAGTGCTATCGAGGACCAAGGACTGCTCAGAATTTGGGAAAATGCTAATCTCAATGTCCAGAGTAATTGACTCGTGTGCCGTCTGTTGCAGATTGGCTCTTGAGTGGGTTTTGGTCCAAGAACATGCGCTACGCGACCTATTACTTCGCTGTCCTAGCCCAAAGGTCCGGAGTGAGTTTGCCACAATGATCGTTGTTGCATTGAGATATCTGAAACAGAACGCGCCTCAGTGGTACGGATTCCATGATACAGGTGACGCCGATCCTCAGTCGTCGATTAGAGATCTACGTCCGACAGGAGTATTTTACCAAATCGTTTGCAAGATTGGAGAGCTTTGGCCCACCTTGTACATGCATAGTCGCGGATGGGACGACTATTTTGGCCTGCTTTCAAATTTGGCCAGACTTGGTGTTCATGAAGTTCATGTACTGCTGGATCGAGCCTTCTTGAGATGTTGTCTAGAGATCCTGGTCGTGGAGCATGGCAAAGCGGCGCGACTTCGAAACGAAATTCCCTATTACATGCAGTATACCCGCCTTACAGAAAAGGGCCGAAGATATTCCCTGAGCAAACTCGCTGACCTGCTTGCCACTCTATTGGAAAAGATCGATCTCACTGTTGATTGGGTTCCGAGACAACACCGACGGTTCAGCCACCAGAATATGCCGTTGACAAAGCAGGAAGATGAACTCATGCAGCTGGGTTCTGATCACACGCGTTCAAAGGGTCTATGTATCTTTCTTGAAAAAATCTTGAATTGCGGTCACAACCCTTCAGCTACGCAAACAATTGTCAGGATCTTGACCCTCGCAGAGCCGGGATTCGGTATGATCGAGTCTGTTCAGAAAACAATTATGGGAGGTATCAATATTGACCCGGCGCACTTGGCTGATCCCTTCCTGGACGCTGCCATCACCTTTTGCGAAGCTGCCCCTATAGAGGGCTATGTCCAAGAAATGATTCCATACGTTGCTAGTGAAGTTGATACCATAGGGGATCATGGTGGCCGAGAGCATCTCAACTTTTTTGTTCGCGCTCGCAGAATAGTCAGTCTCCGGGATGGGATTGAACCTGACGTCTTCAATCGCATTGTTCTACGTGCGGTACCACAATGGGCGCCAACGCTTCTTCAATTCCGCGATGAAAATGTTCGCAACGCCACCATCGAGCTACTAAAGCATCTTGTATTCACGCATGATATCAGGGCCATGGATGACGAAGAGCATGCGGAGCTCATTGAGTCTGCAGCAAAGGACCTTCAAGTTGCGTGTACTAGGCGCTGTAATGCACTAGTGCAGGAACAGAAACCTGTCGACAGCAAACAAGTGGAACAGATCATGCAAGTGATCCGACACTGTCTGAGTACATATTACACACCCGAGGAAGACCAGCGACCAATGACAGAGGCTGAGGGTCAGACTCATCATACTTCCTGAGTCGCATCTTGCTGACCTGTTCCTAGCTGTATTGACCGCCCTTGAGGTCTTGACTATTTCCGATGTGGATGAAGCGGTATCAGGTTTGTGCCCTTTTGGAGGGCTTAGACGTCTTCTAATGGTATATAGATACTTGGAACGGCGCTTCAGATGAGATGCCGACCGACTCGGATTCTGAAAACTTCAACACCTCTCCGTAACTCTTTACGGCGTTGTGAGAGGTCAGATGTAAGAGTCAACAATGAATCATGAGGGAAACGAATTGGATCGGGCATTGGGAGCACGACAGATCTATGGATCAATCGCAAACGCATTGGAAGGAAGCGGCATTGGCCTGGCGCAGGGAGAACTCGGGACGTCAATCAGGGCACTATAGATTTGATGAGGTGTTTGGAGGGGGTGGGTCTCGGAATGGGAAAGCCCATCGAAGGACAAGCTGGCATGCTTCGGGTATGGAGCCTTTTCTCGAGGGGCATTCTCAGTACGTGCGCGGATCAGTGTCTCATTGTTTCTACGTGATTGAGAACGGGGCTTGCCTCTGATGCAGCTAGCATGCGACAGGTATTTCAATGCATGTCATATTCCTTGCGCGACCTCTCCCACCAATATCTTAACGACTGTGGCCAGGGGCAAATCAAGCGTCCGTCCCGAAACAGCGCAATATTGGTTTCACCCAATCTGGACGTGCTGAAAGACATCTTTTCGTTTGGCATGCAGGTAGCCACCTCTTTCAGGGGTAGCTATCCCCTCCAGAGTAATGCAGCATAATTGTCCTCCTGTGGACTTCTGTGCGTTCGCTACTCACGTTAATTCTGCAAGCTTCAAGATCTCCTATTACTACCACTTTTCAATACTGCTCGAAACAAGATTGCATTGCGGTGCAAACCATGGCTTCTGCTCTCATCGCACTCGTTGGCTCTATTGTTGCCGGTCTCGCAAGCTCAAAAGGGCCCCCTGACCTCGCGACGCTGTTCCATCACACACCAAACATCTCCGAATTCACCACTCTCCTATCCTCGTACACATACCGCACCCTTTATTCCGAAATGTATTTCCCACAGAGTCAGGGTTTAGTAACGATCCTCGCACCCAACAATGCCGCATTCGCCAAATTGTCATCCTCAAGTCTTAGGAAGGCGTTTGAGAACAACGATACTGCTACGATCATGGAGGTTCTGAGGTATCATGTGCTGCGAGGTGCGCATCCTGCTGGCAGCCTTCCCAATGGAACCTTTGAGATCGTGCCCACCTGGCTGAATGAGAGCGGCATTTCGGGCGGACTGGTTGTGGGTGCTCTGCAACAACCTGAGGGCGGGAGCATCGTCACCAGTGGTATAGGGCAAAACTCCAGTGTTGTCAACGGCGTAAACACCCCTTTTTGTCCTCAGATTAGCAGACGTAGGAAACCGCAGCTAACCCACGCAGGATCTCTTCTTCAACGCCGGTGTTGTCCACGTAATTGACACCTTCCTCATCCCCCCGCTCCCCCTCCTCCCCACAGCCTCATCATGCAACCTCACCTCCTTCGCCGGCGCCATCACCCACGCCTCTCTCTCCTCCACTCTCGCGTCCCAGAAAGACATCACCGTCTTCGCCCCCTCAAACGCCGCTTTCTCCGCTCTCGGCTCCACTCTCGAATCCGATGTGTCCGAGTCCGAGTTATCGCAGTTGCTGCAATATCACATCGTCAACGGCACATACGGTCCCAATAGCACGCAGCCTTTCGCTGTGACAGTCGGCTACAATTCCACTCTCACGAATGGCACGGTGTGGCAGACGTTGCAGGGTGGAAATGTAACCATCACACAAGCTCGTAATTCGACATTTGCGAACTCGGCAAAGGTGATACGTTCGGATATCTTGCTTGCGAATGGGGTGCTGCATATCATCGACGATGTACTCGACTATAACGCTACGGACGTCAAGCCAATGCCTGCAGCCGCGTCTCGCACGCCGGTTATCCAAGGCAGTGCGTTGGAAGGGGGTGAGGCGCCGTTTGTGCAGTATTCACCTGATGGTATGAGTAGGGCGGGTATTGTATTGGATTCAGCGGCTGCGCAGGCGAGCGGTGGATTTGATGTGAGTGATATTGGGAAGGGCATTCCAACCGCCACGGTGAGTGGTGCTAGTGGTATCGCAGCTAGGGGGACGGGGAACAAGGTTGGGAATGTTGGTGCGAGTGCTAGTCATACACACATTCCACTTGCCACGGGCGCTGGGATGAGGATGCCGGTGGCGGATATCAAATTCGTTCTTGGAGCGATGACGGGCTGGCTTTTGTGGAGGTGATGGGGGTATGGTGATTGGAGGTTTTTCGCGACGGTGTCTGCTTTTCCGGTCGCTATGTAGTGTCCTCTGCTTGGTTTTCGTTGGGGCAAAGCTTGGATGGGGGAATGATATTCGAGACATTGCATGGATGTTGCCAGCCCAGATCTTTGGCAGACTGTGAAGCTGAGACCCGTGAACTTATTGATCGTAAACCATGCTTTCTCGTGTATTTCTGAGCTAGCTTCCACGGTTTCTCACCCGCATTACAAAAATCGCTATCCCTTAAACCGCTTGAGGCTGGAAACCAAGCGTTCTGGATTAATTCGTGGGAAGGAAGTCGCGATGGAGGATTTTCCCGCTCCCAGCAATCCACGGCTTCAGTTTTCGAGCACCCTTCAGTCTACCAAATTGATTGCAAGGGGTGGCCAATTCTCATTAGCCCGATAGCACTTGTTCCTCAACCTTGTATTGCAGTCTCTCGCTCTACATTTGGAGCAACAAATCCGTGCCCAAAAAAGCTGCCGCTCGTATCAAATGATTGCATGAAGGTTTGGATTACTGAGGGCTAGAAGTGGTATTCACAAAGCATCCTCGAATTCGGCCTCATCGTCCTCGTCAGAATCCTTGTCCTGTTCCTCAGCTGCGCTCGGCCCAACCTTGACCTTAGCAACCCCAAATTCCTGGCCCTCGAACTTGACTTTCTTTGCTGCCGGGCCCTCTTCTTCATCAACGGCTGCTCCCGAAGCTGCCGGTGTGTGTGTATCAGTTACGGGTGCACTACTCCCAGACTCGCTTTCCTTGCGCTTCAATATTCCATTGGGCTTGCCCTCGTGCGAGGCAGTAGGATCACCAGAGATGGAGCTCGACGGGGTGCCGATTGCTGACGCCCCAATGCCAACGTCTTCGAAGTCATCCTCTTCTTCGTCATCGGAATCTGGATCTTCTCCTTTCTGTTTCTCGTTCTCTGCCTCCTGCGCCATCTGTGCGTAATACGCAGTGAGCTCATCGTCCAGCTTGTTGCCATCCTTCTGGTCCTCTTCATCCTCATTCGATAGCAAAGCGCCGTTGACATGCTGCTCGCTATCTTTCCTCGCCGTCAAGGACTCTCCAGTAACAGTTGACTTGGCGTGCCACTCTGGTAAGGTGTTTTGAGCCGCAATGGTTGCTTTGCGCTTAGTCTCTGCAGCCTTTTCTGCAGTGGTTCTCTCAGCGCTCGAAGTCACAATGACATCTAGCGGGCCAGCGGCGACTTGTGTTATGCCTTTCACTGTGGTTGGTAAACCTTTCGGCGCGGCCAGCGGCACAGTGGCTGCCTTCGAATCCGTGTCTTCGTTCCGCAGCACAGGCACGGCCATTGAGAATGCAGTATCGAAATCGTTGGCGGGAATAATCTCGTTGTCAATCTTCTTGAGCATATCGACGAATGGTCCCATTTGACTTGCGAATCTGGTCGACATTTCGGTTCCAGTAGAAGCTCCATCACTACGTTCCTCCCTTTCAAGAGAATTGCCGCAACGGCCACAATCGAAACCTGTGGTAGGACTCATAAGAGGTAGAACTTCAAGCTGGGTATACTGCATTTTGCACCGCGGGCAAAAAAAGTCCTTCTTCTCCTCGTTGGGATCGTACATCTCTTTAATCTTTTGCTCAAGGTTAGACACACGGTACTTGATAGCGTCAATAGTAGCGTGAAAGTCGATGTAGTAATAGTCCTTGTTGATCGGTCGCTGCTGGCCTTCACGAACCTCTGCGCGCGAATGCCTACACCCATGCCTGTCAGCTCGAGGCTGCGATGACCTTCTGCACTGGCACCCTCCCCTACGTACACTGCTAACATCCTATCCAACCTGAGCGTCCCACATAGATCCCGAAGCTCTTTGTTCTGCATGTTCACGACGAAGGCTAGATCTTCGTTTTGTAACCTACACCCGTCCATCAGCTTCAGCTCGTCACACCTCGACACACTCTACAGACGCCGAGTGAACCATCAAGGCATCAACGACCAGCACATGCTGCGTTCCGTAGAATGTGCGCGCAACACTTCTTATCAGAGTCTTTGCAGAATCCATAGCCCCGATGCCAGAGCTGATCCCGCTCCAAGGCTATGTCTAGACGCTGTGAAGTGAAACGGCCAACTTGCGCCATCCAAGGCTAACGATCGGCAGTGGACAGGAGTGTCATCGTCCAAACGACTCCAGGCGTTGAGTCGAGTGGAACTGAATGAGTGACAAGCACCTATGGATGCACAGGAACAAGTGTGTGTCCGGCTCAAGTCTGCGCAACAAAGAAGCAAAAAGTAGATGCGATGAAACAAGCCTGAGGGATCTACGTTTACTCAGCGGCTCAGCGCGCTTCTAGCGGCTGGCTACCATTAGCGGCGCGGATTTAAGGAGCTGCAAAATCCGAATTAAACCTGACGAGTTTCGAGCCGTTGACATGCTATTCTTGTAGCACACTCATTTGATGCTGTTCCGCTGTTCGCAATGGACGGCCAGACTACTGATTCGAGAGCGCCGAGCTCGTCGGATAGAGCTTCCGCTCCGATTCACCAGGAACGCGATCCAAACCGTGATTGCACAAACAGTGAGCGGTCTTCACACCAGGGGCGTAGTGGAGGGGAAGACCGAGGTAGAGGAAGAGGCAATTCGAGAGCAAGAGGAGGTCGTGGAGGGCATAGTGAGAGGGGTGGTCGGCAGAGAAATAAAGAGATGGGGCGTTCGGAATGGAGGTGTGTGAGGCATGCGCTTCCCCTTCCTATGTCCGAACTAATTAATGAAGCCGTACAGCAGTCGATAAGCGAGCACGTCACGAAGAGAACCGAGAAGCTGCCAAACGGCGAAAGGTAGAGGGCGAGGAGGCACAATTGCCGATCTACGCCACGCAGTTTTCGAAAGAGGAGCTGGAAGCCCAGGAGAGGAAGCCGAAGCGAAAAGTTGCAGTTTTGATTGGGTATTCGGGTAGTGGATATAAAGGCATGCAGCTGTCGGTCTTCCTTCAAAATGCGCCACTATGGGTACCATGGTTCTGACAACTTACAGGAACCACACCGAGAAGACTATCGAAGGCGACCTGTTCGCCGCGTTCGTTGCAGCTGGAGCGATTTCAAAAGCCAACGCAGATGACCCAAAGAAGTCATCCTTGATCCGATGTGCACGTACCGATAAAGGGGTCCATGCTGCCGGCAATCTGATCTCTCTCAAGCTCATCGTCGAAGATCCAGAAATAGTCACTAAGATCAACGAACAGCTAAACTCTCAGATACGAGTCTGGGGCATTGAAAGAACAAACGGCAGTTTTAGTGCATACCAATTCTGCGACTCAAGAATCTACGAATACCTGATACCGACTCACTGCTTTCTGCCACCACATCCTGATAGTTTCCTCGCTAAAAAAATGATCGAGCTTGCCGAAGAAGCCAATGATATGGAGAATTACATTGGTAGGCAAGAGGAGGTCGCCGACTTCTGGGCGGAGGCCGAAGAGAAATATGTGAAGCCCATTATACAGGAGATTGACCCTAGCATACGAGACCTTGCACTGAGGGTTTTCTATGAGCACGACAATAGCCTCCTGGCCGATCTTGGGCCGATCGCAGCAGCAGTTAACCTTAAGACTGGAGATAAACCAGAGAATTCCGGGACAGAGGTTCTCCCCACCGATGGCTCCAAAGAACTTTCGCCCCTGGAATTTGCTGTCCGCCAACTGAAAGCCGCTCACATCGCCGCCATGAAGGCCTACCGCATCCACCCCGCCCGTCTTGCCCGCGTCCGCTCTTCCCTTTCTCGCTTCGAAGGCTCTCACAAATTCCACAATTATACCATCGAGAAAACCTTCAAAGATCCAGCAGCTATGCGAGTAATGAAGTCATTCAAGGTGGGCGAGAAGCCTATAGTCATCGGCGACACGGAATGGCTGTCTCTCAAAGTCCACGGCCAATCGTTCATGATGCATCAGATCCGCAAGATGGTCTCTATGGTTGCCCTAATAGTTCGCTGCGGCTGCCACGAAGGTCGACTGCAGGATAGCTATATGGCCAATAAGGTCAGCATACCCAAAGCACCTGCATTAGGCCTGCTACTCGAGCGTCCCGTCTTCGACAAATACAACGAGAAACTCGAGCAGCTCGGTAGAGAAAAAATTGACTTTTCAAGGCATGAGAAGGAGATGGAGGAATTCAAGCAGAGGGAAATTTACAAGCGGATATTCAGAGGAGAGGAGAGGGATGGGTGCTTTCATTCTTTCTTTAGCGGGCTGGATAACACCAGAAGTGCGCAGCTGCTTTATCTGAGCAGTGTCGGGGTTGAGGCCACAAAGCGCGAGATCCCAAGACCTTCAAAGGGGTCGGCGAATCTGATAGATATCGACCCCGTCTCCTCAGACGACGAGGATGGAGGAGTAGCCATTGAGGAGGACTGATGGCTTATCATGTCGAGATTGGACAAAGGTAGTATCATGGACCCATTGGACTAGTGAGGGGACAAGTCGCCCTTCGCGAGATCATCATAGGTGAACAGCACTTGAAAGCGGTGGCTACATTTCCTGAATATCTCTGGATCGCGATTGACACCGTGAGGGATCGGGAACTCATGACAGCTCAAGCGTAAGCACAAGACGCCCGAGCTTCTCTTCCCATACTAAACGGTTGGTATTCTGTGTCATCATGACTACTACCTGCTCCGCACCCCAGCCAGCCAACTTTATCTCTTAACAAAAGTCCACAAGAGAGTCCACAGTGGAAAGAGTTTCCTTCCTTTTCGTCCTCCCTCATCCCTACATCGCTGCTAGTGAAAGCCTCCTTGCAGACATTGCTATAGTGAGTATGGTCAAGAACGGTACCGTCGACCATGTTCTTTGCAATAAGCTCGTTGTCCATAAGCACTCTAAAGTCAAGTCTCGGTCAGCTCCAGTCGAAGATGATATCCTCGTTCAGCTACTCCTGGATGTACTTCCATATGCCAGAACGAACTAAGGTCCCATGGCTTACTAATAACCAAGATAAGCCGACCAAAGCACTAGTGGTTCGAAGTGGGAGTGGTCCTGGAGTGTAGTCACAGCAACACTTCAGTTGAGCTGCAGAAGAGAAGTGTGCGGCTTTCTCAAAAAGGGCGGTTGCTTGGTACCAGGAGGTATTTGCGCCGAAACTTGATCACCTGCCGAACTTGCTTTGGATTGATGTGTTCGGAATTGGCCCATCGATGAGCGAATCAAGTGATAGACGAAGCGTCTGGAAGGACACGGGACGCTGTGCTGGTCCTCTGTATCAGTCCGAAATCCATGGGATCGCATCGCATCTCATCTGTCAGAGCGCGACCATGATTCTTGATGTGTCTCAGTGGCTTATACGGCCCCCTTCTTCTGCGCCAACAGACTCAGCCAATGAAGGGTATTCCAACTCGTGTTTTATCCTTGTACCGAACATAGTCCATACCGAAAAATCCGATCAGTAAAGTTTCCTCCCGAGCAATCCTCAGCATGAAGAACCTCCACAGCGCCACCGCATACCCTACGAAGCAGAGTCCATTCCCCAGCACGATTTGCGTCCCAAGACCCCACCAGAAGAACCCGAAATAGCTTGGATGCCTGAGCAACCTGTAGATGCCGTCGGTAACCAGCACATGTCCTTCCTTCCTCCTATGCTGTAACTGGTGGTTGAAATTAGGTCCAGCCTGCGCCATTGCGATCGTCCTGACCACTTGCCCAACTACCATTAACGCGAACCCCAGTCCCAGATACACACTTTGCAGCTTCTGAGAGGCCATATGCACATCAGGGTAGTAACTCCACCGTAAAGCGCACTCGATGAAGGCACATGTATGTGCCACATTGTAAGCCCATCCGTTCTGCGACAGCAGAAATGCAGAGACCGAGGCCACGGTGGAATTGTAAATAGCGGTGGTTTGATACTCGAGATAATGGAAGAGAGATAGTGAGCAGGCAAAGAATGGGAGGCGCCACAGCGGGGTAGGTAGCAGGGCTAGGTAGACGGTGAATAAGAGGGAGGAGCCAAAGGTTACACCAAGAAGGAAGGCGCGGATTGAGATCGAAGCGGAGGAGTTAGCAGAGATTTCGGATGCGCGCTCTGGGGACGAAGATGAGGTTGAGGTGATGGGCAAGGTATCGCCATTGATATGGCCATTGGCTTCTGGGATTAGCTCGTTCGTGTGGTCAGTACGGGGCTTCCATTGGTTACGAATCGTGAGAAAAGGCACAGGGTCGAGGACGGAAGGTGATGACATGACATTACTGACAGCTCATATTCCGAGATCAGTGAGCGTCTGATTGCTTACTCAAGGGCAACATAGGTCGGAATATATCGAAACTAGTGGGAGAGCAGAACGCACGGCTATGTCATTATTGGCATTGAATCTGGGCTTAACAGCGGGAGCTAGCAGTAGCCTTTCCGAGTAGTGGAAAGCAAACCAATGCGCTTTGCATTGATGCGTCGTATACCTATAGAGCGGAGGACGACTATTTTTGGACACGGCAATAGTACCTCTCTAGCACATAAGAGTCCTCCAATCCTCGCAGACACAGCTCTTACATCGGCCTCCACTGACGGTCTAGACGCGTTGTTGATCACAGCATTAATCTTAGTCGCAAAGCCTGTGATCAACGCTATACTACATAATTCCATGTAGTCTAAGGAGTGTTCTAATACCATCCCCAGGAGCTCTGAGGGGCTAATCATAACCGTATAACATGCGAAGTCGATGGCCAGACAGGAAGCATCGCTAGTCTGAATTTGTAGATATTAAGTGCTAATATTTGTCGCGATCACTCACAGAAGAGTCTCGGCATGGTAACGACTGGTGACTGAGAAGGGAGGGGATCTTACTATGAGAGGCCCAAGGAATGATTGAATCTTCGGAGAATCGGTAAAACACTTATCAATATTACCTAACATATGGTAAGTGCAGACACAGTGAAGAAGGCATCAACATCCGATAAAACACATGGACCAAGAATCTCGAATTCATGCATACGAGCTAGCAGTGGTAAGAGCTAAGGACTGTGACCGAGTTGCCCATAACGAAATCTGGGGCACAACAGTAAGTGCTAACCATGAGCAATCTGTGGCTGTTTGTAGCTTGAATTCACTTGTTCCCTCTGATTTTGATATGGGAGGGGAAGATGTATGGGATAGAGAGGTGAAAGGATAGAGGAGAAAGTCAATAGTTGCAGATTCTGGAGCGCGCAGAAGACTTCCTCCTCCTTTAAGACGCTGCTCTAATCAAAGATCCCGTTCAACCTGCTTCACGTCGCTCTCCCAGGTTGAAGCATATAGACTCTTGTTTGATTTGGTGTTTTACCTCCGTGGCCCGCTACAGTCATCTGGAGATTGAACCATAAATTGCAATTTGGCTCGGTAGGTGCCGTACTAAATGGGCGACCAAACGGCTTCTTAGGAGCCGCAGCCAAAACGTCGATCCGGTCGCCTTGTCCCAATATTGTTGCTACCTCAGGATACTGCCTTTCCGAGGAGGGTCTAGCCAATGAGAAGCTGGAAGGTGACCGCATCTCTTGTACTGCTTCAACGGGAGCAGGTATGGAACCCGGCAATAAGGCAAGACTTTGCCCTCTTCTTGAATCCATAAAATCTGCATTACTAGTCCTTAATGGATCTCCTTTCTACAGTACAATTCAGCACCTTTTAAATGACATGCTCCTTGAAACGTCATTCTAGTGGTAATGAATTTCTTTATTGGAAGAAACGACCCCAGCGGATGCCACGCTTCTGCGCAGAGAGGAACACCTTACCCTTGTTCCCAGAAAGATATTGACCGCGCCTGTCGACTGTCGCGACAGAGAAAGGAGGGTGGCTTTGTTGGAATCAATCCCGCAATCGAAGACGTGATCCATTACAACAGACTTGACAGGACAGACCCAGCACCGGTAGCTACTGCCGTTTCACGCCTGCGCGACGCTATCCAAAGAAGTGAGAGACACAAGTGGGGGCGTGATATCATCATCAAGGCAGGTAGTCTCCACTACACAAAGTTGGGTCCTGGAGTGCTCAATCTGTGCTACGTCAGGAGGTGTTGGACGTATTATTCTGTATTCAACAGACCTGTGATGACTCTGGCTCAAACACTATGCCATCTAATAGATCGACTAATGCGGAGGAGTTCATTAGATGTTCGGGGACATAGATCTTGTCTTCTTCGGCGGCTGGCTTCGAGGAAATGCAGAGGTGACATGGGTGACTTCTAACGACTTGTACAGGATGGGCATAACAGGCCCCTTATTTGGCCTGACGGAGCTCGTCCAGCCCGGTAAATGTCGCATCTTCCTCAATTCAAGCGATATCTTCGGACCAGTGTCACGTTGCACCCCTTTCGCACAAATGTGGTCTACAATGCTGCATGAGATGTGGTATGTGTGACGGAATGAACAGGCAATGACACGCCCATCGCAAGTCATATACTGACATGATCGAAGCCATGCATATCACATCGTCCGAAGGGCAAGGATGCTTGCTAGTCACTACACTCCCCACGGCAGGGACTTCGTTACCACGATCCAGGCCGTCCATGCGAAATCTATAGCTTATTTCGACATGAAAGTAATATTGCCTGGTAATTTAGAGTATTGGGCTACGGGAGCTTGAGAGTCGATTACGGAAACGACAATTCATATGCCGCAACAGGCTTGGATCATGCCCGACACTCTTGTTCACCGCTGGTGATAGAACAGACGGTTTTGTTAGATATACACCCTCACATCACCAAGTCATGAAGACTCGTGAAAGCCGCAAGCAATACCATTGATGCTAATCCATGATCCAAAGACCAGGCTCCTCTTTGGTAGCTCTGTCACACTCAGCGCGATATATTTTGTGGTCAGATATATCGCCCTCGCATGTGGCAAGCTAGCTATCACAAATCGGTCTCACTTTTCAACCCTATTCGTCGTCTTTGCTTATTTGAGTACACTTTCAGGTGGGATCAGTTACATTGCGAACTACTGTTGTAGGGAGGCCACAGGTGCAAGTACGTTTCAGGCAAGGGATGACGATCTATCAAACCATGTCCAATTCATAAGTAGTGTTGATATAAATGAGGACAGCAGGTCAATGATCTATGGTTCGAATGAGCCCCAATTATGATATCGTACCATCTCAATCTTGCAGAGGTAAACATTGAGACATGAAGCTATACATTGAACACTTCAAATAGATCAACTCTGCTACTGGATACCGGGTCGCATTCATCCTTCGAGGATGTCAACGTGCCTCATGAGGCAATTCATTGGATAGCGGAGAGAAGCAATATCGGAAAAGTATTAGATTCTCTTGATCAATATATGAATACCCGAAGCACGAACAAACGTTCATTGTTCCGCTGGGGGCTCTAGAAGCAGTCACAATCACCTCCTCCGTGGCTATTTTGATATCGCTCATTATCGTCGTGAGAAGTTGTCAAGGCGTCGCAAATAGAAGACGGGGTCCCTGGAGCGCCCCGGAGTACGGTAGGGGGATGGAAATTCCGGGCGATCAGGATAGCGCCCATGACCTAAAGTACCTTAGCACTCGCCACGGCTAAGCCTTGGCAGAACCCCGGAAGGCTGAAGTGAGTGCCTGGAGCCGGGATGAACCGATGCAGCCTCACTGGATTTCTGCCTGGGCCGAGTCCGCTAGCTCTTACCTTCTATCATCTTTACTAACCTCTACATAAACACATGATCTCGCGCAAGACTCGCGTTCAATGGGACTTATGTCATTCAAGTGACACACACGCTGTCTTCAATATTTCCTTCTAAAGCTCGAGAGTTCTGCCAACTCAGACCTTCAATATGCCCACCACAATGCAAGCCGCACGTATTCAACCCAAGCGCAAGAGAGCTCAAGTGATCTATTACGAGAGTGATTCCAATGAGAGCGATGCTGAGGTCTCTGATGTATCGTCAGTCCGAGACAATTTCCCAGCCAAGGTCCGACACGTTCTCACAGCAATCGGTTGTAGGTCAATCTAATTATCTACTTGTAGAAAGAAAAACCCAAGAACGGCAGAGCCGTCTCTATCAAGGCACTCCCCAAACGCAAGATCTTTCCATTCATGAAGCTTCCAGCAGAGCTGAAGAATCAGATCTACGCCTTCGCTCTGACGGACGAGAATGGCATCTTCCTCATCTCGAAGACCAAAGCCTACCGCCATACAGTTCAACGCTCAAGACCGTATGGCCACGACGTACAAAGCGGTAGGCGTCGCCACTATCATTCGTTCTACTTATTAGAGCAACAAATCAACACCGACCCAGAACCCCCGCCGCCAGCTGCCCTTCTGCCAAACATCTTGCGTTGTAATCGTGAGATGTACGCTGAGACGGGGCCAATCCTCTACGGCAAAAATGATTTCACTTTCGAAGATACAACAGCCATGCACGGTTTCCTCGCCAAGATTGGTGAGCGGATCTCTCAACTTGTTGATGTCTTGCTCGCTAGGAAAGATGCATCAGGCCCTCCTCGTCTAATGACTTCGATATCGCGTGGGGGCGCGAAGTGCTGATTGCAACTGCAGGGCCCAAAAACTGCGCCCTCCTCACTGACATCACCATCAAAGCCTGGGGCTACACAAAAGCCCACAAGGCAATGAACTTCCCAGCCTTCACCATGTTAGGTAGCGCCGTAAACCTCCAGAGCTTGTACATCAGCTGCCGCATACATTGGGATGGACCGAAGGGAGTCGCCAAGCAGATCTATCGCGACGGACATCATTATCTCGAAGCCATTGGCAATGCAAAGGGCAGATATGATGCTGCCGTTGAGGTCTTGGATTTCAATCCCGACAATTGGACTGCGCCCAGCTGGCATAAGTATGGGAATGACACGACTCCAAAAGACCTTAATCCTAGCGAGAGTTTAGAGGAGTTTCGGGCCGAGTTGAGAAAGCGGTTGCGCTCACATTGAGGATAGTCGTGGACGAGGAGATGGCGAAGACCGTACCATCTTAACTGTTGAATATTTCTATATTGGACTTTGATGATTGCTCACTTAGCATTTACTAATCGCATCCTACAAGGCGACGAATTGAGGGTACAAGGACAGCTTGGATTTTAACGTATTCTCATTGCACTGTTTGCGGGAAGACTTGCACGGCAATATGGCGTATCTATCCCTGAAATATGCGTAGCGGGCATATCACCATTTTGCTCAACATGGCGTAGTCATATCGAGTATAGTTGAGCACATATAACATCAATAGTACTTGAATTTCAGGCATAGCTACGCCCAGATCTGAAAGCGTTGAGTGAGACGGCAGAGTATACTCGAATACATTCGTGACTGGTAACTCAAAGCCATGTCTTACTCCTTCGCTTGCTTCATGCCCCACAAACATCATGTTTCCACAAGATGTTATGATAGAATCATACAATATACCAAGTATCAACGCTACACACTTGCCTGCACCGAGATATGTAGAATGCACTATCTGTCGGTAAAACATTCGAGTCAGTGATTCTTGAATTTTGCTTTGGCAGGCTATGACTGATGATCGATATCAAAGTTCACGCACCCATGGATGGTCTTCATTCTGGTAGACCCAAACGCTTAACAGGACGGCATTGGGAGCGCTACTAAGCTGACCTCAGCATCGAAGATTTCGAAACTGGGGTTATGCATTTGCCAACGGCCAGATGATGGTTGAACGTGGGTCTTTCAGTATGCTGATCTGCTTGTTGCTATCGCTAGGTGCCCAGGCTTTGCCGCCGGAGCTGCTGGCTCAATAGATGCGGTATTGCTCGAGACATACTGTCGAGCTATCATTCGTAGCGCTAGAGTATCATCCGATCTCTCATATATTCGTATCATGGTACGTCTCGAACCCGAAATTCCAAACCCTCTCCGCCACGCTCCTAGCATACTTCGCCTTCGAGTCAAAGTCGTCGCCTTTCGAGCTATGGCCTCCAATATGCTGTAGCAGGCTCGGTATGACCACCCATCTAACCAGATCTGCCTCATTAGCCCAGGCCTCGATGATTTCGTCGACGAAACCTTCTCTCTTCTGTGCGAGTCGGGCGATGACCTTGGGCGCCATTCGGTGTGAGAAGACGAAGCCTTGAGCGCAACAGCCAAATTTTGGCATTTGGTAGACGCCAGGTGATAGAGGCTGCATTGACAATCGTCCGGCGAGAAAGTAGAGGAGAATGCAGGCTGGGGTGCAGAGGAGACAGATGACAGTGATGACGGTGTTTGTGATAGTCTTCTCGAAGGCAAATCGCCGTATGAGAAGCAACACAGTGGCCACCATCCCAAGGACGCCAAAGGATCCTACAACATAGCGCGGCCATTCCTCGCTGTTCCACCCCAGAAACTCTTCGGTGAAGAACAAGCGCATGTATAGCCAGTCCATCTCATTGCTAGGCGAATGCTGCTCGTCCGCGATCTGTAATGCCTCCATAGCTTTCGGGTACCACCCATCGACTGCTAGGGTATCATCCTCAATCATAGCGATCCATTGTGCGCCTGTATCTTGGCATCGCTGCAATACATATGTGTAGTCGAATATTGCTTTCTTCCGGTAATCCTTGTCTTTCTCCCAAGCCATAAGATCCGTCATTTGCGTCTGGCTGACGTCGTAGAGCAGCACTTTGTCCACCACGTTCGTGAGCCATTGTTCGCCGTAGATGGGATGGACGTGCGGGGCGGTGTGCGCTATGAGGACCAGAAAATAGATTTCCCCGCGCTCCTTTGGGGTGAGACCATCCAGGAGGGAGCCGATGGTGCTCCGAACATATTGCTCTCCGTCGCGGCCCACTGTAGCTATTCCAACGCACATTTGGATGGCCTTTGGTACAACAGTCGGAAATCCCGAGCGATTGCCATTGTGGATGTAGGAATCGGCTTCTGCTTGACGGTCGAGGGAGTACTTGCGCTCATAGCCTCGAGCTGGGTCGAAGAAAGCCGATGTTGGGTCTCGATAGAAGGCGTAGCTGCAGTAACGGACCAGCGCAAGATAGGTGAACAAGAAGCTAATGAAAGCTATCACGCGTGGTGAGCAACCGTAGCGCAGGACGAACCCTGGCCTCATGACATGGTTCTGCTTGAATAGACACCGCAGAGGTTATTGCAATAAGCTGCAGTTTGTGCGGGTGGACTCAATGGGAGTCGCGCAGCACACCCTAGTCCACGAACGGCTAGGCAAAGCAGGGTCCACTGACTAAGTATCAAAGTAGCTAGGGTGTCTTCGGGAACAGGTTAGGAAAAGCGGGGCTGGCCACCTGGCTAAAGTATGGCGCGACATCTGTCACGTGCTAGATGAGGAGGGATAAATGATGTTGATTAGATATACTTTATATTCAGGTAGTAACTTGCCACCTACTACGTATAGTGTATAGAATATGACAAGCTTTGCAGCACATTTAATGCTCCAGAATCTGTGACTTCGACCCATGCTACCGCGGAGTTTGACAGCCCTGAGTCGGTGAGCCATGGTTGTAAAAGAACAGCTTACAGCAGTTGAAAGAAGGCCCGAGCCACGCCGGGCTTTGCCCCACCAAGTGACCAAAGAAAGTTCCGAGATCTGCTAGCCAACCAACGCACCACACTTCACAACACTTCACCGCCCGATTTTCCCATACCTGCCTCTTCTTCTTCCTTCGAATACACAACTTACCACGGCGTCAATTGAGCTCGCAGATCCAGTCGAGGCACATCAGTCAAAGTCAATATGTAAGGAAGAGGAGGCCCGCCAGCCTTCCCCACAATTAACATATTTGCAGAACATTAAGAAAACGTCCTGAGAACATCAAGGTCGCCATCATGCCAAAAGTACAAGATTTTTCGACCATGTTTCGGTCCCTAGCTGACCAATTACCCACCCAGATTACTGAAATCCTCTTCGACTGTGACAACACCCTTGTCCTGTCTGAAGAGCTCGCCTTCGAAGCCTGCGCCGACCTCTCTAACGAAATCCTTGCCAAATACAACATCGATCAGCGCTACACCGGCCCCGAGCTCCTTTCTGACTTCGTCGGCCAAAATTTCCATGGCATGGTCATCTCCTTGCAAAAGAAATTCAACTTCGAGATTCCAAAAGATGAGATGGAAAAATACGTTAGCATGGAAGAGGACAAGGTGATTGCAAAATTAGAACGGGATGCGAAACCTTGCGTCGGGTGTAGCGAGGAGTTGGAGAAGCTGCACAAATCGAAGAAGTATGGCATGGCGGTCGTGAGCTCGAGTGCGCTGCGACGTGTGCAAGCATCCATCAACAAGGTTGACCAGGCCAAATACTTCCCACCAGACCATATCTTCAGCGCAGCTACGTCACTACCCGTGCCGACCACCAAGCCAGATCCAGCAATCTACCTCCACGCATGCAAGGTCATTGGCAAAAAGCCAGGAGAATGTGTCGCGGTCGAGGACAGCAAGAGCGGGACATTGAGCGCGATTCGTGCTGGCATTCCCACCATCGGATACGTGGGCAGCTATAGTGGTAGCGAGAAGCAGAAGGAGATGACGGAGACATTAAAGGAGTTGGGGGTCAAGGTGGTCATGCAGAATTGGAACGAGTTCCCAAAGGCCATGGAGGCGGTCGAGAAGGGGGAATAGGTATCCTTGCCGACGCTCTCGCTGCTGGCTAATGCGAAATAAAGAAGACAAAAGTAGACTCAAATAGACTTTCCTGGTAGACAAAATCATCGCTCAGCCAGCTGGTGACGGCCAGCATCGCCGGCCCATCACTGCTGTTTTCGCTGATCCTTGGCTCAGATTCCCTGAAATCAACGCCATGGTTGGCTTTGTCTCCTGTTCCTTGCCTTCACTATCGCCGCAGCACGCTCACCCAGAGCCCGACTCTATCTTCGTCAATCTGCAAGCAAGTCGCTCTTTCCATTTACCATAGTCCTGAACAGTCACCACATCCTCCTTCGTCTTGCTCAGAACTACCATCACTCCCTACCCTGCGCAGCGCGGAAACATTGCCTCTACCATATTACCCCATATCACCTGAACATCTGCAAATCAATGGCCTGCCAACTCTTCAACCTTGTCCAATCGACAGCTTCCATAAAACTACGAACAAGCCAGGCACTCCTGCGCATGAATCCACACGGAAAGCTTTCTCACTAATATCAAGCCTGAAAGCACTCGCATATCATAAATAGATTGTTTCATGGGTTTTCCAGGTGGTATTATCTGGACAACCCCAACCTTGCACTGGACCGCTTTTCGATTTGTGGAGGCTGGGACGATAATGGCAAAGGTTGTGAGAAAATGGTTGAAGAGAAGTGGATTTAATTTCCGTCGCTTTTTCTTGGATTCGATACTACTGAAAGGGTGGTCGTCTTGCATAAGGTAAAAGGGATTGATCTCTGGACTTACGTGCGCTCCGATATTCTGTTGTCTCTAGAATCTAATATTATCGAGCGGATAATGATGACCCACCGCTCATCGTACAATTTGAAATGGGAATTGGTGTCATTGAGGTTAGGTCTCGAGGGAGAGGGCTTAACGTTGTGGAGCCCGTGACTATCTGCAGCTGGACGCTGAGGGAAGAGGCAGCCAAGATGGAGGCTGTAAGGAACGGTATATGATTGGACGAGGAAACATGTGTTATAATGGATGAGGCGAAATTTGGATAGGAGCAGATATGCCTGCCAGCAGTATGTTTGTGCTAGTTCTATATTGTTATTCTCGCACGTACGGTAAAGAACGTATTGCATGGAAAACAGACACCAACATATTTCTTCTCTCCATCCGGTTCCTGACCCACTGTAAGCCGCCGCCACAAGATTCTTACAAGAGCTATATACAAATAATCATGCACCGCTACAGATCAAATTTCGTACATACATACCATCATCCCACTTGATATCAACTAGCACCATTATACTCCAACTTAATAAACACCGGATTCTGACTCTGAAAATTCGACTGCCCGCCGATAAAATAGTTCCACGAAGGCATCTGCCGTTTACATTCCGCCGTCAGATCCAAAGCCTCGTTCTTAATCTCGCTCCAGTCCCGATATATGGGCTGGATCGATAGCGGCGGTTTCACGCTGACGCGACATGTTCTACCGGGGAGCGTTATCTGTCAGTAAGGCTTTCTGAACATGTCTATACCGGAGAAGGCTACTCACATATATGATTTCTCCACAGGGTATAAGGGCACTCTGGGATTATTGGGGGGGAGGGTTCCGATTGCGGTGCGGCAGTCTCCGAAATGGATACGGCGGAAGATGCTGAAGCTGCCCTTGAAGCAGCGCGCGTTGTCGCTCCTGGAGGAGAGGTTGGCCGCGGGCAGTGTCGGGAATTGAAGGACTGTGAGGTTTGATGTGGGAGAGGTTGAGATTGTGATGGGCTTGATGATGCCTAGGGAGAGCGCTGTGGAGGCGAAAAGAAAGACAGACCAAAGATATAAAAATCGATCCATGGTCGATAGAGGCACTGCTTGTCGTCCGGAGTTGGAGTGGTTGAGTTTTCTGGGGTGTTGGCATAAGTTATCAGTGCGGCTCCTGCAGTGGAGAAGACGTACGCTTGGGCTCGTTGCGCATGCGATAACGCCTGCGTATGTAGCAGGAATGTATGCGAAAACTCCCATTCACAAACGTGGAGAGGCGCCATACAGCCATACAAGAGGATATGCAATATGGAGATAGAAGCATGTGCGACAAGGCATATGATGTTGAAACAAGACGAGCGCATCTTCAATGTACCTTTTTTCACCTGTCTGTGCACCACGTACCCACACCTAAGAGACAAGTTGAAATTAGTTGCAGTCGAAAGCAGATCCAGGAGGTCTCGAATCACAGCAAGGATGCGGAGAAAAATCCCTATCGCATTTGACCGTCGACTTCATCTCTATTGATTGAAACATCGCAGAGATCAGAATCAGACATTCCGTGCTACAACTGAAATTCAAGTAAACAAAGCTATGTGGTTACACTGTGACGGGTCTAAGCTGGGCGCTTATGACCGAGTCCATGAGATACCAAGGTTGGTGTCGATGAAGATGGCACCTTTAGGAGCGACACTCTCGAAGATTTGACAGCTTCAAAGCTGGCCTAGTGGTGTTTGACCAAGTTGGCAGGAAACAGTATAGCAAAGTATACCTTAGGCATCTCCAAATTTGCACTTCATGTTCGAGGATTAGCATTGCAGGAGCTGCACTGGTCGATGTTTCCGGGCGCCATACCACATCAGCAGCCAGCCTGCTATTTCTTGCCCTTTTTCTTTTTGCCTTTGGCTTGCCCACCATCGGGCTTCTCAGCTGCCTTGATAACGCCTTCTCCACCAGCAGCTTTGCTCTCCACAACCTTGTCGCTACTTACGCCACCTTGCGTTTTCTCCGCCGCTTTCTGCCTGCCTTTTCTGCCTTTGGGCCGATACGTCGATCGATCACGTAGCGGCAGCCATCGTTCGGGATCCGGCGGTTTCGACGGGTCATAATCTTTGGGTAATCGAGATTTGCGGATGCGCTTCTTGCTCGGTTTAGGCTTCTCGTCGAGGGGCCGCTTGCGAGAAGTGGTAGTGACGGAGGGAAGAGCTGGCACACCTGCTTCCTCGAGAATAGCAATATCGATTCCGGCAATGAGGCGAGGTACAGGTGTCAGAGTGTCAGCATCGGCAGCGACCTTTTCAGGGGACCTCATGGCGTGGGCGGCGACATAGCCGGCTGTGGCGAATTTGGAGGTGGGTTCCTGAGCGTGGAGGGTATCAAATATGTCACGAGCTGCGGACTGGTAGTCTGGATTCTCAGATTCGAGGAGGGAGACTCCAGCTGCTTGCAAGAGAGCAGTTGGAGGCCGTGATCTGTGCCGCCAGTAGGAAGCTGCTTTCGCGAGGGTCGTTTTGGTCTGAGATTTCCGCCCTTGAGCAGAATAAAGGGATACTTGGAGGGCGACAAGACCTGGTGCAAAGAGAACATCCTGATCGGCTGGGGTGGTGGATTCCGATAATCGTTTTATAAGCGATTCAAGTACGTTGACGGCGGAGCCGTAATTGTTGGTTAGAACATAGAGCTGTATGATTGTCATTACAAGACCTATATCTTTGGGTCGCTTCTCCAGCAAAGGCAGTATCTGCTTGAGTCCAAGCTTTGCGAGTTGGTTCTGAGCATGAGCAGCGGCATTGATGACTGACATGGTGTTCATGTGTGGCGATATTGATGGGGACGATCCCGTTAACAGCCTGTCTGTTGTCGTGATCACTCCCTTAGACTTCAAGGCGAGAAGATCGATAGCTAAGCCGTTCTGCTGCATCCGTGCTGCTTGAGGTTGGAACAGGTTATCTGTCTTTGGCAACTTCTCCGTGCTGTGGAAGAGCCTTTGCGAGAGGTAAGGATTCAAGTTCGCGATGGTGGCAGCGAGCTTATTATTCTGGGCCACCTGTCTCGTAGACGCATCAGGTATCCTATCAATCGATCAGAAAGGCTTGACCGGTCCGTCATATATACCAGATACGCACTGTTCAATAGCGATCTCTGAAGCCACTGCTTCTGCCTCTTCAATATTCCCAAGCTTGGTGAGCACATAGAGCTGCTGTACGCTGATCGGGAGCAGCTCCGCAGTCTTCTCGTCCGCGGTAAGCTCGTCAAGAGCATTGCAAAGATCTGACAAGCTCTTGTGAGTGTAACCTTCAAGATCACATGGATCGTACTCACCTTTCGCCCTCTTCAACAGCACTTCTCCTTGCCCAAGCTCCCCTCTTGCAATCGAACTACAAGCAGCATTGTAAGAAGTCTCAAAAGCCTCCAAGTCTTCTCTTCCTGGTTTCTTCTTCTGTAGCAGGTACCCTTGCCTTGTCCACTCTAGCTGCGCATTGGTAGCCCTACTGTTGATTCGTATATCATCTGTCTCGTTCTCAATAGTGGCGTGACCCCCAGCTAGATCCTTGTATAGCGCCAAAGCATTTGCGAAGTCCTCAGACCGATACGACTACCACGACCTGTGAGCTCGCGCCCAGGATCCCCTCTGAGATAGACGGGATACGAACAGCTTGAGCTTCCACATGTCTTGCGCCTCGATCGTTCGCTATCCCATTTACTATCTCTTTCGCCTCAGCTAGCTCGCCGATCTTATACAAAGCGTATGCTCTTTCCACGCCAGCTTTTTTCGTTAGCTCATCCCCTCCTTCATCCAGCACCCGGAGCGCATCCTCGTAACGGTCCGATTTGAGCAATGCAACGACTTTGACATGTTGTATACCAAGGTCATTCTTCGATTGTTTCAAGGAGGCATTGCAAGCTTGGAGAACTTCTTCGTGGTCGTCAATGGTTGAGCTCTGGAGGAGCGCACTAAGAGTTTTGGCGGACATGGATGTGATATTTGCTGCCAGTGATAGGTTTTTGGGGCGACCACTCGATGCTACTTTCTTTGCACCTTCATACTTCTACAGCTTCGCAATCACACATATTGGAGAACATAAGGGATCACGTCGGTGATAGAATAATTCGGACACTAGTCCGAATGAAGAACGATTCTAGATCTCACAGACGGGAACGGCATATATTATAGTAACATCAGTTAGTAAGAAGTACTATTCGGTACATTCAAGGCCAAGAAATGTTAATAATTTATACATTCTTTAGCTAGTTCATGAGACCTTTACGGAGTAATTTATGTGAGTTCTAGTAGGGTTCTCCATTCGGCCTAGTGTCCGAATCATTCTG
>JAABUK010000542.1_pt1 | contig 77985 bp, 101 predicted proteins | sample 5559141 | NCBI WGS metagenome assembly JAABUK01 (sample SAMN10711869, study PRJNA513367) | rock metagenome | isolation source: Antarctica rocks | place: Antarctica: Victoria Land, Pudding Butte nord | collected 2016-01-03
AACTCAGCAGACACATCATATGCACAATATGCCCACACTCTTGCACTATTGAAGCTGACATAGGGCTCATCGAGTGTGTTGCCTTGTCAGCGTTCAAGGCCTTGTGACAAACAGCACATTTGGCTGGCACAGAGCGCCCCATGCGCTTCATCACTGTAATGACATGCTGCCTATAGACTGCAGCTTTGTCGTGCCACTCTTCTCAACCAAGCTGTGTTACAGCAGGATGCATTTGGCACATGTTTGCCAGGGCGCGCAGCAATCCCAGTTTGTCTTCCATCACTTCACAAGAATCTGAAGTATCCATCTCATACCCAAGTTCGTCAACATACTGCACCACATCATCAACTCATTAATGGCTTGTTGTTTCTCTGTGGACACTGCTGCAGGCATGGACTATATGCTGCAGGTATGCGCGCTTGCTGCTATGCAAGCCCCATACAGCAGGCTCTGCAATGACCATACAGCTATGGTGCAAGGAGCTCACATACAGGTTTTGTAGCAAATCACATTCTAGCACAGGTGTCTCACAGTCCCCCTGAATACCCTGCACGTTAACACAGGACACTTCCAGCAAAGCACCATAGAATGCTAAGGGCCTCAATCACTTCTCGAAAATGCCTAAATTTGTTTCCCTGGTATCCAATTTACCAAAATAAACAGATGACAAACGGACAGATGCAGAAACAGGCAAACGAGCTGACCAGCAGAGCCTCCCTGTACAAGGCCTCAGCTTCCCTGTGTTTTTGCTGCCGGATTTTGCCGTCAGCAATGCATCTGAGGGTGACGGCAAGATTTCTGGCACACATGTACAGGCCTGGCTCCCCTGCAGGACCCCTCACCCGACAAGCCTTCATCATTGCTATCCAGAGTTGCCGGCTCTCCTCCAGGGCAGAGAACTCCCTGCAGAAAGCATGAGAGAGCATGTCTGTTCACAGCACTGCTGCAGGAAGCAGATGCTTGTTTGCTTTCAAAGCGGTTGGCAATACTGCAACAGAACATGCCTGATTGCTCCTGTACAAAGCTGTTGGTGTGATCAGCTGTAAGGATAGGAACACAAGCACGCCTGTGGTGGAGCCAATTGACATGTTCCAACAGGAAATCATCACAGGCAGTCAACATACGCAGTCAGCAAGCGCGAGTCATTTTGGCATGTCAGGATGCAGAAGTCATGCATCGCTATGACAGTACAGTACTTGGTGCAATTGCAACCGGTGACCAGTCATACAGACAAGCCCAAGCACAAGCCAAGCGCGTGCCCAGGCACATGGGCCATGTTTGAGGGCTCAGCAGCGCACCCAAACTGTTTATTAGCCACACTGCCCATGCACTTGGTAGTCATAGCTTCAAGGAGCATGTCATGATGCTTCCTGGCCAGCCCTAGAGCCTCATCCCAACATTGCACATTCCTGCTAGAAGTCCCCGCCCCTCCCATCTCCTGACAGCATATCACCAGATCTGTGACAAATAAGGGTCCCTTCTGGATCCAGAACCATAACGATCAGACTGCGGTGCATGATAAATTAGTTCTGCCATATCCAAGCCACCATATTAGCTGTTATCGAGTCCAGCATCAACAGTGGCAATAAGCGCATCAGGCTACAACATGCTAATACCAAGTCGGCGGTCACGGTGAAGATGTTCATCATGCGGCCGCATTTTGGACCAGCAAAGTAGGTGGCCGGTTGGGACTGGCAAAGCAGTGTGAGGTCGACATGAAAACCTAGACTCTGCTTGCAGCAGCTGTCACACTGTTGTCACACTTGTTCAGCTGCAATTGCAATTGATGAACGTGGGGCTTGTGGCATAATGCTTTGTGGCATCACACCAGTCTGAAATGGTGGGAAACAAGCAGTATAGTTACCTTGCAAGGCAAAGCTCTGCACAGCCCAATCTTTGAGCTGCTTAGCCAATTTCAAAGTCATCTGCAGGTAATCCCAGGCCTGCAGTTGGGCCATGCAGAACACTTTGGCATATGTTGTCAAATAAAGATTATCATAGCAGGAATGTGTTTTGCTGCGGCACACATGTAAGGGCCTTTGAGCCTTCTTGCATTGTCATTAGCAACATGTCAGTGTGACTGCACATGAAGACTCTGTAACATGAAGAGGCTGTTACATCATACACACATGTATGCATATGCGTGTTTGAAGAGACCAAGAGCTGCCTTGTACAGAACTGCTTATTTATAAACCTTGACAGTTGCTGTCAAACAGTGCCCAGGCTCTGGCATTACATATCAAATAAGAAATGTCAAAGTGACGTGGCAATATGTCACCTGTAAGCTTGACCCCTCATGCCGCTGCCGTTTGGCCAGGAAGAGAGCAGCATATGCAGCACAGTACTTGCTTGTTGTGTCCTCACTTTTGTCAGCTGACATGGCTGTCAGCCCGGGTGCTTCCAAGGCTAAGTCATCAAGGGCTAGAGACTGCATGGGCATAGGCAAGTTGCCATCCTCTGTGATACCGCTGTTAGAGGTGCCATGAACAGCAATGCTGAAAAGCATGGAGATAATACACATGCGAGTTGACCAACACCGCTACTTTGCATTGTTGCCATAGCACTGCTTTTAACAATGCTGCATGTTGTCTGCCCCAATTTGGAGAGAATCTTTGAATTCGGGTAGAACCTTCACCATGATGGTGAGCACGGTGACTATGCTCAAACCCAGTCATGCAACACAGGCACACCTGGTTACCTGGACACTAATCAGCAGCTTGCACACCTCAGGGGTCTGACAGCAGTGCTTGTGCACTGAGAAGGCAGCTCTTTGACAGTCTCTATCACAAAAATATATCTGCAACAAAGGCGGCTTTCATGCTAGCTCAGTTGTAAATCGCAGTGCTGTAGTGTCTATACTTACTCTCTTACACCTTGAGCACACGGGCTTGCTTTCAGAGGAACTTTCGGCAGCACACGCAGCGCATCGCTGCAGACCTTGCGGTTGGTCGCTCATCTGGTCCGCTATACTAGCGGCGTGTTGCGCTGCCCAGACTGTTGCTCCCGTATAGCGTAAATCGTGTCTGTTCCAGCTGTCATCGACCAGGCTTTGGTTGACAGCTGCTGGGCATGGCGGCAAAGGTTTCATGCCAATGCAGAATGCAAGACTCAACAAGCGTCGCCAAAGGCGAGCAGAGAGCTCAGATGATCACTGGACAGATCAGTCCCTGCAACGCGCGCGCAACGAAAGCAGCTAGGCAACAGCTGGCCAAGCCAGCAGTATATGAGAGGAAACACCCTGCAGCGCAAGCCACAGTGCGCTCGGGCCCAAAGCCAGGTTCCTTGTCTATTGTCCTTGCCTCACGCGCTGCCCCCCGGAATGTCACATTATTCATCTTTATTGACAACACAATCATGCAGATTGCTGTGCCCAGCTGGATGTGGGATCTTTGTCTTTACTGCATGCGTGCAAAGGTGCACATTCCGTCACCATACAAACAAAAAGGACCATCGTTGCAACCAAGCTGGCAGCTGCAGTACATTGTTGAAGTCATCTGACACAGGCACAGCGACGCGCTGTGGACCATGCCACCAACCTCAGAATCTTACAAGAGGAATGTCGTCAAAGATAGGACAGGTTCGATCTAGAATACAAAATGGCCTTCGAGAGGCAAATGTCATACATGCCTGGACAGCCAATAGCCAGGGACACACACTGCCTGCCCTATAGAGATGATGACTCTCAGCAGCATATTGTTGGGAGCTGCATGCATACAGACATGAGCAAGCAACATATAGCTAGACATGGTAAAGCCATGAGAACAGTCATCCAAGCTTTTACTACACGGGAGTGTGGTAGTCACTACTTGATAGCCAATGTTGAAAGGATTGAAGGACTCAAAGACATGGGCATGCACAGTAAAAGAGCTCCAGCATTTGTACTCCCAGACACATGCTTACAAGCAAGGGGCTTGGACCCTACGGTGGAGAGGGGTCTCTTGCAGGGTGCAGCAGCAGATACATGGAGGACAATGAGGCCAGACAGGGTGAGAAATGAAAGTAACCACATTCTCAGAGGTTCATCAAAACGTTCATGGTGAAGCACACATACCTATGTCAGCTGTGCTTTGCTGTGCCTCACCATGCAACAAGCAGGCTGTTCTTGCAGGCATGAACCTTTGCTGTAACTGTTCTTTGCAGGCACAAATCTTTGCTGTAACTGTTCTTACTGTGAGCAATACTTGCACGGTCATTATTCATGGTCTTTGATCAAAGCTACATGCTCTTGTGCAATGCCCGATGTAAAGCTGCATCATGACGTGCTTGCATTCACTATGATTGTGTTGCAGTGACAAGAAGCGCAGCTGCAGCAGGGGCAGTTAGTAGGGCAGGCCTGCAAGGGCCCCAGGCAAGCTTGGCAAGGGATGTATGGTGGCTGGGGCTAATGCTGACACTGGCATCCTTCCTTCCTTCTGGCAGCTGTTGCTCACCGGTGAAGTTGGCCATCCGGCCTCAACAAAGGTGTACTCCCCTAGCCACAGTTACTAGTCCTACCCCAAAATGCTTTTATCCCTGTATAGCTAGCTAGCACACATAAGCACACAGTTGCTGCTCTTGCCTGAATGCATGCAACATCAACAATGCATTTGCCACTTGAAGTCCAGCTGACCTCCAGCTTGGCAGGCATGCTGCCACCCATACCTCAGTCAGCTTCACCCCTAGCTAGATCCCAGTCACTCCAGTTAATCTCAACCCTAGGAGTCCAGTTGCCAACCCTAAACAGTTGCATGCAAGGCTTATGCATCATAGTTGGCACCCGTATCCAGGTTGGTCTACCCCTGGCAGCCCAATTGTCAGCCAAACCTGAACTGATACCAAGCCAACCATACCCTATATAGATGAACAACTGTGAATGTCAAACCTTGCAGTCCACCTCTGTCTGCCCATTGTTGAACTTGTCAAGCCCAGCAAGTCATTTGCTGCGCAGGCATGCCTCATTCACATTTAAAGCGTACTCCATCGGCCAGTTGGCCATCGCATGATGTCACCAGTTGCATTGCTATCAGTGCTGGTTCAAAGAATGGCCCTGCCTTGCTGGACAGTCCTAAACAGCAGCAGCTTGCCCTGTCAGAGCTGTACAAGAGGCAATGTGTCAGCGGCAGCGAGGTAGCAGATATGTATTGGCAACAGTGAGGCAGCAGATGTGCATTGGCAACAGCAACAGCGCTGCATTGCTGCCAAGGCTTGTGCTTCAGCCCACACCCTGCAAGCATACCCTGATTGATCAGGTACAAGGCTTATCATGCAATTTGAGCACGCTGCATGTTGATATTGCATATCTTCTTTGCAAAATCACTCACTCACTCACTCACTCACTCACTCACTCACTCACTCACTCACTCACTCACTCACTCACTCACTCACTCACTCACTCACTCACTCACTCACTCACTCACTCACGCCCGCCCGCCCGCCCGCCGCCCACCCACCCACCCACCCATCCACTCACCCGCCCACCCACCCACCCATGAGTCCCTCCATGAGTCCATCCTTGAGTCCATTCATGAGTCTGTCCAGTCACCCATCCAGTCAGTCCCCTGCATCTGGATCAGGTGCAGCAGCTGTCAAAGATGAGAGTAGAAGCCTGTGAGGGTCAAGTCTGTTGAGCGTTCATATGCCTGCAGGGGGAATTCACTGGAGCAAGACAATGAAATCATGCCAGATGCAAAGTCAACCTATTGCAACACTCAGCTTCTGCTGCATGTGGAGTTGCTTAATGGGTGGGTTGTCAGCTCATAGCAGAGACTCTGCTGCTTTGTGTCAAGTCAGCAACGAGCCAGAGTCTTTGAGTCAGCTGAGCGGCACTACCAGTAGCAGCGAAGCCACTCCTGTCGTGGTTGATGTACTTTCAGAAGAAGTGAAATGCAACAAATTTGTGGCAACGTAACAGGCAGGCAGCGTGTCTTGCTTTCGGCAGCGCCACGTGAGAAACTGTCCCATCCAAGAGCGGTTTCAACTTGAAAGTAAGCTGTACATGCAAAGGTTGGCAGAAGAGTGAGTTTGAAGCTTTGATTTTGAAATTAGGCAAAGCAGGCCACAGCCTGAGGTTAGCTAGACGAGACTATGCATCATGCATAGCACAATGATGCACCTAGCCTAGCCCCAAGCACATGTTATTGTAATTTCACCAAAGCTCACATCTGTGGAAGGTGAACTTTGATATCGCTTTGAAAACAGGCTATCCTGTTGTTTCGCACGAAGACCCAGATGACATAGCAAAGCTTCTGACATGTCAGCAGCAAGCTGTAAACAGCGTAAAGGGTCACATCCTCCAAGGATGGTGCTGAAAGCATCTACGCTACTGCAGATCTGTCATGCATACAAGGGCTGCGCAGACTATTGTGCAAGCAATCCGGATTAAACTTTTGAGAGTGTGTGATAGTCACAAGGTGGTTGACAGCAATATCAGCCCTGCTTTTGCCCAGAGTCGTGCTGTTGAGAAAGACCCAGCAATGCTGGTTCAAACAAGAGTTCATGAAGCCATAAAAATAATTCATGACTCATCAGTAGCAGCTGCTGCACAGCAATCGAGATCAATCTGTCCATAGAACGTTGGTGAATAGATGCATTATTTATCATCACAAATAGGCAAAGTCTGTGCGATAGCCTGATGGCTGCTATGTATCACGGTTCTGGTACGAAGCTGACTGCTGCCTAACACATGTACATTCTTGACTGCAGATCTATTGCTTTGTCCCAGATCACCGAAATCTTTCAAAATGAAGTGCTTTCGACAGTCGATGATGATGTGGTCTCAAACTCAAACTGGCAGTCAAAAGTGGGACAATGCAGCTGGATATATTGCTCTAGTTTCCTCCATGGCTGGACGAATGCCTCAGGAGCATATCTAACATTTCCTGAGTTCTCCTCTTCTAATCCGCTTGCATATTTGATTGTTCTGAGCCTAGAGGCTGGCAATAAGTCTGATATGTTAGTGATTCCAACTGAACACTGGCAATGCACGCTTTGAAGAGCAGTCATCAAATGCCATGGTGGACAAAAGAGTATGGCACAGTCAGCATCTGCTGCAGCCATGAGAGATTGGAGGTTGTTCAAACGCGTCAACTTCTCATCAAATGCCATGCAAAGCCCTCCACCGTTGTCACTGTCAACATAGACATGCAGGGCCAGATGTTGCAAATGGACAAGACTATACAACCACACTGTGTCAAAGTTGCCGCCTCCAGCTTGACTACAATCAAAAACCAAGCTCAATGCAGTGAGACCAGACAAGTTAAAAGCACCAGCAGGAATATGAGTGGGAGCGACAAGACTGAGTGAGTTTGCTGCATTGGGTGCAGTAACAACAGTACGGTCGCCGCACTCCAAAATTTGCAATTGTGTACATGCACATAAGCCAGAGGGACCAGGCATGTCGAGTTCACAATCACTGATATGCAGCTCCAGGAGTGATGAGTGGCCATCATAGTCCTCACAAATCGTGGCTGTGGCTTGACTAATTCTCAACCATAACAAATGGTCAGGAGGGTGGAGATTGCTGAAAGTTCCATAAGCAAGCGAGAGCTCCTGCAAGTTTGTCAAGCTGCTGAAGGATGCCATGTCCAAAGCGTCTTCTGGTTGCCAAATCTCACAGACAATGAGGGAAGTGAATGCTGACACCAGATGAACTGTGGTTTCGCCTGCCCAGTTCAGAACCAGCTTCTGCAGCCGAGGTGTGGGGCAAAGCAAAACAGCCAGTGCAGCATCTGCTGTCCGTGCTTGGGCGAACGACATCAGTGTCTGCGTCGAGGCTTGGTTGCGGTGCAGTGTGTTCAAAAGCTGGGGCACTCTGCTGCCAGGCAAGCCTTCCCGGACCAACACACAGTCCGACAGGCGAGGGGTGCTTCTTGAACAAGTCTCTGAAAGCTTTGCGAACCAGCCTGAAGGTGTGATACTGCCGGTACATTAGCAAGTGCGGATCGTTGGGCACGGCGTGATCACGCTCTAACTGCAAGCTCATACCAGCCAGAGTCAGGATGTCAAACCACGAGTCAAGCGAATCCCACGAGGTTGCAGCCATTTCAAAATACCGGCAGCTCACAGTTCCTTTTGCGCCGAAGCAACAGTGCTTAGCTTATACTAACAGAGCGGGGCAAGGGCACAGCATATGAAGGGTCACTATAGAGTGACAAAGACCCCAACCCGTCCAACCCGGACGGTTGGTCTCGGAGCTCACAAGATTTTGGGTCAAATCCAACACTGAGAGCGTTACGCGTGTGTCTGGCTCTCTTTCGTATCAATGCGGCTCCCAGATCACCGTCTGCAAGACCGTTAAAGAAAGGGACCTGTGGATGTAAAACATGGCATCAGTGGGTCCAGTATGTATCACAGAGGGTGGGATCTCGAGGCAGGTCTTGACCGTATTGGGGATGATGAACGTCGTGGAAGGCTTCACCATGAACGTGATCTGGCCCTTCTTACCTTTCATGGTTGAAGCTTTTGGTGTAGCTACAGAAGACACTGTAGGCCTGTACGTTGGGATCCTAGGTAAATTTTTTGTTCGCACAAACCCCTCGCACCAGGACAGAATGAGCCTTTACACCTGCGCTTGGTTTGCAGGTGCCAGCTACTATCTTGCTGCGACATGCAGTGCTATTGTCTGGGGCATCTTAGCTGACAAGTTGGGTAGGAGACCTACACTCCTAGCTGGCACTCTGGGAACCTGTGCAGCCAACCTAGTGTTTGGCTTTGCACCAAGCTACAAGGCTGCTGTCTTTGGCAGGTACAAACATCCCTTTCTGCTGTCCACGCTGTTGTCCACTTGCTGTGTGGATGCATCTGTGCTGACTGCATCGTGCTTGGTAACGACTCAGCAGCGTACAGCACTGCACGGCAAGAGCTGAGAGTCAGTCTTTCAGCTGACAATTCAGGGTGCTTAGTGGGTTGCTCAACTCCAACGCTGGCATCAGCAAGACATACTTGGGGGAGTCCTGCACCAAGGAGCAGCAGCCTGCTGCCTTTGCAACCTTCTGTGTCATGTATGGCTTAGGTTCTGTCATTGCACCAGCCATCGGAGGCTTCCTCAGGTATGCAGACATGCCAAGCTTCTGCATCTGATTATCAAGGTTTTGCAGCCTTATCTTTCTTCCAGTTGCTGCACTGCTGCGTGTAGAGGTTAGCTGCGCATTGCCCATGCCCAAAGATTGTCATTGGCAATGATATTCAAGAACTGTGGACATGCTGGGTCAAGTGAGCGTGCTGCATTCCTGTGCACACTCATTTGCTCATAAGATTGCTGCTTGACTGGCATGCCACACGTTTGTCTCCTCATCATACCATGCCTTGTCTTGTCATGACACATACTTTCAGCAAGCTCCAAAGCAACTGGCTGCCTTGTGATTGCAGTCAGCCAGCAGACAAGTACCCAGACATGTTCAGCCAGGCTGGCCTGTTTGGACGCTTCCCTTTCGCCTTGCCCACTATGATTGCTGCTGTCCTGAGTCTAGTAGGTACGCATGGCAGCCCCTGTTGCACTTTGCATAGGGACACTGCTGAGCTTGTGCTTGCTTTGCTACACAGCAGTCCTGTTTCCCATGCTGTTCCTGCAACATTGCTGGTGCGTATGTATGGCCCTTGTTCTTTACATGCTTTGCTTAAGTCAGCCAAGTTGGACTTGACCTTGCAACCACTCTACACTGTCTGTGCTTGCGCATATGGTTGATTATGCAGCGCCTAGACACAAACATGTAAACCTAAGGGCAACCAGTCAGTGCAGTGGCATACGCACCTACTCACATGCTTATTGCTTCCGCTGCACTTATGCTTCCTCTTCATATGCCCCATCTTTCGCTGCTGTTGTCTTCCTTCTTCTTCTTCTTCTGTGTTCATTTCCTTCTCTTCCCCCCCTCTTTCTCACCTGGGTGCCATTCCTATGACCATCAACCCACTTGTGCCTGCAGCTTTCTGCGCTGGCTTCTTCTTCCTCCCAGAGACTAAAGCCTACAGCCGCCGCAAGCAGGCCGAGTCCGGCCACATTTCAGAGTCTCGAGGCCTGGTCTCACGCTCAGCCTCAGTGAACGGATTTGACTCAGAGCACCCAAGGCGCAGCGTGTTTGGGTCCTTCTCTTCACACAAGAAGGAGACTGGAGTCTTCCGGGCTCACATGATTGTGTCGCCCTTGGTTGCCTGGCATGAGGTGCACGACATGTGGCACGAGCTGAAGGACATTGTGGTCCACACACTGTCGCGCAGCACCAGCTATGCCAGGTGGGCTGTCTGTCTGTCTGTCTGTCTGTCTGTCTGTCTGTCTGTCTGTCTAGTGATGTGTTGATAATGCTGTCTGTCTGTCAGGTTGTGTGTTGACAAACATGTGTGTCATGCTGCTGATGCTGTTGCTGCTTGGTATGTGGCAAACAGCAGAGGGCATGTGATGCAAGATGTTGCGGACCTCCGCCTGTCATGCAAAGCCAAGCATGGTCATAAGTATCATCATTCTCGTGTGTTATGTAGATTGTCACCGTTATCATCAGCTCACAATGCAAGGTCTGCCCTAAGTGGCACTTTTTATGAGCATTGCTGCTTGCCCAAACGCATGTGTGCTGAAGTATGAGTTAGGAATGCTCAATCTGTTGATGCAGGTTGCCTGAGCTGAAAGACAGAGACCACTCCTCCTCTTCTCAGCATCACCTGCAGCCCCTCCACCCTCAAGCCTCAGAGGCTCAGCTTCCACAGCAGGTGCAGGGTCAGCAGCTGGCAGAGAAGCTGCAGCACAAGCTGCAAGGTGACAGCGCTGGCAGCAGGGCTGTTGGAACAGCCCCTGCAGGAACTGAGACAGCCCTTGCAGCTGACAGCCAGCTTCAGACAGACACTCAGGCGAATAGAAGGCACCACAAGATGGCCCATGCACATTTTGCAGACGATGTAGATGACGACAGCATTACAGGGCGTAATGAGAGTATTACAGCTGTAAGAGGAGGAGAGGCAGGCAGCAGCCAGGCAGAGGGAAGCTTCTGGAAGAGGCTGGATGCAAATGGCAGTTTCACTTCTGAATCAGGTGCAGCCCTAATGTTTTCAGGCATTTGCAGAATATGTAGTGGCATTCATACTGGCATGCAAACTACAATACAGTTTGCAAGGGATGCTGCGGCATTCAAGCAGTCATGCATTGCATCTGCTGCAGGTTTAGTGTCCATTCGGACTCATGCTGCTTGTAATTGACTACAAATCTCACATGTACGCTTAACACAGACTTGGAGTGCTCACTACAGCTGTACCTTTTGCAGACTTGCGCTCAAACTGCTGTCAATGTAGCAGGCGCAGCAGGCATAGCTTTCCATCTTCTTCATTTGACAAGAGCAGCAGATGTAGTGCTGAAAACAACCGCCATCCATACTTTGAGGATGAGGTTCATGTGAATGAAAGACTCGTCACTGCACAGATGACGTTACTTGATGTGGTTGAAGCATTTGTAGACCAATAAGTGCTTGTGCTGTGCTAACCATGCAGGCACTCAGCTCAATGTCAGCCCTTAGTAGTAGAATTTGTCTTTGTGGATGTCAATGTTGTTGCTGCTGTTTTTATCATCAGTATTGAACGCTTATGCTATGCAGGAGCAGGTGCTGCTGCCTCTGTCAAGGATGCTGTCAGGGCTGCGCTAGGGCAGAGCCCTTCTGGAAATGCCCCTGGCCTGGCAGAAGAACAGCGAGTGCGCTTCTGGAGCCGGCCTGCTTTAGACTCCCCTTCTCTGCAGCAAAGGGTCTGGCATGCCTGGGGTGCCGTACAGAGCCCCACAGGTACCCCACCCATGTCACCCTGGCCCATTTTGCAGCAGATGTTTGTCAATAAGTTGCTTTTCGCAGATGGCATGCATGCTGGTTCATGGTGCATGTTGCTTTGCTTTCAGAGCCTGTCAGGAGCCTACCAGTATCAGATTTGTGATGCGGCTCTCAACAGTGGTTCAACATGAGAGAAATCCCAGGAGAACTATGCTGTATGCTGTTGTACGCTAGTTGGTCTCAATCTCCCCTAAATGGCATCATGGCTCAGTGTTCGTTCAGTATTGCACTCCAAACCTTTGTCAGGATCTGCATTTAGAAATACTCTGCAGTATACACTGCCTACAAATCTGTACCCTGACCCTACCTTGACCAATCGCATGGCATGTGCCGTGCAAATTGGCATGTGCTGTGCAAATTGGCACAGCACATGTCCTGCCTACCTCAATCAAATCAACAATGTGACAAGGTATCAATGCACTTGTTCTTGCTTATCTGATTTGGTCATTGTCAACTTCTTGTTATGTGATTTCTGTTTGTCTTGCAGTGGGCTGCATCTTGCAGGCCACGTAATGCTTACACCCAACATAATTGATGTGAAACCTCTTCCCCTGCCTCCTGCACTTGGCGCTACACCAGCTTACATCACATAAGCTACCCTAATGGCATGCTCTATACTTCTATGATCCAGGCATTTTAACAAGCTCTGCAAATCAGTGTATCCTTGGGAAAGTGTGTCTGAGATCCAATCTATCAAGGAATGGCATGTTCTGCACCCTTGCCTCAGTCAATCAGCCAGTTATAGGCTCAATCATGTATCATTATAGAGGCTTTTCAGCTGAGACTGTCTGCGTGTATGCAGGCTTGATCACTGGTAGTGCAAGCACATCACATGATGACTGTTCCATCTTTTGTGCATGTGTACCTTACACTAGCACTTGTTGCCATGGTCCTGTTCTATGGCTGCAGGCCGTGCAGTGCTGACGTATCTCATTATGGGCGGCATTGGAACCCTGTACGATGAGCTGCTACCCATATATTGTAGTGAGGATTTGGAACATGGTGGTCTGGGCATGACCAGTGGGCAGATTGGCCAGATTCTGATGGTGTGTGGCTGCGCACTGATGCTGTTCCAGATGTTCGGGTACAGCCGGCTGAGTAAGGCGCTGGGCCCGCTGCGCCTGCTGAGGCTTGCGTGCTGGGGCCATGTGATCATGATGCTGCTGCCCGCCTTTGGCACCACGGTAAGCCCTTCTGCATGCTCCAGTTTAAACTACTAATCAGCATTTTGAAATGCTTTCCAGCCCACGACGAGCTGGGTATGTGCATACTTAGGATCAGTAAGTCTGATGTCACTGTTCAACAGTTTTTGTAGTAATGATGTTAGAGCTAAAGAAGTTCCTAGCTTAGATGACAAAGCCATATATATCTATGAGGTAGTGCAAACATGTAAGCCAGATCCTGAGCTTACTATGCAGACTCAAGCTTGCATGTTGGGGCCATATGATTGTGGTCATGCTGTCTGCATGCATTTGGCACCAAAGTAGGCTCTTCTTCAGCTGAAGCATCAAGACAACATGCAACACACACTCAGTGTACTACAGAGACAGTTTGTGACATTCCTTGCATGCCGGCTGTTTATGCTGAGGGTGCCTATTGTGGTGAATGACAATCACAAGCTCTACACATGCTTTTGCTGTGGTTTTGCCTGTGGGCAGGACATTGAGGTGAATGGATGGCAGGCACATATGTAGTCACTGATGCTGTAAGCTTGCCGTGCATGAAGCCCTGCTCACCATCGACAGCAGATACTGCCATAACTGGTGTTTGTCAATTCCCTTTGCAACACAATTGTACACACTGTTGCCTGACAAAATCGTCAGTCAGGCAGCCTGAATTGTAATCAACCACACATCTTGCCAAGACTGCTGTTTGTCATTCCCCTTCCCAACTCACTATTGCATGATTAAACCACCCCCCCCCCCCTTTTTTAATGATCATGTCATTTTTATATGTTTAGCAATTGTATCTTATGTGATTATTGTGCAGCACACCATGTTACATGGAGGATGACACTGAAGTGACACTCGAACGCAATCCAAAGACAGACAGACTGCAAAGAGCTACGCAAAAAGCAGATAATAACAATAATAATAACAACGCTTTCCAGCTCATGATGAGCTAGGTACGTGCAGGACAAGTCTTGTCTTTCCAAATTGATATGATACCATGTTACATGTGATGCAGGTGGTGGAGCTCACTAGCGCAGGCAGCTGGGCCCTGTGGATGTACATGACACTCGCTCAGGTCTACAAGGCAATCATAACCGGCCTGTGCTTCACCAGCGTCTTCATCTGCATCAGCAACTCTGCGCCCAATGCCAAGAAGGTGAGTCTCCACTGTATGACACCTCGCGGCCATGGTTTTGTTCTTCTTTGAATTGGGTGCATGCAGCTTTTTCCAAATGCCGTTATCATGAAATAATGAGGTTAGGGCGAGCAGCATTCTGACCTTTGTCTGGATTAGGCATGGTTGCTTGCTTGAGCCTGGCCTGCCAAGCTTTCTGTGCAGGATCTAGATTGGCTGAATACGATTGAGGTGTCTACTATGTGCTAGGTATAGTGGATGCTGCATCACCAGCCACAAAACAGATTTGTTACCTGCTGGCTGGCTGCTGTTTATTGCGTGTTTCTGCTGCTGAGCTATGAGGTTTTAGAGCATTTTGAGCAATTTGATGAGCTCGCTAGCTTTTTCTGCTTTGAGGCAAATCAATGGCTTGATACATGTCATGATGGCGATGATCTGACACATGTCATGATTACGATGGCCTGACACATGATGATCACGCTGGTCTAGAAGATGTGATGTTCACCATGGCCGAATGCACTGCATGAATAAGTCATGCTGATGTCTGCTGTGCATGCAGGGTTTGGTAAATGGGATCTCCATGTCTGGTGTGGCTTTAGTGAGATCAGTCACCCCTGTGGCGGGAGGGGCCATGTGGGACTGGTCTGTCACCATGGACTTTTCCCTCCACAGCTTCGTACCATTTGTGATCATGGCATGTGTTTCTATTGGGCTAGGGCTGTTGTCAACATTGCCTAAGGAGCTGGAAACACCATACCCTGATGTGGACGGTCCTAGCGATGCTTCTGTTGCAGCTGCCCATTGATAGACACCCCTCAAGAGTCAATGCATGTTATATCAGATTGAATTTGTTGTGGTGTCTTGAGATTTTGGATGCAATGCCAGCAAGCTGGTTTGTTGTAATCAAAACTGTTGCCTGCAGCCATGCTTTCATCTGCAAGATTTGTTGTGAGTCAATGTCAAATATGATCAACAGTAGCTATGGCTTGATGCTGGAAGGCACTGGTGGTTTGGTACCAGCCAAAGTATGTTGCGACCTCAATGTACCGTATCTTACAGCCTGGTTAGCTGCAGACCATACTCCGGCCAACACTCTAATCACAGATTTGATCAGGATGAACCGGTTACCTTGCATCAAGACCTAGCTATAGCCCTGCCACAACTGTCTCCTCCGTAAACAATGACAGCAGTGCATGCGTGGCAGTGTTGCAATGATATTGAGCGATTTACAGCACAGGCACGGCGTTGCCTCCTTGGAAGCATCTCACGCTCAACAAGCTCGACTGTGATCCACTTTGGCGTCATCATTGGTAAGACCTCTAGTTATAGATTGAAGTCAGTAGTCAGCAGGGTAGACACACAACATGATGCTCAGCTGCATGTGGTCTTGATGAGCAGTGTAAAGCGCGCTCTAGGCATCCAATCATATACATTCACTGCCCTTGGGACTAGATAGGGGAGCCAACTGACAATTGCAGGCAGATATACCAAGCACCAAAATGTTTAAGGCATTCAAACAGTACAGCACCTGGGACGTAGCACATTGGATACTTTATTGGTGGCTAGATGCTTGTGCTGGGGCCACACGCCCTGATGTAAGCCTCAAGCGACAGCAACCTGTGGTACATCACTGCCTGTGACACTGTGGACTTCACTTCAGGTCACCTCAGGATGAGCCAGACCATCTTTGTACTAGGTGCAGCAGATTCCCAGCCTTTTAGTTGGTTGCAACGCTATGCAGCAGCCTACTCTATGGTTGCAATGCTATGCAGCAGCCTACTCTAATGCCTTTGCAACAGCGGCAGCAGGTGCACCTCTGAAGCATGTGTATGCATCTTCCAGTCGTTGCCTACACAGGTTGTATTGATGTGGAGATGACTATCAAGAGGTTGCACCTTTTTGCTAAAAGATGGGTCGTGCAGGGGTCGTTCAGCACTTGCTGTGCATCTACAAGATCATTATGCAGTGCTGTACACATAGTAACAGCATTGACATGGAGGTGCTGTCCAGATTGCTGCAAACGTCAAGTCACTGAAGAACACGGCAGTGCTGGCGTATCAGCTGCAGGAGTTTAGCAAACGTATACATACCAGGGATCAAGGTGCCTAAGTTAGGCAGCCTAACGCCTGTCTGTCAAACTTCATCCGAGGCAGTGAGCGCAAAAGGACAAATAGCATTGCGACAATGGCTGCGAACTCTTCGCAACATTTGTTGAAGCTGATTCGAGCTGAGACCAACCTACGGCGTAGTGCCTTTCCCCGGCGAGCGTACTTTGTTCAGACGTTGACTTTTTTTGCAAAGCAGCTTTGTTGGTTTTACCTGCTTCCTGCAATGGCGTCCGCGGCTAACCAATGCTGCAGCTTTTGTGTGTAATATTTCAAAAACACCATCGACGGGAGTGATTGTTTGCGGCGAGTTGCCATAATGTGTCCCCTCTGGTTTTACAACTTGTGGACCACCCTAATGGATTTCGTCGTCGTGAACCACTTCTGGGTTGTCAAACAAGTGGTCCCGATGCCACAGCTGGCCGTGAATGTGGTACTTGGCAGTACGTACCTTCACAAGCTCTTTCTTTGCCAAAGCTCAGCTTTGCCCTTCGAGCCTCTGACAACCTTGTTTGACCGCAGGACTTTTGCTGCCAATGAAGTACCTGAGCGAGTCGCCTTTCGGCGTTGACCCCATGTGTATTCATGAGTATAGCAGTTGGTTAAGCTTAGGTAAGGGGACTAACCGAGCAACCCCTGCATCCTGACAACTTGGAATGCTCTCATCTGCACTGCTTCCTTATGATGGCTGCTCCCTCGCCTGAACAGCAGTATGACGATTGCTGTGTCTTTGCAGCCTTCGCTGCCATGACAGCTTGCTATGCCTATGTCCAGTTGAGGGATATCTACCTCACACGTGCTAAACCCTCAAACAAACCAGCCGGCAGTCGTCAGCCTCATGTGCTGTACTCTGTCTTGTCTGGAGCAAGGAACCCAATTCCCATCTTCCTACAGCCTCGTTTTTGGAAGACAGCCTTGCCTGCAGCTGTGACTGTATTCCTTCTCTTCCCTGCCCTGTCCATCAACATGGTTGCTTCGCCAATGGACAGCTTTTTCCTCAGAAACGCTACCAACTCAGCGCATGCAGATGATCCATGGGATCAGCCGACATGGGCCAGCCACAGCCCTCCTGACCGCTACTACCACACCACTCCATCATGGCAGTGGCACAGCAGGCGAAGCTTTGGCACCTGTGTCTTCAACCCACCGCAGCCATTCCACCAGCATGCCTGGGGTGACTCATCCTGGCTGCTGGGCCTGCACCCCTCTAGCTTCAGCTCACCTTCAATGCCCATGTGCAACATCACCAGCCCAGGCACCAACATTGAGCAGCAGGTGACTGCCTCAGACTTCCCCAAGCCAAACAGGCCGCAGTCAAAGGCTTTGGTGGCATTGCCAGAGGCTTTGGTGCTACAGCCTTTGGTTTCAGACTCAAAGGCCTTGGTGTCAGTGTCAGAGCCTTTGGTTTCAGACTCAAAGGCCTTGGTGTCAGTGTCAGAGGCTTTGGTGTCAGACGCAAAGAACTTTGCAGCACCTATCTCAGAGGTCTGCATGCTCAGAGCAGTCACAGTGCCACAGCCCTTGATGTTGTCACGATCTGTTCACACGGCATGTGCCATACAATCACTAGCCATCAGCTCAGATGATGACTTGCTGAGTCAGCTATCCCAGGCAGCAAGCACATTATTGGTGCACTACACCCCCTTGACAGAGCAGCATGCAGCTGCTCCAAGCATCAAGATTATAGAGGCGTCAGAAGCTGCTGTTGACACAGCAGCAAACAGTCTCATGCTGAATTGCATGTCATCAGTCTTCCAGATGACAGACATAGTGTGTACTGCATCAGCAACTGCAGCAGCAGCAGCAGGGACAGCTGCTGTTCTACTGGCTTCTGAGGTGTCATCCTGCATCATGCAAGTGATGCCAGCCAACAGTGCCATGCAAGCTACCATGGTCACTGGAGTAGCAGACAGCATCTTCTTTTGGGCCAATCTGACCAACACCATATTGACAGATGTCCAACACGCTGACCATGCTCCACATCATCACATCTTGTCAGCTGTGTGTGCTGTTGTGAGCCCTGCACTGGTACTGCCCACCATCACACCTGGGCTGGAGATGCACAGCAAGATCATCCATGGGCTGGACATGCACAGCATGATCATCCATGGGCCGGACATGCTCAGTGTAATTATTCATGGAGGGGAGCATGATCACAAGCTGTCAGGTAAACGTGTGACTTGTCTTTGTGCGTACTTGTACAGATCAGAGTCTAACGATAGGTTTCAACAGCAAATTTACAAACAGCAAACAGTGCTTGGCTTTGCTTAGTGGCAGGACGAACTCCTGTTGCTCTTTGCATTCGCAACACTGCGCTTGCTGCTTTTTGCCAACTGTAACTTGTTTGCTGTTCCATGCCAGACAGTGTCCGCTGTGCAGTGATGTAGGAGCGTCAGCACAGACCAGTCACTCAATCATGTCATGAATGATGAGTAATGCTAACAGTGGTAGTGATAATTGTTCATTCTGGCTCGTGATAAGCTAGGTAAATGCAGGGCAAGTCCTATCTTTGCATTTGAGTCTGTTCTGAGCAGCCCTATAACGTCTATTGATATGCCAGTTCTGATGGGTTTGCCAGACATACCCTGCCAGAGTCGTCTGTCTGGTCACATAGCCATTTTGATGCAAGTTTAGCGCATTCCACTGGGCAGCAAACATCTTGCTATTAAGTCATTACTGACAGCATCTTGGAATGCAGGTCATCAATGTGGCCATCCATTGGGAGACTTACATCAGCTTGGATCCAAGGGGGGTCCCGTACAGGGGTCTGACCAGGGCTCCCCCTACAAGATTGCACTGGCCCCGATGGGCTTGCTTGCGGCTGCAGCAATCTTGTTCACAGGTGAGATATCACTTCCTCTTTGGCGTCTTTTCTGGCTTCTTGTTGTTTGTGACCTTCTTCATCGCTTCCTTCTTCCTCCTTTGCTTCTTCTTCTGTTCCTGCTTCTTCTTCTTCTTCTTCTTCTATTTCTTTCTCTTGTAAGGTGTGTATGTGTCAGGAGGACTGTATTCTGTACAATCAACGGTGAAGGTGTTGTTGATTGTGTCAGTGCTAAAGGGACCAGTGCTTGTACCCCTCATTGTTGATGCAGCTTCTGCTGTTCTTTGGCTCTTCAGCAGTTTTTTGCACCGACAAGTTTGCTGTGTGCCAGGGCTACTGTGCCGGTGCTGCCCTCCTGCCCTGCCCATGAGTACCCCTCCACCCCTTCTACTTCATCTTCCCTCCAGCATGTGTTTAACACCTCTGTTTCTGTCTAGTTTTCATCGTCAAGTCTAACGTAGTCACTCATGCATGCAGGGACGACCCTTTACTGGTCTTTCAAGCGCAAGGCAGCTACACACTCCATCAAACCTGCCCCTTCCTCACTCCGCATGCGCCATCCAAGCAAGAGCGCAAAAATTCCACCCCACGCTGCCAGAGCAATGACCCCTTTGGAGTGGCGCACTGGCGGCAGGACTTACACTGCACGCTTGCCTCGCACAGACAAGCCAGGCAGCAACATGGGCAGGACCTTCAGCTACGTGCCACCTGCTAACACCGGTATGTCAGCCGTGCAGTGGCACATGTTTGGGCTGCGCAAGACCACTGCCACCCGTCGCTATACCACAGCTGTGGCCACCGCAGCCCCCGCCAGAACTGGACTGATCAGCGCAGCCAAGAGCCGCCGGGCTCAGCTGGGGGTACAAGCAGGATCCATGAAAGAACCTGCCATGGTGAAGACCGTCAACCTGAGCTGCTCATCTGACACAGATGCGGCTTTGGGGCTTGCCACCGCAGACAGACAGAGCGCTGGCCTGGTGGGGAACCAGGTTGCTCCACGTTTGCTTCTCACAGACTGCCGTGAGGAGGCTCCTGTTGGAGTTGATGCTGCTGTTCCAGTTGCTGGTGAGAATGCGCTTCAGGGCAGCGTTGCTCAGATGCAGGAGTCTTCACCACAGGTACAGTGTGTGCTGTCATGATGTTTTGTTCCTTGTTTGGGGCAATTCTTGCCCTGTTTGTGCATGCTGAGAGTTTGCTTTCAAAGCAGATTTGATTTTTCCTTGTGCTAGCACAAATGTTGCCTGGACATCATTGCTTCTGCCGAGCAGAGCTTGTGTTTTTTTTTATGCTGTGTGCCTTCTTGTTGCAGTCACAGTCTGTCCCCCAACTCTCGCAAATCATGCAACCTCGCGCATTGCAGTCTGTGTGTATTGTTACTGCACAGCTGCTGAAATGCTTATGATGATGTGTAGATCATCCGAGGCGATGCTGCCTCTTCAAAAGGCAAGTGGAAGAGTACTTTGCAATCTAGCATGAAGGGCAAGGTGAAGGGCAGCTTGAAGAGTCTGAAGACAGGTGTCAAGAGGCACTTGTGCTCAGGCTTCATCCCATCAGCTGTGGTGGATTGAGCTTCTGGAAATACATTTTCATGATTGTTTTTGGTCAAGCATGACTTGGCTGATGTACGGAAGCCTTGCTGACCACACTCGCTGCGATTTGGAACTTGTTTTACTGTGACCCTTTATGCTCTCATCACATATGCAATTCGCTCATGTTTGGCATCCTGACTGAAGTGTGTTATGTTTAAGAGGGATCGTTTGTGACATGCACTTTTCTAGGTAGCTGACACAGACTTGAATAAACATCAAAGCAATGCCGTGCATGGCCTTCAAGCTGTGATACATCATTAGTCCGTCTTTGATTGACCACGGGGTGTCTGCTTGGAAAACTACCGATGCCATGGCAGGCAAGGCACCGTGTTCAAGATGCATACTATGCTACTAGCTGCGTATTGCATAGGGTGGACTAGAGTGTGTATTCGGCAGGCAAGCTTGACTGCATCTTTGAAACATGACTCTAGGACTGTAAATGCTGATCAATACAAGCTTTGTACTAAAGGCAATAGTATCCTCTTGGGGCCTCAGGGTGTACCATTCAGCATATCTGTTGTGTGCAGTACTCCCGTTACAGGTCTGTCTTGCAAGATCCAATTGAAGTGTAACTGATAGTGCTTGCTGGGAGCTATAGGTCCGGATGCAGGCTTTGCTGTCCCTGATTACTGGTGGGCATGTAAACAGACCCTATGAATGCTATCTTTTCTTGATACTCCTGACTGGCAGAAAAGCAGCTACAACCTAATGTGTTGCTAAAATGGCTTGTAACAAGCACTGCACACAAAACACCTCTGTCATCATGAACAAACACACAGTGTTGCAAAACCTAGTCTCTACCTAGCTGCTAATCGCCTTTTTTGTTTTGCAAGCGTTGCACGACTTCCTGCAGGTGGTCAACATGTATCCCGGATTCTTCGTGCACTCCCCCAAAGCTGACCACTCACTGCATCTGTCATCCCCATCAACGCAGTCGCCCCACTTGGCTTTCTGGGCAGCTGCACTCAGTCCAAATGGTCCAACATGCATCCACTTGGTTGCTGACCACTTCTCGCCCTTTGTGGTTGCGCAACTGCCATGTAGACTGCTTGGGTCCACATCACCGTCTGGCTTCAGACTGCAGCACGGACATGCCCATTCAGCTGATGCAGTGGGAGACAGGGAGCCGCTGCAACATGCTGACTCCAGCAACAGATTTTAACCAGTTTCCAGTGGTATCTGTGAGAGAGACGCCCAACGGCAGCATTGGCTGCTGCAACATTGCTATTGTAGTGATGTTTGATTAGCCCCACAAGGCAACATTAGTAACAAAGCACTGTTTGTCTAAAGATTCAAACCCTGCAAGTGCGCGCAGATGTGACTTGATACTCAAAATGCTTGAAATGTCTCTGATATAGCGCACTGCCATTTCTGTGGCCAATTTTGGAGCGCCTTGAAGCCACTGACACATGCTCAAGTCAATGTCCCATGCAGCACAGCGCAGCACAGCATGGCCCAGCCATGTGAGGTGACACGTGAGCACACTGCACACAAGTGTGAGGCGCACACCTGAAGAAGAGGAGTGCATCTCCCTTCTGGGTCTTGACAGCCAGGCCCTGTCTGGCACACTCACTCCACTGCTCACCCTCCACCTTCTCAGCAGAGTTGGGGAAAACCGTTTCACCACCCTCCTCCACCGTGGTTAGGTACATCAGCATGGTGGCCACGCGCTGACCACCGTTGCTCTTCTGTGGGTTTACAGTGTCGTGGAAGTAGTCGTGGTGAGGCTCATACTTCTGTCCATTCACATAGTGCAGCACTTGCATGCCTTCTCCGTTCTCCTCTGGAATGTGTGATACCTGCATTCACTCATTCATTCAGTCATTGGTATGTCTGTACATTCATGCGCCCACGTCTCCAAAGCATGTCAGGCTCTCTAGCGTCAGGTACATAAAGTGCTGGGTGCCCTTCCCTGTATGCAACCCACAAACTTGAGCAAGAGGGGGAGAGGCAGGGGGGGGGGGGGGTAATGAAACTGATGCACAAAATCACAAACATGCAGGTGCAGTTGCAACACATCTGCAAGGCTGCTGGCAACACACAAACACCACCTGACTGATGTGTTACTCAGAACAGGTTGCAGTAGCGCCATGCCAGACATGTGGCAAGCAGCAGAGGTGTATTACACTCTAGACTCCCTTCTGCTGTTGCAGGCATGCCTGACATGCACTTGCTGCAGTGTCAAATATGGTCACAGCGTGCTACCATCAGTGGTATGCTACGGAGCTAGTGGTCATGCATACATGTACAAAAGGGCATAACATATGATATAGATTACAAATGCTGAAGAGCACAGAAGCCAGTAAGTTTAAGCGTTTGAGGCGTCCTCATCTAACACATACCTGCTCCTGAAAGTGGCCTTACAGCAGGCCCTGTCATGCTGCTTGAGGGTGGTGGAAAGGACAGGGGTTATGCTGTGCTGTGAGCAGGCCAGTAAAAAACGCAAAGTCAGCACAACAAACAAAGGTTGTGCCAAGTTTGACCTTCATGCTGGTCTGGTCACATCAGAGGGCAACCTCAACCTTTTCAGCAACCTCAAGTTGCATGACAAGGAAATGCTAGAGCTCCTTGTCACTGCAGCTGCTACAGACAGCAACATGCTACAGACAGATGGCAACGTATTACATTCAGCACCATGCTACAGACAGAGGTGGTATGCCACACATGGCAAAGACAACAGAGACAAATGCAGCGTGATGGTGGTGCTTGCAGGTGCGGACCTGAGCTATCCTCTTCTCAACAGCAGCCAAAACCTCGTCCTGTCCACGTGCAAAGAAAGTGCCGGTGCTGGTGCGAACAGTGCTGTCCATGCTCTTGCCCGTCTCATTGTCAACCACGCTGGATTTAGTCATAGATGGTTTGGCCTGCACATAACAATGAGATTATCAATGTAAACGCTTTATGACTCATGGTGGGCTAGGTACCACTAGGCGTGTGTCAGGGGTGGCTGATTTGACTTCACTGCTGTGAGTGTAGGGCATTGTGCTTTTGACCGTACTGTGAATAGTGAGGGGTTACAATGGCGATGTTGACAATATGTCCAGCAACTCAAAAAGCTCTTTTGATTTGGTTGTGACTGCTGATATTGACACTTCAAATTGATAATGATTGTCCCTGGACAAAGCAAGCATGCTGAAAGTTATGAGTTACATTGAGCGTTGGAAAACATGCTGTATACATGTGATTTAAGGTGACAAAGGCACGCATGTGCTGGATTCAAGATACTGTAGAGCTATTGTGGCTGACTTTTGTTAACCACGCAGAAGCAAAAGACTTACCTTGGCAATGACATGTTCACACTCCTCATCTGTCATGAACTTCTTGAACAGGAATGCACGCGGCTGCCATGACAGCTCAACAACTTCCCCAGTCCACTTGTCCTACACGGTGGAGAACAAGTTGGCATTTCGAGCAGCCATGGTGTATGGTTTGGGGAAGATTGAGCTGCTATCAAGGACCAGACTGTTTGGGACCCTTGTCCTGTACCTACCTTGCCATGTTCACCAAAGGCCAACTCGACTGTGTCTGGCTCTCCAGGTTGACCGTGCTTTATATGCGGAAGCTCGCCCTTCCAGCCAGGAAACCTGTCTGAGTCCTGGATGTATTTGTCTGCTGCAAGTGCAAAGTGCAGAAGGAGTGGGACCACTAAAACCCAGCTGCATGTCTTGGAGACCATGCTCCCAACCTAGGCGCAGATCAGTATCTCTGACGCCGCTTTTTTGTGTCGCAACGCTGAGCTAAGAGAGTCTGCTGTAGGTTGTTGAACGAGGTGACAATGAAGGTTGATCAGCCTGCCGCGCTGCTGGCTGACAATAATCGCAATGCCCACGAGCTGCTTCCAAGGTAGTTACAGTAGCTCGTGCGATGCACAGTCGAAGGAGCACGGACTCAGGGTCCTTCCGGCAAAGCTTCTCAGGGCGGTCGCAACCAGTCCCGGACTACGCAAAACAATAACGAGGCAGAGCTGACACTAGACTTGACTGAGCGTTCTGGTCGATGCAATACCTTGCGTGTGTGAAGCTGCGCACGGTTGCCGCTGGTTTGTCTTGGACTGTTCAAGCGTGTGATAGGTTTACACACACATTCAGACCTGCCCAGGTAGGCACCCCCTCGAAATTCAAGACCCGACTGCAGATTCCCCTTTCAAGGTAGCCACGCGGCCTGGCTTTACGTTGGTGGCCTGAATGCAAATGCAGGTTTCTAGGCAGTCCTTGCTTGATATAGACAAGCGCGCCCAGTAGAGAGCCCGATGCCATCATGATGAGAGAGAGATGTGCTTTACATTCTTTGCCCAGCCTCAGTGACACATGTGATGTTTGAGTCAGGGTATGTGATCACAAAATGATTAAGCACATGCTGGGCCCTCAACTGGCAACATGACGTTCAAATTTTTGAGGCTTTAAAGACGATAGAATAGCCATGTGGGCACCTCGTGACACAATGTGTAGCCCAGTGCAATGCCCAGAGCGGTGTCATAAATCTGTGTTGAAAGCAACTTATTCCGTTACAACAGGCATGGCATAGGTATAGGAGCAGCAGAGCCTTCAAGTTGAAACCTGGCAAGCACAGCATTGAAAGCAGCACCAGTCATCACAAGTCATTTGTTGGTGACAGTTGACTCAAGACTATTCTGTGTGACCTACAGCGTTGCATCCCCCATCTTGTATGCAACCACTTGAGCCAACACCTCTGCCAGAACAGCCTGCAGAGATGGTATCAGTTGTGATTGCTTGTGGCATAGCATTTCTGAACAGCACCATTGCCTGATGAAATGGTCACTACACGCAAATAAGTTGTGTTTGAGCTGCAACAGTCAAGATGATCAAACCATGTCAACCCAATACATGCAACCAGACCTGGCACCTAAACAAATGACATGCAAACTGATCTCAGCACATTAATCAAGGCCTTAGCTTGACTAAGGAGAGCAGGCAAAACCTCAGCTCAACTATGGGTTACAATCTGCATGCTGACATGGTCTGCAAAACAGCACAGCAAGAGCACAGACTACCTTGGCATCTTGGGCATGATCTTGGAGCCCAAGGATGTGGGCACTCTCTTGCACAAAGTATTCAAGATCTGCTGCGCCGCCATCCATGCACTTGTTTGTGAGGTTCCCAAGCCGTTCCTGCAGATTGGAATGCAAGCTGATTCAAACACAAGTGTGCAAATGGCACATGTGGGCGAAGATTGTTCTGCAAAACAGACCAGGAAGCCTTGGGGTCGTGTCAAGCCGGCTGGCACCAGCTCCTAGATGCTGTGTATGGATGATTGAGAGATTTTCACCAAGGCTCATTGCACAACTGCAGATGCAGCAAATGGATGTAGATCAACACAGGAACGGCTGCTGCCTGTGGGCAGTGTGAGCTTTTGCAAGCTGCAGCCTTATGATGGACACAAAGCTTGATGCATGTCCTCAAAAAGTTAACAGCAGAGCATCCATTAAAGCATTCCAGTTTCAGGGTCAACATAGTTCTAGTTCTACCCCAACTCTTAAGCATTTCATATGCAGCCAGCAGCACAGCAACTGTCCATCCATTCGTACATGGTCAGTAGCGAAGCATTCATCAAGGTCAAATAGCTCCAGGGCCGGAGGGGGCGGCTCCCTGATGGCTGGGGGGAACACGGCAGGCTGCAACGGGGGCACGGGGGCCTCAAACTGGGGGTGGATCAGGGTCAATGCATGCTTCTTCACTCCCAGCTTGTCGTACAAAGCCATTGCCTGCGTGCAAAGAACACTGTTGTGTTTTTGGGGTTTGCAGCAACTTGCCAATGTCACAGACTTTAAGCTGGATGATGTCACCATGAATGTGTACAGGATCAGGCCCACTGATCACATGTCCATAATGGTCATCTTTGGACTGACCCTCAATCAGATGCAGGCATTCATTCTAGCCAGGGCATCTGCAGTTCTCATGTGTACAAATGCCATTGCCAAGACATTGAGCAAGTGCAGGAGTATGACACAGGGACAAACTAGATGTCTATTACCTCAGGAACCATTTTGGTGTTGATGCTGAACAGGTCGGCATCCACCAGAGTTCTCCAGTCTTCTGGCATGGGGTCCCCCTCCTATGACCACGTATGCAAGCATCACGAAACAGATGTGAACACAAGGACATGTACAGCAAGCTGTCTACCGGACAGTCAATGCAAATGGCGCCATTACTATACGCTCAAAGCACCCATCGTTTCACTCACATGTGTGCATTTGGACTTGTATACAGTAATCAGATGGCCGTTATGTAAGTGTTACAACAACCACCCCCTGCCTCTTCACATTGCAAAGCAAGCATAGCCCACACGGCCAGAGAATGCAGGCATTACTTATGTACATGTTACACCCCCTGCATCTTCAAACTGCAAAGCAAGCATAGCCCACACGGCCAGAGAATCCAGACCATCCTTGATTGATAGCATGGCACAAACCTGTAGGCAGCCTCTGAAGGCTTCAGCCAGGACCTCGGTGTCTGGCAGGTGCTGCGGCTCCAGCACATTGGGCTCATTAGCGTCATGCAGGTCCAGCTGCATCTGGCTCCCCTGCACACCCAAACAGCAAGAGATCAGTGTTACCAGAGATAGCACTGTCTGTCTGTGCCTACACGCTGCCACATCAGAGCACTTGCCATGTTGCGCTGTCTGTTGGAGGGCACAGGGACACTGAAGGTACAAAGCATGTATAGCTGCTGCCTGCAAACCAAAGCATGTGTGTTGCCATGAGGTCTGGGTTGGATTGTGATGTATTGCCAGCAGGGCACGCATGGGTGGCAGCAGCCTGTCATCTTGTCACATGCGATTTGCTGTGAGTTCCCAGACTCAGGCATGAAGAAGAGTGGTCACACTTGCTTGAGCCATCGGAAAAGCCAATCCATGATCTTGGAGTTGTCCTCGCTGTCCAGCCATTTGTCATCAAACATGGCCACACTGCCCATCACAGCAAGCTTCCCTCCAGCTTGACCTTGCCACAGTGCACCTACAATTGCATTTGCCATACTCATAATAGTACTTAAATGCTTTTCAGCTTGTGATGAGCTAGGTATGTGCACTCCAGTCTGTGCATTAGGCATGTAGCACACTGAAGCATCCCGACCACACCATGTTTTATACATGTGTACGCTACAGTATGTAAGTGCTGATGGTCTTGTACATGTCTCACAAGTCAGTGCATGGTGGTCATGGTTGTCATTGAACATCAACAATTGGATCCTTGGTTGACTGCTCTTGCCATTGACTGACAGGGGAGCATGCTTTCAAAGTTCTGTTGAACTTGATGAAAGCCAGCAAAGCAAAGAGGCTGATGAGGGTCTCAGCAAACACGGATGATATGCTGTTCTCATTCGCCATGCTGGGCATGCATGTGCATGCTGTGCCACATGCACACATGAATTCAAAGGCTGAAGTGCCAGCAGTATGTCAATGTGCTCAATGACAAATTATACAAAATCAGTCATACAAGGCTCACCTATCGGTCTGTGCATTGGGTAGGCAACCTGGCCTGTTGCAAGGAATGGAACAGATGGCTTCTGTACAGTGAGTGTTGCTCCACGTGCATATACAAAAGCAGCTCCTCGTCCGTCAAACTGCTCCTTGGCACCCGGCCTGGTTCTTGACCCTGACAGTGGGGTCTTGTTTTCTGCTCTGGCATTGCCTTTGAGGCTGAAGGCAATTTCTCGATTGAGGATCCCGTCCACAATCAGCGCCTCTTTGGGGTGAAGGTATTTGTCGTGAGACAGCCTGACAACACTGTCGCTGTTGACATTGATGCCAAACTCCTCTATCAAATAGTTGATATTGCTGTTTGACCGCGCTTCACCACCCTCAGAGCTGAGTATCAAAATGGATCCTCCATCCCCTAAATACTGCTTCAGAGTCTCAAACTCAGCAGCAGTGAACTTCTGCTGAGGGTTCCCAAACACAACTGCTGCAGCGTTTGACAATGACTTGAGGGTGAAGTCATCCTTGCTTTCAAGGGTATCTGTCTGGTAAAGTGTTCTCAGTCGACGTGATAGCTGCTTGAAACCTGCTCTGACAGTGTGAGTTTCTCCCTTGCAGCTGCTGAACAGAATACGGCTGTTGTCACTGCTGGCGCTAGTGCGATCTGTCAATGCCTCTCGATTGGACATAACCTACACATAGGCCAACATAAGTACAAGGGCAGCAAGTGCAAAGGACAATGAAACAGGCCAAAGCAGAGTAGGCGGTATGCGACTTGCCTGGCAGCATGCAGAGTTTAGCTTTCAGCAGACAGGAGTTGCTTGATGGTAAACGTCTCGCAGCACGCAGCAGCAGCTCCCAGTGATCAGTTTCCAAGGTTGGCAGATCACTGGAGGAGTTTAGACACTGCTCTTATCGTGTGCAATGCTGCGATTCAAGGCTTTGCAAACGAATAGATGCGCCGCTTGTTGACGACTTTGCCTGGCGTCCAAGATGTTGCAAGCGGTTGCCACCAACATTAGCCATCCCTCAGTTTGACCAAATCGAGTCGGAATTACTAATTCACAGGGCACGTTAACTGCAGGCAGACATGCACCTGGCAGACACAAAAACCTAGGCATATGGATTGATGTACAATGCGTTCATACTGTCATAAACAGACGTCCTGTCGCGATGAACATGATTTGACTTAAAGCACCATATGGATGTGCACATGCAGCTGCACAGCATGCGTGCACCCTTGTACAACCTTGGAAATGCTGCTGACTGTAATGCAGCCCGCTGCTTCGTATGCGCAGCTGGCGTTGCTGGATCTCAATTGTCTGAACCATTTTGCATCTTCACAACATTCCACGTTTGAAGCCATTTAAATCGCCTATTTGCGTTCTATTGCTCTTCTTCATCGTATTGCGTGAAGCTTGCTGACGACACCTGCAGCTGCATTGACTTTGATACGTTCACGACATTCGGCTGCGTAGCTATTCTGAGCATGCTAGCCGGCTAGTGTGGTCTGGAACTTCGTCGTTATAGCAGCGTGGTATGGGAGGGTCAAATAGCAAGGGTAACCCGGCCGCAGATTGCCCTGTTGTTGGCCAAGGAGAGGCGTCAAGCTGTCCTATTCCCGAAGATCAAAGGAACATTGCTGTGTACAACGTGTACAATCAACGCATAGACAGAGGCAATGCCGCCAGCACCAGCAGTCCTCAGGGAGACGTTGACCCTAGGAACAATATGCCTAGAGAAGCAAACCAGCAACCCTGCGCTGGTCAGCGGCAGCTGATCTCCACTTCCCGGCTTGTCTCTAACATTCCTAAGGGCGGAACGCAAGGCACTTGGGTGTATCCCTCTCCACAGATGTTTTACAACTGTGAGTCGCACACACCACATACAGACACACCAGCAGTGCCTGCACTTTTGCAGAGTGAATGCCACAACCTGTTTGTGTAAACCAGGTTTGGACGTCTGAGCATGTGCATTGCAGCATTGAAGCGGAAGGGAAAAGGCAGCGATGTGGAAGAGGCTGATATGGAGGCGGTTGTTCACGCACACAACAGTGAGCAGCAGAAAAGCTAATGTGCTTGCTTACTGACTGCTTATGGCATTGATGCCTGTCATTCCAATGCTATGTCAAGGATCACATCTTCTTCTGGCACTTGCACATCTATTCATGTTTGGGTTCATAGATGCTTCCGGTATACGGGCATTGCCTGTGTGGTGTTCAAATTCTAGCTTCATTGCTTAACTTGAGTAATTACATTTGCAGCAATGAATGAGCTGACATGGCGGCGAGTCCTTGAGTGGGAAGCCTTGCATCATGACACATGTGGTGACCCCAAGCTATTGCGCTTTATGGGCAAACCGCATGACCTCAGGTGTGTTTGGTGACACATGCAGACTTGCTGCCACTGTGTCACTCTTGCCTTTCGCTGCCTTGCAAAAGCCTAGTCAGCTAAAGCAGGACCTTGCACAGCGAGCAACTCAGGACTCTGTGTGCCGAAAGAATTTGTTTGCTGAGTGGATTGATTGAGTCATGTATGATCAGGACTCTTCACCCAGCCTGTTGCTCAGACTATTGCCCTGTCAAGCATTGAACATAGCTGCTGCTATGCCAGCATTGACGTGTTGCCTAGTTGGCGCAGTTGCGTGCCGCATCTGACTTAGCCTACACAAATACATTGCTTTAGCTTCAGTGCTGACACATATTTTGCATCGCAGTCCGATGGCAAGGCTCATGGGCTGGATCGGCGGTCCCATGCCCTTTGACAGGCATGACTGGTTTGTAGATCGCTGTGGTGAAGAAGTGCGGTATGTCATAGATTTCTACTTTGATGACGACAAGGCTGGGAGCCCTAAGGTAGGTCACTGTCACCATAAGCTGGGATTGAAAGAACAAAAAAGAAAAAGAAAAAGACTACGCCTTTTGGCGTCAGTTTAATGAGAAGCCAAGTATTATACCAGGCTGCCCAGGGATAAACCTGGCATTGCCATTTGACAGGCGGTTGCAGCACACTTTCACGCCTTAGCTATGCCTTGTCCCCACCATGCTCTCAAAACAGGCGCTGATGCTCTTGCTCTCTGCAGGCATTCACTTTGCGTGTGCGACCAGCAGTGGATACGCCAACAGCAGCTCTGGATCGGGTCAAGATGAACATCTACACCACGTTTGCCAAGTATGGCCTGCCTTGTCCCATCACAGGCCATGCAAGTGGTCAGTTCAAGCAACCAAATGCTGAAGTCAGGACGAACTCATGATGACTTGTCCGGGAAACAAACGTCTGTGTGCCTGTTCGTTGTGCTGATACTGACTGCTATCTGTGTTGACTGGTCCTGCATGTGAGCTGTTGCTGGTGTGTTGTGTATTTAGTGTTGTTCATCAGAACTTGTCATTTCGTCAGCTGTATCACTGCCACCGTGATGTTCAGCTTGCTAGGTTGTTCTTGTTGAAATTCCATTGATGTATGATGCAGCGTAACCTGCTTTGACGGCGGGTATTTGCCAATTGGATGACAGACATGTGCTCATCTTGATCTTGACAAGGGGGTGTTGACAATGTCTTGTGCTGCTGTCTTTTTGTTCGTGGCCATTCAACCAGTACACAAGTCTGCCCTGCAGCATCACTGCTTGGCATATGCAACCATGTGGTCATCAAATATATGTTACCATGGTCATGCATACGTATTGCATAATTGTAATGCATTTGCTTAGTCACGTACATAGTAGACAGACCCGCTCAAGCTCTCTGGATCAAAGATATGATGCAATGAGCGCTGTTGTCAGCACCACACAGATAGACTTCACAGTCAAGGCTTGATGGGTCAGCTCAGCTTGTTCGTGTTTTGCTCAGTTGAGTCTGAGTAGCCGAGCCGGCGTTTAAACACATGCATTGCTTTTGCCCGCACTCGAGCTCCGTTGCGGCAGTACTGATCACACAGACAGCAAGCTAGTAGTATCACAAATTATCTGCATTCCGCTGCAGATAAATCTAAGAAAGACCTGAGGTGCTGCTCGCTCCTTAACCTCCTGAGCGTGTCATGCTGTGCTCCTCAAGCCTGTTTTTGCTTTGAGACGTGCTCTTGTCGTTGAGCGTTGTACAACATGGTCGGCCGCGAGGAAGAAGACTATCCTGACGAGATGGAGGAGCGCTTAGTGAACGAAGAGTACAAGATCTGGAAAAAGAACACGCCTTTTCTTTACGGTAACGCTCTTGGCAGTCCTGATCACCGGTGTTGCCTGGTCACCACCTCAAACGAACACTGTGTGTCACTGCAGATCTTGTCATCACACATGCCCTGGAATGGCCCAGCCTGACGGTACAGTGGCTACCGGTAAGCTGGTTGCACCACCAAGGGTGCTGGGGTACTGGACCTTACTTACTGGAAATATTTGCAAGTGGTCACACTGGGGTAGAAGAGTGTAATTTGGTGTTTGCAGGAGAAGGTAGAGGTCCCAGACAAAAACTACTACAAGCAGAAGATGCTATTGGGAACCCACACCAGCGAAGAGGAGCAGAATCACTTGTTACTGGCAGAGGTGCATTTGCCAACAGAGGACTCTGAACTGTCTTCAGCTCAGTATGATGAGGAGCAGTCAGAGACTGGTGGTTATGGGGCTTCACCAGGTGCCATTGCCTGATCATGACTTTGCTGTATTTAAAACGCCATCATCCTTACTGACACATGGCTTCTATCATGTGACAGCTGCTACCATGCAACAGGCTGCGCGCATGCTGCATTGCACAGGCTTGCATCTGTACAAGTCTCAGTGTCAAGTTTGCCCTTCTGCATAGTGCTCAAAATGTAGCCTCTGTTATCCAGCTGCCTCACACACGGTTTGTGCCAGCAGGCAAGATTCATGTCATCCAGCAGATCAATCATGAGGGCGAAGTCAACCGAGCTCGCTACATGCCTCAGAACTCCTTCATGATCGCCACAAAGACCATCAGTGCAGAGGTGTATGTCTTTGACTACAGCAAACATCCTAGCAAGCCACAGGACACCAACTGCACTCCTGACTTGCGGCTCATTGGTCACAAGACCGAGGGCTATGGACTTGCCTGGAGTCCGTTCATGGAGGGTCACCTGATCAGTGGATCTGATGACGCCACCATCTGCCTTTGGGATATTTCTGCACGACCTGTGCAAGGCAAGGTAGGGTTTCAACGCTCAGAGCGCATGACACACGTCGACATGCAACATACTCCTGCTGATCTTGATAACGTTGCATCTACCTCTGCGTCTTGCCCTTCATGTATGCTGAGTGCAAAGCTGTTGATGCAAGTCACACTGTGGTTTCATTTAACATGCAAAGTAATGTAATGTACTTATTGTCAACCCAGGGCAGCAAGTGTGTCAACAAGTTTTTGTGTTTGTACAAGCTGGCAAAAGTGCTGATGTGATTGCAGAGAGTTGATCCCAAGTCAACCTTCTCAGAGCATGCTGGAGTAGTTGAAGTGAGCCAACCGTTCTCTGCAGATGTCATGCTCATACATGCAATCATGTCATCTGCATGCATGCATGCAACCTATTCACCAGCTTTTCTTCCTGCGTGTCTGAAAGGAGCTGCCTGCTTTGACCTGAGATGCAGTTGCCTGCCTAGCATCATGTTCTGTCTCATGTTTGAGGCATTGAGAGTCCTTGTATGTTGCAAGTGTCATCACAGCACAAGAGGCTGGCTACGCTTGTGCTGCTGATGCAGTCTGCTTGTCAGCTAGTGCAAAAATTGGCCTGCAATTGATTTTTTGTTCTAGCCTGGGCATGACATATATATCTGTGTTGCATGACATGACATGCCATTTGCTTGTCCGTGTGGCTTGCTGCCAACTAATGACCTATCATGAGGCATGCCCTTTTGCCACAATCCTGCACATGATTGCAGGATGTGGCGTGGCATACCAAGCATGAGCACATGTTTGGCAGCGTGGGAGATGACAAGCAGCTCATCATCTGGGACACCAGACAGTCAGGTGAGGCTGCCATCTGCTGGTGGGCCTGCACGCACATTCATGCTGACAATTGAGGTGCTTGATGAGAGGCCATGTGCTTGCTGGCATGGTCATGTGCTTGTTGAAGAGCTCATGTGCTTATTGAGACAACAATGTGCATTTTGGGATGGTCCTGTAGTTGTTGGGATAGCAATGGCTCGTTGGAATGGCGATGTGCTTGTTGGCATGACTGCTTTTTACAATTGTGCTGTGCTGTAGGATTTGCTGCATCTGATTTCATCTACTGTGCCTTTTGCCTCTGACATGCATCAAAACAGCAGCAGGCTTTAAATTACAGTTCATGCAGCATCTGCTCAACTGGGCTGTATCATTGTGTCTGTTCCCCTGCTATTTTAGTGTTTTGCATGCATGTACTGCTCTGCAAACAGTGCGTGTCACACAAGGAATGCAAACCTCCCTAACACAGTCCATGTTTGCAAGAAAGCTGAGGTTCACCCAGATACCGACCCTGATAGAAAAGAAAAGACTAATTCTTTCGGCGTCAATTGAATGAAAAGCCAAGTCTTATAACAGGCTGCTCAGGACCTACCCTGATACGGGTACAAGCCAGGGGTGTTGCCCAACACTGCATAAAGAAGCTGTTTGACTGCTGTGTAGGGGTTGTGCAGCAGCATGAAGCACACAATGCTGAGGTCAACTGCCTGGCTTTCAACCCATACAGCGAATACATCCTGGCCACCGGCAGTGCTGACAAGACGGTGAGTCAGATCATGATCTCCCTTGCATGACTAGCGTCGTTTGCAACCATACTTCATACTCCTCAGCTTTCACTTCCAGCAGCCTAACATTCATTGCCACTTGCATTCCCCTGTTGGTCGGGCCCTATTTGCGTACTGCATCAAGTGTGCGGCGCTCAGATGAAGCAGGCTGGTTCTGCATGTGGTATTCATGGTTGGCCTCATTGTGCAACCTGCTGCCTCCTGTCGGTCTTGCATTGTTGCTGTAGCCGGCATCAGGCTGAAATTTGTCTCTGTCACCAATGCATGGTGTGACTAGCAACCTGCAGGGCAGCAGAGCTGTGCTGACTGCCTGAGGCGACAACCCTCCTTTCATAGAACTGCCCAGCAGCAACGTCTTTTCTATCTCCCTCTGTCTGCAAAGGCAACAAACCCAGCTTTGTCCCCCCAGAACTGTGTCCCTCTCTGCAAGCTGCAGCAATGCTGCACTATGACAAGCACTGTGCACAGGGAACACTTCTCAGGATGTTGTTGCTGTGGTGTTCAGGTCAGCCTACATGATCTGCGAAATCTGAGGAAGGAGTTGCATCAATTTGAGCATCACAATGATGAGGTCTTTCAGGTATCCTGCCTGCACAAACGTACACATCTGCTTGCATAAAGATACACATCTGCCTTGCAGTCCACTGAGTTAGTACTGCTGTTGTGTTTTGTGACAGGCCACTCACAATGCCATACTTGCCGTACATTGCGGCACAGCTTGCTTTCCACAGTTGCCAATGCAAATCCGGATGCTTCAAACGAGAGCACAGCTTGCTCATTGTATGACAGAGGCGTCTCTTATGTGACTTTCACCCATGAACTCATAAACAGAGCACTACATCAGTGCACCCTCTGATGCACTCCACCTGTCAGTGTATCATGACCACTACAATCATGAAGCACTTTGTATCTGCATGAAAGGTGTGGTGGTGTCAGCAACCAGAGCATACTCCAACACCATGACACTTTTTACATGTGTGTCCTTGTCTTTGCAATCAGTAGAAGCCCAAGAGACAACGTCCAAGACAGTGAAACAGAAGCGCAATGGATAAACTCATCATGCTGCTGGACAGCTGGCTTCTCTTCATGTGTATGAACACACAATTTGACCTTTGCAGACATGGGTCCTGTTTGTTGAGGGTGCATGGATTGCAGATTGGGTGGAGTCGTGAGAATGAGACTGTGATGGCAAGCTGTGGCGCTGACAGGCGAGTCATGGTCTGGGATCTGTCCAAGATTGGAGATGAGCAGGTGCGCTGCTGCAGTCTAATCGCACAGCCCAGTCATTCTCTTGTTTACATCGTTCAATGTGGGGTTGCTTGGCCTTTACATGGGGATGCTTGGCCTTGGCATGGGGATGCTTGGCCTTTACATGGGGATGCTTGGCCTTTACATGGGGATGTTTGGCCTTTACATGGGGTGCTTGGCCTTTACATAGGGTGACATGGGCATGCTTGGCACCTCTTTTCAAATTTGACAGCAACACAGCAGAGGTCTTGAAGCCAGCTGGGCACCTGCATGACCAAGCAGCCATTCAGTATCCTGAATGCTTGCAGTGTTCACTCAGTGTCTGTGTACATGTGCAACTGGCTGCCTAGTCTGCAAGAGTGTCTGCGGGCGCCTTCTGTTTTTAAGATCAAGGGAAATGCAAGGACTTGAGTCTCTGCGTGCTTGCATGGCGTGTCTTGACATGTCGTGTACTATCGATGTCTGTGCATGCACCTGTTGGGACTTTTGGGATGTCGTTCTGGTGCACAAAGCGCGCCTTTGCTGTCTGCAGTGGCACCAAGTAAAAGTCCCTGCAGAAAACACATTCCTTCACGCTTCAGACATGTGACTTAAACAGAGGCTCATACCATCATGTCTGTTGCAAACATGAACACTGCTGATAATGTTCAAATGCAAACTGCACCAAGAGACAAATTGTTCAGTCATAGAATGCGTGGATGCTCTTACACCGATACATGAAACAGCTGCTTTGCTTTCACACATCAACACTACTGAAGATCTTGAACGCAAACTTTGCCGCATTTGAGAATGCTCAGCCTTCCAGGAAGACGTGAAATGCTTTTTTACAGAGACACAAACCAGCTGCTTTGCTTTCAGTCGTGAAGCACTACTAAGAGTCTTGACCACATAAAAGAATGCCTAAATATGGAAGATATGAAGGCTGTTGTACAGAGAAATGAAACAACTGCTTTGCTTTCGGGCATGAACTTGAACAAAGATCTTCCACACAAACTTGGTCACACGGAAGAATGCCTAGACATGGCAGGCATGAATGCTGTTGTACAGAGACCTGAAATAGCTGGTTTGCTTTCAGACGTGAAGCACTACTGAGGGTCTTGAATGCAAACTTGACCACATGAAAGAATGCTTCAACATGGAAGGCATAAGGCTGTTGTACAGAGATATGAAAAAACTTGGTTTGCTTTCAGACTCCTGAGGATGCAGAGGACGGCCCTCCAGAGCTGCTCTTCATCCATGGGGGCCACACCAGCAAGGTGTCAGACTTTGCCTGGAACCCCAGTGATGACTGGGTCATCGCATCTGTGGCAGAGGACAACATTCTTCAGGTGAGAGGCAGCTTCTGGTCCTGCCCAGTAGCACATGACTTCTTGAGCTTTATGTGTGCAACTACCCTTGAGTGAAGAGCGACTTGAGCTGATGGTACAAGCATTGCTAACAGACTTGTTGTCTGCCCACAGCTTGTGATATACTTCCCCTCCTCCTCCTCCTCCTTCTTCTTCTTCTTCTTCTTCTCTCTCCTTTTTCTTCTTCCTCTTGCTTGACAAGACCGGCAAACTATTGGTGTTCTAGGGAGGCCATGCATGTTGGCACACTAGCAAAGGGACTGGTTTGCTAGGCTGATTGTTGTCATTAAGTAGTGTTGCCAGTGCACTCAAACGTCTGTTGCTGCTGCAAGAGTGCCTATGTTAGTCATCATTTTCACCAATCAAGATGCACAGCCTCAGGCGGCTTTGTTTCAATGCTCAAATGTCTGTCCAAACCCTATTTTTGCACATGCATCCTATAGTGCTGGTCATACGCGCGATGGAGGCTCTGAAGCGCATGAAATGCCAACAAGCTGATGTCTGCACTGCATGCTGCTGCAGATATGGCAAATGTCAGAGCACATCTATGAGGATGACTTCAAAGCAGATGCCATGCAGCCATGAGACTGTCTAAGCAACCAGCAAAGTATCACTGTTGTGTGGTTATTCAGGCAGCAACATGCTGTCGATTTCCTGCCTAAAAGCTGCAAGCACAAGCTTGATGGTCATATGTCCCCTGCCAGCAAAGCTTCAACCCTTCTGATGTTGTTTCTGCAGACTTCACGTCTCAACTGCTTGCTTCTCTTTGATTGTGTTAATTTTGAGCTGCTACTGTGTTCTGTGGATTGAGCAATTGAACGCCCTTCTCAACTGTATGAATGCAGTAGAAATGCAATGTGATAGTGCTTTGCAAATTTGCAATCATCGCAGTGCAGTTTCAGCTGTGACAAAGTGCTGACGGGTGAATGTCACCATGTCTGCTGCAGAGTTGTACGTGCACGTGCTGTATGGTTTAAGTTAAACTTAAACCATACAGAAACTTTCCAACATCTTGAACTACCTGTGTGCTACTGTGTTAGCGTGCTCATCATGCAAATCCAGTGTATTTTCACTCCGTTGCAATCAACTTCACACGGTAGCTGCAGCTGTCACTTTCCCGGCGTCCTGCTGCCATGGTTATTGTATCAGCTGAGCTTGCACTCAATGGCGCTGCCTCAACAGCAGTCTGTATTGAGAAGGACAAGCCTCTGCCTTATGACCTGTAACAGACTGCAAGGCCATGCAACTTCCCACTTTTGAATGCTGGCGTGGCTTGACGCCAAAATATGCTGAGTATATGCTGTCTGGACACCCTGGCGCCTGTCCTGACAGGCTGGCATGCTGTGAACCATTGCTACTGCTATTGAATGTACCGCTGGCAAACATTCCCGCCTCATGGCTGTGGTTTTGTCATGCAAGCCTGCATTTCTGAGTCAGCTTGCATTGCTGGCGGTGTCGACATTCCTGTACAGACTCTGTGACTCACTGAAGTTCAAACTCGATCAACGGTGGCTACAGTGCCATGCTTATTCAGGAATTCCTGAGTAATTCGAATTACTCATCAGCTGTCGTCTTCAGGTTTCGAAAAGTAAAAGCCATAGCAAACGCGAGAACAGGCAACCTCTGCAACACGGATTGCCGACAAAGCTCCTCGCTGATCGTTTGCAAGTGCTCACCACATATTTCGGACTTCTGCCTTTTCTCCAACTTGTCACCTCCCAATACAAACTTCAGGTAGTTTTCGCTGCTTTGGACCCCTGGACCTCTCACATCTGCACTTGTGAATTCAACGCCGTTCTCCGCTTACCGTGCAATTACGAGCACTGTGAACAGCCCTTGGCTTTCTTTCCCATCTTCCATTGTCTTGTGTCATTCCGTGTGCTGGCCGAATAAGCACTGAAGTGTGGGTGGTGTGATCTGCAGACCTCAGCCATGGCTGCACTATCAACCAGACAAATGTCCGCCCTCCAGATCATCTTCGCCGCACTTCTCACATGCCGGACTGCTATTATTGACGCACGTAAGCTCCCCGCAAGACCCCAAGTCTGTACTCAGACAGCACACGTCCGATCTCCCCTCACGGCCGCTTTGGCCGAAACGTCAGCTGCAGATGCTTTATTAGCCCTTCGTGCCAACAGGCGTGCCTATCTGTGCCTCTAGTGCTGCTGTTTCTGTAGCTCTCCTTGCCTGCATGTCTGTGGCACTACTTGTCTTTCCCTATGAAGTGTTTCTCAGGAAATTCAAACGTTGTGTGCTGCAGGTCGGTCTTCATCACTGGAGAAACATGCTGTGCTGAGCACCAGCAGATCATTGCTGTCATATGCACCACAGTCAGCTCCAGCCCCTATTGGTCTCCCATATCATGCAACTGCACCTGGCCCTGGATCAGTGACAGAAGTCCCTAGAACTGCCCCTGCAGCTGCTGCTGCACCTTCCCACAGCAGCAGAAGGTCTCTTCTCACATACAGCAGTCCTGCCCCTGTGCCATACACTGCTCATGCTCCTGCACCCGCACCCGGCCCTGGGTCAGTCACAGAAGCCCCGAGAACTGCCCCTGCAGCTGCTGCTGCACCTTCCCACAGCGGCAGGAGGTCTCTTCTCACATACAGCAGTCCTGCTCCTACGCCATACAATGCTCATGCTCCTGCACCCGCACCTGGGTCAAGCACAGAAGCCCCCACAACTGCCCCTGCAGCTGCTGCTGCCCCTTCCCATAGCGGCAGGAGATCCCTTTTGACCACTACCAGCCCTGTCTCTACGCCATACGCTGTTCATGCTCCTGCACCCGCACCCGGGCCTGGGTCAGTCACAGAAACCTCCAGAACTGCCCCTGCAGCTGCTGCCGCACCTTCCCACAGCGGCAGAAGGTCTCTTCTCACATATAGCAGTCCTGCTGCAATTCCATATGCTGCTCATGCTCCTGCACCTGCCCCTGGGTCAAGCACAGAAGCCCCTAGAATTGCCCCTGCAGCTGCTGCTGCACCTTCCCACGGTGGCAGGAGATCCCTTCTGTCATATGCTTCTCTTCCTGCACCGGCACCATATGGTCTGCCAGCTTCACATACTGCAACAGCCCCTGCCCCAGGGTCACACACAGAAGCCCCCACAACTGCTCCTGCTGGCAAGGGTGCTCCCAGCATGTGACTGCTCTTGTGAAGATCACAAAAGCACACGCTATCTTGCAACTAGGTTTGATAAGTAGGGATTGCTGTTCAAGGGGCAGGCTGGCTTTTGCAGGGTGTTGTATAGGGCCTTCTGTTGCTTGGCTTCTAGTCATAGGGTCTAGGGTTTCAAGATGCACAGGCAGTGCTCTGCCGTGTACAGCTGGGTGCAATTGCACAGAGCACCAACTTTGACTGTGTATAGGGATTCATGATGATCAGCTACAATGAAGTGACAAGATCTTGCTTTGCTTTGTATTCTTCCAGCCTGCTTGCTTTCATTTGATGCTGTAGGGAGTGGCTTGATAGACCAAACTCTTTGGATCAGGCTTGCATTTGTGTGAGTTGTGCCTTGGGCGCAAGTGATTGCCTTAGCACTCGATGCACTGGGATGTGCAGAGCTGTGCAAATGTTCAGTTTCACACTGTAAAAACCAGAGCGTGATTCAATCCCATGACTGCCTACTTGTTCCTTACACTACTGATTGACACATGCATCAGCTGTATTGCCCATGGCATTGAGAGAAAGGCCTTGTGCTTCTGTTGAAACTGGCATGCTTCACCGGAAATAGTACTTTGAATCAGTGGCCATTAACATCATGTTGTATCTTCATCAAACCAAAAGAACAAATACAATGTGTAGGCAACGACCAGCACTGCACAGGTAAAGCTACTGTCTCTAGTGCTGGGTGCAGGATCTTGCTTGTGTGTGCGCCTTGAAAGCTGGAAATCTCACTGATAGGTGATCAAACTAGCGCAGCAGGCAGTCAGCCAAGGCCTGATGCCAAAATACTGCACATAAGCTTGTTGCTTGCCAGTCAGCAACCTGCTATGGTGCATTTGGTAGCACTTGTATCCCAATTATTTCATGTCATCGCAGCTCGTGCGGATGCGTGCTGTTGCATTGTAGTCTCACTCCCTTGAATTGAGCCGTTGACTGTGGGTGGCAGTTGACTAGCGCCCAGACTCATCAAGTCCTTTTCTTAGTAAGCCAAGCCGATTTTGCTGCACGTGACCATGTCGGGCACGAGCGGGTGACCTGTCCCAGCTGTCAAATCATGTCAAACCACTGAATATTCTTGTATCCGAAAATGGATATGACAATTCCCGAGCAATTTGCACCGTCTGTCGAGTCCCTTTACGTGAATCAGCCCGCTGGGGCGAGAACTCTAAATACGCATTTGACGCCGGTCCTACTTGCCGCCCTGTCTCGAAGTCACAAACCTTCCGTGCAGCACTCTCACCTGCCAAGCCTTCTCGCCGACCGCCCGCTGCTGTCACAAGCCGGTCTGAGGCGATCGTACTGCTCCACTACTGTCAGGAGCCAACGTTTGTCCTCGGCCAGCGGCTTTTTCTCGTTTCCACTCAGGTAGGCCTACGGTCCTGCAGCTCAGCGATCGCCCCCATACTTGCGGCAGCCTCATTTGACAGCATGCCAACGTTTAATTCGTGCTTGATCCTTGCAAATAGCAGCCCGCGATTGTTTTTTACGCGCAGTCTGCCTTGTCTCGTTTATGCTGGTGTTTGCTGTTGTTTCTACCTAAGTGACGTCGACGTAGCGCTGTCCTGTGTCATGGTCCACCATCTCTCAGCTTGATCAGATCATGCAATCAGCGCAATATGTTGACCTGTGCTGTTCAATGGCAGCACTGATACGATTCTGTTGGTTAGCCAGATCTTTGCTTCAGACCTCCGAACTAACAGCTCCTATTCTCTGCTGCAGGCGCGTCTTTGACTTACGATCCGTCGACAATTATGAACAGATCCGTCTGCATCCTGCTGATTTTGGCAGTCGCAGCATTCTCTGCTGATGCAAGTGAGTATACTACCTGCCTACGATGTTATGTTCAAGCAACTTGGTATCTTTCTATTGCTCTCAAGTCTCTGGTCGCTAGTGTCTGACCGTTTTGTGGTATCTGCAGACCGTGAATTGTTGGCAGCTGTGCCTGCGCCAGCCCCAGCACCAGGCCCGTCTGCGAGCACGGCAGCTCCCTTAACCGCTCCGTCTGCTGCTGGCGCCCCTGCAGTCGGCCGTCGATCACTTTTGGCAGCAGTCCCTGCACCTGCTCCAGCACCAGGCCCATCAGCCTCCACAACTGCCCCTGCTACGGCACCTGCTGCTGCATCTGCCCCATCTGGCAGGAGATCACTTCTGGCAGTTGTCCCAGCTCCAGCTCCAGCACCTGGACCTTCAGCGTCCACAACTGCCCCCGCCACTGCCCCTGCTGCTGCATCTGCCCCATCTGGCAGGAGATCACTTCTGGCAGTTGTCCCAGCTCCGGCCCCAGCACCTGGACCTTCAGCCTCCACAACTGCCCCTGCTACTGCCCCTGCTGCTGCATCTGCCCCATCTGGCAGGAGATCACTTCTGGCAGCTGTCCCAGCTCCTGCCCCAGCACCTGGACCTTCAGCCTCCACAACTGCCCCTGCTACTGCCCCTGCTGCTGCATCTGCCCCATCTGGCAGGAGATCACTTCTGGCAGCTGTCCCAGCTCCTGCCCCAGCACCAGGACCTTCAGTCTCCACAAGTGCACCAGCAACTGCTCCAGCAGCAGCCTCAGCTCCTTCTGGAAGGCGGCTCTTGGCTGTAACCCCTGCACCAGCCCCAGCACCAGGACCGTCAGCCTCCACAACTGCCCCTGCAACCGCCCCTGCTGCTGCATCTGCCCCATCTGGCAGGAGATCACTTCTGGCAGCTGTCCCAGCTCCTGCTCCAGCACCAGGGCCTTCAGCCTCCACAACCGCCCCTGCATCTGCCCCTGCAGCTGCATCTGCCCCATCTGGCAGGAGACTTTTGGCGGTAGCCCCTGTACCAGCACCTGCGCCTGGTGAGGACTTGGCTCCTCTTTCTGCTTCTGCTTCTGCACCAACTCGGCGTAGTCTCCTTCAAATTGAGCCAGTGTCTACACCGATGCTTGTTGACCCAAGCATTGCCTCCATTACCGTAACTGGTTACTTACCAGCTCCTGCTCTTGCTCCAGGTCCATCCTCTTCTTTGGCGCCAACCACAGCACCTGCTGCTGCCAGCGCACCCAGCAGTTCAGGCTAATCGTCCCAATATCCCATTTTAGGCAATATTCCATTCAGGCAGCATTGAAACGGTGATGATGCCAAAGTGGCCTGCCAACTGTTGATCCCTATCTTCAAAGCGTTGAGCAGGATTTGTGGCGACCAACAAGGTCTCCAGGAAGTAGGAAGACCCAAAACAGTGTAGTAACCTATTGTGACCATTCACATTCCCCTATAGTGCAGTTTATTTTACAGTTACTCCTGATTTCTGCTGATGACTACGCTTGTGATTGTGCTACTTGCTGGACATGGTTAGCACAATGCATTTGCAGTGCACACTGCTAGGTGTTTGTTTCCAGATAGAATTTGTTTGACTTACGTGATTTTGACTTACTGTATGACCTACTGTTTTTGTTCCAGGGCAGGTGAAATTGTTTCCAGACGTAGCCTGTCTGCAAACACACTGAACCTTCTTACTCTGTTTTGCAAAATGAACCAATTGGAGTATTTAGTGCCTGGTATTGAAGAGCAACCCACATGGTGATTTTATAGGCAGCTTAGGTAACCCCAGCTCTCCTGGCACTACTGCAAGTGACATAGATTGTACAAAGTAGGCATAGCCATTCACTTGTAAGATGGGACGTACCCAAGCTCCTCCTACTCAAGCTCCTACTTTATTTGCAAACTTTGCAGTGTGCAAACCTGCATGACCTACCAGGCAAATGGCTTATGTTGCAACAGCAAGCTGGTGGCATGCCAGTCCTGCCAGCAAAGCAGTATTCAGGCAGACTAAGCATTGCTGGCATGTTGCACGACGAACAGCCTATGCCACACTACTGCTCAACTGAGTGACAGAAATCATAACGAATTCTGAAGAGTGCAGTTTCGGGAACTTGTCATCGGATTCATACCACTAAGAAAATCATAACGATTTCACCCCTGGCAAGGCATGCTGCAGAGCATGAGTGAACAATTCCAGGTGTGCTTTACATTGAGCAGAAGCGTTTCCTGCATCCCGGTGGCAACCTTCACAGTATTCCAACAGTCACAATAGCATTTCAGCATGTATCTAATTCATTCTACGAAAGACCCTTCACAAGCCAAACAACCGTGGCGCTGTCTATGTACAGTCAGAAATACAGTTGCAGCTAACAAAGCGGGCACACATTGAAGACATACATGCATACAAAGGTCATGCCTACATCACATGGGCACTGTGCTGTGCTGTTGTACATGGTATTACAGAAACAAAGCCTGCGCTGACAACAAAAACGAGTTCAAGGTCAAGACGACAAACATACATGAGTATACTGCACTTGGAAAGGCTCCTGACAAGGCTCAAACCCTGCCTTTCACCATCACCACGCCTTTTACTGTTACCATGCCTTTTACTGTCACCATGCCCACAAATCCACCTTGACAATGGTCTGTCAGTCAAGACTTTTGCATGTCCATGTTCAGGAGGGCCGTCAGATGTGTCACATGCTACTCAGCAAACATGCCTCCCATAAGGCTTCCTTCATCTTCTTCCTCCTCCTCTTCATCTTCATCCTCTTCTTCAGACTCAGAGTCACTGAGTTGATTGGCGCCCATCACCTGTACTGACAGTGGCGTTGATTAATGACACAGGACATGTTACATAGAGCCTTGCTGAGTGTCTCTGCAGCCCGCCTAGGCATATGACAGGCAACCTGTGAATTGGTGATTGAGCCTCGGCAACAGCTGCAGCCAAATGTTGCATCATGCAAGACCATGCGGGATTGACGCAGCAGTCAGCTGAACACAGTCTGTGTTGCACCGTTTTACTGTTCTTGCAGTTGTGTAACATGTTTCTAGTCAAAGGCACCGCATTGACCTCCCATTGTCTTGCAGGCAACAATTGGATGCAACTGATATTTGCAGGCAAGCAAAGAGAAGACAGAGACGATTCTGCAAACATGCAACAAGCTAAAGGCAAATAAAGGGTGTGACTGATGATGATGATGAGGAGGGAAAACTAACAAACATGAAGTGTACCGTCCACTGTCACTAGCTTGCCTTGGTAGATTGGATCTCAAATACACATCCCCAAGGATGCACTGATTTGCAGAGCCTGGTGAAGTGCCTGGATCATAGGTGTTGTCATAGAGCAAGTATGCAGTCACTGGGTTGCTCATGCTCTCTGTGTTTGTAAAGAAGACCAGTGGTGAATCATCAACATGCATCTATACCTGTGAAGAGCGAACTGTTGAATGGCTCTCCTCGATGTTGCTGGGCAATGGAGGGGCAATCACAGGGCTCCTGGTAGTGGCCCTGCCCCTGCCTGGCCTCTCCTCCTCGAATTCCTCAGCATCAGCAGCAGCAATGGATGCTGTGCCTGCCATCCTAGGCAGCCTGCAAGACACCATGATGTGCGCACTGACCGTATGAACCAAACCAAATGAACCTGAACCTTTTTGTGTGGATGCAGCAATGCAGCATCTCAATGGAATTGGACTGCTGGACCCAACATGACAGGCCATGCTAAGAAAGTGGATGATGAAACAAAGTGTCCATTTGCTGATCACACTCTCACTGTCTCATTACGTCACTGCCATTCTACCAATGCAAAGAGCTTGACAATGTGAACATTTTGGCAGCAATGGCGCAACAGAAGCTAACGTTACTTCCATGTGTGATGGTGAAGGTTTCACGTGTACAAGCCCACCATGTGCAATGGCGGAGATTCATTGTGTACGATCCCACACAGACTATTGCTGATCCATCCCACGTCTATGTGAAAAGAGCTAAAGCACGTGGAAACACGTTTTCACTGTCCCCAGGCATTTCTGAGTTTGAATTTTCAGTGTGGGGATGACATTTCTGCATTAAAACAGACATTTCGGGATTGAAAAAGAGCTTTCATATTGTCAGGAGAGTCACATGGCTGAGGCTGCCACAGAGACTGGCTCCTCTACTTGGTCCATGGGGTCATACAGGGCAGCATGCAGGGCTTTGGCAGCTGCTCAACCCCAAGTGTATGTGAAAAGGGATTGCACATTAGCAGGAGAGTCACCTGGTTGAGGCTGCCACAGAGACTGGCTCCTCCACTCGGTCCATGAGCTCATGCAGGGCTGCATACAGGGCTTTGGCAGCAGTAGGCTGACTGACTATCCCCCCTAGCAGCAGCTGCTTGCCTGTCAGGGCTCGTCCATAGAAGCCCTGGTTGGCTTGGTCCCTGGTGGTGATGATTGTGCCCTCCACTGACACACCTGAAACAGCATGCTGCATGTATAAGGCACGATGAAGATTGTGCTCACTGCTGATACACCTGAAACAGCATGCTGCATGTTTAAGGCATGACAATGATTGTGCCCAGCGCTGATACACTTGAGACAACATGCTGCATGTCAGGCATGATGATTTGGATGCAGAGGTCTGCCAGACTGGCCGTGAATGAAATAGCATGCTGTATGTCAGGTGTGATGGTCTGGTTTTTGCAAAATCAGCATGTGAGCATAGCAAGATTGGCTGCATAGAGTGGAGCATGCTGTATATAAGGCGTGATGGTCTGGTTCTACACCCCTGCCTTGCTAGCTTGGAAAGGACTGTTGTTTCTAGTCGTGAGGCTTGTACTCTCCATTAACAAAGGTCAGCACGTGCTGCACAGCAAGATTGGCTGCACAGAGTGGTGTTTAAACTTCACAGACTTTGGTAGAAGGTGCAACCAAAACATGTATAAAGACAAGGGTAGACACCATTTGGCATGAAAAGAAAAGCAAAGACTACAGTTTTCAGCTTCAATTTACTGAAAAGCCAAGTATTCCATTTGGCATGCTCTTTGACATACATTCAATTGGTAAAACCCAACGCAAACACAGGCATGCGCGACCAGGTTTTCCAATCATTGCACTGACATGCTGCGATGATAACATGAAGCGTGTCAGTGCAATCACGAAAACCCATTTCCACAGGGCCGTCACAGGCCTGCGAACTCAAGTGTATGCTGCTAACTTCAACAGCATGCAAAATGGTATCTGCCACCATCTCTGTGCATGCGTAAGCCAGACATGAAACACAGGAAGTCATCCCTGAGATGAGCTGTGTGCAACTTTGACTGAGCATCTGTGCCAGCTGCCCTTATTGAATGCAACAACCCGCCTCTGAGACCAGCCGGTTGCAACTTTGAGCAGGCATCTGCGACAGCTCGCAGCAATGCATCTGTGACAGCTTGCACAAATACATCTGCAACACTTTCACGCCGCAGCAGTGATTACAGTTGTGGTGAGTGTGCCAGTACTGGCTTGCCTGCATAAGCACCCCTGCTGCAGGAGTAAGAGTAGCACACAGCAGCACCGCTCCTGCCTAGGCGCATGTTGGCATCTGCTTGCCTGCCCACCGGCCCCATGGCCAAACTCACGTTGCCCCCCACACCACAGTGAATGCTGCCACAGAAGGCTTGCACTGCAGCCCTGCAGCCATAACAATAATGATAATAGTAATGATGACAAAAATAATGATAACAGTGATGGTGATGGTGATGGTGGTAATGATAATGATGACAATAGTAATGATAATAAATAATAATAACGCTTTCCAGCTCATGATGAGCTGGGTACGTGCAGGACAAGTCTTGTCTCTCTGACGCAGTCTGTCTTGGCATGCAGCCATGCTAAGCTAGAAGCAATGCAAGGCACGTCAGTAGGCAGGCTGTTGGTGAGGTGACATTATCACAGGCGCAACAAGGGGCAAGCTATGTGTGAGCTGACTAACGCAGGAAAGACTGGCACAGTGCTTGTGTATGTCATGCAAGATTGCATCATTTCGTACATGCAAGAAGACTAGCCTTCATGACACATGGGGCTGAAGCAATTGAAGTCCTGCAGCAGGCACATTGCCGGGCACATTGCAGTGCCTCTATTTGTCTGTAGTGCCATCTCACCACAAAGGCCATGAAAGGTGTTGGCTCCTAAGCAGCGTGTGCATTGAAATGATGAGTAATGCATCAAAGCAGCCCTGACATCAAGCGCGCAGGGATAGAACCGATCAGCAACAAGACCCACCTGTTACGCAGCACAATCAGAAGGTCATGCAGAGCTCCCCCGGCCTGCAGCCCCCAGCCCACAGACGCCATGGCCAATGCAGAGGGGGGTGACCAGTCACCCCGGTCCCCCCTCACCACCACCAGCCCTGACCCCATTGCTGCACTCCACCCCAAACCCACCTGCACAATTAGTATCAAATCAGCTGAGAAGTAGAGGCAAAGAAGGAAAGTGGAGCCAGCACAGCTGAAAAGGTACAAGGAGTGATAGCCTGCCAAGATCAAATAGAGCGCACAAATGGTTGAACAGGTGGTGTTGCTGCTGAGCATTGCTGTCTCTGTCTGTGCCTACCTCCTCGCTCCAACACATTGCACAATACCAGACTGCTCACATCTTGCATGTGACACTTGTGATGCAACCATTGCTCACCAGCTGCCTGTCATTACATATGTAATACACACTCTTGCCTCATCACAACACCTAGTACTGCTGCTGCTGGCTTCCTGCTGTTCAGTCAGCACTCACCTTAGCAACAGACAGTATGGCAAAGCCAGCAGCGCCCTGCAAGACAGCTGCTGGTATGCCCTTCTCGGGCTGCAGATACCCAACTTGGGCAAAGCTGTTGAGTATGTTGGTGGCCTTGTAGATGTCCGACTCCAGGCCACTGCTCAATGGGCTGTTCAGCCAGGACCGCATCACGCTGCCATCTGTGACATCATGAATTGCTGGCCGCACTGCCTGTGCAATGGTGCCTGCAGGGCACATTCATATCATTCAACCAAATGCAAATCCAGAAATGCTTACAGCTCTATTCTTACAACACCAACACAGGCTCTGAAATGCTGTCTAGCTTCCTTGATTGGTGCTGACTGTAGTGTTGGCCCAAGTATAAGATGCTGCCTGCCATGCAAACGAGCTGCATGGCCACAAAATATCTTGTGACATGACAGCATAACGCACTTGTACAATAGCGGTTTCTGAAGACATTCATGTCACACGGCATGTGTCAGCAAAAGGCTGAGCAAGGAGTCAGACCTGCCAGGAAGGGCTGCAAAGGCTCAAGCAGATCAGCACAGGGGTCACAGAGCCTTTGGGGTTGTTGCTGCTGGAACTTGGGAGGCAGCAATAATGCTTTGGAGGAGCAGGTTGCACAAAAGATGCCTCCACACAGTCGGCGATGATGCCGGAAGCGTCTCAGGACTCTGCACAACATGTCACAAAGTCAGATTTGCTGCCGTCACCGCATTGTGCAGTCTGGCACAACTCGGTGCTGGCAGGGCTTATGCAACAATGCACAGGCATTGTGGACAATGAGAGGGTGGTGCACACTGGGCATGGGATGCCTTTCAGGCAGTGCAGCTTGACGTGGCACTTGGTTTCCTGTGGGATAGCAGGGTGTCCAGCATAGAAGATTCTGGCTGGATCAAAAAGCTGCAGCAGGCAAAGATGCCCACCTGAAGGTTTGCTGACAGTTCCCACATTCTTGGGCATGACTGTCAGGCAGCCATGTTGGTGGCTCAAGAGACAGCAGATCGCCTCCACCTTGCAAGACTGTGCTTAATGATACATGTACAGGAGGGGCTGTTGGTACAAGGGTAACATCAGTGCCGTCTGCGTCTGCTTCCAGCTTGCGAGACTTGGTGAGGGCTTTGTTACTGGTGACTGCTTCCCAGCCATCTTGGTCTACAGTATGCAAAGCAGAAGCCAGGGACACAAGGTCGCGCAGTTCTCTGTTGATTACAAGCTCTGTGGTGTCTGGGATGTTTTGTCGGCACAGAGGACATTCAGACTTACTACGGCGCACAATTGCCATGCACTGCAAACACCCATTATGTCCTGCAAAACACACCTGCTTTCAAACAACTGAAGCCGTCCAGAGTGGCCAGATCTGCCTGTTATTTTGGTGTTGCCAATAAAAGAGCAGGTTGGGCACTTGCAAGACCAGAGACTGCGCTCACCGCAAGGCAGTGTGACTGGCCCACCGTACTTTCCCAGCGTGTCGCAGCAAACGGAGCATAAAGGTGTGGCGTTGCCGTTCATGTTGACACTGTGAAAGAAAAGAACTGGTTCTTGTTCTGATGGAACACGTCAACAGAAGTGCATGTACAGTGAGTTCGTCGAGTTGTCTGTATGCTAAATTGAAAAGTCACAGACGTGTGAGGAGACAGTGGTGACTGAAAGTGCCGAAAAATACCCTCCAGCCCAAGGGAGAGTCACGCCTCACGTTTGACAGGCATTTCGTGGCGCGTTACAGCATGAGAAGCGGGCTTTGCTGAAGCACGTACCGCACGTCAGCAGAGATGCTACCCTCAGCGTTCTATCCCACGAGGCATCCTGCGAAGCTTGTGTGGCAGAAACCCTAAGCAACCTTTGGCAGAACCAAAACAGGATCTGCCAAAACTTGCAGGCGAAAACATCTGCACATGCATCAACTGTATGATCATACCTTACAAGCAGCACAGGCGTGTAAATATCCCTATATAGGTATCCATCTTGCATCTTGTAAGGTTGAGCTTGTGGCGGGAGCAATCAGTGCTGCGTACCCATATATACCTGATCAATCAGTCCTTCTGTGACTGGGCCTGTTGCGGGGAAGGCAATTGCACATTTGCGCATTTGAGCGCAAGAACAGCAAGCTCTTACTGCCTTATCTCTGTCCAGCTGCTTTTGTGTACTATCACGACTCCACAGCCGCACAAACATGGCCCCTCAGCAAGTAGACATCAGCACCTTAGACCCGCGTCAGCTCCAGTCTATTCACGAGCAGATCGAGAACGAGATCAATAATCTTGTGCAAAGCAGTGTTGCTCTGCAAAGAGCCGCAGGAGAATATGGCAACTCAGGCCGAGCACTGCAGCAGCTGTCTGAACAGAAGGAAGGTATGCTACCAGGCTTGACCGAACTCTGTGCCAATAACTCCATTGCTGCAGCTCCTACAAAAGGACTGCCTTGCAGATCAGCCAATGCTGCTCCCTCTCACATCAGCTGTTTACGTCAGCGGCAAGCTAGCAAGCCATGACTCAATTTTGCTAGACATTGGGACAGGATACTATGCCGAGGTAACAATCTTGCTATTGTTTTGATGCCCGTTGAAACCAATGCAGGTGCTTACGAAACGCAAAATTCCACATTGACTCAGCCAGGTTGTTGATTGCAGAGGTCGCCAGAAGAAGGTGTAGACTACTGCAAACGTAAGGTCAACATGCTGAAAGAGAATCTAGACAAAATTGGACAGGTATGGTTCCTTTATGCAAGTATGTCAGAATACACCTGCAAAGCTCTTGACCCACCCAGCTCTTTGTAATTCCAGATGGTCAAGGACAAGCAGCAACAGCTCACCATGATAGGGCAAATGGTGCAAAGCAAGATACAAGCAGCTCAGTCTCCAGCTAGTCAGTCTCAGTAGTGCATGCTGTGCTTGGTCTCAAGCACGTGGCAACACATATGTGTTCAGTAGGCGCTATATACTTATATTTGCAGCTGAACTTCGAGCCCAGCCTGGACAATTTTGAACACAGCTCCCGGATGCTAGATCCTAAAGTCAAAAGCTGTACTGATTGACAGGACTTGTGATATTCTCACATGAAGCTTACTCACAGCATCATGCGCAGCACTTCTGCATAGCATGTGAAAGGTAGCCAGAAATGATGTGTGGCTGGCAGGCAAATTCATTAGCATGTTTGGACAGCTGTGCTGAGTGCTGACTGCATGCCTTTTTTTCCAGGATGTGCTTTATGCTTTCTGCTTATATTCAGAAAGCATTTCGGCGAAATGATTTCGCACACATCCGCTGACGTGCTAACGGTGCATATTCTTACATAGCCTCCAAAGTACGTTCCAATGCATTGCGCAGCCTAACACAACTTCAAAATTTGCTTGACTGCATGCTGTATCTGACAAAATGTTTCCATGATCCAGGCACTTTACCAAGCTCTGCAAAGTAGTGTATTCATGGGAGATCCAATCTCAACCTGGGTGCAAGGTAATGGCGCATAATCTTTGAAATGCTCAGGCTTGTCAAGTTCATCACTGGGACCTGGCTTTTAAATTTTTGTAGGCCCTGCAATACCCAGCCCCAGATGTGCCCAGACTGCAAACGTGAAACCGATGCATCGGCAATGCTTACTCGCCAATCTGGTTGCATACCTGCAGAATATTATGCAGGATGTTCCCGACAGTTGATCAAAGCGAGCTTCTTCGCTCCTGTGGTGCTGAGTCGCCGTTGTGAGATCAATAGGTCACGGGTACAGAAGCGAGTGATGGCAGGCGATCTGAAGCAGGCAAGCTGCTTCTATGCCACACCTTGTCAGTATCCTGACCGACCTCGTACTGTCCATTCCTGATTGCTGTTGCCAGGTCTTATTTGTAGAGTCGGGCTTTGGATGCGATCAGCATGGTCAAAACGCCACGGTGGGGCCCGTGCTGGACGAACGGTTCTATGCCAAACTTGTTTGCATGCAATCACTGCGCTGACGAGGCTGTGCGTTGCGCAGAAGGCAGTCGTCCGCGCCTGCCGGAACGCAATTGAGTTCAATAGTATACCAAGCGTTGAACGCCTTGTACCCGGTGGGCGGAATGGCCTCAAGCTTAAGATCAAGATAGGAACACCTTTCCCAGTGCGTGACATCCTGCTTGCAAGGAACACGAAGGCTTCTGTCGTATACAAACATGGTCTACCTGCCCATGAGTGGATACTATACCAACACTTGCCAGTACGCAGGACACCGTCGATCTTCAAGAGGTCAAAAAGGTGTTTCCTTATGGGGAAACCTTTTTTGAGGTATTGCATCTCTGAACTGATCACTGCCGGCATACCTTCAGCAGTTGCTGCTTGTATGCCTAAGCAATTTCTGGCGCTCAGAGTCCAATGCGCATGTGTTACAGCTGGTGGACGGAGGCTTATGCTGCAATAGTGGGATTGCAATCCCAGAGCTTGGGGACAAAAATGATGACATGCTCATAGCTGTTGCAGCAGTGACTGTTGGATACTAGCAGCTGCAACAGGAATGTTCACTATTGGAACAGATGAGCTGCCAGCAAATGAGCTTGCTTTTGGGCCATGACAAGCCAACTTCACATTCTAGGAGGCTTGTATCCCTGACCAAAGTGGTGTCGGGCATACCCATAAGGCATAATAATGTGAGCTCAGGCCTGCAGATTCAATTCCAGATCTTGACCTGGATAACGATGGCTCAGGCTATGTTTAGAGGCTGTTGCGTAAACCAAATCCCTCTGCACTTGGAGGCAATATCTCCCGTTTGCCTCACGGCTTTATGTTTCCATGCAGATATCTTGCAGACTCTGGGACTGCTTTTCAGTGCTTGGTAGGTGTACACGCTGCACATTCATTCAGTCACTCATCACACACTGTCTTCCCTCCGGTTAGGTATATATAGCGCTTAGTATCATCGTCAACGAGGTCCTGTTTCAGCAGGCAGCATAGCAGCAGTTAGTTGTTTGACGTGGTTTGCACATGTACATGGCACTGCCTTTGCACAGCTCATCATATTTCGATGTAAAACCACACAATTCACTCGCAATATAAATCACATGCTGCACTTCCGTCACCTTTTGTGAGATGCATGCTGTCCAACTACGCTGACAGGTTGCTGCAAAAGCTCCTGAGATCAAGCATGCAGCGCCGGCATGCCTTGTCACCTTGTGAAAGGACGCATTGTCAGATACCTTTCAGTTACGATTTCATGAGATTAATAAAATTGCGATGACAATACTGTTGTCATGATGATCAATGACAAAAAGGCATGGGACAGACCAGTGCAAATTTGAATTTTAAAATGAAAGCACCTAAACTGTTGTCTGTGGGCAAAGTCTCATTGCACCTCGCTCATATGATTCACACAGCCAGTAGGTGCACAGAGCCTTCATCTCGAGCCATGCTTTTGGTTTTGTTGATATGCAGATGCAAGAATGCTCAAGCAGTGCTGAACTCAGTGCAAATTCCTGTACCACTATAGCATTGTGAATAAAGCAATAAAACGACTCACGAAGATCTTAAGAGCTTGACATCACTGCTGTATTGCAAAGCAGAGAACATTGACGCCACAGACCTCCTCAGTGATCCTACACTGGCGCGCACTTCAATTTTGAAGTTTAAAGAGGTCACACGACTTGAAAATGAAATGTGCGGTGCAAAAGCAATATATAGAAACTTGATCAAGGGCACTAGGGCACGTGCCTTACAATGCAAGAGCAAGGATGAGTCATGCGCCCACAGACCCCCATCAAGAACCCCACCAGCCCCGTACTTTGCCCAAAATTCCTGTGCCCCCTTCTTGCTCATCAGGGCTGGAAAACTGCTTCTCAAGGGGCTTTTGTGGCTCTGGCTTCCTTGTCTCTGCCACACTGCTTGCAGTACTATCATCTCTGGTGATGGCCTTCTTCCTTTCCGGTGACGCTTGTGGCCCAGGAGGTTTCAACTCAATGTCCACTCCGCCTGCGGTTTTGCCCTTAGGCAGTCCAATTGGGCTGTTGATGACCTTCACCATGGAGTTCATAGGCTCGTTCTGGTCAAAGTAAACCTCCAAGTTCTGGATTTGGAACTTATCAGAGAGGGTGCAAAAGGCCACGCCAGTCAGGGAGACCACCTCATTAGTTGGCTGGGCAACCATTCGCAAGCCATTGTGCAGGGGGCATGTCAAGGGCCCTGTCATTTTGCCCCAATGCCGCCACTTGAAGGCCACCTTGGGCGGCCTACACAGCGCACATGCAACAGCTGAGAGCTGGGTCACATGCAATGTGTTACTTGTCTGCAGATGCATGTGCAGCCTAGACGCCAACATGATCGTAGCAGCAACATGAACAGGGCTGAAGGCAAAAGGCCATTGTGCATTGTCAGCCTTGTACAATAGCATTTACAGTTCCTGCTCACAGCTGGCTGCGATTGCGCATTTGATCCGGCCAACCTGCAAATTGCAGTGTTTGCAGCAGTTTGCAAACTGCATACATGACAACAGGTAGTTCATCTTCTGGCATGCTGACTCACCCTGACCACACCTCAAGCACTTCCCAGGAGTAGCCTTCTGTCATGGACCTTTTGAAAGTCTTGTGTGACTCCTCAAAGCCTGTACAGCAAACACAGCTCTTGCTTACAAATCTTAGTGCAGCATGACTGACTGCAATGTCACTGTGGGCATTGCAGTGTCACCAATGAGGGGTGAAGTTGGAAAATATGATTGCTGGTGTTGGCAAAATGTGTTTTTCTAGGCATGTGGCAGGCGCATGATTGCTTGGGTAGTCATTATAGTGAGCAACCAGGTATAGGGCTCAATCTGTGGTGAGCAAGCATTGATGACACACAAACTTGTCAGATCTGACTTGGGCTGCAGAAACCTGGGCCCGGCTTTAGCAAGATCTGAAAACATGCGACGTGCTGTAAGTGTCTGATGAAGTGGGCAAGCTGTGCCTGAGAACTGCTGTTAGGCCCTAACACACATGGACGTCGCAATGGGCACTTAGCAATGGGGAATGCAAGGCACTGGATGAGGAGACAGATGGTAAAGCCTTACTGATCTTGCTGGAACAGAAGAGGGCCTGGTCTCCAATCAGCGCACTGTAAGTACCAATCTGCAGGGCATAAGCAATTGTGGTGTACGGTAATATGCATGCTCCTGAACATTGCCTTTGTTGCAAAGATGACCTCTTAACTGCACCAGTTCTATTGCAAAGATGACCTCTTGGCTGCACCAGTTCTAGACAGGTTTGTGCGTCACAGGGCATTGAGACTGTTGCTTCATGTAACAAAACAGTGTGGATGAACTGCAGTGCTGACATGCTGGCTCAGAACATCAATCTTTTGGTCAGGAACTGTTGAGCAGACAACAAAGTCGTTCAAACCAGCTGCAAGGCTTGTGAACTTGCAGCCATCTCAATGCATCACCAAGCCGCTTGTGCAGTGCAAGCAATGAATACAGTAATGCGTCGTAAAGCCACTTGGGCAATACAAGCAAGGTGTACAGTAATGCAGCTTTATTTATCATGCAAGTGCAGAGTTAGTTAGCTTCAAAATTCATGCAGATGCAAAATGCAGCGAGCTTACCACCAGCATTTCTGTTAGGCCCCTCTTGACTCCCCCATTGACTGAAAATTTGTAGTTCCTGTAGTGCAAGCCATTTCAGCTCACAAAGCATGGGCAGTCAGAAGCCACATAGTGCATTGTATGCTGCATCTGGGTTGCTTACTCGAGGTCAATGGTGCGAAAGTCCTCTTCGTGCGTCTTGTATGACAGCTCTTTCTCCCAATTTTTGACGAGATTTGACACTATCTCCTCCAGTGAGCCAGGAGCGTGAACAGTGGTTCGCCCTGCAAAAAAGTGACCAACAGTGATGAAGCAGCTCTTGAAATAGCTCAGGATGATCCTTTAGCAGTAAATGTACCTTTCAAAAAGCTTGCATTTGCCTTGCTGTAGTCACCTATGAAGCAAAACAGAAGTCGCCAAGCAGGCAGCTGGATCCAAGACTGGTCATAGAATTGCCAAACACAAGCGCGGAGATTGCAAGCACGTAGCAACAACACAACACCTGTCCATGGCGCCACCGGCAGTTGTCAAGCAGGACTGCATTGGGCTCAAGCAAGTAGTCTGGTAGAGTAACGGGAGCGACAGGAGGCTCTTGGGGACTCTCTGCCTCTGGGACTACTTGCTGTTGAGCGTCTGCCATGTCGCTCACCCGCAGGCGAGGCAACCGTTGTCGGCTAACTTTGAGTGAAGCAAAATCAGTATCTTGAAGCTGACACTGCTACGAGATACTACAGCCTGCGCCGCCTGCCGCAGCAGCAACGCAATAAGGTATGACAAAGCCCTAGCTTAAGCAATGTTGCTTGGGCGCACGGCAGTGTCGAGTAATTTGTGATCGTACACCTCGTCTTTGATGGCATCTGGCGTCCCAGGGATAGGAACCCTGGGAGCAAACTGAGAATTTCGCAATTTCGTTCATGCTAGGTGATGATGCTCTTGCCAATTGCAGAACTTTTAGGTCATATCATGCGTGTGATCTTGCTACCTGACTTAAAAACTTTTCAACAACCGAGATTGTGTCAGACCTTGGGAGCATTCGTGTCTTGCATGCTATTCTAGATTTAATGATGCATGGAAGTAATTTGATTCACTACTCTGCATTGCCCACTGTTAACAAAGATCAGCACAGACCTCATGAGTCAGAAGCTGAAGGTCCTAAATACTCAGCAGGCTCACAGTGTCATTTCTGAGGCAGCATCTGTGGACACAGCATCTAGGAGGCTGTTGGTCCAACCCCTGTGCAGTGCATGATTCTACCAAGCTGCTTCTGAACATCTGCAGCCGTGGGTCTGACTCTGAACTGCACACTGAGGCAGCTCCTGATGATAACCTTCAATTCCACATAAGCAGAAATCTCATCATCTGTAACAACAGGCGGCACTGCCCAGGCAATCTGCAGAGCAAGGCCAGACTCGGCAAATGATGGAAGGCATAGTGTGAACCAGGCAAACTGTGCTTCTCTGTGATACACTGCACATCAAACACGCTGCAAAGGTGGGTCTAGCGAAGGCAATGAGGTGCTTGGCTGCACAGAATTACTATGTCCGTTCAATCAACCAGTCAATCAATTCACATGTTGTGTCTCTAGGACTCATCAGGGGAGTCAACAGACAATAACTCTGTAAGTTCTGAAAATGCTGAGGTTGAATGAAACAAGGCACAATGCTGTTTTGCGCCGGGGAAAAGGTCCAAGTTGTGTAGTCAAAGAACCACATGTATGCACCTAACTGCCCAAGAAATCCTAGCACAGCATATTGAGCAAGTTGCAGCAGGATTGTGTTTAGTTCAGCCAGAGGCTGAAAACAGACTTGTGTCAGTGCAACAGCGAGCAAGGGCTTGCGGCTGAGGGGTGACACAAGCTGTCATGTCAGCGCTTAAACACATGGCATAATTGGCAAACAGCCAGCATGCAAGTCAACGCGACCACACACCTGGTCAGAGTATGCACTATCTGGCACTCCTGCATCGCGTAGGCCAGCCAGGTACTCCAGCTGAGCCTTTTGCCCAGGCACTGCCCTGGGATCTTGCACGCCCTGCCTCAGCTCCTCTACAAGCTGGCTGCTGTGGAGGCACTGAAGGTGGGCAGCTGGCCTGTTGCTCTCTGTCAGGTCAAGCAGGAGCAGGCCAAGTTGCCACACATCAGACTGGGGCATGACAAAGTAGAAGCCGTGGTTCAAGAAGCCTCTGGCAGTCTCTGGGGACTCCTAGCCAATTGCACACCTGCAGAGCAGCTGTCACACTCAAGATCCTGCACCACATATGTGCAACTCATCTGCGATCTGGAGAATTGACCCTAATCTGCCATTTTTGGTATACTAGAGAATGCATAGTGATATTTTGGGTATACTAGAGAATGCGTAGTGATAGAGAATGCCTAGTGATGCAGCATCACTTGATGCCCAACTACCTTGTGGCATGCCAGTGACAGTGCACAGTCTAAGCCCTTTACACAGAAGGCTGCACCATGTGGCATTGGAGATCATCTTGACACTGCCAGTTTAGGCTGTTTGGACAAGTTGAGCAAGTGCAGCAGGTCAGACTTGGTCATGGCTGAAACTAGCAAAATCATGGGTGCAGATGACTCATTGCCCCAGCTGTACAGAAGAGTGGTGGTGGGACTCACGTGCAAGTCTGGGCACGGTTGACCTTGCCGCCGATGGTGGTGGGTGCTGCGCTGCCAAAATCTGCTACTTTGCAGTGCATGCCGTCAGTGGTGAGCAGGATATTGGCAGGACGAATGTCCTGATGGATGACTCCCCTTGAATGGCATGCTGCCAAGCCTGCTGCTACACTGTGGCACCCAACTACGATCTCCCTCACTGTCAACCTGCACACATTGCCACATGGATACAGATGCCGTGATAAATCTGTGGCTGACACAAATGAGTCATCACACACCACAGTGCATTATTAAGAGCACAGGCAGCCCTGCATGACGTTGTCATTTGCTGCTTGCTAAAGATACCAATATGGCACAGTGTGTGTGCTGTCAACCAAGCAACCCTGAGACAAAATACATAACACCATGCTCAGCTTGCAAAGCAGCCTCATCAATCATGGCCTTGACACGATACTGTAATGTCTGACAGCAACAGCTGCACAACAAAAGACAAGCAGCACACCTTCTGTAATCCATGACCTTGCCAAGGTCATCCCCCAGCTCTTCAATGACCAGATAGTCAGCGTTTGTCTCCTCTCTGTGCACAGTTCCATGGAGCCTGATGACGCATGGGTGCGAGACAAGGCGCATCATCTTTGCCTCGTCAGCAAGCACCAGGCTAGGGCCCTTCTTGAGAACCACACCAGCCAGAGCTGTGCTGTGGCAGGCAAGCACACTGCAGTTGATGCCCTGGCCCAGTTGGTCATCCTCGGTCTGGAAGTCATCCTGCATGCGATAGACTACTGTCATCAGGAATGCAACAGGTCAGACACTTTGAACCTCAAAGTTCCATTCGTGAACACAAGCCTGCAAGCACACTTTAAGACAACTGGCTCGATTGAAGCTGCACCTTGCACCGGCAGACAATCACGCAGTCCTGAACCACGCAAGGGAGTGATGAGCCATCAGACTAAGCGCATGCCAGTCATCCGCGATGCCATGACTATTATACCTTGGGATGCGCATGATCTGCCAGAGCATGCAAGCACTGCGCAGGGATGTGGTGTCCATGGTTGAGCTTACCCAGTGGTACTGCGTGATCTGGGCCAGAGACAACGCTGCCAGTAGTTCCTTCTCCAAGCTGCCGCACATGACACTCTTCTCTTGGCCCTGCCGTTGGTACTGCTCTTGCAAAGAAGCTACGGAGGCTAAGAGAGTGCGCACATGGGACTCCAGGCAGCTCAAGGACAAGCTAGCCAGAGATGGCACTGCGGATGAGGTGATTTGCCTAGGGGACCTGCCCATGGTCTTTGGTGTTTGAGAGGACAAAGAGGCTTTCTATACCAAATCAAGTCAACAGCTTGCAAGTGCTGAGCAGAAAGCCTACAATCTGCCACTTTTGCTGCAGGGACAACAGGATTCTGAATTAAAATAGACGTGTCGGGATTGAGACGAACTGAGAATCCCAGAATTCACAATTGCTGATTTCGTTCACGTCTTGACTTCGCAGGCAGGCTGTCGCTTAAAGCGATTCGCTCTCGCAACCGAACCTCGCAGGCTGCGACAATGCCGTATTTCACAACACGGAGCAGTCCTACCTGCACAAGCGAATCGCTCAAACACACCTCGTAACCCTGCTCGAACATTGACTGCCAGCAAATCCGAGGCTGGCTTGAAAAGACAGGCTGTTGCTGCAGCAATGTGTTCAGTCAGCCTTGCAATTCTAGCTGCAACCCTTGTTTTGCATACAGCTAGTGCCCAGCTGGAATTCTGCAACCGTCAGTGCCAACAGTCTCAAAGAGAGTCGCTGCAGCTGCTATACTCTCAAACGTCCGGCCATAAGTGGCAGCATACAGATGGGTGGACTACCTCGCCGTGCGGCTCTGCATGTGACAGCTGGCCTCAGCACTGTAGCTGGACTGGCGTACACTGCTGCTTGCCTGTGGGTGTGCTAGGATCAGGAACTCCTGCATTTCCAAGCAATGCAGCAGTCAATTGCACCATGGTTGGAGGAGTCGTTGCACTGCTGATGGGCAACCAGCATCTGCACGGAGACATGACAGAGGAAGTCTGGCCTGCCTTGGGTGCCTCTCTGAAGTACCTGGACCTGTCAGGTGTAGATCAGACGATACTTTACATACTGCTGTTTACAGAGTTGCTGCAAATCAAAACACCGCTTCCCACAGAAGGCTGCTGTCCTGTATCTTGACACCTGCATTATGGGTTCCTGAAGGCCGCTGGGTCAATTGATGTTGTTGCTCTTTCAGCTTATTGATCACATGTTCCGCTTGATCCCAACCACTGCACAGCAAGCATGCGCTGGTCACAGACAAACTCATGCATCAACATCTTTCAGCAGTGTAACTGCTGCATACATGGACTCTTGGTTTCGCATTGTCTGCAGCAGCTTGCAGCCAAATTGCATCCCCTGTTTGCTCCACAGAAAGTCATGCACCCTTCTTTGCTATCGCAATTTGCTTGTACTGCTTATCCTCTTCTGACAAGCAGCTCAAACAGTTGTGTCTGCCAACACAGGGAATGATCTGGAAGGGTCCATACCAACTAGTCTCAGCTTGCTGCCCAAGCTGATCTACGTCAATCTAGCAAACAACACTCTTGTCTCCAGCATACCGCCTGCCATGTTCCACCTACAAAGGCTGACTCATCTCTTGCTGGTATGCACTCCTTTCTCCTTCTGCTAGATCACTGCATTAATCCACAAACTGCTGCCCTCCTACTTGCTGCCCTTCCATCTGCAGCTTGCATGGCCTTCCATGCAGACACAGTCTGTCTGGCTCTTGGCATGATCATTTCCATGCCTGCAGTGGATGTGATGCAGTGTGCATACAGTGCACGTGGTGCTGCGTCACATAGTTCAATGCATTGGGGGCCATTCTCTGCACCAAAGCTTTGCTGTAGCAACAGCTTGACTGCAATGCAAGCCGGTCTCTACTGTCATTTGTCACTTGTCTGGAGAATCTCACACCAGCAGCATTTGACACAGGGCTGTAAACCTTAGATTTGATGATCTGTTGGTTTTTCTCTGTCACACCTTCGGAGCATGATCATGAGCGATTGGGTGCATGAGTATATATGATGATGCGGGCAAGTCCTTGACATGCAAACACAGCACCTTCATGCACAGGCGTTTTGCGCTCAGCATTTTCTGCAGGCCTCAGTTGGTGTGGCATAGTCTAATGACATGTAGCTATTGTAGCTTCAGCAGGCACACCTTTTTCTCTCTCCCTCTCCCTGCATCTCACGAGTTCTGCCAATGGCGGATGCAGCACTTGACAAAAGTCGGCAACACCCAGCTTGAAAGGAAAGAAAAGAAAACACTACTCCTTTTGGCATCAGTTTAATGAAAAGCCACGTATTATCCTAGGCTGCCCAGGAACACCACTCACTTCTTGCCACCAGTATGGATGATGGGAACAGCTCTGTGTGCCTGTGCTGCAGTCTCAGAACACACTGCAAGGGGCCCTTCCCCAGGACAGCACATTAGTCAGCCTCAAAGTTCTGGATGTGTCTCGCAACCAGCTGACAGGCGCCGTGCCTGTGCTGCAACACAGCAGCAACCTGCAGGTGGCCCTGTTCAGCCACAATCAGTTCTCTGGCAGCGTCCCGGCGCCTCCCCCCATGAATCAGCTGGGAATGAAGTGTGAGGATTCTGTTCTCGCCTTGCCTCACTCCTGCAGCTTGTCTGTGTCTGTGCTGCTGTGTCTGTGCTGCTGTGTCTGTAATTGTGCTGCTGTGTCTGTGTCTGTGTCTGAGTCCGTGTCCTTCTCTTGGCACTGTTTGGGCGTAATCTGCATGAGCCAGCTTTGTCTGTACTTTGGCTCAATCACTGCTAGTGACACAGAGGCATTGCCATGCTGCTTCATCATTGGCTGACCACTAGGGGCAGCAATGCAGATGATTGCATCTTAAATGTCTTTTGTAATTCTTCAGTCAACAATCTAGTGACCTCCAAGGAAGAAAGTTTACATGCATGACCACAAATTTGGTTATATCTGCATGTTGTGTGGTTCAGATTGTGCATCTGACCTCATGTGGGCTCATCATCAACTTTGTGTTTGGTCAATCTGTGCGCTCGATCATTCTCCCAGTATCATGTCCCTTGCCTCTCCAGTTGAAGCTGCAAGGCCCAGAGACAAGCCCCCAAGCATGTGCTGTCTGAGTGCAGATGTTGCGTTTGAATTGGGCATGAGTAACAACCTGCTGACAGGAACCATACCTGCTGAATACCAATATCTGCCAGTCAGGGTGAGTCATCACTGACTCACCTGTGAGTTTGTCACTACTGCAAAGCCCCATGGGCAACTCATCTACGCAGTGTACAATCCTTTGTTGCATTGCGGACATGTAAGTCCACCATCACCACCAGTTCTCACAGAGCATCTCACATCATTTTTGTGCATTGTTCTGCCACACTGTTCTGCCACACTGTTCTGCCACACTGTTCTGCCACAGTGTTCTGCCACAGTGTTCTGCCACACTGTTCTGCTACACTGTTCTGCCACACTGTTCTGCCACACTGTTCTACCACACTGTTCTGCCACACTGTTCTGCCACACTGTTCTGCTACACTGTTCTGCCACAGAGTGCATGTTGTCCTGTGACAAGACTTTTGTCTGGCGGTGGTGGTGTGAAGACACAAGCTGCTGCAGCACCAGCGTACTGTGTTCAGTCTGCTAACAACCCATGTGTTGTGGTGCTGCAGAACCTGGACCTGAGCCAGAACCAGCTGACTGGTGACATCTCAGTCTTGGCTCTCATGCCCTTCCTTGCAAGAGCACGCGTGAGTGAGAACCGCCTGACAGGCTCCCTGCCCTTGCACATGGCCTCCAGCTTCCTGCAGGTAAAGTCATGCCTCAACCCCATCCGAAACCTCTGTTTTAGTTCAGAAATGTCATCCCTACGCTGGAAATATAAACTCAGAAACGTATAGGGACAGCACAAACGCATTTCTGCAATGTGGAGATGTTTTAGAACCCCCACAACGTCAGTTGCAGCAGTCAGAGTAAGTTTGCTTGATGGTGTATCAGCAGACCCGTGAACGCTGTCACCTCATGCACATTGCATATATGAGCTGTGGTGCATGAGGGCTTTTGTGTTCAGGCAGCTTGATCAATTGCCAACGTCAGGTTCAGCACTGCCCTAAGGCAGATGCAGCACTACTCAAAAGAAGCTTCTGCGCTGCTCAAACGGCAGCTGAATCACCTGCCAAAGGCAACTTCAGCACTGTCCAAAGGAAGCTGCAGCACCACTCAAAGGGCAGCTTAAGCAGCTTGCCATGGGCAGCTTTTGTGCTGCTTGAAACGCAGCTAGATCATCTGCCACAGGCATCTTCAGCACTGCCCACAGGAAGCTTTAGCACTTCCCAATAGGCAGCTTCACCATTTTTTATAGGCAGCTTCACCGGCTGCCAACCTCCAGCAGCCCATTTGAAGTCAAGCAGTTAGTCGCAAGCTTGACAGGCGCCTCTGACAAAGAGCATGTCATGTACCTTACCAACAGCTTGTACACACAGAACGTGTGTTTTGAGAGATGAATATGCGTTAGCCAACCAGCAAGTCTGACAGCATTCTGAACAGCATAAGGGTCACACTCACAATACTGAGTGCATCAGTTGAAATTTGGTTTGACACTGGTGGATGACGTCAGGTCAATGTGCTGAAGCTCTGGCACAATCTATAGCTGACCAAAGCTGCTTCTTCTTCTTCTTCTCATCATTCTTCTTCTTCAACAGGAGCTGAATGTGCAATCCAACAGGCTGACGGGCAAGTTTCCTGCTTCGCTGCTGGACCTGATGGACCTCTCTGAGCTGAGACTCAGCAACAACAGCTTCAGGTACAGCGCCCGTCCCTCAGCAAACACTCATGCTTGACATGACACCCAAATGCACTGTTGTCCCCCCCCCCCCCTTTTCCTTCTGTCGCAGGGAAGATAGATACTCCTATTTCAGTGGAATGCTGTCAAAGGCGCCAAATTTTGCACTGTCATGCAGATTCAGAATGTACTGAGACTTGGTCATACTGTGTGTACATGCGTATGTGTGTGCTCGTCGTGATGAAAGTTGATCGCGAGATGCACGTGCAACGCAAAGATGGGTATGAAAGTAGGATTAGGAACACCACATGCTGCCTTGCACTCACTGTCAATCACCCCGTGAGCATGTGCGTTACCGTGAGACCACAACAGCATTGATCGCATGTCATGGCATGCGCCCGGGTTGCTTCCTGTCTTTTACTGATGTATATAATTTGATATGAGTCCTGTCTCAAATGCGCAGCAATGGAATTGAACTAACTGAAGCAAGAATTTCTTACAGGGGTGTGCTTCCAGCAATGGCAGCGTCATCAAGCCTGACTAATCTGTACGTGAGGTCATCAGGTCTGGGGCCCCCAGCGCTGGGGTCACAGACCCCAGATCAGGACAGACTCCCCAACTTTCTGAAGTTTGACAGGCGAGGAAACCCTAGGAACCCTAGGAAACCCTAGGAACCCTAGTCAGCAGCACCATAGCTTGTCTGTAGCTTGACTGTCCCATATTCCAATCAGTATGTTTGTGTTCCTTCTGAGGGGGTGGTGGCATCTTGGAAACAAAGAAGAAGAAAATAGTATGCCACTTGTGCAGTGATTTTGCATGTCAAAGGCTTTGGCTGATAGACTTTGTCAAGGGACACATGGTCTCAATGTAGTCTGTGTGTTGATGCTTTAGATACCAGCTCCGAAGCATACCAAATGTGCTAGAGTGTACATTTGTTGATGTGGCAGCTTTGCTAGTCAACGCACAGCAGCGCCTGCGCTGCACTGTGTGCAGCAGCAGTGCACATCTGCATCCATGCAATCGTTCACTCAACCATCCATGCATGTATGTAGGAGGCACAGGGTGCGGCCTGTGCCTGACAGCAACTTCAGCTGTTGGAAAGTGGTGGCCAACAGAGCCTTGGCACCTCATCTGGACTACGTGGAGTATGATGCAAGCCTCTTTGGCTGTCAGGTATGTCATATCTTGCCCCAAGGGGGGGGGGGGGGTCACATGTCCCCGGGGGGTTGGAGGGGTTCACATGTCCGGTGGGGGGGGGGTCACATGTCCCCGGGGGGTTGGAGGGGTTCACATGTCCGGTGGGGGGGGCACATGTCCCAGGGGGGGGTTATACATGTTAAGGGGGGGGCGAGCTGGTCACATGATTCACAATCTGCAGCACTGCACAAAGGCGCCCACTACCGCCATAGGTCCCTCACCGTTGCTGATTACAGTTGTCCACCATCAACAAATGTTGCGCGTCTGGAACACAGGTTCTGTGTTTGTGTGTGTGTGTGTAAAGCTGGAGATGATCCTTTGGGCTCAGCCTGAAGAGATCATCTGGGCTGTGTACACTTCCTTTGATCATCTTTGTGTTTTCTTTCAGTCTTGCATCCATTGCTTTGGTGATCCCAACATCAATTCCTTCATCAATGCATCCATCTATTCATTCATGCATCCAATCATCCATCCATCCATCCATCCTTTAGTTCATTCACCCATCCCTCCATTCTTTAGTTCCTTCACTCATTCATTCAGTTGTGACCTCCTGCTGGGAAGCTTACGTATTGCTTCCAGTTGACTACCCTGCTTCTCACTCCTGCAACTACAAAGCGGTTTGCACGCAGCATTGGCCTAGGGTTTAGGGTTTAGACCCTAAATATCAACATAGATCTGTTTGCCAAACCCTCAATTTGCCTGCCTGCCTCAAACAACAAGACAGATTGCATGCACCCCAACAGGCCACAAGCATAAGGGATGACAAGCCCTGCCTTGCCTGCAACCTTCAGTTTCACATGTTCACTCAGACATCTCACGTGTGCAGCATTGCAACTGTGCCCCTGGGTTCGACTTGTCTTGCCTGCAACCTTCTGTTTCGCAGCTTCACTCAGACAACTCACTGTGTGTGTGTGTGCAGCATTGCAACTGTCCCCCTTGGTTCAACTTGTCTTGCCTGCAACTTTCTGTTTCGCAGCTTCACTCAGACAACTCACTGTGTGTGTGTGTGCACTTGCAGCATTGCAACTGTCCCCCTGGCTTCAACCTGTCTTGCCCAGACAACGGGACAGCTCCCGGTTGTATCACCCTGCCTGACATCCCTTCACGAAGCAGGATACTCAGGACCACTGGTGTTGTGGTTGCCCTTCTGGTTGTTGTTCTTGGTTGGGCAATCTGCAGCACTCCGCTGATGGCAGATGTGTGCAGACTGTGCCTGGGTGCTGGCAACCCTCTAGGTGAGTGCAGAGGCCTGCTGTGCGTGTGTGTCTTGCATCTCACTCTCTAAGCTTCAGCCTGAGCTTCAAGCTGTACCCTCTACACTCAGCCCCCTGTAACATCTACCCTCTAATCTCAGCTCCATGTATTTTCTACCCTCAGCACCTGGTACCCTCTACCCTCAGCCCCCAGTACCCTCTACCCCCAGCTCCCTGTACCTCCTACCCTTAGCCCCCTGTACCCTCATCCCCCTGTACCCTCTACTCCTGGTACCCTCAGCCCCCAGTATCCTCTACCCTCCACCAAGTGTACCCTCTACCCTTGCTCCCCTAAACCTTCTAACCTCAGCCCCCTGTACCCTCTACCCTCAGCCCCTTTGCCCTCTCTGACCACTCTACTCTCTGTGCATCCTTCCACAACCCTAAACACTCACCCATACCCTTGTCTGCAAATGCAGCTGAGACCAGTGTGACTTTAGTCTGCACAGACGTGGAAGGTAGCACAGAGATGTGGGAGTGGGATAATAAAGCCATGATGGACGCCATCAGCCTACATGACCGAGTCATGCGCATGCACCTGCCCAAGTTTGGTGGATATGAAGTCGCCACAGAAGGCGATGCATTTGTCATCGCCTTCCACACCCCTGGCAAGGCAGTTGGCTGGGCAGCTGCCACCCAGCAGGTGACTGATTGGTGACTCATTTGGCGTGCAAAGTTGTGTCTTTGACTGCACACTGGCTGCTTGTTGCCTAGGATCACTGCTCAATGAGGTTGTCAATTAAGCAAGCTGGGATAGGTGTGCAACAGCTGGATGAGAGCTGCAGTGCTATATGGTATAGTCATGTGCTGTTTGATGAGTCATCTAGTGACAGCCATTTGTACATGCATGTACGGTTCGATGCGCTGTGCATCAAGTGTTGTGCAACATGTTGCAATCCTGTACACGCCCTGTCCAACAGATCTGTATTTGCTACATAGCTGGCCCTCAGAGCCCGTCAAGGCGCAAACACAAAACCAAGAATGCCATGTTTGGTATAGTGGCTGCATGTGCAGTCTCTGTTGCCCCACTAGCATTGCAGCAGATCACTGAGAATGCCATATCCAATGGCTGCATGTGCATTCAATGTTGATGATCAGGTGACTCCTAGCACTGCAGCAGAACACTGAAAATGCCACATCCAATACAATTGCTGAGTGTGCAGTCTCTGATGGCCCCCTTAGCATTGCAGCAGATCACTGAGAATGCCACATCTCATACAAATGGCTGCGCATGCAGTCTCTCTTGACAGCCAGGTGGCCTCTAGCACTGCAGCAGAACAGTAAGAATGCCATAAGATGATATGATGATCATGCCATTGATGATTGATGCCATAATTGATATGATGGTGCACATGCAGTCACTGTTGACAGCCAGGTGGCCTCTAGCGCTGCAGCCGAACACTAAGAATGCCACATCTGATACAATGGCTGTGTTTGCAGTCTCTCTTGACAGCCAGGTGGCCTCTAGCGCTGCAGCAGAACAAGCACTCCTGCATCCAGCAGCTGCAAGATGTGTACCTGTCTGTCACCAACTATGGGGATGTGGTTGGGGTGCCTCCCGTCGATGTAAACGGAAGTTCTGAGTTCTTGGATCTTTCCTCGGTGAGACTTTGTGGCAGGGACCAGAAGCAGCGTGATATGCTTTGCATCTTGACTAGTACTGTGGTTGCTATCAACGCCTCTATCTGTCTTGTCAGCTGTCTGTCTGCCTGTGTGTCGGCCTGTTGATGCGCCTACCTGCTGTTCTGTCTGTCTGGCCGTCTGTCTGTCTGTGTGTCTGCTCTCCTGCATGTTGTTTGGTCACATCACACTGTGCACATGTCCACAGTGCGTGTGTTTACGCAAGGCAGAAGAGTGATGCATGGATGCATGACCGAACACTGAAAGAACAAATATGTGGAAGGAGTGAATGAACGCATGAAATGAATGCATGCGTGAATTGGTTTGTGGCTCCCCAGGTGGATCCCCAGTCCATCATCATGTGGGGACTGAGAGTGCGCATGGCCATTGCCACAGGCGCTGTGGAGAGTATCAAGGTATGGGCCGTCTCCTCACACACTATCTCAGGCCCTAGGTTTAGGTTCTGGGCCAGCACAGCTCAATTTGCTTAGGGTTGACACTGCAGGATTGCTGGTCTTCTTCTTCTCCCCCTGCTGACTGACCTAGGGTTGGATAGACTTGTTGGTTTGCTTACTGGCTTGGATTGTCAGGTACATGCGCGATTTTTTTGCAGACATAATGTCTGCACCTTACGCTGCACATTGCCTAAGAGATGCAACACTGTATTGACATGTTGAACATGCATACGATTGAGTCTCAAATGCTGGCTTGCTGGCTTGCTTGCCGAAGCAGGAAGCTTGCTAATCATGGCATCTGTGCAACTGGTATGCAAGAGCAGCAACTTACAGCTGTCAAGGTGACGGTTATCTGGTAAGAGTATGGGAGCTTGCAAGGGTTCAGTCGTAGGGCCTGAACCATCACTGACTGCAGAACACCTCTCCATACATTTCTAGTAGATTGGTCTCTGTCTGTTCAGATGAACAAGATCAGCAAGCGCATACATCTCTAGCAGTGTGGTGTCTGTCTGTGCAGGTGAACAAGATCAGCAAGCGCATACATCTCTAGCACTAGCAGTGTGGTGTCTGTCCGCGCAGGTGAACGAGATCAGCAAGCAAACATAACTGTAGCAGTATGGTATCTGTCCGTGCCGGTGAATGAGATCAGCAAGCGCATACATCTCTAGCAGTATGGTGTCTGTCTGTGCAGGTGAATGAGATCAGCAAGCGCAAGGAGTATGGGGGTAAGGTGAGGGAGAGGGTGCAGGCTCTGTCTGAAGCCTGCCATGGAGGCCAAATCATCATTGATGCTCCCACCTTTGAGGGCATCACCAACTGCATGAATGACCTCTCTAACAAAATCCCACTGGAGCCGGATTTGGCAGCCATCAGCGAATATGCCAGGTGAACAATTGCACAAGTAATGCTTTGACATTTTTTTTGCAGCCATCAGCGAATATGCCAGGAGAACAATTGCAGGATTTCTTTCTATAGGATTTTGCAGCCATCGGTGAGTATGCCAGGCGAATGTCATAGAAGTGATTTTTTGATTAACTGCAATGACCTGGGATACCTGTGCAACCCAGACCAGTGTTAAATGTAGTCTTGCTAAAGCTCGTCTGCTGCTTGAGCCTGAGTGCTACAGGGCCATGTGACTGATACTGGACTGATACTGTACTGTATATTGTTGTCCCAGTCATTGTTTATTGATTCCCCTGATGAGTCCTAAAGACAAGAAATGCAATTGACTGATTGATTGTACTGACTGGATGTGAATGTCGCCAACAGGGAAATGCAGCCGATGATGGGTGATGATGAATCCCTGGGGTCCTCCCCCTCGGCCCCCTCCTCAGCCGCCCAGAACGCTGCAATGGCCCTGGCCTTCCTAGGGCCAAACCACAGGGGCAATGTCACCTTTGAAGCCATCGATGAGGGTGAGGATACCGAAACGCAGGGGCCAGAAGAAAACCGCGTGGGCGAGGTGGATCTGGGCTCCACTATGAATTCAGCTGTTTCGTTTGGGGATACCATGGGGAGGGGTGACAAGCTAGGCGGGTTGAGGTGAGACACTGTTTGCCTTGTCACTCATTCAGTGTTTTGACAACACTGCTGTGCATGCATCTGTTTGATGTGGGGACGTGTTAGCTTATACACGCAGCAGTGACCACACACATGATCTCATTTGTGCATGACTGTGCAACTTCTTGCTGATGTGTCAGCTGTGCTTTTCCATTTATACATACATGGATCCATCTGTGCATGGTTCACGCATACATCCAGCTATTGTGGTTCACGCAATAAAAAATATGCTATGCACAATCGTTGATTTGCCAGTTTTGCATAAGGTATCTTCACCAATCTGTCTGTCCAGCTGCTGTTGATCTGGACTCCATTCATTTCTGGTACTGGGCAGCCTGGTATGATACTTGGCTTCTCATGAAATTGATGCCAAAAGGCATAGTATTTTCTTTTCTTTTCTTCATTTCTGGTTGGCTGGTGGTGCAGGAGCAGGCAGAGCTCCATCTATGCAATGCCATCAGGCAACCTGGCAGCCTTGACCGCCAAGTCTTCTTGGTTGAAGGCCACCGTGAGTCGCTCCTTTGGAATCACTTTCAGCAAGCTCACAACCTTCAACAAGGGTGTGTTTTCCATCTTCTTCTGCAGACCATGTGCACTGTGCATGACGAGGTGCCGCATGCATAATAACAACAATAACAATAATAATGATAATATTATTATTATTAATAATAATAATAAATCAACATATCGTATTTACGCTTGCCAGCTCATGATGAGCTAGGTACGTGCACCACAAGGTGCTGCATGCATGCCCTCCAGCACAAGTCTTGGCATGGTTCTGTGGTGTTGTTAGAAACCATGCCAAGACTGTCCCTGCTGCTGCCATTGCTGCTGCTGCTGCTGCTGCTGCTGCAATTGCTCAGCTCATGTGCGGTCTATGCTGAGCTCGTGGAATCACAGAGACATTGCTACCTTCAGAGATGAAGCCCAGTTCAGAATGTTGAATACAAGCCAGATGTGTTTTGGACATTTTCCCCAGACATCTGAAGAGATTTCTTATGCATGCTGCTGCCGCCACTTCTGCTGTCATTGCCTCATGTGCTGAAACAACACATGCCTGCAGCTGTGGCTCTGTTTCATGGTCTGCTCATGGGGACTGCGCAATCCCATAAGGAATCAGGCCGTAAAGGTTTTGCATTGAACCAATGCATACCAGCACTGACAGAATCCCTCAACAATTGCAAAAGATTGCAGTCACTGTAATGCATGCCTCTGTAGAGATGTACGAAGGCTTTTTGAGCAGTTTGGGGACAGGCTCATGATTGTTGGCAACATGGGGATCCCACATGCTGACTGATCCAGGCATGTGTGGCGGCACATTGAGCAGACTGGGGACAGGTTGATGATCAATGACATGGGAATCCCACATGGGGTCCACAGGTGTTGACTGATCTGGGCATGTGTGAACATGCAGGGCGGCATGTTGAGCAGTCTGGGGATAGGTTGATCATCATTGACATGGGATCCCATATGCTGACTGGACAGGTTGGGTCCCAGAACCTGCTGCAGGTGGCAGTCCCGGGACTGGAGGACAGAGCGCGCACATTTGCACCCTTGCATGGTGTCCTGCTCATGCCAGGTGGGCCTGCATCCAATCATTCATTTGGACATATGTATGAACGATCATTCATTTGGACACATGTATGAATGATGGATGAGCAAAAGACCAACCAGATAAATGAGCAAACACTGGGTTATGAATGATGGATGAGCAGAAGAGTAACGTATGAATGAATGAATGACAAATGAATGCATGTGCATGGATGGATGGGTGAACACACAAATGAGCAGAAAGTTTTGATGCATGAATTGACATCTGAACAAATGAAACAATGAATGGTGTGTGGCAGAATGCATACATGAACGAAGCAGTGAAAGTCTGAATGGATGGATGGATGAATGGATAAAGCACTGGATGCATAAAAGAGTGCATGCAGTCTTTTGAATACGTGGATGAATCCATGCATGAAAGAGTGGGCAAATCAATGCATGAACAAATCAAAATTTGCATTGCTTGCAGCTGCACACTGGTGAAGGTATCATGAGAAAACAAGCATTTGAACAACAGCAAGCTGATGGGCAGAGTTTGACAGCACCACATGTTGTGACAGGGTACTTTGAGGCCCCAGGGGCACTGACATACGGACTGGGCAGGGTTGCGGGGGCGCTGCAGGCCTTCAACCCTCAGCCTGTCACCATAGTCTTCTGTAACATGGACAACCTGCCTCTCATGAAGGTCCGCTTCTCTGCTGACACACTGCACCATGCTGCGCTGTGCTGCGCTGTGCTGTGCTGCGCTATGCTGTGCTGCGCTGTGCTGTAGCAATCCAGACTACGCTGTGCTCTGATCTGCTGTGGTGTGTTATTGTACACAGCGCTACGGTTGGCTGTGCTATGTGCTATGTGCTGTGCTGTGCTGTGCTGTGCTGTGCTGTGCTGTGCTGTGCTGTGCTGTGCTGTGCTGTGCTATGCCATGATGTGGTCCCAGAGCTGGTGCAGTGTCATGTGATGCTGTTGAAACAGACTGTATGGCCGCCGCTTGCCAGAAACTTGACAGCATGAATGCTGCTGAAACCCATCTGGCCTTCACCTGACATCCTACACCCATTGTCTATAGTACCTTAGGCATTCCAGGCTTTTGTTCTGTTGAGTTGAACGCAACAGACGCCATCACAGTCAAGCAGGTTGGTGTGAATGTTGGAGATTGTCCAGTTGATTGAGAGCACGTCATTGTTGGTATGTAGCCAAACCAAAACAGGACCTCATACAGGGAGCAACTCAGGACTGTATGTACCTGACTCTCTAGGGGAGAGAGAGAGAGGTCACAATGCTTTATAGCCAGCCAGCAAGCCTGATCTCATATAAAAGAAGACAGTCTAGGACAAACTTGAAAGCTTGCATATGATCTTGCTGTGCAAACAAAAGAAGGCCCATATCAAACGAAAGAACAAACAAAGTCACGATAAGCTCACACATTACGTCAGTGCTGAACGAGGGAATGAATGAATGGATGAATGAATGAATTGCAGGCATCTGATCTAGCAGCCACAGAAGAGGCTCTGGTGATGTTCCGGTACAAGGTGAGGAGGGCCCTGAGGGACCAGCAGGGCTACGAGTGCCAAGAGGCAGATGGAGACTTCATGCTGGCCTTCAGCAGCCCCTGTGACGCTGTCAGGTTCTGCCTATCGGTAAGCCAACTTTGCCTTTCACACCTGAGCTGCTGGGCAACAGCTTGCCCTTCACACCTGAGCCGCTAGGGCAACAGCTTGCCTTTCAAACCAGGAAGTTGGAGCTCAGCACGTCTTGTTGGTGATCAAGTAAGCTCGAAAGGCACATGGAGGCATGATGCTGGCCTTTAGGGCCCCTGTGGTGATGCCAGCATCTGCCCATTGGTAAGCCAGATTTGCCTTTCGCACCTGCCTTTGGCAGCTGATCTAGCAGGCCGAGGCTTGCCCTTGAAGCATGCAGAGCACTCCCAAAACATGACCAGGAGGGTGGTTGTCAAACAGGCAGACCCACCTTTGCTCCTCATATGACAATGCCAAATTCTGCCTATTGGCCGGTTGGCACTGCCTTTAATGCCTGCTGTACTAGGCAAAGCTCTGCCTTTCAGGTCATAGACATATGGCAAGTGGCACACTCAAGGTGCTGACTCTGCCTGTGTATTGCCCAGTCCTTATCTCTGGCCCAAAGGTGGTTCATATAGGAGTCCAAAACCCAAAGCAACCTCAAGACCTATACTGTACCTTGGCCACAACTGCTGCTGCTGCTGCTGCTGCTGCTGTTTCAATGATAATAACGACAAAAACGCTTTCCAGTTCATGGCGAGCTAGGTACGTGCAGGACAAGTCTTGTCTCTCCAGAGCAGCCCGTCTTGTGCATCCCTATAAGGCCTACTAAATAACTGCTGTCTGTTGTACAAGCTCTTCGCGCAGGACAAGTCTTGTCTCTCCAGAGCAGCCTGTCTTGTGCACCCCTCTAAGGCCTACTGATACAACTGCTGTCTGTTGTCCACACAACGATTAGGTATACATTCTGTTGTACAAGCTGCATTGTGGTGATATAGGTGCAGCAACTGTTGCTAGAGGGGGCCTGGTCAGACAAGGTGCTGGCTTTGCCAGGCTGTGGCCCAGCCCTGAGCTCCAGCATGGAGGTGGTATGGGTGGGGCCTAGGGCCCGCATGGGGATCTCTGAAGCCATCCCTAGCCGTGTGGTCCCTCATACTACCTCTGGCAGAGCTGACTACTTCGGGCCCTTAGTGAACAGGTATGTGATCAGGCCCTTAGTCACCAGACATGTGATGTGGGTGTTAGTCAGTGGGTGTGTGAAGTGGGCTCTCGGTCCTACAGGTATGTTGATGCGTCTGTGAGTGGGTGCGTCGCAAATGCTGGCACGAAGGAGTGGATTCATGTTGGCTGTTGTAATGACTGCCCAGCTGGTGCCCTTGCAAAACCACAGCTGCTGTTGCGCTGAAGCATGCACAGTCCAACTGCTGGCAGAAAGCGGCTGACATATAGCTTGGGAGCCAAGGTCAAGCTGTTTGCAAGACCCTGTCTTGGCATGAAACAGACAGACAGACAGATGGACAGACAGACAGACAGACGGACGGACAGACAGACGAACAGACAGACAAGCTGAGGGGCTTCTGCAGGGCCTACATGTGGTGACTGGCTGACATGATGTCCTGCAGGGCAGCTAGGTTGTGTCACAGCGCTGCACATGGGGGGCAGGTGCTGGCTCCACTGGATCTTGTGCAGCATCTGGTCAAGACATGGGCTGGCACAGAGTTGGAGCTTGCGGCTCATCACAAGCCAGTCAAGACCACCAAGCCTCACAGTGATGCCGGTGAGACAAGAACTGCCTGCACATGGGTGGTCTGTCTATGTGTCTGTCCGTCCGTCTGTCTGTCTGATGTTCAGCTCCCATGCATTCTGTTTAGGTGTGCAGCAGCTGGGTTTCTCTGTCTGTCTATATGTCTGTCTGCCTGATGCTTTAACCGACACCATCAGGGCTGATCCCTTCAAACGGCCTGCATCAAGATTGACTGCATACATGATGTGTCATACATGCGTTACATGTTAACAACACTGCGCATGAGAGCAGAGTCTTCACCTGTTGACAACACTGCAAAGAGCTGAGCGTTACCTCTTGACAACACTGCAAACAACACTGCAAAGAGCAGAGTGTCACCTGTTGACAACACTGCAGACAACACTGCAAAGAGCAGAGCGTTACCTGTTGACAACACTGCGCATGAGAGCAGAGCTTTCAGCAGCCGCCTGTGTTGTGTGCAGTGTCAGAGCTTTCAGCAGCCGCTTGTGTTGTGTGCAGTATCAGAGCTTTTGCAAGCTGCCTGTGTTGTGTGCAGTATCAGAGCTTGCAGAGCTGGAACCACTGGAGCTTCACAGAAGGGGTACAAGCTTGTCAACTGTTGAGGTTGCCGCTGGAAGTTGGACTGTGGGCAAGATGCCAGGTGTCCACAACAGGATTAGTGAACATGGAAACATGGCAGGTGGACTCAGCAGACGCCGTAACAGCCTGTCATTGGCTAATCATGACTCATCTGCCATTCGTAGCGCCTTGGGAGGCGCTCAGAAGCTGAGCGTCAACATTCAGGCTGTTGCCGGACCTGGTGAGTCTTCTTGAGCCTGTTTCTGACTAGCCAGGATGGGTACACCTGTGTTTTCAAGCCAGGATTTCTGATGAAACACAACTGGCTCCACACCCCAGACTCAAGGTAGTAAATGCACTGAAAATGACCGGCAGAAGAGTCAGAAAAGACCTGTGTTTTGATGAGAAAGGGTACAGGCCCTGTCTGATACTTGAAAATGATGAAGGGCATCGCTGCAGCAAGAAATAAGAATATGCTGTTCGATTGGACCAACAGCGGGCAAGGCCTGTGTTGTGATGAGAAGCAAGCATGACCTTGGCATATGTTTTTGAAATGACCTGTGCTGCCCTCATGCTGCCTTCCTGGCACCTTCTCTGCATGCTTTCTGATATGGCGTGAACGTTGAGTGTTAAAGAGCTTCACAAATCTAGCTGTGCTTACTCATCATCTGTGCATGTGCTTAAAGCACAACAGCAGTGTGGTGATGCATTGAATTTGACCCTCAGTCGGTTGTTCTTATCGCATTCTGACCCTGGCATTGACAGCTATACTGCATGCATGTTGCTCTTTCTGCCCCTTGGTAAATATGTTATGGATTTGTATGTTGCATATATTTGCAGCGCCTGTTGAAACAATGCATACAGGCCATGACTTGGGCCTTGGTGACACAGCCAGTCCACTGCCTAGCCCCTCCTGGACCCCCAACATGCCCCCAGGGTCGACCTTGTTGGGCCCCAGCCCGCTTGTGAGGGGCATGAGTGGGTCTGGGTTAGGGCGCCTGCAAAGGGTTGGCAGCAACCCCATCAATGACATGAACAGGCACAGCTTCTCACAGGTACTAACCAGCAGACTCATTGCTCTGGTGTCAGCATCAGTACTGTGTGCATGTATGTATGCATCAGTACTGTGTGCATGTATGTATGCATCAGTGCTGTATGCCTCAGTACTAAATGCATGTATGTATGCATCAATACTGTATGCATGTATGTATGAATCAGTACTGTATGCATGTACATATGCATCAGTACTGTACGCATGTATGTATGCATCAGTACTGTATGCATCAGTACTGTATGCATGTATGTATGCATCAGCCCTTTCTTGGCAAGAGCTGGTCCTGGTCGCTGCATGCAGTAACACTGCAGCTGACCTGTTACATGCTATGCTCTCTTGTACCTTTTTCTTCCTCTCATGAAAATGGGCTAGGATGGCAGTGACCTACACAAGTGACTTTTTGTTTGCCCAAGGGTCTCTGATGCCTTGGGGGCCCTGCATGCATACCTGCCTGCACACCTCATGATTGATCCTTGCCC